>ERZ869909.824-NODE-824-length-30385-cov-3.770754_pt1 | contig 30385 bp, 24 predicted proteins | sample MGYA00520892_ERZ869909 | MGnify/ENA primary metagenome ERZ869909 (study PRJEB32215, sample SAMEA104723947) | bioreactor metagenome | biome: bioreactor; feature: anaerobic bioreactor; material: water | place: China | collected 2015-03-12 ...
CAAGTCCGTCGCTTGGCGCTCGGCCAATTTTCCCGACCAGGCCTGGACGGGGCCGTTGTCCGACGAGCTCGCGGAGGCGCTGCGTGCCGACCTGCTGGCGACACGCTCCGGTCCGGCCGGTCGAGAGACGGCCTGGGACGTCTGGGCAAGGCTGACCTCCGATCTGCCGCGCCCTCTCGCACAGCCGGAGCTGGTTGCCGTCGAGCGCGCCGTCGAGGCGCTCCGCGGCTTCGAGCCAGCACTGCGCGCAGACGACCTCGAAGCTCTCGCGGCGGCACGCGACCAGATTCGCGCCGCCCAAACGAACATACGCGCGGCGCTGCGTGATTTTCATCGGCGCATGCTTCGTGAAGCGGCGGAGGGCTGACGGTCGTGTCTTCGATCCTCATCATCGACGACGAGGACAAGTACTTCGAGCTGTGCGTGCGCTTCATGCCGGAGCACGTCTTCTTGCCGCCGGCGCGCACCTACCGGGAGGCACGCGAGGCGTTGCGCCAGCACGGCCGCACGATCGATCTCGTCCTGCTCGACGTGCACTTCGACATTCCCGACGACGATCTGCTGCCCTACGACAAGGAGGAGCTGTTCGCCAAGGGAGACCGCGTCGATCTCAGCATGGCCGAACGCAACAGCCTGCGGCAGATACTGGGCCAAATCGCTGACGTTTATCGGAGACGAAAATGAGCAAGGCCGGGAAAAGATTGCTGTCCAGCGCCCATCAGGCGCTTGCCTTCGCGGAAGGCTGCGGTGAGGAGCGCGGCGGCTTCGGCTGCGTCGATCGCGTTCTCTTCGACCTCGGCGCTGGCTTCGGCGACCTGCTCGGCCGGTGCTTCGGTGGTCTCGGCGACCGCGTCTTCGACGGCTGCTTCAACGTCGCCCTGGACTTCGTGCTGCGCGAGCACCTGGTCTTCGGCGGCCTCGATCTGTTCGCTGGCTGCTTCGGCGGCGGCGTCGGCGACTGCCTCGACGCTCACTTCGGCGGTAGCGGTGTCGTCAGGCTGCGTCACGGGGTCGTCGGCGAGCTCGATGCCGCCGGTCTCGCCCTTGCCGTCGCTGAGGCCGAACTGCGCGAAGAGGTCCGCGTAGACGTCACCAAGCTTGGTGGTGGTCTTGGCGCCGGACTCGGTGGCAGCGTAGGAGTAGTCGTAGTCGATTCCCTGGCTGCGGCGTCCTCCGCGGCGTCCGCCACGCTTGGGCGCTCCGCCTCCGCTGTCGCGGCGGGCGGGCATGCCGGTCTCGTCGAACGAGCCTGCGGTGAACGGCAGGAGGCGGCGACGGCTGAGGCTGGCGCGCTGCTCGACGGGGTCGATGTTGATGATCACGGCGGTGATCTCGTCACCCTTGTTGAACTCGTCCGTGATGTTCTCGATGTGGTCGTGGCTCAGTTCACTGATGTGGACCAGGCCTTCGATGCCTTCCTCGATCTCCATGAACACGCCGAACTCGGTGATGCCGGTGATCGGTCCGGTGATCTCGGTGCCTGGCGGGTAGCGGTCGGGGAGGCTGCTCCACGGGTCGGGCTGTGTCTGGCGCAGGCCGAGGCTGATGCGCTCCTGGGGCGTGTCGATCTTGAGGATCATCGCCTCGACGTCGTCGCCCTCGGTGACGATCTCCTTGGGATGGCGGACGCGCTTGGTCCAGCTCATCTCGCTGACGTGGATCAGGCCTTCGAGGCCGGGTTCGATCTCGACGAACGCGCCGAACGGCGTGAGGTTGGTGACCTTGCCGGCGATGCGCTGGCCGATGTGGTAGTTGACGAGCACGTCTTCCCACGGGTTGGCGACGAGCTTCTTCATGGACAGGTTGATGCGCTCGCGCTCCAGGTCCATGTCGAGCACTTCGACCTTGACCTTGTCGCCGACAGCGACGACGTCACGCGGGTGGCTGAATCGGCCGTGCGTGAGTTCGCTGCGGTGGACGAGTCCGTCGATGCCACCAAGGTTGACGAACGCTCCGAAGTCCGTGACCTCGACGACTTCGCCTTCGAGGCGGGCGCCGGGCTCAAGCTTCTGGAGGGTCTCGCCCTTCTGTTCGGCGATCTCTTCCTCGAGGATGCCGCGGCGGCTGATGATCACGCGGTTGCGCTTGCGGTTCAGCTCGATGATGCGGACCTTGAGGCGCTTGCCGACGTAGGGGCTGAGGTCGTTCACCCGGCGGATGTCCACCTGGCTGGCGGGAAGGAAGGCGCGGATGCCGAGGTTGGCGACAAGGCCGCCGCGGACCTTCTCGACGATCTCGACCTCGACGGGCTTCTCCTTCTCGTGGATCTCCTGCAGCAGGTTCCAGGCGCGTTCCTGGTCGGCCCGCTTCTTGGAGAGCACGATGGTGCTGTTGGCCAGGTCTGCGCGGATCACGTAGACCTGAACTTCGTCCCCGGCGCGGAAGCTCTTTGCGGCTTCCTCGGCGGTGGTCTCGTGCTCGAACAGCTGGTTGTAGGGCAGGATGCCCTCGATCTTGGCTCCCACGTCAACGACGATGCCGTCCTGCGAGAGCATGATGACGGTTCCGGAAGTGATCATGCCGCGGTGGATGGGCTTGCGGGCCAGCTGTTCATCGCTGGCTGCGAGCACGTCCTCCATCGTCATGCTGTTGCCCGAGTCGTCGTCCGCGACGCTTTCTGCAGCGGCGGGAACGGCAACCTCGGCTTCGGAACCGGTAGGGGTCGTGTCAGTTTCGGTCGGCACTGCAGTTTCAGCCGGCGCAGGAGCCTCGGACTCGTCCGGGCTGGTGGCAGGTTCTTCTGTGGCGGTGGAGGACACCTGGGACTCGGGATTCTCCACTGTGGTGCCTACACCCTGTTCGGCGTCCACAGTCGGGGCCATACTAGTGCCTTCTGACGGGGCCTGGTCGGTAGCCGGGACAGGGTTATCCGCGGCTTGGTTTTGCTTATCTTCCATGAAAGGGGTTTCCTCCTTGCCTGCATCCGGGGCCCTACTGATTAAGCGCCAGAAGACCCCCGCCAGCCGTGGTGCTTGGCTGATCAGGGTACCCTTTGCGCTCATCGGTGGAGCCGGGGATACGGCAGACCGTTTGGCCGGTACGCCGGCCACGGGCACTATAGCACGGGCGCCGGCAGTTTGTCATGTGTCGTGACGCCGGGACGGGTACCATCCGTTGCATGAGATGGCCACCGCACTTCGGACCCAGTGACTGGCCCGACCAGGAGGCAGTGTTGCACAACGACCACTGCGTATTCCTGGTGGGGCCCGCCCGGGAAGTACTGCCTGGCTCCGGCCTGATAGTGCCCTATGAGCCCCGCGGGACAGTCTTCGACCTGACCCGGGAGGAATGGAACGCCACGTTCGACCTGCTCCTTGAGGCGAAGCGCTCGATAGGGGAGCGCCACGCGCCGGATGGGTTCAACGTCGGCTGGAACAACGGCCCGGTTGCCGGGCAGTCGATCCCGCAGGTGCACCTGCACGTGATCCCGCGCTTCGGCGACGAGCCGCTGGCCGGACGCGGGATCCGCTATCACCTCAAGCAGCCCGCGAACCGTAGGCCCGGCACGTCTGGCTGAAGCGCAAGAAGGAAGCCTGTCCGGCGTTCGACTGGGTTTGCTCACCAGATCATCGGCGGACAGGCTTCTGGATTTTGGTTGGCTTCGTGTGGGAGGCACGAAGCCAGTTCGGAAGAGGTCGGGACGAGGTACTTGGGAGAGTCACCTCAGTTCCACAAATCCGAGTATATGAAGTTGCTCTTACAGAACTCTTACAGCTGTCAGGGAGGGTCGTTCCCGGCCGCCGTGACTTCGGTATCGACTTCCTTAGCAAGGCGTTCGCGGACCCCTGCTGCCCAGGGCGTAGCCAGTTCCGGGAGGAACTCACCGGGCTCGTGCTGGTGGCCCGTGAGGACTTGCTGCACGTCCCAGCGGAGCTGCAGGTCGCTGTTGACCGAATACGTCCGGCTGCTCCGGTCATACTCGATGCTCACCTGCGGGACAAGACTGTTGAGCCGGTGCCTGAACTGGTGAAAGTAGCTGCGTGCGCTGGCATGCTTCTCGTGCGGTAGCGCCTGCTCCAGGATGTCTGCCAGTGTGGCGCTGCGCCTGTCCAGCAGGAACGCCAGCAGCTGCGGAGCATGCCTCATCGACAGGGCGAGCGGCTGGCCGTTCAGCGCGATGCCCGGTTCGCCCAGAGTCGTGACCTCGAGAGTCTCGTCCGCCACGTTATCAAGGCCCGGGTGAGTGCTCAGCACGACCTGTCTGAAGTCGTTCATCAGCACGAACTCGCGCGCCAGGAAACCGGCGTTCTGAAGCCGGTCAACCAGATCCTGGAGCGCGTCCAGCTGCTCGGTATACGTCGGATCCTCCATAAGCCACATGAGCCTGGCGGCATGGAGCCGGACCCGGCCCTCCTCCTGGAGTGCACCCATGTCATGCAGCTCGTCGATCAGCCCTTCGAGTTCCAGCAGCGCTGTCATCGGTCCGTAGGTACCGCTCGCGAAACGGAGGAGGACCTCCCGGAAGCGGTAAAGCGCCCGGTCAGACCGGTCGCTGATAAGGATCTCGGCCTTGGCCAGGTGGTCGAAGGCGGTGAGGAAGTCTTCGGAGGGGATGTGCAGCATGGCGAGTCCAAGATGGCTTAGGAACTCTTCGTAGCCTAGGTCGAGGCTGGAAGCGCGAGCAATGGCAGTGTAAAATGCCTCACGAGCCTCGGTAATGTGGCCTAAAGCCCAGTTCGCATCTGCTAATAGGACCTGCGCAGAACACCTATTCTGCGCAGGGACTCCGTGACTCGTAAGAATGGTCTCTAGGCGCGATATGGCAGAGTGAAAGCGGCCGAGTGTTAGTAGGACACTGCACTCAACAACCGGCAGTACAGAATTGGCATGCGTATTATGAAGCAGCGTTCCATCCTCTATATGCCGTAACGCACGTTTGCCAAGTCCTACTCGGCTTTCGACTATTGCTAACTGACTTAGTACTTCGACAGCCATTGGTTCTGCTTCTGGCTGTGTTTCAGCTAGCCGCCAAGCCTCGGTTATGTCATCAAGCGCGCGTAGTAGATGTGAACTTGATTCTTCATACAAGCTCTTTACACGGAGGAACAAAACCTTGTCATAGTGACTGAGTTGGTCATAAGGCACTAAGGCGAGCTCGTCGGCTACCTCATCACCACGTTCAATGTAGCTAAGAGAATGGGCTAAGTTGATTCGTGCTGCTGCGTTACCACGGGAAATGGATCGATAGTATAGTTCTACTGCCCGCATATCCTTCAAAAGATTAAATGCACATACCCCTGCCCAACGATCATCATCCTGCGTTGGTGAAGTTAGCATGGTGTAGGAGGTATAGCCTTCTTCGAACTGACGAAGAAATGCGTATGCCTGAATCTCGCTAGTCAAAACTGCGCCAGGATAGCGCAACTTGACCCGCCTCACAACTTCGCTTGTCTCGGGCAAATGTTTGGTCATTGGCGAGTCCGAGGTCAGGATCTAGTTCCTTTTCGTAGGCCACACGTGGGCACAAGCACTTAACTCACTATTACATGAAATTCGCTTTCCAGCGAGTCTCCAGTTCTGTTGGATTTAGCACAAACCTGGGAACTGCTCTCCATGTTACAATCTGCGTAATCAACAGAGGGGAGTCTGTTGTGGATTAGTCAAGGGCTCGGCTTGAGAGCTTGTTCTTCGGAAGAGGAAGGGACTTTGCACTTTAGATGCTTTATTCGTTTTGAAGTGTAGTGTCTCTCGGTTACTACAGCACGCCTAAAGATTGGGAGATCTTGAGCGGGTGGCTTGAATGGGAGTTCGGGCTATTAGGTTCAATGTACTGTACTTTGTTGCGGTACTGCATGTTAGGTAGAATTATGAAAAATGCAGGTAGGCGGATTTTCCGATTGATTGTGGCTGTTTCTTTGGCAGCCGTGCCGACGATCGTCTTTGCCGGCCACTTGGCAATTACGCGCGGTTCATAAATCGGCCATAGTACTGCAACAAGCAGTTATGCAGTTGGGGTGCGCGAATCTACTTCGTGCACCCCAACTGCACGTGTACGGACTTATACTTGACTTCAGTTTTTCTCTAGCTCGGGATACGTAGTGAATAGTGCAAGGTGCAGGTCGGAAGAACTTGAAAGGACACTTCCATTATGTGGATTGAGCGAATCATTGAAGCGATTCAACTTGGCTCAAGAGTGGTTCTCGCTGATTCAAGTGATGGCAGTTTAGACTTTGTCGCGCGTGCAATGCTCCAAGATAACGGGAGTACAATGTGGCTAGACTTGAATGTACTAGACAGCTCAGACCCGGATGTGATCCTTGAGTACTTGAGGTTAAACCACTGGGGATTACCAGTGGAAGTAGCAGTTGGGACGTTCGCAACTGCACTGGAAGTCCAGGCGCAGATTGTTGCTGATTCTGTACAGACAACTTTCTTTGTTACCGGTATCAGTAAGCTGGATTCTTGGCTGTTAGAGATTATTGAAACCCATAAAGCGAAGACGAGGTTAGTACTTGGCTGTTCTACAACTGTCTTGCAGGAACTGTCCAACAGGTTCTACAGTCAGATTGATTTTACTTGGCTAGAGGCGCGTACCATGGCGCTTACACGTGCTGAAACGACAACATTATTAGGATCGGAAATCACAGATGAGTATTGGCAAGTGCTATTGAAGGAGGGCTCTAATACCTATAAAGCTCTCTACTTAAAGGCGCCAGAACAGCTTTTGAGTCCCAACACACAATTGCCTTCAGCGACCAATCACGCTAATTGTGCGGTGGCAATCGCAAACACGCCTAGAACGCTATCACAACTATTTAAGAGTAATGGCCGATGGCTAAGGGCGCTTCGCGTCGCTATTAGTACCGGTGAGCGATTCGATGATCTTCTAGATCGCGCAGGCGAGGAGGCTATTGCAGGTGGTTCAATTGCGAGCTTCCGCAGGTCTCTCGCTGCCTTACCATCCGAGTTGCGCGATACAGAGCAGGTTCTGTTCTGGCTGCTCCTTGCTGGTTCTACGCTGCCGAGTCAGCCAAGTGTTGTGCAAGAAGTGATGGACTACTTGAGTAAGAATGAAGCCGTTCAACTCCGGCTTCTTGCGGCGTCACTTGGTCTAATATCTGCACCACAGGACATTAGTCTAGAGACAATAAGCAAGCCAGCAATGGTGCTCCACTTCGCTCACCTAAAAGCAGTGCAAGGGAATCCCGATGAGGCAGTTCGAATGCTTATGCCTGCAGTGGAGCAATTCTTAAATGGAGGCCGTGAGTTCCTGTATCTACAGGCAGCCTGCTTGCTCTCCAACGCACTGATTTCCGCAGGCTCACTTGAAGCGGGAGCCCACTGGGCAAGTAAGGCGATACAGGCAGTAGAAATGAATGGTACCAATGACCCGCACCTAAATGCAGCTGCGAGGAGCCTTCGCCTATACACATTGGTGCTCTTGGGGCGAATAGCTGAAGCAAGTGATTATCTTAACCCTGACTTACTAAGCTGCGGTTACGAGGGACTGCCATCTATGGAGGCAGTATTTACGTCAAATGCTGATTACTACATGTTGACAGGTAACGGAGAGCTGGCCTACGAACTCTATAAGCGGGTGATCGACGGCTTCCCTTCTAGCGTTTCGGTAACAACCCTGCCCGAGTATGTCACTTTACTCTTGGAACTGGGTCGTAGTGGCGAGGCTCGAAGGGTAGCGCAAGAAGCGTACGATCACTGGTCTGGCGAAGGGGGTCAAGGTGCCGTGTCGGCAACCTTGAGCTTAGGCGTTTCCCTATCAAGGGAGAATCCCGGGTTGGCAATGGAACTGCTTGACCAAGTCATCAGCCACGCTAGAGCAAATTACAATGCACCGAGGCTGTGCCGCGCAGTCATACAGCTTGCGATGATTAAACTGCGCAATGGTAGCGAAACAGAGGCCCTGAAGGTCCTTTCTACTGCGAACCGTCCGTTGACCGAGATTGGGGACAGTGGTTGGCTCCTGTTCGGCGGTCTAGGTTCTGAAGTGTTGGAGCTGAGAAAGGCTTGGATTAGATCGAAAACTCCTATTACACTTGACTTTCTGGGGGCATCCGACTGGCGCTTCGGGCCTTTCCAGATGTCCGGCGACCGTGGGCTTAAGATCAAGGAGATTCTCTTCGTATTGAGCGTCTATCCGAAGGGACTGAATGGAGAGAAGCTCTATGAGCTACTGGATGGTCAAACCGGTTCGACGTTAACTCTAAGGAGCCACATTCGGAACCTACGGCAGTATGTACCCGTAGGAACCGGACCGTACCGCCTACTCGCTCCAGTAAAGGCTGACTTTCTTGAATGTGAAATGCTAATTGGCCAGGGCAAGATCGCCAAAGCACTTGACCTCTATAAAGGGCCATTGTTAGGGCAATCCCAAGTGCCTTATATTCGAGAGTATGCCGCTAGTCTTGAATCTCAGCTGCGAATTGGCGTTGAACAAGAGGGAAGCAGCGAGTTACTTACCCGTTTTGCACTGCTGATTGGTGACGACTTAACACTACTTGAGCAAGCATTGAGCAAAGAGCCGAAGAATTCGCCGGCGCGGATTTCTTTAACTGCACGGGTTGAGCAGGTTCGAAAGAGCTGGGAAATGGAGGATTAGAGTAGGTTGCTACATCTGTGGGCTCGCGTCGGATGGCACAGAGTATGTTAACCAGCTCGCACCTACTCAAACCTAACCTCAAACATCCAAGGCCACAACTTCCCGGTCAGCAGGAAGGTCCCGGCCCCCTCGTTCCAGGCTATGCCGTTCAGCGTGGCGTCCGGTGTAAGGGCAGCCCACTGCTCCTGTGTGAGCAGCGGGCTCGCATCAACCACGGCGCTCACGTCACCGGTATCCGGGTCTATCCGCACGATCTCCCGCGTCAGCCATACGTTCGCGTAGACGTGTCCCTCCACGCATTCGAGCTCGTTGAGGTTCCTGATTGGTTCTCCGTCAGCAGTTACACTCACGCGCCTGAGCTCCTCGAAAGTCTCCGGGTCGCGAAAGGTCAGCTGGTCGGACCCGTCGGACATGACGAGGTCGGCGCCGTCGTAGCACAGGCCCCAGCCCTCGCCGTCATAGGTGAAGGTCTCGACATGCGTGAACGTTTCAGCATCGAACACGAGCGCCTCGCCTTCGCGCCAGGTCAGCATTATGAGGCGGTCACCAACCAGCTCGAGGCCCTCGCCGAAGTAGCGTTCGTCCAGGTTCACGCGGCGCAGCACGCGGCCGGACTCCAGATGCACTTCCCGCAGGGAGGACGCCCCGTAGATGCCGGTGCTCTCGAACACCATGCCTTCACTCATCAGCAGCCCCTGAGTGAACGCGGCCGGGTCGTGCGGGTAGCGGTTCACCACGACCGGCTCCAGCTGCTTCACCTGCGCGCTGCACGCGCCAAGCAGCAGGGCGAGCAGCAACAGGGCGGTCAGCCGCGCAGCCACGACCGTGCCCTCTCAAGCAGCATCGAACTCGCGTCGCCCAGCACCTCGGCCTGCGCGCGGGTACCGTCCAGCACGAACCAGTCCCCGGCTGCGGCCTGCTCCCGGAACGACTCCGCCACGCGGCGGTGGAAGGCCAGGTCGGCGCTCTCGAGCCGGTCGGGCCGGCCGCGGCTGGCGATGCGCTGCAGGCCCAACTCCGGGTCGATGTCGACCAGGATGGTCAGGTCGGGAATGCAGCCCTGGCTCACGCGGGCGTTCAGCTCCCGTACGAAGGCCGCGTCAACGCCCCGGCCGGCGCCCTGGTAGGCGACGCTGGAGCCGGAGAATCTGTCGCAGATCACGGCCTTGCCGGCGTCCAGGGCGGGGCGGATGACCTGCTCGACATGCTGGGCGCGGCTGGCGGAGTACAGCAGGAACTCGGTGAGCGGAGCCATGTCGAAGCGCGTGTCCAGCAGCACGTCGCGCACCGCGTCGCTCGTCGGCGTGCCGCCGGGCTCCCGGGTCAGCACCACGCGGTCCTCGCCCGCCTCGGCAGCGAGCAGCGCGCTGAGGGCGCGCGCCAGCGTCGACTTGCCCGCGCCCTCGGGCCCCTCCAGCACCACGAACAGGCCGCGCACCTAAAGTCCGGTAGGCACGTAGATGAAGTTGAAGGGGACGCCGAGCTCGTCCTCGACCTTCCGGCCCAGCAGGTTCACGCCCACCGTCTCGGTCATGTAGTGGCCGCCGTACATCGCGTTGATCCTGCGCTCGAACGCCTCGTAGAACACCTCGTGCTTCGGCTCGCCCGTCAGGAAGGCGTCCAGCCCCTGCTCGGCGGCCGTGACAACGTCCCACGCGGCGCCGCCGCTGATGATCCCGAGCGTGTCCACCGTGTCGGGCCCGCCCTCCAGCACCATCACAGGCTCGCCCAGCTGCGCCTCGATCATCTGGGCCAGCTCGCGCCGTTTCATGGGCGGCTTCAGGCGGCCCTTCACGCCGATTGGCCGGCCCTTGTACTCGCCGAAGTCCTCCAGTTCCTCCAGGCCGATCATGCCGGCGAAGCCCCAGTTGTTGCCCACCTCGCGGTGGGCGTCCAGCGGGATGTGCGCTGCGTACAGGCTCAGGCCGTTGTTCAGCATGTAGCGCACCTTGTCCCCGTGCGCACCCGTGATCGCCTTGGGCGCGCCCCAGAACATGCCGTGATGCACGATCAGCAGCTGCGCGTTCAGCGCGACCGCCTGCTCGAGCGTGCCGAGGTTGCTGTCCACCGCCACGGCGATGCGCTCGACGTCGGTTCCCGCGTCAAGCTGAAGGCCGTTCAGCGAGGCGTCCGGGTAGTTCTCAATATCCAGGTAATCATCAAGCCAGGCGACAATCTCAGAGAGTTTCATACTTGCTCAAGCCTACTACGGAGGCCGCCGGTAACGGGCCCGTGGTACAATCACAGCCGCCCGCCCCATACCTTTTCAGCCGGGCGATCAACACCAGGAGACCGATGCAGAAGCAGAAACTGAAGTACGAGGGCAAGGCGAAGCGCGTCTTTGAGTCCGACCGGCCCGGCCTCGCGGTCATCGAGTACAAGGATGACGCCACCGCGTTCAACGCCCGCAAGAAGGGCACCGTCAAGGGCAAGGGCCGCGTCAACAACCTGATGACCGCCCACCTGTACCCGCTGCTGGAACAGGCCGGGGTGCCCACCCACTTCGTGGAACTGCTGGGCGAAACGGAGCAGGCCGTGCACATGCTCAGCATCGTCCCGGTCGAGGTGATCGTCCGCAACGTTGCCGCCGGCAGCTTCGCCGCCAGGCTCGGCCTGAACGAGGGCGTGCCGCTGGATTCTCCGGTGATCGAGTACTGCTACAAGTCCGACGAACTGGGCGACCCGCTGGTCAGCGACAACACGCCGGTAGCGATGGGCTGGGCCGAGCCGGGCGTGCTGGCCGAGATCCGGCGCCTCTCCCTGCTTGCCAACGACTTCCTGATCGGCTACCTTGCCGATCGCGACATTCGGCTCATAGACATCAAGTTCGAGTTCGGCCTGCTGCCCGACGGAAGCGTCGTGCTTGCCGACGAGATCAGCCCCGACACCAGCCGCCTCTGGGACGCAGCTTCCGCAGAGAAGCTCGACAAGGACCGCTTCCGCCGCGACCTGGGGGGCGTCGAGGACGCCTACCAGCAGATACTCACAAGGGTGCTGACATGAAGTTCACCGCAACAGTCCACGTCTCGCTGAAACCGTCCATCCTGGATCCCCAGGGCCGCACGATCGAGCGCAGCCTCCACAACCTGGGTCACGACACCGTCCGTGGCGTGCGCACCGGCAAGACGTTCACCGTGCAGCTGGAAGGTGACCGCGCCGAGGTCGAACGTCAGCTCGAAGCGTTCGCGGGCGACGTGCTCGCCAACCCGGTCATCGAGGACGTCACCTACGAGCTCGCCGAGACCGCGGGCTGAGCGCTCAGCATGAGAGCAGCCGTAATCAGCTTCCCCGGCTCCAACTGCGACCTTGACGCCGTGCACGCGCTCAACCACCTCGGTTTCAGCGCGCAGCGGGTCTGGCACGCCGAGACCGACCTGCCGGCCACCGACCTCGTCGTCCTGCCCGGCGGCTTCACCTACGGCGATCACCTGCGCACCGGCGCGATCGCCGCGCGCAGTCCCGTCATGACAGCCGTGAAGGCCGCGGCGAAGGCAGGCGTGCCTGTGCTCGGCATCTGCAACGGCTTCCAGGTGCTCACCGAGTCCGGGCTGCTGCCCGGCGCGCTGCTGCGCAACGAGAACCTGCACTTCGTGTGCAGCACCGTCAGCCTCGAGGTGGCGTCCACCGGCTCCGTCTTCACGCGCAGCCTTGCCGAAGGCCAGCACCTCGCGCTCCCGGTCGCCCACGGCGACGGCCGCTACTACGCGGACGATGCCACGCTCGACCGGCTCGAGGGCGAGGGTCGCGTCGCGTTCCGCTACGCGGCGGACGACAACCCCAACGGCAGCCTCCGCGACATCGCCGGCATCACCGACGCGACCGGCAACGTGCTCGGCATGATGCCGCACCCCGAGCGGGCCGCCGAGGGCGTGCTCGGCGGCACCGACGGCGCGCTCATGCTGAGCGGACTGCTGGAGGTGCTGTCATGAGCCTGCGTACGCGCGCACACGAGTTCGGCCTGACCGGAGCCGAATGGGACGAGGCGGTCCGCCGCGAGGGCCGCGACCTCAACGCGCTCGAGGCCGCGATAGTGGGCGCCATGTGGTCCGAGCACTGCAGCTACAAGAACAGCCGCCCGCTCTTCGGTGCCTTCCCGACCACCGGCCCGCAGGTGCTGCAGGGACCCGGCGAGAACGCCGGCGTGGTCGACATCGGCCAGGGCTACGCGCTCGCCTTCAAGGTCGAAAGCCACAACCACCCCTCCGCCGTGGAGCCCGTCCAGGGCGCCGCCACCGGCGTCGGCGGGATCCTGCGCGACATCTTCGCCATGGGCGCGAGGCCCTTCGCCGTGCTCAACTCGCTCAGGCTGGGCGACATCGAGTCCGAACGCACCCGCTTCCTGCTGCGCGGCATCGTCGAAGGCATCTCGCACTACGGCAACGCCGTGGGCGTGCCCACCGTGGGCGGCGAGATCACCTTCCACGCAAGCTACAGCGAGAACCCGCTGGTCAACGTCATGGCGCTCGGCCTGATGCGACACGAGGACCTCGCCACCGGCACCCTCGGCGAGACCGGCAACACCGTCATCTACGTGGGCAGCAAGACCGGACGCGACGGCACCGGCGGCGCCGTGTTCTCCAGCGCCGAGCTGACCGGGGACAGCGGGGCCGACCGGCCCGCCGTGCAGGTGGGCGACCCCTTCATGGAGAACCTGCTCATGAACGCCACGCTCGAGGCGATCAGCGCCGGACTAGTCGCGGGCGTGCAGGACATGGGCGCCGCCGGGCTGCTCTCCAGCACCAGCGAGATGGCCTTCCGCGGCGGCCTGGGCGTCGACATCGACCTGGGCCTCGTGCCCACCCGCGAGTCAGGCATGCAGCCGTGGGAGCTCGTGCTGTCCGAAAGCCAGGAGCGCATGATCCTGGTGCCCGTGCCCGGCAGGGAACAGGAGCTCTTCGACCTGCTCGCCAGGTGGGAGCTGGACGTGGCCGACATCGGCACCGTCGCCAGCCACGGGCGCTACCGCCTGCACTGGCAGGGCGAGCTGGTGTGCGACCTCGACGTGAAACTGCTCAACGAGGCACCCACCCAGACGCGCGAGGGCGTCGAGGACCCCGCGATCACGGCGCTGCGCGAGCGCGACCTGTCCGGCGTGCCGGTACCAGAAGGCCTGGCCGGGACGCTGCACCGGCTGCTGGCCAACCCGACGATCGCCAGCAAGCGCGCGGTGTACGAGCGCTTCGACCATCAGGTGATGACCAACACTGTCGCGCTGCCCGGAGCGGCCGATGCCGCCGTGCTGCGCGTCAAGGGCACGAACCTGGGCGTGGCCGCCGCGATCGACTGCAACCCGCGGCACGTCTGGCTCGACCCGCGCGCCGGCGCGGCCGGAGCCGTGGCCGAGTCCGCCCGCAACGTCGCCTGCGTCGGCGCCACGCCGCTCGCGATCACCGACAACCTCAACTTCGGTGACCCGCGCCGGCAGGACGTCTACTACCAGATGCAGCAGGCGGTGCTCGGCATCGCCGAGGCCGCCCGCGCGCTCGACACGCCCGTCACCGGCGGCAACGTGAGCCTGAACAACCAGTACCTGAGCGAGGGCCTCAACGTGGCGATACTGCCCACGCCCACCATCGGCATGGTCGGCGTCCTGCCCGACGTGAACCGGCGGGCGGGCATGGCCGCGCCCGGGGGCGAGGCGCACGTCTACCTGCTCGGCAGCGGCACGCCCGTGCTGGGCGGCAGCGAGTACCTGGCCACCGTGCACGGCCTCGAGGCCGGCGCGCCTCCGCAGCCGGACCTGGACGCCGAGAAGGCCGTGATCGGGGCGATCCTCCGCCTGATCCGGGACGGACTCACCACCACCGCGCACGACTGCGCGGACGGCGGCCTCGCCGTGGCCCTGGCCGAAGTCGCGATCGCCTCCGGCCGCGGCATGCAGGTGGAGCTGCCCGGCGCTGACCGGCCGGACACCCTGCTGTTCGGCGAGTCCCACTCGCGCATCGTCACCGTCGTGAGCGCGGACCAGGCGGAAGCGGCCGAGGCCGTGCTCGACTCGCTCGGCGTCACGTGGCGCCGGATCGGCAGCATGGCGGCGGACACGCTGGCAATCAGGCACGAGGGCCGTGAGCTGCTCAGCACGGCCGTGAGTGACCTGGAAGCAAGCTTCGCGGGACCGATTCCCGACGCGCTCGCCGGAGTGCCGCAGGCATGACCGGCGCACCATCACGCATCGCCATCATCGACTGCGGCGGCCAGTACACCAAGGTGATCGACCGCCGCATCCGCGAGCTCTCCGTCCTCAGCGAGATCCTCCCCATGAGCGTCGACCCGGCGGAACTGAGCGGCTTCGACGCGATCATCCTCTCCGGCGGACCGGCCAGCGTCTACGGCCCGGACGCGCCGGCGTACGACCCGGCGCTGCTCGGGACCGGCAAACCGCTGCTGGGCATCTGCTACGGCATGCAGCTGATCACGCAGCACTTCGGCGGCACCGTCGCCAGCGGCGGGCAGGCCGAGTACGGGGTGGAGGAGATCATGGTGGACCCGCACGTCCCCCTGTTCAGCGGGCTGGACGAGCGTCAGCAGGTGCTGATGAGCCACGGCGACGCCGTCACGAAGGTGCCTGTGGGCTTCACCGTCTCGGCGCGCTCCGGCAAGGTGATCGCCGGCATCAGCGACACGGCCCGGCGCATGCACGGCGTCCAGTTCCACCCCGAGGTCGACCTGACCGAGAACGGCATGCGCATGCTCGAGAACTTCGTGACCCGGGTCGCGGGCCTCGAGCGGGACTACCTGCTGGCGGACCGGATCGACACCGCCCTCGGGCAGATCCGCGCCCAGGTGGGGGACAACCCCGTGGTCGTCCTCGTCAGCGGCGGCGTCGACTCCGCCGTGACCGCCGCGCTCCTGGTCCGGGCGCTGCCCGCCGAACAGGTGCACGCCCTGCACGTTGACACCGGCTTCATGCGCAAGAACGAGAGCGAGGAGGTCGTCCGTGGCCTGCGCGGGCTCGGACTCGTCAACCTGCGCCACGTGGACGCCACCGACCGCTTCTTCGACGGCACGGTCACGCGCGCCGACGGCAGCACCCTCGGTCCGCTCACCGCGCTGCAGGATCCCGAACTGAAGCGCGAGCTGGTCGGCACCATGTTCATGGAGGTGCTGCGCGAGGAACTCGAGCGGCTCGAGCTCGACTTCGACCATGCGTACTTCGCGCAGGGAACGCTGCGGCCCGACCTGATCGAGAGCGGCAACCCCGGGGTCAGCGCGGCGGCGCAGAGCATCAAGACGCACCACAACGACGTGCCGATGGTGCGCGTGGCGCGCGAGCAGGGCCGCGTGGTCGAGACGAACGCCGACTGGCACAAGGACGAGGTCCGCCAGGTCGCGCGTGACCTCGGGCTGAGCGAGCAGGTCGCGTCGCGCCAGCCGTTCCCGGGGCCCGGGCTCGTGCTGCGCGTCGTCACCTGGGACTCGAACGAGGACCGGCTGCCGGAGACGCTGCAGGCCGAGGTCGACTCGCTGCTGGGTGCCAGCCTGCCCGGCGTGAGCGGCACCGTCCTGCCGTTCCGGACGGTCGGGGTGCAGGGAGACAACCGCAGCCACCGGTTCCTGTGCATGCTCGAGACGGCCGACCTGAACGACCCGAGGCTGAACCGCGCGGGCCAGCTGCTGCCGGGCGAGACCGAGGAGGTCAACCGCGTGGTGGTCCTGGCCGCCTCCAGGGGGCCCGCCGAAGGCCTGCGGCCGTACGAGAGCACCATCACGCGTGAACAGGTCGACCTGCTCAAGGAGATCGACGCTCTGGCGCGTGCGGCGCTGGACGACGTCCCTGCCAGCCAGCTCTTCTGCGTCCTGCTGCCGCTGGGCACCGCCCCCGGCCGCTACACGGTCGCGCTGCGCAGCATCATCACCAACGACTACATGACGGGCCGCCACGCGCACCTTGGCAGCGACCTGCCGGTCGCGCGCCTCAGGTCACTGGCCGAGGACGTGCTTGAGCGCTTCACCGGGGTCGACGCTTTCGTGTACGACGTCACCGGCAAGCCGCCCGCCACGGTCGAGTGGCAGTGACCCGCTGAGCCGCAACAAAGGGAAGGGCCCGGAACGCAACTGATGCGCACCGGGCCCTTCGCCTTGCGGTCGGGTGTTACTGCGGCGTGAACGGGTTGACCACGCCACGCTCGACCACGAGGCGCATGGCGTCATCGATGTCGATAGTGACCCGGCCGTTGTCCAGCGCGCGCGGCGTTGTCAGGTTGGCGTGCGCCCGCTCCCGAGTGTTCACCGGCTGACTGCGGTCGACCAGCGAAAGCTGGCCCTTTGGCAGCGAAGTACCCCAGAGCAGCAAGGCGGTCAGCACTATCACCATGGCGATGAAGCTGCCCACGACAAGGTTGCGGATCTGGTTCGCGCCCACCAGGTAGCGGCGCGGGGTTCCCTGTGGTTCAGTGGCCATGGAGTGCCTCCTGGAGTCTGGGATCGCGTGCCGGGATCAGCGGGCGCTTCGCCAGCTGGTGCAGGAACACCGCCAGCCAGAGTCCGCCCATTCCCAGGATCATGATCACGTCGAGCCACTGGAACTCGGAGCCGACCCGGCCGTAGGACGGGATGACGATCCAGTACAGGTCGAGCATGCGGACCAGGATCATCCAGATCGCCACGATTACGAGCGCTCCGCGCTTGCGCTTCACCCAGCGGGAGAAGAGGATCGCGAACGGGCCGAAGAAACCGAAGACGGTCAGGAAGATCGCCACCGGCTCCCACGTGCCGGTGATGCGGGCGACGTAATAGGCGCTGGTCTCCATCGTGTTGTTCGACCAGATGATGATGAGCTGCGAGATGCTGACGTAAGCCCAGAACATGCTGAACGCCATCAGGAAGTTGCCGAGGTCCTGCAGTCGCTTCTCGGTCAGCAGGCGGTCGATCGTGGGGGAGATGCGCGCCAGGGCGCTCATGACGATGATCATCAGCGCGACGGCGAACACCGCCTGGCCCGACATCAGGATGGTGGGATAAATGCCACTGAACCACTCGGGCGTGAGCGACATCGTCCAGTCGATCGCCGCGAACGTCATGGTCATCACGTAGATGGCCAGCCAGCCGGGACCCATGCGGCGCAGGCGGAATGCGACCTTGCCGGTCTCGTCCTCGTCCTGGCGGGCGGAGCCGCGCAGGAACAGGAACGCACCCAGGATCCAGATGCCGAAGTAGGCGATGTTGCGGATGATGAAGAAGGGCGTGTTGAGCAGCGCGCTCTTCGCCCCGACGAGGGCGCTGCCGGCCACGTACTCGGCGTCCGTCCACAGGTAGAGGCTGTTCATGCCGAAGAAGATCGGGATCAGCAGCACCGCCATCAGCGGCAGGACCGCGATGGCCGCCTCGAGCGGCTTGCGGATCAGGGCGCCCCAGGACCCACCGGCCATGTGCACGACCGTGAGCATGAGGAAGGCGCCCAGCGAAGCGCCGGTCCAGAACACGAACGAGTACAGGTACGCCTCGAAGAACAGGGCAGCGCCGGACGAGATGCCCATGATCACGGCCGCGATGGCAAGGATGATGCCGAGCGCGCCGAAGATGTTCCGGAAGCGCAGCAGCGGACTCAGGCTCGTCGCTTCAGCCCGGACGGCCGCCGTGGCGCCGGCCAGTGAAGCGGTTTTCATGGCAGACATCAGTTTTGCCCTCCGGAATCGGACTGGACGGTATCAAGCAGCTGTTCGAGGCTGATGTCCTCGGGCAGGTCCGCGGGATCCGCACCCTGGCTGAGCTGCAGCGCACGGATGTACGCGGCGATCGCCCAGCGGTCAGCCGCCGGGACGCGCGAGGCGTACGGGTACATGCGGCCGAAACCGTTCGTCATGACGTTGAAGAAGTAGCCGATCGGAACGCCGCGCAGGTGCTCGGCACTCAGCGACGTCGGCTGCGGGAAGCCGCGCTGGACCATCACGCCCAGACCGGAACCGTCGTAGTTGTGGCAGACGGCGCAGAAGATGTCATAGCGCTCCTGGCCGCGCTGCATCACTTCGGCAGTGAGCTCGATCGGCAGGTCGCCCAGCATGCTCCCGTCGGGATTGAAGCCTGTAAGGAAGCCCTGGTCAAGGTTGCCGAACTCGCGGGAGACCGTGTTCTCCGGCGGAACGAACATCGCGGCCTGGCCGTCCAGGATCGGGGATGCCTCGTACGCCCGGATGCTGGGCTGGTCCGCCATGTTGCGGCCGCAGGCCGCCAGCAGGAACATGAGGCCGAGGGCGACTGCCGGCAGCAGCGCGCGGCGGGTTGTGCGTGCCTTGCGGTCGCGCATCAGCGTTCAACCTCCACAACCTGCAGTGGCGACTGCTTCTCCAGCAGCTTTCGGGTCTCGTTCAGGTTGAACTTCGCGTCCTTGGCCTCGATGCAGAGGTAGAAACGGTCACGGGTGACGTTCTCGAAGCCCTTGGCGTTGAAGATCGGATGGTACGCGCGGGGCATGCCGTTGGCGAAGATCATGAAGAGCACGCTCGAGAAGGCCGCGAACAGCACCGTGATCTCGAAGGTGATGATGATGAAGTTCGGCCACGAGTTGTACGGCCGGCCCCCGACGTTGATCGGGTAGAAGACCGCGCTGGCGTACCACTGCATGAAGTAACCGACGAACGCGCCGGTGAGGCCGGCGAACAGGGTGACGAACCCGAGCCGCGTGGGCTTGTGGCCCACGGCCGCGTCGAGCCCTTCGACCGCGAACGGCGTGTACGCCTCGAACTTCCTGTAGCCGGCCTTGCTGACCGCCTTGGCGGCGGCAAGGATTGCCTCGGGCGTTTCGAACTCGGCTGCGATGCCGTAAACCTCTCGTGCTTCCGGCACCGCGTGAGCAGCAGCCTGCAGACTCATCAGCGCACCTCCAGTCCGGCTTCCCTGGCCCGGATGTCCTCGAAGTAGTCATGGCCCTGGTGCAGGTCGTGGTGCACCAGTTCCTTGACCTCGGTGGTGGCGATCGAGGGCAGGAGTCTTATGAAGACCAGGAAGAGCGTGAAGAAAAGTCCAAGCGAGCCGATGAACAGGGTCCAGTCGTACAGCGTGGTGCTGTAGTTGCCCCAGCTGCTCGGCAGGAAGTCCCGCGTCAGCGACACGATGAAGATGACGAAACGTTCGAGCCACATGCCGATCGAGACCAGGACCGAGATCACGAACAGCATCCACGGAGTCTGCCTGACCCGGGTGAGCCAGAGCGGCTGGATCGCGACCAGGTTACAGAAGATCAGGGCCCAGAACGCCCAGCCATAGTCGCCGAACATCCTGTTCACAGCCATGAAGCGCTCGACCTCGACGCCCGAGTACCAGGCGAAGAAAAGCTCGATGAAGTAGCCGTACACGACGATCATGCCGGTGCCCAGCATCAGCTTCGCCGCGTTGTCCAGGTGGCGCATCGTGATGAGCCCCTCGAGGTTGAACAGCTTCCGCAGCGGGATCGCCAGGATCAGCACCATCGCGAAGCCGGCGAACACTGCCCCGGCGACGAAGTATGGAGGCATGATCGTGTTGTTCCAGCCCGGCAGCTGCGACACCGCGAAGTCCATCGCGATCGTCGAGTGGACCGAGAGAACGAGCGGGAAGGAGATGGCGGCCAGCAGCAGGTAGGCGCGCATGTAGCGCTGCCAGTTCTTCGAGCTGCCGTGCCATCCGAGTGAAAGGATGCCGTAGAAGATCTTGCCGATGCGGCTCTTCGCGCTGTTGCGCAGGGTCGCGAGGTCGGGGATAAGGCCGACGAACCAGAAGGCGATCGAGACGCTCATGTATGTGCCGATCGCGAACAGGTCCCAGTCAAGCGGGCTGCGGAACTGCGGGAAGAGGCCGTGCGTGTTCGGGTAGGGCACGAGCCAGTAGAAGACCCACGGGCGGCCCAGGTGCAGGATCGGGTAAAGGCCTGCGCAGATGACGGCGAAGATCGTCATCGCCTCCGCGAAGCGGTTGATGGACGTGCGCCACGGCTGGCGGAAGAGCAGGAGCGCGGCCGAGATGAGCGTTCCCGCGTGGCCGATGCCGATCCACCAGACGAAGTTGACGATCGGCAGTGCCCAGGCTACGGGCATGTTGTTTCCGAAGATGCCGATGCCGGTCACGATCAGGTAGACGACGGTCGCCAGGAACATCGCGAGTCCGGCCAGCGCGACTGCCATCGCGCCGAACCACCACTTCGGGGTGCCCAGCGGCGTCCGCAGGACCGGTTCGTTTACGACATCGTCGACCACGGCGTACGTGTAGCCGGGCCGGATGACGCGGTTGGTCTCCTTGTCGCGCGGGCGTGGGGAGCGTGATGCCATCAGGCTTCTCCCGCTTCGGGATTGCGGTTGTGCACGCGGGCGACGTAGCTGGTGCGCGCGTAGAGGTTGAGTTCCTCGAACAGCGTGTAGTTGAGCGGGGACGCCTTGTGGTTCACGATCTCGCTGTCGGGGTTGTTCAGGTCACCGAAGACGATGGCGTTGGTCGGGCAGGCCGCCTGGCAGGCCGTGATGACCTCGCCGTCCCGGATCGTGCGGTTCTCGTTGCTGGCAGTGATGCGGGCACTGGAGATGCGCTGGGTGCAGTACGTGCACTTCTCCATCACGCCGCGGCTGCGGACGGTGACGTCGGGATTGGAGGCCATGGAAAGTTCGGTGGCCGTGTCGCTCAGCTCCGCGTACTGCAGGTAGTTGAAACGCCGCACCTTGAAGGGGCAGTTGTTCGAGCAGTAGCGGGTGCCGACGCAGCGGTTGTAGACCATCACGTTCAGGCCCTCGTGGTCGTGCACGGTCGCGCCGACGGGGCAGACCGGCTCGCAGGGCGCCTTCTCGCAGTGCTGGCACAGCATCGGCTGGTGGTAGTACTCCGGGTTGTCGATGCTGCCGGAGTAGTAGTTGTCGATGCGGAGCCACTGCATCTCGCGGCCCACCGCCACCTGGTCCTTGCCGACGATCGGGATGTTGTTCTCGGACTGACAGGCGACCACGCAGGCGTTGCAGCCCGTGCAGACGTTCATGTCGATGACCATGCCCCACTTGTACGAGTTGTACTCGTAATCCGGGAAGAGGTCGGATTCGTGGTGCGGAACCGGGTGGACGAAGCCGGGATGCTCCGGCTCTGCCTGGAACTCCTCGAGCGTGCCGCGGCGGACGATGTGGCGCTGGTCGCCCGTGCCTTCAAGCGCGTGGTGCATCTGGGTGCTCACGAGCTGGTAGGTGGTGCCGGTCTTCGACATTGTCGCGGCGGCTGTCCATGCCGAGCCGGGACGCACCCGGTTCGGGTTGAAGCCGATGTCGCTGCCGACCCTGCCGGCGAACTCACGGCCGTAGCCCAGGTGCAGCGTGATCACGCCCGCGGCCTGGCCGGGCAGGATCCAGGCGGGTGCCTCGATCTCGAGGCTGTCCGTGCTGATGGTGACCACATCGCCGTTGCTCAGCCCGTACTCCTCGGCGGTGGCCGCCGAGACGAGCGCGGCGTTGTCCCAGACGAGTTTGGTGAACGGGTTCGGCACTTCCTGCAGCCAGCCGTTGTTGGCCCAGCGGCCGTCACCGATGCTGGGATCGGGACGGAAGTTCACGACCAGGTCGGAAAGCTGCGCGACCGGGGCGCTCTGCCACGTGGCCTCGACGCTCTCGACGGGCGACTGCGTGCCGGGAACGATGCCCTGGTAGACGCTCTCGCGCCAGAACGAGCTGAACTGTCCCTCGACCCGCGCCTGCCAGTAATCGGCCAGCAGCCGGTAGCTGCTCGCCTCGGTGTTGCCGAGCAGCGCGGCCAGCACCTGGCTTCCCGAGAAGCCGCCGTAGAACGGGTTGATGAGCGGCTGTGTGATGGTGGTGGTGCCATCGTACGCACGCGCGTCGCCCCAGGTCTCGAGGTAGTGCGCGAGCGGAACGTGCCAGTCGCTCGACTGGGCGGTCTCGTCGGCGTACAGCCCGATGTGTGCCTTGAGCGGCACGCGGGCGAGCGCCTCGGTGAAGCCGAGTCCGGCGGGTGCGGTGTGTACCGGGTTCACGTCGAGCATGAAGAGCGCCGTGACCTCGTCGGCCTGCATCGCGCTCACCAGCGTGTCGAGCTCGTCCGTTTCGACCGGGCGGCCCTCGGGCGGCTGGCGGTACTCGACGGTGCTGCCGACGTTGCCGAGCCAGTCGTTGATGCCGTGTGCGATCGCCTGCGCTTCCGGCGGCAGGTACTGGCCGACGAAGATGGCGCTGCTGCCGCGGTTGGCGTCAAGGTCGGCGATGGCCGCGTCGATGATCGACTGGTCGACGCTGGCGTCCGTCCGTACCGGCACGGCGCCCAGGGGGATGCCCAGGCCGATCGCGATCTGCGCCATCACTTCGATGATGGTTGAGGGACGCGCCGGCACGCGGTGATCCGCGATGGCGCCGGCGATGCTCGGGGTGGACTCGAACACGTACATCCGGCTCATGCCGTCGTCCGCGTTGCGGATGCGGCGCCTGGATGAGGCGTCGACCGAGTAGCGGAGCTTGCCGGGGTAGTCGCCCATGAAGTCGGCGTCGAACGAGACGATCACGTCCGCTTCCGCCAGGTTGTACGTCGGCATGAGCGGCTGCCCGAACGCGAGCTCGGTGCCGGCGTAGATGCCGGCGGTGCCGAAGGAGTCCAGCTGGTGCCACGTCGCCTGCGGATACTCCGCAAGGAACGCGCGGATCTGCGAAGCAAGCGTGGGTGACGTTATCGGTTCGGTGACCAGGCGGATACCCGTGCCATCGCCGCTTTCTTCCAGGGCAGTTGCCGCCGCCTGAGTGAATGCCTCCCAGGTGCTCTCCGAGCCCTGCTGCAGCACGCTTCTGGAGCGGTCCGGGTCGTACAGTCCCAGGATGCTGGCCTGGGTGACCGCGCTGGTCTTGCCGAGGCTGGCGGGGTGGTCCGGGTTGCCCTCGATCTTGGTGGGCCTGCCCTGGTGGCTTTCGACCAGGACACCCTCGGCGTAGCCGCCCTGGCTGATCGCGCTGGCGAAGAACAGCGGGCGCCCCGGGATGATCTCCTCGGGCTGGCGGACGTAGGGAACGACCTTCTCGGCCGCCGAGAGGGGCCTCGCGCAGGCCGTGAGTCCGGCGAGCGCCAGCGAGGCGCCGAGGAACTTGAGGAAGCCCCGGCGGTCGACCGCGCTTTCGAGCGGAGCAGCCTGGCGCGGGAATTCCTTGTGCAGGTACTCCTGGAACTCGGGGTTGTCGCCGAGTTCCTCGAGGCTGCGCCAGAACTCCTTGCCCTGCTTGGAGTCAAGCTGATGGCGGAGCGATTTGATGTCAAGTGACTGATTCATCGGTGGCACGTCGAGCACTGGGGCAGGAGCTCGCTGTTGATGTGGTACTCAGCGACAAGCTCAGCACCCAGTTCCAGCTGGTTGCTCGGGGGCTGGTAGGACAAGTTGAACACCTCACTAAGCGGACGGACCTGGGTTTCGGGAGCGCGATGGCAATCCAGGCACCAGCCCATTGTCATCGTCTCCGCCTTCCAGATTCCGGCCATCTCATCGACCTGACCGTGACATGACGAGCAGCCGACCCCACTGTTGATGTGGGCGCTGTGGTTGAAGAATACGTAGTTCGGGAGGTCATGGACCCTGTTCCACTCGATCGGAGTGTCCGAGTCCCATGCCGCCTGGACACCGGCAAGCTCAGGTGCGCCGACACGGATCTGGGAGTGGCACCCCATGCAGGTCTCGACCGGCGGGATGCCCGCGCTCGCTTCGACCTCGACCGACGTGTGGCAGAAGCGGCAGTCGAGACCGAGTTCGCCCGCGTGCAGGCTGTGCTTGAACTCGACAGGCTGGCTGACCGGCATTCCCACCTGGTTGTTGCGGGTCCGTGCCACCATCACCAGGGCGGACACCAGCAGGATGAAGAAGACGACGCCGCCGATCAGCAGCCATCTGATGAGGCCGTTGGAGTTCGGCGGAAAGATTTGTGACATTCAGAACCTCCGGTGGGAAGCGGGATCGGGAGCAGGGAAGAAGGGCAATGCGGAAAGCGGAAGACCTGGTGCTTCTTCCGTTACGGTAACGCCCTTGGGTTTCGCAACGCGGTTACATAAAATATTCGTAAACATTACCTCCCTGCCACAGGTTGCCCGAGCGGCTTTGATTTGGAAGCAGGGCGCGAATTTACGTCCCTGCCCACAGCATTCGCACCAATCTAGCACAAGGGCTTTGGCAGCGGACCGGGGACTTTTGTCCCGCCATCGTGGCCGGCGACACGGATGCATATCATAGTAGTACGCTCAGGTATGGTCATCGCAGTGCGTCCGAACTCCCGCGACCGGGAGCTGAATCGGAAAGTGGCCTTCCGGCAGGGACGCATTCTTCTGGAAGTGGCTCTCTGGGAAGTCCATATTGTTCGATAGGTGCCCTTGACAGCGGACCACACATTGGAAGAAGGTGAAGCTCATGCTTAATCCGGTCCTCGCAGAGCAGCTCTCGATCGCCACTCAGGCTGTTGTGCCGCCCGATGCCGTCCGGCGGGACGCGCGGCTGAGTCCCGTTCCGGGCAAAGTGCATGCAGTCATCGGCATGCGTCGGGCAGGCAAGAAAACCTTCCTGAGGCAGCTCCAGCACGAACGGCGCGCGACGGTGCCATCGGAGCGTGCCATCTACCTCGGTTTTGACGATGACCGCATCGCTGGCGTATCGAGCTGCTCCAGGGCTACGTGGACACGGTTCTTTTCGGGGACATCGTCGAACGCTATGAGGTCTCGAAGCTGCAGCAGTTGAGCACCCCCGAGCGGGCAAGCGCTTGCTTGTGCCGGACCGTAACGCCCGCTTCGGATAGTTAGCGGTATGGACCCATAATCAAACAGGACGCGGAATCCGGAGATTCTGCGTCCTGAACGTGGTGGAGGCTAGCAGACTCGAACTGCTGACCCTCTGCTTGCAAAGCAGATGCTCTCCCAACTGAGCTAAGCCCCCGTGCAAACCGCCCATCGCAGGGCAAAGGTCAGTTTACTCGCCTGCCCCGGAGCCTGTCAACTCTGCGGCACCATCCGCGCCGTCCGGCGCGGGCTTGGCGAAGATCATGCGCCCCACGTTGGTCTGCAGGCTGCTGGTCACGGTGGCCGACACCGTGTTTCCCACGTGGTCCGCGCCGCCGTCAACCACGACCATGGTGCCGTCGGACAGGTACGCCAGGCCCTGGCCCGCTTCCCGGCCCTCCTTGCTGACGGTCAGCGTCAGCACGTCACCGGGCAGGTACAGGGACCGGACCGCGGCGGCCAGCTGGTTCGGGTTCAGGATGGTGACGCCCTGGATGGCCGCCACCTGCTCCAGGTTGAAGTCGGTGGTGATCAGCTCGACCTCCATGGTCGAAGCCAGCTTCAGGAGCTTGTCGTCCACCTTGCGGACGTCGGTGGGGTCGTCATCGATCACGTCGGTAACCACGCCGGGGATGGCGGACAGGCGCGAAAGCACCTCGAGGCCGCGGCGGCCGCGCTTGCGGCGCTCCGGGTCAGCGTCATCGGCTATGCGCTGCAGCTCCCGCAGCACGAACCTGGGGATGAGCACGGTGCCGCTCAGGAAGTTGGCAGCGAAGATGTCCACTATCCGGCCGTCGATTATCGCCGAAGTGTCGATCAGGCGACCCCTTGACCGCGGGGCCTGTTCCGCTGCCGGCTCGGCGCGCACGGCGAGGGGCAGGAACTTGCGGCGGTTGGAGACGAACAGCGCGCCGATCCCGAGCACGAGTATCAGCGCGATCAGCAGCGACCAGTACCAGGTGAAGCCCGGGATGGGCGAGAGGACGTTGTTCAGCAGCACGGTCAGAAGCAGCGCGACGGTGGCGCCGACGACGCCGGCCAGCCACGCGTCGGCCTCGATCGCGTTGAGCCGCCGGATCAGCCGGTCCCACACGCGGCCGATCCGGCCCGAGACGGCGCCGCCGGCGAGGTAGAAGATGAGCATGCCCAGCACGGTCAGGTAGAGCGGCGTGTTCGGCCCGCCCAGCAGGCCGCTCGCCTCGAGCAGCGTGCTCGTGAAGTAACCGGCCGCGGCGCCGGCCAGCGTGAGGAGGAACCTGATCAGGGGATAGCTCTGTGTCATTCAGTTTCCATGCCAGGCGAGTTCTATTGCTTCGGCCAGGGTCGTGGCGTGTGCGCTTCCCTTGCCGCCGCTGCGCGGCCCGACCAGTCGATGGTACCCCGCGCGGTGGGCCTCTGCGAAGCGCCGCGCGAGCTGGGGCACGCTCCTGAGCTCGCCGGCCAGCCCGACCTCGCCTGCGACGGCGGTGCCTTCGGCCAGCGGCCGGTTGGTGACGGCCGAGTAGACCGCGAGGGCGACGGCCAGGTCCGTGCCCGGATCGCTCAGGCGCAGCCCGCCGGCGACGTTCACGAACACGTCCAGCCCGCTCAGGGGCAGCTCCAGCCGGCGCTCGAGCACGGCCAGCACCACGTCTACCCGGCGCTGGTCCAGCCCCTGCACCACGCGGCGCGGGGCCGGGTAGGGCGTCTTGGAGGCCAGCGCCTGAACTTCCAGCAGCAGCGGCCGCTGCCCCTCGAGCGCGGCGACTATGACGCTGCCCGCCACGCCCTCGACCCGCTCGGCCAGGAAGGCCTCGCTCGGGTTGGCCACCGGGATCATGCCCTCGCCCGTCATCTCGAACACGCCCATCTCTCCGGTCGAACCGAAGCGGTTCTTGATGCCGCGCAACACACGGAAGCCGGCTGCGGATTCCAGCGAGAGGGTCGCGTCCACCATGTGTTCGACGGTGCGGGGCCCGGCCACCTGCCCCTGTTTCGTCACGTGACCGATCAGCACGAGTGACGCGCCGCCGCGCTTGGCGGCGTCCGTCAGCAGGGCGGTGGAGTCCCGGACCTGGGTGATGCTGCCGGGCGTGCCGCCGTCCTCGCTGATCAGGGTCTGGATCGAATCCACGATCACAAGCCCGGGGCCGGCCGCGGCGATGTGCGCGGCCAGGCTGCGGGCGTCAGACTCCCTGGTCAGCTGCAGGGCACCGCCCACTCCCAGGCGCTCCGCGCGCATCCGCACCTGGTTGATGGCCTCCTCGCCGGCGACCAGCAGCGTGTGCCGGCCCGCCGCAACGCTGTGGCTGGCGAGCTGGAGCAGCAGCGTGCTCTTGCCGATGCCGGGCTCGCCGGCCATCAGCACGACGCCGCCTTCGACCCAGCCGCCGCCGAGCACGCGGTCGACCTCGTCCATGCCGGAGGAAGTGCGGGACAGGTCCGAGGTGGATGCCTCGGACAGGGTTGTCAGTTCAGGGGCGCGCGCGGAGCGCAGGCCGGGGCCACGCGGGCCTGCCGGAGCGCTGCTGCGCGACTCCATCGTGCCCCACTCCCCGCACTCGGGGCAGCGGCCAAGCATGGCGGGCGCACGCGCGCCGCAACTTGAGCATTCGAACCAGACTTCAGTACGGGCCACCCGTGGCGCCCGCGCCTAGAGGATCGGGACGGGACGGGCAAAGATGACCTCGTCCGCCTCGATGGTCACGTGCAGCGGCTCGCTCGTGCCGGTCTTCATGAGTTCGCGCGAGAGCGGGTCTTCGATGTACTCGCGCAGCACGCCGCGCAGCGGCCGGGCGCTCTCGCCCTTGGGCAGCCTGTCGACCAGGAACGGGGCGACTTCGTCTGCGAACGTTACCTGGATGTCGCGGTTGGCAAGCTCCAGGCGGATCTCTTCCAGCATCCCGATCGTGATGCTCACGACGCCGGAGTGGTCGAACGAGTCGAAAGGGATGACCTCGTCGAGCCTGTCCAGGAACTCGGGACTGAAGATCGTGCGCAGGGGCGCGTGGATGTCCTTCTGTCCGACAGACTGGAAACCGACCGTGGGAGCCTGGTTGAAGCCGGTGTTGGACGTCATGATCAGGATCACGCGCCTGAAATCGACCGTGCGGCCGACGCTGTCGGTCAGGCGGCCGTCGTCCAGCACCTGCAGGAACGTGTTGTAGATGTCCGGGTGTGCCTTCTCGATCTCATCGAGCAGGACGACGCTGAACGGCTGACGCCTGACTGCCTCGGTGAGGCGTCCGCCCTGTTCGTGGCCGACGTAACCCGGCGGGGCCCCGATCAGCTTGCTGATCGAGTGGGGCTCCTGGAACTCGGACATGTCCAGCCGCACGAGCGACCGTTCGCTGCCGAAGAGCTCGACCGCGAGCTGCTTGGCCAGGAAGGTCTTGCCCACGCCCGACGGTCCGACGAACAGGAACGACGCCGAGACGCGGGTGCGGCCGCCCAGGCCGACGCGCGAGCGGCGCAGTGCAGAGATCAGCGAGCCGATCGCCCTGTCCTGCCCGATTACGAGGGACTTGAGGTGGGACTCGATGTCCTCCAGATTGGCGGCATCCTGGTCATCGATATACACGCCGCCCCAGGAGTTGACAACCGCTTCGAGGTCCTCGCGGCTGACCACGGGCGTGCCGTCGTCATCCTCGAGCACGGGGAAGCCGAGCGACTTGTTGAGCCGCGTGCGCGAGGCTGCCTCGTCGATCAGGTCGATCGCCTTGTCCGGGAAGTTGCGGCCCGGCAGGCTGCGCTCGCCGTAGCGCACAGACAGCTCCAGGATCGACTCGGGGATGCGGACCTCGTGGTGGGCCTCGTACTTGTCGCGTAGACCCTGGAGAATCTCGAGTGACTCGCTTGGCGTCGGCTCCAGCACGATCACGGGCTGGAAGCGGCGCTCGAGGGCGGCGTCACGTTCTATATAGCGGTGGTACTCCCCGGTCGTGGTCGCCCCGACCACCTGGACCTCGCCCCTTGAGAGCGGCGGCTTCAGGATGTTCGCGGCGTCCAGCGTGCCTTCGGCGCCACCGGCGCCGACCAGCGTGTGGAGCTCATCGATGAACGCGATGACGCGGGCGCTGCTGAGTTCCTCGATGATCTGCTTGAGCCGCTCCTCGAACTCGCCGCGGTACTTGGTGCCCGCGACGATGTTGGAAAGGTCGATCGAGAGGACGCGGATGCCCTCCAGGTTCGGGGGCACATGCCCGTTCATGATCGCCTGGGCCAGGCCCTCGACGATCGCGGTCTTGCCCACGCCGGGCTCGCCGATGAGTACGGGGTTGTTCTTGGTGCGCCGCGAGAGGATCTGGACGACCCGGCGGATCTCTTCGGTCCTGCCGATCACCGGATCCAGCTTGCCCTCCCTGGCCTCGCGCGTCAGGTCACGCGCGTACTCGTCCAGGAAAGGGGTCGCGACGGTCTCGACCGGCTGCTGCTTCGGGTCCGCCGCCGCCAGGATGCGCCAGCGCACCGTGTCAACGTCGCGCGTGAGCTGCTGCAGGATGCGGTAGGCGACGCCGTCGCCCTCGCGGATGATGCCGAGCAGGATGTGTTCGGTTGCGATGACGTTGGATCCGAGGCTGCGGGCCTCGCTGCCGGCCAGCTCCATCACGCGCCTGGCGCGTGGGGTGATCGCCGCGTTCTCGTTGCGCGCCAGGCCGTCCCCGCGCCCGACCATGTCCTCGACCTGTCGCCGGAACGTGTCCAGGCTGGCGCCGAACTCGGTCAGCACGCCGCTGGCAGTGCCGCCCTCGCGCATGAGGCCAAGGAGCAGGTGCTCCGGGCCGATCATCGAGTGCCCAAGCTTCGAGCCCTCCTCCCGCGCGAGGTGGAAGACCAGTCTTGCCCTGTCGTCGTATCTGTTCATCAGGCCTTCCTCCGAAACCACCTGGAATCGGCCACTGGACCGGCCTCGGGCCGGGCCGCCGCTCCTTCAGTCAAGCTCTCCACGATGATATAGTACGCCGTTCGGATGAGGACAGACAGGGGCTGCGTCACGCTTTCAACGGGAATTCGCACACTGACCCTTAACCCACCGCACACCTAAAGAGGAGCCTTCATGCGTTTCCAAGATATCACAATGCAGCTGGACCGCTTCTGGAGCGGGCAGGACTGCGTGATCGCGGTGCCGCACGACACCGAGGTCGGTGCGGGCACTTT
>ERZ869909.825-NODE-825-length-30380-cov-10.086493_pt1 | contig 30380 bp, 28 predicted proteins | sample MGYA00520892_ERZ869909 | MGnify/ENA primary metagenome ERZ869909 (study PRJEB32215, sample SAMEA104723947) | bioreactor metagenome | biome: bioreactor; feature: anaerobic bioreactor; material: water | place: China | collected 2015-03-12 ...
GGAAGAATATAGAGATTGTTATTAATACCTATGAATTTTGAAATTATTTTTCAAAACACAAAATTTTGGACAAACTCCTCTTAACGGTTATTTTTATTAGGCCGGGGTTGTTTTTGTAATTGCATTTAAAATTGTGTGTTAACCTAAATAATGAATAAAGAATTAATTGCTTCGATCCTTCCGCTTTGCCCCGGCCCTAAAGGGAGGCGGAAGGGAATTGGGTCAAGCATTGGAATCACCTTTATACCTGCATCCACTCACCTCTTACCTCTCAATTACTATTATTACGGAACCCTTTCGTAGGCCGGGGTTGTTTCTTAATTGTATTTAAAATTGTGTGTTAACCTAAATAATGAATAAAGAATTAATTGCGTCGATCCTTCCGCTTTGCCCCGGCCCTAAAGGGAGGCGAAAGGGAATTAGGTCAAGTATTGGAATCACCTTAGCTCCATTTCACAGCTGCACCCACTCACCTCTCACCGTTACTCGCTCCAATACATCCGCATTGAGTGGCAAGAATTAATAACTTAGAAACTCCCTCTATTGAATGGCGAAACTAGCCAGGCTCTGCTAAGTTTTTAAAAAAATATCCTCCTAAATTTTTCCATTCTCTTGTTTTTGCTTTTCATAGCATTTCAAGATCAGGCAATTGATAGTCCTAAAAATTATTCATTGCCATTAAGATTTAGAATTATTTTGAACAGGATAACCGCCCTCACAGAGATTGGAATTACCAGTTAAACTTATAAGTAGCCCCTCCCAACACTTGAATGCCCTGCACCGGTGTGTTGAGCCACTTTTCATAAGTATCGCTTAACAGGTTACTCCCTTTCACAAAAAAGGTGAGTTGAGGATTCACATTATACCCCAGATGGATGTTGGCATCTACATAAGCATTGAGAGTTCTGGATATGGGTTCAACCGGGAAAAACGGGTCAAAACTTTCCAAATCTTTACGTTCACCTACATAAAACAGACTAAACCCGCCAAAAAACTGCTCGTTGAATACTGCATTGGCAAAAACAGTGGCTTTAAAATCGGGCAAATTGTATGCTTCAGGAAGAAAATCTAAACTGTAACTGAAAAAACCGGCATTAACCCCCAAATTGATACCGTTGCTAACCTCAGCCTGTAGCTCACCAAAGATTTCAAAAGTAGTGATATCGTCATACACCACTGCCAATGAGTTTCCAAATTCATAACCCTGAAGCTCATCTTCCGGCACGGTACTCATCAGCGGGTTGGAAATAAACAAGGGCTTGCTGATTTCATTTTTAAAACTGCCTTTCAGGTTGTAGCTGACAGTGGAAGTAAATTTACCCTGTATTCCGGCGAAAGCTTCATATTGCCTGTCGGTAGGTGCTATGATTAAAGTGGGAGAAACATATGGGTTTTCTCGTGTAAAGTTAAAATAAGAATTCTGATCCAAACCACCATCTACTCCGGCATAAAATGACAGAAATTCATCCACCACTCTAAAAGAAGCATCTACTTTGGGATAGATAAAAACATTGCTTTCACTGTTTTCATTGTCCATTCCAAAAACCGCCTGAGCACCCAGGTTAATCACAAAACCTTCATTTTGAAAACGAATGTAAGGATGCACTCCGGCGTTTAATAAACTATATTTTATGCCTTCTTCGGGGAGTAAATAGCTTTTGTCAAACTTCCCGCTCAGGTAATCGATTTCTACATTGACACCTACATCTTGATTTCCTAAATCAAAAACAAATTCGGGAGTTACTATAAAGTTGATTTCAGACGAACTGTATGAATCGCCAAAATAACGCAGTAAAGCTTCGCCGCCTGAAAATGGAGAATCTTGCATTTTTAGATTTCCTTTAAGTGCAACACCATAAAAAGAATGATTCACCCCTGCATTGTTTGCTCTTTGAATTTCATCTTCAGTAGCAAATTCCGGAAGACCGTACCAATTATAAATTTCGTGCATAGCACCAAAACCCAAATTATAAGCCATGTCACGGGTCTTTCCTGAGTAGTTTAAATCCAATGACGTATCAAAAAAATAATCATCCAATACAACGTCTTTTATACCGCCTTGTGAGGAATTGTGTTTAAAAAATAAAGACACTTCAGAATCGCGATCCACTTCAAATGTGGCAAAAAGTTCGCCCAATGCGGTGGTGTAGTTTCCAAATCCCAGTGTAACATAATTGTTGTACAGTTGATCAGGTCTTTTGCGCTCTAAAGTAGTGGCCTTTCCTTTATCGGGCACAAAAGTAGATGCCACCGGAACTGAAAAAATACTGTATTGCACGTTTTTCTTTTCCATATTCAAGGAATCCACACTTACAGGGGTTTCTTTGATTTTAAAAGCATCGGCCACTGTTGGGGTATAAGGTCGCACCACGTTGATTACTTCTGTCCCAATGGGGTCTTGTGAAAAAGCTGTCGCAGAAACACAAAAAATGGCTGCGGTGAAAAAATATTTTAGGCTGTTGGAGTTCATAAGTAAATAATGAGGTTAATCGTTATTGTATTTTTTAAATATCTAAAGGGATTTTTTCATTTTTTCCCCCTCCCTTAAGGGTGAAATCAAAAAAATCCTCGTTCATCCTTTAGGATAAGAGCTAAAAACGAGGACTTTTTATTTCGATTATTATACAAATAATTAAATGCAACGTATATTATATTTATCAATTATTTCCGGTTTGCACCGATGTATTGGTTTTGGCTTCTTCAGCTTTTATTCGGCTTAAGTCGTTTTGAGCCTGAGAAACGATATCTGGAAATTCGCTAAAGTTATTTATCACACTTTCCAATATGTAGGTGGCCTGAAAAGCATCTTTCAATGCATAAAAATTGTTGGCCATCAGCACAAGTCCTTTTCCACCCCATTGCTTAAATCCGGAATAATCTCTTGCCAACTTTTGGATGGTGGCATTGGACTGTTGATGGTTTCCGGCTTTGCTTTCAAAATAAGCCTGATAGTAGAGTGCCTCTGCGGCCATCACACCTGTGGCTGTTTTTTGAACTTCGGCATAGGCATTTTTAGCTCTGTTTTCATCGCCTGTTTTCATGGCAGCACGTGCAATGATGCTATGTGCATCATTTTTGGCGCGGGTTTCGGCATTGGCGTCCTTCAAGACTTTTTCTGCAAATACAACTGCTTTACTGAAATTGCCATTTTCAAAATAAGCTTTCATCAGGTTGGATTGAGCAAAAATGATATTTTGCGAACGGTTACCCTCATTCTCCAAACGTTCTAAAACGGGAATGGCTTTGGTTATGTCATTTTTTTCCAAATAAATTTGTGCAGCTCTCACCAATGCCTGTTCAGTAAACTCATTACGTTCTCTGGAAATTACAAAAGTGTAGTTGGCAATGGCTTTGTCTTTTTGATTTCCTGAAAAATACAGTTCGGCCAAATAGAAATTAGCCGGCAGTGTATGTATTCCGTTAGGGAAATCTTTCAGGTATTTTTCCAGTAAGGGCAATGCCTGGCGATCGTTCTGTAAATAACGGTTTTCAGCAGCCGTAAAAGAAGCCTGGTCGAGTTCAGCATCGGCTATTTCGACAAAATCGAGGGTTTGCACCCAACGTGCATATTCATCCACACGCCCCAAATCGATATAGATAAGTTTTGCCGACGATACTGCTTGAATGGCTTCCGGCGAAGAAGGATAGTCATTGGCCACACGTTTAAACACAGCCAAAGATTCCTGAAGTTTTTCGGTATTGTTGAGTATAAGTCCTTTTTTAAGTAATGCCCGTGGCACATAATTGCTTCTCGGGAGTGTACTCACCAGTTTGTCATAAGCATTGATTGCTTCGTTATTTCTGTTAAGTGCCAGATAGGTATTTCCCAGTTCATAAAGAGCCACATCGCGGTAGTTTGAATTGGGGAAATTTCTATCAAAAGCAGCCAGTTCACTGAGTTTGGTTTCTGTTCTGTCCACAAAACCATAGCTGATGGCTTTTTGAAAGGCCGCATAATCGGCGTCTGTGCCACCCAAGGCAATTACTTTGTTGTATGCTTCCATAGCCGGCCAGTATTGACTGCTCACAAAATAACTGTCTGCCAGTCTTAGATTGGCATCTTTTTGTCGCGCTCTGTCTATTCCCGGTTGTGACAAAAACTGTTGAAAAGCTGTAATGGCTTCTGCATAGTTTTTCATTTTAAAATGTGTGTATGCTAAATGATAACTACTGTTTTTGGCTTCAGGGGTGGTTCGGTTTTGGGGCAATTGCTGAAATTGTCTGAAACCCACCGCTGCTTCGTTAAAATTGCTTAACTGATAATCACTTTCAGCTTTCCAGAAAGTAGCTCTGGCAGTAAATCCGGCATCGCGGGGTTCTTTAAGCGATTTATCAAAATGAGCTTTGGCTTCATTGTATTTCCCTTCTTCATAAAGCTCAAGTCCTCTGAGAAAAGTTACTTTTTGATAAGCCAGCCTGTTGTTGAAGCTTCGGTTGTTTTCCAACAACTCAAGAGCTGCTTTGTAGTTTCTGGAGGTGATGTATGAATCAATCAGCAAATCCTCAATTTCAGTTTTGTTCTGGGTGTTGGGGTATTTTTCAAGAAAGGCGGTAAGCACTTGGGGTACGGGCTTGTAAGCATTGCCAATTTCGTAACTTAATTTGGCATAGTTGTAAAAAGCATCTTCCTGAATTTGTGGACTAAAACTCATTTCAGAAGCATTTTTAAAGGCGTTGAGTGCTTGCTGTTTTTTGTTGAGTTTCAAATAAGAATCGCCCAAATGGTAATAAGCGTTTTGAGCTACGGCATTGCGGGCGTCTATAATTTTGTTGAATTCAGAGATGGCATTTTCATAATCTTTCTGCATATAATAAGCATAGCCCAACTGGTAGAAGTCTGTATTGTTCCATCTTCCGCGGGAGCCTCTGTATTCTTTTAGATAGGGAATGGCTGCTTCATATTGCCCCAGATTGAAATAGCTTTCGCCAATAATTTTTGCTATTTGAGATTTTTCCTGAGCATTGGCTCTACCGTATTGTTCTTTCCCCATACGAATGGCTTCCTGAAAATTTCCCATTTTAAAATTCATATCGGCCTGGTAGTAGGAAAGGTTTTCAGAAAGGCGCTCATCACCTGAAACCTGCTCAAACAGTTGCGTGGCCCGACTGAAATCTTCGCCTTCATAAGCCATATAACCCAAATAATACTTGGCTTGTGTGCCGTAGGTTCTTGAGTTTACAATGCGGTTGAAATATTTTTGGGATTCGGTGGGTTTACGGCTTACAAAATAAGCATAGCCCAATTGAAAGTTTAAAGTTTCGCGTTCTGAAATACTCAAGCTGTGTGTATCTGCACGTTCCAACCATTTTAAAGCCTGTGCATAACGTCCAGTTTCAAAATAATAGGTTCCCACTTCCATATAAGCACTGTTTCGGCGGGGACTGGTAGGATAATTTGACACAAAGTTTTCCATCAACTGTTCTGCCCCGTCTTGATTCATCCTGATAGCCGAATTGGCAATAAAATAGGCACAATCGGCTTTTAAACTTTCACGGGAAGTGTTGTTTTTAATGTTTTGAAATGCAAGCTGTGCAGCTTTGTACTGCTTGTTGTTAAACATTGAAACCGCTTGCTGAAAGCTTGCAAATTCGTCAGTATGTACAGCAGATTGTTGGGCAAAAGTTAGGGATGAAAAAAGAAAAAAACAGCCAAAAATCAGGATGAGGTTTTTGTTCATAGTGCTTAGGTTTAAAGTTCACCAAAGATATTGTAAACAGGGTAAAATTTTCATTTTAAACGTGAGAATTTTGTTAATGTTGCGTTGGTTTTTGCAAAATGAAAGTTAAGATTGTAGATTAGTAAATTCTTAACTTTATGAAGTCCTGATATTCAATAAAATTTTAATATTTCTCCTTATGAAAAATCTATTTTTGGTTCTTTTTCTTTTTGGATATATTCCGTTTGCATTTGCTCAACAAGGCAAACCCTATTCCAATATCACACAAGCCCAAAACGGCTATATAGGCATCAACACGCCCAATCCCGACGCGATGCTTACCGTAAAAGGCAGTATTCACACTCAGGAAGTGGTAATTGATCTGGAAGGAGCTGTTGCGCCCGATTATGTCTTTGAAAGGTATTTTGAAGGTATATCTACTCTAAATCCGGAGTATGAGTTTCTTTCGCTTAGCGAAATAGAAGCATTTATAAAGCAATACTATCATTTGCCCAAAATGCCCTCTGCTATCGAATTTGATAAAAATGGCATATCTTTAAAACAAATGAATTTACTTCTGCTGGAAAAAATTGAAGAACTCACCTTGCACACTATTGCACAACAAAAACTGATTGACTCATTAACTGAACGTATTGAAAATCTGGAACGTGAATAAGTTTTCAATCTTACTATTTCTAATAATTTCCTTGACTGTTTTCAGTCAACAGGATAAAAACGTTCACCATTTTTTGGTGGACATCAATGATTTTGGGTCACTCAAAATTCAACCATTAAGCAATGGGACATTAAAAATTGAAAACCCCAACAATACACGCGAAACTGCCATTTACTCACTTTACACCGTTTATTCATTTCAAAAAGCATATCCAAATTCAACCAGAGAGCTTTTTAAAAACCGTTACAGAATTTCAACAAACAGTGAGTCCGTTTTGTTTGAACTTCAGCATCATTTTCCTGATAAATATTCCGAAATAGAACCCATAGCTCCCTTACCAAATACCTTCTATCCTAACGATTATGGCACCACAAGTCCGGTTGAAAATTTGGGAGCCGCCTTTCCACTTACAGGTCTTGACCTGATTAATGCTCCGGCAGCCTGGGGCATAACTAAAGGCGACCCTAAAGTGGTAATTGGAATTTCTGATGCAAGAGTAGATTCTACTAATCTTGATTTGGCAGGAAGAGTAAGCAACTATCTTAGATATTTTAATACAACCGGCGGAACGGCCTGTTTTCATGGCACAGGTATTGCCGGAATTATAGGTGCCAAAATGGATAATGCCTTTGGTATTCCCGGTATTTGCTCAGAGTGTGATATGATTACCAATGGATATGGAAATTTTGACCATATTCAGGAACTGGTGGAAGCCGGTGCTAAAGTAATCAATGCCAGTTGGGCCTTATGCGGATTTGGACCTTATCATCAAAACATTCAGGACAGAATTAATGAGTATTATGATGAAGGTATTTTGATTGTGGCCGGTGCCGGAAATGCCAAACGCTGTAATCCCTTTTTAAGAGACCACGCTTCCAATTATACCTATCCGGCTTCCTATAAAAATGTAATCGGAGTTACAACTGTTTATGCAGAGTGCGGGCATTTTGAAGATTGTATTATTGAAGATGAACAGTTTGGTACAGTACACTACAAAATCAAAGACCGGCATGTGAGAAGACAAAGAAAAACCGATGATGGTTTTGTGCCGCTTAACTCTCAATTTGCAACTCAACACAATCTATCCATCAGCATTGCTGCACCCGGCGAAACATTTTCATTGGGCAGAGCCGATTGTGGTTTGGAGGGCGATGAGTTTGCCGGATTATCATCGGCATCAGCGGCATTTGTTACGGGTACCATTGGCCTTATTTGGTCTGCCAACTATTGTCTGGCAAGCGCAGAGGTTGAAAGTATTTTAAAACTCACCTCAGAAGATATTGAAAATCTTCCCGGCAACGAACCCTTCAAAATGCAACTGGGTGCCGGAAGAGTCGATGCATACAGGGCAGTAAAAATGGCATATGACATGCAACTTGAAAAAGGCATCGTTGAAGTTGCCCACAGAGATTTTTACCGGTTTGATTTTAAACTTTTTTCTTCTCCCTATCAAATTGAAATTAAAAATCAAACCTTCAGAGATTCTGCAACGGTCGATTTTAAAGCCCGGAAAAGAATTCATTTAAAACCCGGAACCCGGCTCTCACCCGACAAAAACGGTTTTGTGAAGCTTTCTATTGACCCCGGTTTACCCACCGAAGAGTGTTTTCCAACTCCACCCATTAAAAGACCCCGTGTAGAACGCGACTCTATACCACGCACCGTTAACTATCCCGAGCCTTTTAAAATTGAAAGAGATAATGAAATTAAAGGATTGGTTATAGCTCCTGTTGAAAATGTGACAGATACTGATTTTCTGATTGTGATTGAAACTGAAGGGGAAATTTTCAGAAAAAATTTCCGAAAAGAAGAGACCGCTTTCATTCCACTTCCCGAAATCGTAAATGAAACCGTGACGGTTACCGTAACTTCTCATCTTTACAGAATGCAACGCAGGTTAAGGATTAATATGCCCTAATGAAATTTTGAATATGATTTTGGTTAATTTTTCGTTTCCATAAAGAAAATAACTTGTAATTTCGCCATAAACCATTCAACTGTTATGTCAAAACCGGTACTTTTCCTTAAAAACGCTGCCATCTACCAACGCGAAACCCTTATTTTATCTGATGTAAATGTCTCTATCGAAAAAGGAGAGTTTGTTTACCTTATCGGAAAAACAGGCACCGGAAAAAGTAGTTTTATGAAAACACTTTATGGTGACATACCCCTAATTGAAGGGGAAGGTGAAATTGTGGATTACAACTTGCGAACACTCAAAGAAAAAGACATTCCATTTTTGAGAAGAAAGCTGGGTGTGGTTTTTCAAGACTTTAAGCTTTTGAATGACAGAACCGTAAACGACAATCTTATGTTTGTGTTGAAAGCCACCGGATGGACTGATAAGAAAGCGATGGACGATAAAGTACAGGCCGTTTTAGGCAAAGTGGACATGAAAACCAAAGGGTTTAAATTTCCTTATCAACTGTCAGGAGGTGAGCAACAACGCGTGGCCATAGCCAGAGCCTTGCTCAACGACCCGGAGCTTATCCTTGCCGATGAGCCCACCGGAAACCTCGACCCTCAAACCTCGGTGGAAGTCATGGAAGTATTGCAGGAAATCAACAAAAACGGCAACACCATTTTAATGGCCACCCACGATTATGCCCTGCTGTTGAAATACCCTTCAAAAACACTCAAATGCGACGAAAATCAAATTTTTGAAGTGGTACAGAAAACGGTTTAAACATCTATCATGCTTTCTGTCCTAATCCCGACATACAATTACAATGTAAACCAACTGGCAGAAAGGCTCTCAGAACAGTTAAAAACTTGTTTTTTTGCCTATGAAATTTTGGTGCTGGATGACTGCTCAACAAATCAAGAAACTGTAATTGCCAACCAAAAAATCACAGCATTTCCTAATTGCCTTTTTTTTCAGAATGAAACCAATTTAGGCCGCACCGCCACCCGGCAGGCCTTAGCAGAAAAAGCTAATTATGATTGGCTACTTTTTATGGATGCTGATGTACTTCCCAAAAATAATGAGTTCATCAAAAACTTTGATATTGAAAACCAATCTGCCGATGTGGTTTTTGGCGGAATTGCTTACGAAAACAAAAAACCTGAAAAAGAAAAAATGCTTCGCTGGAAGTATGGCAAAGCTCGTGAAGCAAAGCCGGTTTCTGAAAGAGAAAAAACTCCTTATCTTTCAATTATTTCAGGTTGTGTATTAATAAAAAAGAGTGTTTTTTTAAAGGTCAACACCGTGTATGACAACCTTTATGGAGGCGATGTGGTGTTTTGTATGGAGCTGGAAAAAATGAGAGCCAACCTTAAACATATCGACAATGCTGTATTGCATCTTGGTTTGGAAAACAGTGCTTCTTTTATTGAAAAAACCCAAAAAGGGTTGGAGTCGTTAAGCTATTTTGAACAACAAGGAGTTATTCCCGGTAATTATAGACCCATTCAAAAAGCATATCAATCGTTAAAAAAAAACGGTGCTTTAAAACTCTTTACAAAGGTAGTGGCCTTTTTTGAAAAAGGAATCTATAAAAACCTGACTAGCAGCAGCCCGTCATTATTTTTGTTTGATTTATATCGATTGTATTATTTTACTCAATTACAAAATAATTTAAAAATTTCTTAGTCAGACCCTAAAACCGCACACCAATAATGCCAAAATTTTCAATTGTCATACCGCTCTATAACAAAGAAAATGAAATTCAGCATACACTCAACAGCGTATTGCAACAAAACTTTTCTGATTTTGAAGTATTGGTAATTAATGACGGCTCCACAGACAATAGTGGGCAAAAAGTATTAGCCTTTTCTGACAAAAGAATTAAGTACCTAAAAACCGAAAATGGTGGTGTTTCAAAAGCCCGAAACAAGGGTATTGCATTAGCAACTTCACCACTTATAGCTTTTTTAGACGCCGATGACATCTGGCTTCCAGGCCACCTACAGGATTTGAATAATTTATATGAGAATTTTCCACAGGCAGGCCTGCTAATTAAAAACTACACTTTTGTGTATGCAGACAACCATCAAATAAGCCCTGTTTTTAATGGCATTAACAATGAAAATTTCAGAGGAATCGTTCAGGATTTTTTTTATGCCAGTCTCAATTACCGGATGGCATGGACATCTGCAGTAGCAGTGCAGAAAGATGTATTTACCAAAGTGGGGGTTTTTGATGAACAAATTACACTGGGTGCCGGAGAAGACACTGATATGTGGACACGAATTGCATTGCACTATCCTGTGGCTTTTGACTCCCGGGTTTCTGCTTTATATAAACTGGATGCATCCAACCGAATTTCTCATAGCCAAACACTTAAGCGCAAATTTTCAAAGCTGGATAAGTTTGTAAAACATGAGCAAAACAACCCTTCTTTAAAAAAATTTATAGACAGATACCGAATAGAATATGCTTTAAAACACAAGCTTGCCGGTGCAACTGAAACCACTGAATTTTATTTAAAAAATGTGGATAAGAAAAACATTCAAGTAAAAACAAAACTACTATTTGCGATGCCTACTTCACTTTTAAAATTCCTCTACAGGCTTAAAAAAGTATTGGAACGAAAGAAAGTATTTATTAGCGTTTATAATTAACTGTTTTTATAAAGGCATCAAACTCTCTAATATAGTCTGCTTCGTCAAACTCTCCAGAAGATATCACCAAACAAACTGAACCTGAAGAAAAATTTTCAAGCTCACGCCAAATGTTGTTTTTAATTAACAGTCCAATATCAGGTTTGTTTAGTGTTATTTTTTTATGTTCTCTTCCATCGTTTAAAACCACATCAAAGCTACCACTTAATGCAATTAAAAACTCAAACTGCTCCTTATGTGCATGTCCCCCTCTTGTAGCATCGCTAGGAACATCATATAAATAATACACTCGCTTAATAGGATAAGGCAAAACATTTTTTTCAATAACTGAAAGGTTTCCTCTGGGATCTTTTATTTTTGGAAGCGAAATTAATTCAATGTTCATTTTAAGTGTGTTTTATAGCACTATACTTTTTTGCACCTTTATTGAAAAAAGCTATTGCCGGAAAGAGTTTTTTAATTGATAGCCCTCCCTTTTTAATTTTAAAAAAGAGTAAAATCAACAACCAAATATACTTTGTTTTTCTAAACATCTCGCTATAGATAGCGCCAATCGTGGTCCAATACTGAGAAAAAGAAATGATATCGCTATTTTTATGCTCCGGGTGAAAAACAATAGTTTTAGGAAAATATGCAACCTCCAGTCCTTTGTTTTTTAACAACTTGAGAAATAACTGCTCTTCGCCAAGCGGAAAATCTGTTCCAAGTCCAAAAAGAATATTAAACTTTAACCCTTTGCTTTTAATATGTTTAAGATTGTAAACCAACTCAATAGACATGGTAGATAATATGTCTAAGTCAGAAAGTTGAGTTCTTGGTTTTTCCGAATACTTTTTAAAATAGTTTCCATCAAGCCCTTTTGTACGGAATTTTATTGCAGTTGCATTTTTGTGTAATGAAAAACCATCCAGCACGGTTTCCAAAAACACTTTATCAAAAACTACATCATCATCAGTCAGTAAAACAATTTCTGTACGTGCATTTTTTATGCCCAAGTTGCGACTGTTTGACAGACCTTTTTCGTCTGTGTTTATTACACGTATATTTGGAAAATCTGACAAAAGAGGTTCAAAATCAGTTTGATTGACAACCAGTATTTGCAGCTTTTTTAAATCGTGATGTGGAAAAATCTCATTTAAAAAATGGAGATTTCTTCGGTGCATAGTAGCAACAATAATTTCGATGTCAGATTGGCTAAACAATACTTTAAATCTATATTTGTACAAATATAACAGTAATCTTTAAAGCATACTTTAACGAGAATAAAAAGATGAAGATTTTACTTATAGGTGAATACAGTGGTCTTCACAACTCTTTAAAGGCCGGACTGCAAAAACTAGGGCACAATGTCACACTTGTTTCTGCCGGTGATGCTTTTAAGGGCTTTCCAACTGACCTAAGTATAGCTCCTGCAATTACACAAAAACAGTCATGGGCAGTTTTTGCAAAACGCGTAATTTATAAATTGCTGGGAATCAATCTTGAAGAAACAGAAACCGCTTTACGATTTTGGAAAAAACTTCCCCAACTTCAAGATTATGATCTTGTCCAGTTAATTAATTCCAACGCTTTGGAAACCCATCCATTTTTAAGCAGGTATCTTTTAAAAAAACTTTTTCAAAAAAATAAAAAAGTTTTTTTACTGGTGTGTGGCGATGAAACCCCTGTGGTTGATTATTTATTAAAACGCAAACTAAAATATGACATTCTAACACCCTATTTCAAGTATCCGGAATTGAAAAAACACTTTGCATACACTTTAAAATACACTAAAAAACCCTATAGAAAACTTTTTGACTTTGTTTACAAAAATAGCCGGTCAATAATTGTTTCAGACATTGACTATAAAATCCCAATTGAGCAAATGGGTATTCAAGCCCAATTCATACCCAACCCTATAAACACAGACAAATTAAAACTCCAAACACCAGATGATAGAATTAAAACAACTATTTTTTTGGGTATTAACAAACTTAGCAGAGTAAAAAAAGGCATTCCTTTTTTTGAAAAGGCCCTTAAAATTATCCGTGAAAAGTATCCCGATAAAGTGGAAGTGACTGTTGTTGAAAATCTACCTTATGACGAATACATTCAGTTTTATGATAAGGCTCACATCCTCTTAGATCAAGTCTATGCCTATGACCAAGGTTATAACGCACTTGAAGCGATGGCCAAAGGAAAAGTGGTTTTTACCGGTGCTGAAAAGGAGTTTTTGGAGCATTATAATTTACAGGAAGACGAAGTATGCATCAATGCCCTGCCCGATGTGGATGCAATTATAGAAAAATTGAGTTGGCTGATTGAAAACCCATCCGAAATTCAAAGAATAGGTAAAAACGCCCGGGCTTTTATTGAGCAGGAGCACGATTATGTGAAGATTGCTCAAAAATACCTCAACGTTTGGAATAACGCTCAATAATTAATTTTTAATGAACTTTTTGACTGCTTTTTGCCCGTCAACAGTTGTTACAGATATAAAATAAAGTCCTGTGGCAAGGTGTGAAATATCATAAGTAGTAGTTCCTGAAACCAAAGAAATTTTATTACCATTGAGGGTATAAATTACAGCACTCCCCACTTCACTTTTTAGTCCCGTAAGGGCAAGTGTGTTTGATGCGGGATTAGGTACTATTGAAAAAGTCAAGGTTTCATTTTCCATCATAGACAACGTTGATTCTGTTCCATATATGACATAATCGCCATTGGGTTTGTCTATCTTCAATTCAAAATGGTTGTTTGGAAGCGGTGTGATTGTGTATGTAAATATATCTGAATATGCATCATAAAAATAATTATGATTGTATTCGAAATCATAGAGGTAGCCTTGTGTACAAATCGTTGCTGTCCCATCAGGATCACAAGGCCCGCAATCCATACAAAGAAGGCAGGCAACTCCCCAACTTGTGAATGTAGCATCCCCATTAAAACTAACATCGACATGGCAAGCACCACACAATGCAACATCAATAAATGCATCATTGCTCACGCCAGAGTAAATTTCAATCCCAACAAAACAACCCTCAGGTTGATTTGACGATAAAACCGGAATCGGGATAGTATTACCATTCACTACCATTTCTGTGGCATACCATTTTGTGTCAAACAAGTCTTGTTGTTGACTATAGAAATTAAAATTCATGAATAAAACAACAGCAGTGTATATGACAGTTTTCATGATAGAAAGTTTAGCATAAATGTACTGATATAAAGTTTTATATCAAAACCATAAGACTTACTTCCATAATGAGTAACCTAATTTATTTTAAAAAGGAATATATTTGAGAATTAAAACTACAGTTGATGGCTTCTTATTTTTTACCCAACCTTTACGTCCCCGGAGCGGGAAAAGCGGGCACTTCTACCTTGCATGAGTTACTGAATGTTTATCAATCTAAAATAATAATCTTATTAAAAGAATATACGCTGAAATTTTAAAAACAGCGTATACTATCTAAATTTTTAAATTTTGATAAACTTAATACTTACATCAAGATTAGATGAATTCAATCTTACAAAATATAGACCTGATTGAATTTCAGGTATATTAACAACTTTTTGTAGTGTAGACATCTTCCCTATATATACCATTTCTCCAAAACTATTAAATATAGCTATTGATACCTGATCTACAATTTCAAAATTCTTTAATGAAATGGTAAAACTACCTTCGTTAGGGTTTGGGTAAAGTATTAGGTAAGCATTCTTGACTTCTGATAATCTTTCCTTTTCTATATTTTTATGTGATAACTTTCTACCTTTTACACCATTATCAGGGCAAAGTGTCAATTCAGCGTCAATAATTAAATCAACAAAACCTGGGTTTCTCGTAAATGATGAAGGTTTTAAATCCACATCAGATATTAATTCTATACTTTGTTTGGCTTTAAAAGTAGCTGTTGCAACACCTTCAAAAATTTGATTTTGCATTTCTATTCGTTCAGGTGCAGATTCTAAAATAAAGTCCCATCTAGAAAATTCTTGGTTTTCAACTTTAACAATTTGAGATGGTGTAATCATGTCATATACCATTTTCACAGCTAAATCTGCCTGTAAACGACCTGAACCTATTTTTCCATAATAAGGTAAATTTACAGACAAAGTATCAACTTTCTTAGAAGTTAACTTTAATATTGATTCAACTTCTTTTAATTCTAAACAAGGGTTTAAGCTTAACATTAAACCTATAGTTCCAGATATGATAGGGGCGGCAAACGAAGTACCATTTCCATAAGAATATACCCCATCTGAATTAACTCCATCTTGGGTTAAGATATGTCTACCCGGAGCCACTATATCAACATCTGTGTTAAAAGTGTTAACTGGATTTGAAGAGTTTGAATGCTCAAATTTATCTTGTTGATTATCATGTAGTGGATTTGGATCTCCCAAGGGGTATAAATGCCCAATAGTTGATACAGAAATAACATTCTCACATCCTGCAGGGTAATGTAAGGCTTCTGGCCCCAACGTTGGGCAAGAAAAGGAGCCATTACCCGCAGCTGCTACCAATATAGCTCCATAGTCATAATATGCTTCATCCATGGCTTCTTGATAGTAATCAATTGTTGTTTGTGAGGTTGTGCAAACTCCCCAACTCATATTAATGACAGGGACTCCTGCTTGAGCAAGTTCTATTACTGCGTTAGCTCCACTACCTTTGGTCACAACACTAGAATTAAAGCCAATTGATGAAATACCAATAGAGTTATCAGTATTAGCTCCTGCGATTAAAGCAACTCTAGTACCATGTGATCCAAAATTTGTTGGAATAGGACCATTTAATACATTAGCAATCCCAATAAGATCTTCATGGTTAACATTAACCGACTCTGAAATACCTATTTGTATTACTGGATCACCTTTTGTAATATCCCAAGCAGCAGGGGCTCCTATAAAATATAACTCCTCTTGCTCTTGTATTTCTCCACCTATAACTCCTAAATCATCAGGCAAATATAATTCTTGAATTTCAGGTTTTTCTTCAATATCTATAAATAAATCAGGGTAATTTAGTTCAATTTTACTCATTAAACTGAAATTATTAGTTTCTATTTCATAAACTTTAATGAGTAGGTCTCTTTTTGAACTAGGAAATGATTTTTGAAAACTAAATATTTCAAAGTTTTCAAAGAACTGCGTTAATTCCTCATCCTCGAATAACAACTTTTTTTTCCCATCTTCTTCAATTACAACAGGAATATTTTCAGTAGAATTAATTTTAAACCAAAATGTAACCGTTTTTTCTTGGGATAGAGAAATTAAAGGCAAACAAAGCAATGTAAAACAAATGAGAAAAAATGTTTTCATAATAATATATTTAATTATTTATTTATACCTTTTAAATCCTCAATCTCCTTTTGTAGAGATTTAATTTGTTTATCCTTTTCTATCATATACAAGGTAAGTTCTTCAACTTTTTGCAATAATAATTTACTTATTTCACCTAATTCCACACCATTTTCTTCAACTTCCTTCGCACTTGGGATGTCTTGCAAATGACCATACTCCAAAATATGTTTTTCAACTTCTTCAAGAGTTGGGAGTTTATAATCATCCTCAAAAACAAAATCTGCCCAATCAGTATAAACTTTTACACGATCTGCTCGTATCGCACCATTTACAGATAGTTTATATAATTCACTACCATCGCTATAAGAATTAGTTCCAATTGTAACATAACTATTCAAATTTGGAAGCTGAACATGAACAATACCACTTCCATTTTCATTTATTTCAAATGTTTTAGTTTGATTTTTATCATAAAGCAAAAAGGAAGAACTACCGCCCGTATTTGCCCAAAATCTTAAACGATCTTTAAAATTTCTATCAACTAAACTAAACCAAATTTGTGATGTAGAATTCATGTTTGATTGTGGAAAATCATAAAAATTTATTGTTCTTTGACCTCCTGTTCCTAACAAAGTCCCCCCAGAAAAAACTCTACTAGTTGACACTCTTTGGTCATTATCTAAAAACCAGTGGGTCCCAGTAGGACTATTTGTAAAATAAGCAGAGTTCGTTTTTATTTTACCGACAACTTCTAACTCTTCACTTGGCGTTGTTGTTCCAATACCTACATTCCCACTAGAAGGAAAAGTATTTTGCGAATAAACCTGAATACTAAATATTAGTATTAATAAAAGAATAATATTTTTCATAATAAAAATGTTAAAGTTCATATCAAATGTAAAAATTAAAAGTAGGGTAATTCTTACTTTTAAAAAAAGTTATTAACAATAGTAGCTTTCTTTTATAAACTTTTAGAGGTTTCTTATAATTTAAAGTTGACGTTTATAAGTTAGTGTAATCATTTAGCACTTTATTTAGTACTTTATTATTAATGATTTTTCAAGTATTATTTGCTCACCCTCCCAGTCTCTAGATATATTGTTTTTCAACAAATTTGCAGGTATACCTCCAATTAATATGTTTTCTCCAAAAGAAGAATAATCCTTATTACATAACGTGTTTGAAGCAATTGTACAGAAATCAGGTGTTATGGTTTTTTGTAAAATTGTAACACGATTACTTATAAAATTATAATTTCCAACATAAACAGGCATAGTCAATTGATAAGGTTCATTTGTTAATGTATTCACCATAATATGAAAATTTGTGTCAATAATTTGCGATTCAGAGCCCAACCTTGCAAAATTTCCTAGTGTTATTTTTTGAACACAAATAATTTTACCCATTCTCGCTATGGAACTCATATTTCCAAATTCACAAACTGCCCCCTTTTTTACAACTAAAAGTAAATCTTTTCCTGATTGAAAATAACCTTTAAAAATTACTTTGCCGGAAATTTCAAATTCAGCAATACCCAAGCTTCTTTTTGTCATTTCATAGGGTTGTCCAAAACCTATCATCCCTCTTTTAATTGGGGCATCGATCACAATCTCCCCACTTAAATCGTTAAATTTTACCCACTCATAAATATATACCGGCAACTTTATTGCTGTCGAAAAAGGAAACATTTTGAAATTGAAATACAGCGTTTTATACCAATTTATTTTTAGGTAAAAACGAAATCGGTGATATATACTTCTTAAAAAATCATACATTGAAATTAGTTTTAGCTTGTTGAACAAAATAGAGGTACAAAACTCACATCTATCTAATCTTTGAGTAAAGATAAAAAACATTAAGAAATTTCGATTTATAAAAAATCAGTAAAAATGATTCTATATACTGATCCTTACAAACTACCGAAAAAAATTGAAAACCAAAATGTATTATGCATTTTATGATTTAACCAAAAAAGAAAAAAACTACCCCAAAATGACCGAAGAAGATCGTGTGTGGTTGAAAGATTTGTATGAAAAAGATGTGAAACTGCTTAAGGAAATTTCAGGTCTAACATTTGAGGACTGGAAGGACTTCAATTAATTTTTCCAGATTTTGTTAATATAAGACTTTACCACTTCCATCAAATCCATTTTTCTGTTTAACAGATAAAAAGAAAAACTTACTGAGGTAACTAAAAGCAAGGCGAGATTAAAATATTTAAGAAAAATATTTTCGATAAATAAACTGCCGAACGTCAGTAAACAAAACATCAAACAAATTAAAAAGAGCTTGTAAAACTTTTTTGGAAAGTAAAAATTATAAGCTCTTTTGGTAATGGTTGCCACCAGAATTAGATGCAAAATATAATAAGTAAAAAAGCTAATCCCCAAGCCCACGAGTCCGCCAAAATAATACCCGGCAATATTCATCAGCAACAACAGCGAATTAAAAAGCACGGCCGTTTTAAGAAATATCTTTGAGTCGCCTTTGGCAATAAAAATATAGCCCATTGAAAAAGAAACCGCTTTAAAGATGGTTCCGGTTATTGCCCAAACCAAAAAGGCTACCACCGGCAAAAACTCTCTGCTATATAGAAGTATAATTACAATTTCAGCAAAAATCAAAAACAGAACAATGATGGGTGTTATCAGTAGAACAGCTATGTATGCCTGATGCAAAACCGTTTCCCTGATTTTATTAATATCATCGGCAATGGCGGCCAAACGCGGATAATAATCGGTGGACATAGCATTAAAAATCATCCCTACATAGGAGTTGATAATTACGACCCCGGCATGATAAAACCCTACTTCATCCACACCACCCACATTACTCACAAAAAGCTGGGTTAAAAACATACCCAACGCCACCAACAAACTGCTAACGCTCATCATCACCCCCAGTCTAATCATTTCTTTTCCATCAGTAAAGGCTTCTTTGGTTGTAACTTTCTCAGGCTGCAACTTGACTTTTTTTGCGTAATAACTGCTAAACAAAAAAGTCATCAAAAATGAAATAACAATCGCCGGTGCAATGGCTTCAATCCTAAAATAGTAATACAGTGGAATAACAATAAGTAAACCCACAAAACTACCTGTTAAATTGGCTTTGGCAAGTTGTTTTAGTTTTCGTAATCCCTGCAAAACAGCCAGATTTCCGTAAGCCAATTGTTTGAGCAAAATGGCCACAGCAATCCATATAAAAGCCAATGTAAATTCAGAACTGCCAAACGCCCATTGACTTAGCAAAGTCGAAAATGCCATAGTTAATAAAGCCCCCAATAAACCGGTAAACCAAACGAGTCTTCTCAACACCCCTAAAACCCTTACAATTTTTTGTTCGTCATTTTTACCCAATGCGGCAGAAACATCTTTCACGGCACTTCTGTCCAGACCGGCCCCTGTAAGTTCACTGATAAAATTTAGTGTAGTGTGCAGCAACCCTGAAATCCCCATCCCCACAGGGCCCAATAAAACGGCTATGACTTTGGAACGAATAACAGCTATCAATATCTGAAATACCTGTACCCCGCCAAACAAGGAAGTAGCTTTAAAAACTTGACGATATGCGGTGCGTTCTGAGTGCATTAGTGTTGAGTGGTTAGTGGTGAGTGGTGAGTGGTGGCTAGTAATTGGTTTTAATAATCATAATTTTTACCAGTTATTTTTTGATTTTAGATGACTCTTTAAGGATGTAATCATTTTTGAAATTTCTGTCAGTCTTTTTCTGTTTTCTTCATCTTCATCAAAGGTAATATAGTTTCTCAGTCTTGCTTTTGTGGAAGCACACACACTTTCGTTGGTACTTTCCCAAGCAATTTGCAAGTAACGATTAAAGTTTGCATCAGTTCCTGAAGACCCTTCTGCAATGTTATAACCTATAGAATCTGCAGCTCTTAGAAACTGTGAACTTAAGTTGAACATTTCATGTTTTGGAAATTTTTGAATTAATTGATTTACAATTTCTGCAAACTCCATTGCTTTTTGATAAACTATTAAATCTTCAAAATTAAAATGATATTTACTTTTCATCTGTTCCTTTTTTATTGTTTTTTAATAGTCAGATGGAATTCGCCATTGAACATTTTCGGTTGGTATCAACATAATTATTGAGGCTCATTTCATACTCAAAAAAATTACAACCCACCACTCACCACTCACCTCTAATAACTATTCACCACCTCAATCACCCGTTCAACCTCTTCCTCTGTCATCACCGGGCTAATGGGAATACTCAACACCGTGTTGTGTATCATTTCCGTTACCGGAAAACTCAAGTGATTCCACTCACTGAAAGCTTTTTGCTTATGCGGCGCAATGGGATAATGAATCAAAGTGCCCACACCGTTTTCGGTGAGGTATTTTTGAAATTCATCCCGGTTGTCTGTTCGCACCACAAACAAATGAAACACATGGGCTTCAAAGTCCGGTACTTTAGGTAAGATGATTTTGGGGTTAGATAGTTGCGTCAAATATTTTTTGGCAATTTCACGACGGCGGTTATTGTCTTCATCCAAGTGTTTTAACTTGACAAGTAATAAAGCTGCTTGAATTTCGTCCAGACGGGAGTTTAATCCTTGTAAATCGTTGACATATTTTGTTTTTGCACCATAATTGCGGAGCATTCTAATAGCCTCAGCAAGCGCTTCATCATTGGTTGTTACTGCTCCTCCATCGCCCAAAGCCCCCAAATTTTTAGTGGGATAAAAACTAAAACCGGCTGCATCACCTAAGTTTCCTGCTTTTAAAAAGTGGTGAGTGGTGAGCATCGCCGTCTGCAAGCCTTTGGCGGCCGAGGGTGGTGAGTGGTGAGTATCATTTGGAATTTGGGATTTGTAACTTGGAATTTGAAAATTTGCTCCATGCGCCTGCGCAGCATCTTCAATGACCATTAAGTTATTTGCTTTCGCGAAAGCGATTACAGCATCCATATTGGTGATTTGCCCATACAAATGCACCGGTATAATGGCTTTGGTTTTTGGGGTAAGAACTGAACTTAATTTTGAAATGTCAAACCCATAAGTTTCAGCTTCGGCTTCTGCCAAAACGGGGGTTAATCCGGCTTGTTTGATGGCGATAATAGTGGCAATATAGGTATTGGCAGCTACTATTACTTCGTCGCCATTCTGTAGTTTACCCAAGGTTTTATAGCCCTCCAGAATAAGCCGTAATGCGTCCAAACCATTGCCCACGCCTATACAGTGTTTTACACCGCAATACTCGGCAAAAGCCTTTTCAAACGTTGCTACAGAATTACCTAAAATATAATAACCGGAATCCAGAAATTTTTTAAAAACTTCCTGAAACTCTAATTCAAAGCGAGCGTTGATTTTTTGAAGGTTTAAAAAATTTATCAAGAAAAACAATGTTTAAGTTTATCAAAGTTATTTACATTTATATCATAAAATGTTTGAACTATACTTTCAGCACCAAAACTTTCTTTCCAAAATAACAAACCTTGATTAATCTTTCTTCCATTATCCTCACTGCTATTACCAAAACTTATATACTTTTTGTCCTTAAAAAGTTCAACAATTGAATAGAAAAGCAAATCTAATGCGCCGTTATCTCGATTTTCATCTCCTGAGCTATATTGAAAATGAGCCACATTATTAGTTATAAACATTACGGCTCCGGCTCTCAAAATTTCATCTTCATAAACTCCATAAAATTGAATTTGACTTGGAAAAAAATCTTTTAACTTTTTAATTTCTTCGAAAGTATGAGTTGGATTAGTACTAAACCTATTTCGAAGATTGGGTGTCAATATCTTCTCCCAAAACTCTTTTAAATCATCAGATTTTTTAAAGTGTAATTGAAAATCCTGAGCCTTTTTTAATGCTCTTTTTCTATTTCTATTAATCTCTATTTCTTTATCTAGTGAATTGTCTATGACTAAATAACTATCGACACGTAAAATTGTTGCGTCAAGTAGATTATGAATCAAAACCTCTTCTTGATTAATTTTATCGTGATAAATTATTGGCAAAGATTTGACTGACAGCGTTTTGAAGTTTTTAAATTTTAAAAAATATAATATTTCATAGTAAATAGAAATCAAATCATTTAGATTGCTATCTTTTGACTTAATAATTCCTCCATAACTAAGCCCTTGGTGAGAAAGTAAGGTTTGCCCATCCTTATTTGCAGGTAACAATGCCCATAGCTTATTTTTTTTAAAAACCATCAACGAGAAATCCTCAAACCGGTCACTGTGATATTCCATAAAATCACGATAAAACAAAAAGGTGGCGTTTTTAGCATGGCGCACAAAATCGTCCCATTGGGTTTTGTATTTCTGGCTGTATCTTATAACATTATAATTCATCGTTGTGTAGGCGCAATATCTTGCGCATTTTCTGATTAACTTTCATTATTGTTCTTGACTCATGATTGGGGCGCAAGATATTGCGCTTATACTTTTTTAGTTTCTGCGGTATTTAGCAGAGATTTCAAAAACATGCTCCATTATCTTTTCATCGGTTTGAGTAAACTCCAGGTTTCGTCTTTTCATCACTTCTCTGGCCACTTCAAAGGCTTTGTCGGTTTTAAAGGTGGTCATTCCGGCTGCACCTCCCCAACTGAAACTGGGGATAAAATTTCGCGGAAAACCACTACCAAAGATATTGGCACTCACGCCCACAACAGTTCCGGTATTAAACATGGTGTTAATCCCGCACTTGCTGTGGTCGCCCATCATCAAACCGCAAAACCGGAGGCCGGTACGGGCAAAGTTTTCAGTATTGTAATTCCAAAGGCGCACTTCGGCATAGTTGTTTTTAAGGTTGGAATTGTTGGTATCTGCGCCCAAATTGCACCACTCACCTATCACTGAATTGCCCAAAAATCCATCGTGTGCTTTGTTTGAATACCCAAAAATCACTGAGTTGTTTACCTCTCCGCCCACTTTGCTGTTTGGGCCAACAGTGGTGGGTCCGTAGATTTTAGCACCCATTTTCAAAGTAGAATACTCACAAAGTGTAAACGGCCCTCTAACAGCACAGGCTTCCATAATTTCAGCATCTTTACCAATATAAATAGGCCCGGCACTTGCATTAAGCGATGCCAATTCTACTTTGGCGCCCTCTTCCAGAAAAATATTTTCTTTGTTTACACAAAAAACACTATCCGGTATGGGTTGTGATTTTCTGCCTTCAGTTAACAATTTAAAATCGCGCTCAATGGCTTCACCGTTTAAACGAAAAATATCCCAGGTATTAGCAATTTTCAGTAAATCATCGTGGGTGTATTGAATCACTTCAAAATCATCAAAATTAACTTCCTGATTGTTGGAACAGAAATAAGCAATGGGTTGATCTTCATCAAAAAGGGCTTGGTTTTCTTTTAGGTTTTTTACAATTCCGGCAAGATTGGCAGTAGGTAAATAGGCCGGATTGATTTTGATGTTTTTTTCTACTTCTTCCCTTGGAAACTTTTCAGAGAGGTAGTCTTGTGTTTGGGTGGTTGTTGACGCGTTGAGATGCTTTTCCCACTTTTCGCGTAAGCTTAAGATACCTATTCTTATATCTGCTACCGGTCTTGTAAAGGTAAAGGGTAACAAGTGATTACGTTCCGGGCCGTCAAAAAGTATAAAATTCATAGTGGCTGTGCTTCTTTGTTCAGTAAAAGTATTGAAAAATTGGTGATATTTACAATAAAAAAAGCCCTCGATTGACCGAAGGCTTTAGTGTAAATATAATTCGAAATAATTATTTCTTGAATTTTGAGTATTTGTTTTTGAACTTGTCGATACGTCCGGCAGTGTCAACCAATTTAGATTTACCGGTATAGTATGGGTGAGAAGTTCTGGAAATCTCCAACTTCACCAATGGATACTCTACACCATCCACTTCAATTGTCTCCTTAGTATCTGCGGTAGATTTAGTAAGAAACACATCATCGTTTGACATGTCTTTAAATGCTACTAATCTGTAATTTTCCGGGTGAATTCCTTGTTTCATGATAATATGCTTTATAAATCTTCTCTATTTTGAGGATGCAAATTTACGTATTATTTTGAATTGAGCAATAAAAGTTTTTGAAAATTTGAGTTTGAAAGTTTTAATGGTAAGATTAGCTTCGCCGAATCTTCGATTTACCGCTTTCGCGGGAATTTGTTGTAACGATTTTCTATCTTTGTGTACTAACTGACCAAACAAAAAACTTCAACACAAATGGAAAATCAAAAAAACCCTTTAAAGCAAATTGCTGTTAACTATGGTCTATTATTAGCCTTGGTCTCCATTCTTTTAATGGTGATTATGTATGTAATGAACATTCAAAAAAACTGGATTTTAAGCATTCTTGGCTTCGCAATAACAATATATTTGTTGTTTGCCGCTATTAAAGCTTACAGAACAGGAAATGGAGGATTTTTAAAACTGGGTGAAGCATTAAAAGTTGGATTGGCAACCGCAGCTATTGCCGGTGTTGTTTCTGCGATTTATGCTTACTTACACTACTCTTTTGTGTATCCTGAATATATTGATATAATATTAGATGAAGCCAGAGAAGGTATGGCAGCCCAATCACAAGGAATGACTGAAGAGCAAATGGAACAGGCACTTAATTTTACAAAAGGATTTACTACACCATTCATGATGGCCACATTTTCATTGATTGGCAGTTTATTTTTTGGATTTATTATTTCATTATTTTCCGGTCTTATTTTAAAAAGAGACAACCCGAACGAAATGTAATTTATGAACCTTTCCATCGTCATCCCTTTACTCAACGAGAAAGATTCTCTGAAAGAATTATACCATTGGATTGCACAAGTAATGCAGTCCAATGGTTTTTCATATGAAGTAATTTTTATTGACGACGGCAGTTCAGACGGTTCCTGGGAGCTCATTTCACAACTGGCCAAAACCCATCCCGAAGTAAAAGGCATTCGCTTTTTGCGAAATTTTGGTAAATCACAGGCGCTTCATGCCGGTTTTGCCATCGCCCAAGGCGATGTAATTATTACTATGGATGCCGATTTGCAAGACAGCCCCGAAGAAATTCCGGAGCTTTATACTATGATTACCCAAAACGATTTTGACCTGGTTTCCGGCTGGAAAAAAAAGCGGTATGACCATGCGCTTTCCAAAAATCTTCCATCAAAACTTTTTAACTGGGCTGCCCGCAAAACATCGGGTGTAAAACTGCACGATTTTAATTGCGGACTCAAAGCTTACAAAAATACTGTCATTAAAAACATTGAAGTTACCGGTGAGATGCACCGCTACATTCCTGTTTTGGCAAAAAATGCCGGCTTTAATAACATTACTGAAAAAGTGGTGAAGCACCAGGCCAGAAAATACGGTACTACCAAATTTGGCGTTAATCGTTTTATGAATGGTTTTTTAGATTTAATCACTATCTGGTTTCTTAGCCGCTTTGGCAAACAACCTATGCATCTTTTTGGCGCCTGGGGGGCCTTGATTCTTTTTGTTGGCTTTGCTCTTACCTTCTATCTGGGCATCGACAAACTGTTTCTTAAACCCGATGGCCGTTTGTTAACTGAAAGACCTGAGTTTTTTATGGCATTGGTCGCTATGGTGCTTGGAACACAACTCTTTCTGGCCGGTTTTTTAGGAGAAATTATTTTAAGAAACAACAAACACAAGGAAAATTACAAAATCAGCGAGCAGGTTAATATCGATTAAGGTGTTGCCAATAACCCTTTCTCTTTAACTTTAGTTACCTTTGCATTTTCATAATTTTTTCAATTCATGATTTACATTAAACCCGAAATACTGGCGAAAGTCAACCAATGGCTCACCCCTGTTTTTGATGCCGATACACAACATAAAATCAAAGAGCTTATAGCTTTCAATCCTAAAGAACTGGAAGAGAGTTTTTATAAAAATATCGAATTTGGCACCGGCGGTATGCGCGGCGTAGTGGGCGTGGGTGACAACCGAATCAACAAATACACCTTGGGCAAAAACACTCAGGGAATATCTAACTATCTCAAAAAACAATTTCCGGTTGAGCAATTAAAAGTTGCAATTGCTTATGACTGTCGCCACGACAGTGAATCACTCGCAAAAGTGGTGGCTGATGTATTTTCGGCTAACGGAATTAAAGTATACCTTTTTTCAGAATTGCGACCCACGCCGGAGCTTTCATTTGCCGTTACTCATTTAAATTGTCATTGCGGCATTGTTTTGACTGCTTCTCATAATCCACCGGAATATAACGGTTACAAGGTGTACTGGAACGATGGTGGTCAATTAGTGCCACCGCAAGACAATGATATAATCAACGAAATAAACGGGCTGAAATTTGAAGATATTCAATTCAAAGCCAACGAATCTTTCATTAAGTATATAGACCAAGAGGTGGACGAAGCTTTTATTGAAAGTTCGCTGAAACACGGGAGTTTTGGCACTTCAAAATCTGCCAAAGAAAATTTAAAAATTGTTTTCACCTCATTGCATGGAACTTCCATCAAACTCATACCCGAAGTATTAGAAAGAGCCGGATATACCAATCTGCATATCGTTCAAGAGCAGGCAGAACCCAATGGCGATTTCCCAACAGTAAAATCGCCCAATCCCGAAGAGCCGGAAGCACTTGAAATGGCAATTAAACTTGCTGACAAAATAAATGCAGACATCGTTATCGGCACCGACCCCGACAGTGACCGACTGGGAATTGCAGTGAGAAATCAAGAAGGCAAAATGACCTTGCTCAACGGAAACCAAACCATGGCGATGATGAGTGATTTTCTATTGAATTTCCACTCAAAAAACAACTCTTTATTGGGTAATGCCTTTATAGCATCTACCATTGTTTCAACCCCTATGATGCCAAAAATTGCCGAAAAATACAATACCGAATGTAAAGTGGGGCTTACCGGTTTTAAATGGATTGCCAAAATGATTAAAGACCACCCTGAGCAGCAGTTTATTGGTGGTGGTGAAGAAAGTTTTGGCTATATGGTGAGCGACTTTGTGAGGGATAAGGATGCCGTTACCGCAACGCTTCTCGCTTGTGAAATGGCCGCACAATACAAAGAAAACGGAAAAACGCTTTTTGATTATCTCATTGAACTTTTTATTGCACACGGTTTCTACAAAGAACATTTAGTTTCTTTGGTTAAAAAAGGCATTGAAGGTGCTGAAGAAATCAAACAAATGATGATTAATCTAAGAGAAAACCCAACATCTGAAATCGTCGGCTCAAAAGTTACCGTTATTGAAGACTACAAAACGGGTATTTCTAAAAACCTGATTACAGCTAAAGAAGAAAAAATTGAAATACCCGCATCCAATGTTTTGATTTATTATACTGAAGACGGCAGTAAAATAGCTGCCCGCCCCAGCGGCACAGAACCTAAAATTAAGTTTTACATCAGCGTGAATCTGCCATTGAACAAAGCATCAGAATATGAAATAATCTCTGAAAAATTGGATAAAAAAATTGAGCTGATTTTAAAGTCATTTGGATTGTAAAGCAATCAAATTTATTTTCTAATATAGTTTTGCTTAAATTTATACCCAATATTATACCCAATTTTATGGCTAATTCTTTAAATAAAGAAACACTCATACAAATACTCAAGCACAATAGAAATAGGCTTGAAGAATTTGGCGTGGAGGAAATTGGCGTTTTCGGAAGTTTTGCCTCAGGAAATCAGAATGACGAAAGTGATGTTGATATATTAGTTAACTTAAATAAAGACAAAAAAACTTTTAGAAACTTTTTATCGCTCAATTATTTTCTCGAAAAATTAATTGGAAAGAAAGTTGATTTGGTAACAAAGCAATCCTTAAGCCCTTTCATTGGACCCCACATTTTAAACTCCGTTATTTATGTACCCCTCAACGATTGAATTTTTAAAACATATTCAGTCAGAGTGTGAATACCTTATAAAAGAGTATAATACCTGCTCTTTTGAAGAATTTACCAATGACGAGCGTCTAACAAAAGCCGTATGTCGCAGTCTTGAAATAATTGGGGAAGCTGCAAACAAAATTCATCCGGATATTAAAATTCAACACAGTGAAATCCCTTGGAGAGAAATCAGCGATTTAAGAAACAGAATAATACACCATTATTTTGGAATTGATTATGAAATTATTTGGGATGTAATCGAGAACGAAATTCCAATTTTGTCAGAACAAATTGAATTTATTATCAATAACCATTAACTATTGCTTTAAAAGTAAATTATCAAAATCCGGAAATATTTTTCCTAAAAAATGAAATACTTCAAAAAAATCCTTCGCTTTGCGAAACCCTATAAAATATATGCCATATTAAATATTGTTTCCAATATTTTTTATGCTCTTTTCAGCACCTTGGCCATGCTTTCGCTCTTCCCGATGATGAAAGTGCTATTTGACAACACCAAACAGCTGGAAGTCAAACCCGTTTGGACCGGAATGGGCGATGCAAAAAACTATGTGGAAGATTATCTCAACTATTTTGTTACTCAAAAAACTGCCGAAGGCGTTGATGATGTACTCATTTTTGTAGTATTACTGGTAATTTCTATGTTTTTGCTAAAAAACATTTTCAACTATCTGGCGATGTATTTTATTACCTTTTTGAGAAACGGCGTTTTAAAAGATGTGCGCAATGCGCTCTATAAAAAAACAATAGAACTGCCCCTCTCCCACTATTCTGAAAAACGAAAAGGAGATACCATTGCCCGCATTACGAGCGATGTTCTGGAAATTCAACACTCCTTTCTTTCGATTTTGGAAATGATTGTACGAGAACCGCTTACCATTATTTTCACCATTCTCGCTATGTTTTTAATCAGTGTGGAGCTTACTATTTTTGTTTTCATATTTATACCGGTTTCGGGCTTTATTATTTCCCTTGTCGGAAAATCGCTTAAGCGAAAGTCAGACCGGGTACAAAAAGAGCAAGGTCACTTTTTATCTATATTGGAAGAAACCCTTAGCGGACTCAAAATCATAAAAGGTTTTAATGCCGAATCTATTTTTACCAAAAAGTTCAAAGCCTCCACCGATCGTTTTTACAACTTTTCAAATAAACTGTTGAACCGCCAAAATATGGCATCACCCGCCAGCGAATTCCTGGGCATAGTTGTTATTGCTATATTATTGTGGTATGGCGGCAGATTGGTACTTATTGACGAATCATTAAACCCCGAACTATTTATCGTTTATATGGGGCTGGCCTATCAAATACTCACGCCTGCCAAAGCCATATCAAAAGCATCTTACAGCGTTAAAAAGGGAAATGCCGCTGCAGAGCGCATTCTTGAAATTCTTGAAACCGAAAACAACATTCAGGATGCCACCAATGCAACAGAAAAAGACGATTTTAACAAAGACATTTCCATCAACAACGTTTCTTTTAAATATGAAAATGAACCGGTGCTGAAAAACTTTTCACTGCAGGTCAACAAAGGAGAAACCGTTGCCTTGGTAGGTCAAAGCGGCAGTGGAAAAAGCACCATTGCCAATTTGCTCACCCGTTTTTATGATGTCAATGAAGGCACAATTTCTATTGATGGAATAGATCTCAGAAACATAAAGCTGCAATCCCTTCGCTCTTTGATGGGTCTGGTTACTCAGGACTCTATTTTATTTAATGACACCGTGAGAGGCAATCTTCAGGTAGGTAAAGAAACAGCCACCGATGAAGAAATCATCGAAGCCCTCAAAATTGCCAACGCCTGGGAGTTTGTAGAAACACTCCCTAATCAACTGGACACCAATATAGGCGATAGCGGCAATAAACTCAGTGGCGGGCAAAAACAACGCCTCAGTATTGCACGTGCCGTTTTGAAGAATCCACCAATAATGATTTTGGACGAAGCCACCTCAGCCCTTGATACCGAAAGCGAACGCCTGGTTCAAAACGCACTGGAAAAAATGATGCAAAACCGAACTTCAGTAGTGATTGCACACAGATTATCAACCATTCAAAATGCTGATAAAATAGTCGTGATGGCCAAAGGTGAAATTGTGGAGCAAGGCACTCATCAAGATTTAATTTTAAAAAGAGGCGTTTACTTCAACTTGATTGAAATGCAGTCATTCGAGTAATTTTTCTTCATTTTTTTCCTACAAAAAAGAATCCGGAAACTGATTAGATAATTTTTGCAATTAGAAACTTGTTAAAATTAAAAGGCAGACCTTTAAAGGTCTGCCTTTCCCAAACTTGTTGACTATTATAATTGGGGCATATAATAGTAAACATAACCGCATAAGAATAGCCAAA
>ERZ869909.826-NODE-826-length-30338-cov-4.188526_pt1 | contig 30338 bp, 27 predicted proteins | sample MGYA00520892_ERZ869909 | MGnify/ENA primary metagenome ERZ869909 (study PRJEB32215, sample SAMEA104723947) | bioreactor metagenome | biome: bioreactor; feature: anaerobic bioreactor; material: water | place: China | collected 2015-03-12 ...
CGGGGGGTGCGCGGAGCGCAGGGGTTGTTTGGGGGTTTTTTCCGGGGGGGGGGGGTTCCGGGACTTCGGGGGGGGGGGTTAGGCGTCGTCGCCATCGTCGGCGGGTTCGAGCAGGACGGTCATGGGGCCGGCCGACTCTTCCATGCGCGGGTCGGGGCCGAGGGAGGTCATCTGTTCGCGCTTGAGCTCGGCGAGTTCGAGGTGGGTCGTCATGCAGATCGCGCGCCCCTCGCTGTCGACGGTCTCGGCAATCTCGAAGCCACGCTCGATGGAGTGGGCGAAGACGAGCATCATCATCTCGATGACATACTCGTAGGTGTGATGGTCATCGTCCAGAAGGACGACATGCCAGAGCCGCGGCTGCTTGGTGCGGTTCCGGGTGTCCGTCTTGGATCTCGGTGCTGCGGTGACCATCGCCGAAATCGTAGGCGTGCGGGGGCCGCGGCCAATCCGGACCGAACCCAAACGGAAATTCCGTCAAGATGGGGCATCTTCCCGGACGGCCACGGTGACAACCGGTGTACAACTTTATGAACCTTGGCGCATGCGCCCGCATGTTCTACGGTGGCCCCCCGCGAGGTTCGGGCAGGGATCGCGGAGTTTTTCGCGGTTCTCATCGAGCATCGCACCAACAACCTGATGAGGGGAAGGAGCTCACGACCGTGAACAAGGGAGATCTCATCGAAGCCGTGGCCGCGAAAACCGGGAAGAGCAAGACTGTCGCAGGGGAGTATGTCGAGGCGATCTTCGCGAGCATCGCCGACGGCATCCGCAGCGACGAGAAGGTGACCATCGCTGGCTTCGGCACGCTCAAGCTCAAGGTCCGCAAGGCGCGTATGGGCGTCAATCCTTCGACCAAGGAGCGCATCGAGATCCCCGAGTCGGTCACGGTCGGCTTCACGCCCGCTCAGGCATTGAAGGAATCGGTTTCAACCGGCATCTCCGTCTGACGCGACATCGGCGGGCACCCGAGTACCACTACCATCCGCAAAGGCACGCTCGGCGACCTCGATCGCGCGGGCCATGGCCGCGGACTTGTTGACCGTCTCGGCGTACTCGGCCTCGGGGCGTGAGTCGTAGACGATGCCGCCGGATGCCTGCAAGTGATACATCCATCCCTCGCGTTCGCTGTGCTGCGCGGTCGGGACCACAATCGTCCGCAGCGCGAGGGCGATGTCCATCTCTCCCGTGAAGCTGACATAGCCGAATCCCCCGCCGTAGGGACCGCGCCGGACGGGTTCGAGTTCATCGATGATCTGCATGGCCCGGATTTTCGGCGCCCCCGAGATCGTGCCGACCGGGAGCGTGGCGCAGAGCGCATCCCAGCAATCCAGCCCCGCGCGGAGAAGGCCCGTCACCGTCGAGGAAATGTGCATGACATGGCTGTACCGCTCGATCTGCATGACGGCCGGGAGCGCGACGGTGGCGTGCTCGGCGATCCGACCGACATCGTTCCGCCCGAGATCGACGAGCATGATGTGCTCGGCGCGCTCCTTCTCGTCGGCGAGGAGATCCCGTTCGAGGGCGAGGTCCTCCTCGGGTGATTCGCCGCGCTTGCGCGTGCCCGCCAGGGGACGATTGGTGACGACCATGCGGGCCTCACCCTCATCGCGCACACGGCAGAGGATCTCCGGGCTCGACGCGATGAGAATGCAGCCGGGCGACTGGAGATACACCATGTAGGGGCTGGGATTCACGACGCGCAGCGCACGGTAGACATCGAAGGGGTCGGCCTTGCTCCGCTTCTCGAAGCGCTGCCCGAGGACCACCTGGAAGATATCGCCCGCGCGGATGTACTCCTTGGCGCGATCCACCATCGCCGCGTGCTCGGCGCGGGTCATGTTGGAATGGACTTCACCGGGGAAGGCGTCCTGATCCAAACGCCCCGCGCTCAGCGGCTTGCTGTGGACCTGCAACGCCTCGACGGTCCGCTCCAGCGCGGCCACCCCGCGCCAATACGCCCCAGGAGCATCCTCGCCGGGAGCGACTGGAATACTCCGAACCACATGCACGACCTTGTCGACATGATCGAAAACGACGACTTCCTCGTACAGGCCGAAGTGAAGATCGAGCAGCCCACGATCGTCCGGCGGCGCCTCGGACCAGAGGAGCTTCTCCGGCTCGGTGTAGCGCACCGTGTCGTACGAGGCATACCCGACCCATCCCCCGAGCATGCACCGCGGCAGGAGCATCCCCGGCTTGTCCTCCGGCATGACGAAACGCCAGCCGCTCGTGAAGTCGCGGATGGCATCAAGCGGATTGTCGAGACGCTCGCGCCGTTCAACCGGCTCGGCACTCCGACGATCGACGATCTTGACATCGTGCTCATCCGCGCCGATCTCGACGCTGGGGTGCGCGCCGATGAGCGAGTAGCGCCCCTGGCGGTCGCCGTTCTCGACGGACTCGAACAGGAACGAGGGCGCGGTGCGCTCGTCCGCGACGACGAGACGCCGATACGCCAGAACCGGGGTGAGCTGGTCGCTGAGAAGACGGGCGGCCACCGGAATGACAATGGTGTCACGCCCGCGACCCTCGGCGCGGGCACGGTCGACGATCCCGATGAACTGCTCGGCGGTGAGATTCAGGGTCATGGGACGACGAGTGTAGAGCGTGCCCGCCCCTCCTACTCTTTCCCCATGCGCCGACACCGTGCCGCCATGCCCGAGCCCCGGCTTGAACTCACACCCCTCATCGATACGGTCTTCCTGCTGCTGACCTTCTTCCTCTTCGCGCTGGTCCTCACGGCACGCATGGAGGTCACGGACATCGACCTGCCCGGCGCCGCCGTCGCCCAGACCCCTGAACGGGCGGTCTACACGGTCGTCTCGGTCCGCCGGGACGCCAGCTACGCCATCGACGACACTCCGGCGGAGTTGGAGGAAATCGTCGCCGAACTGACGACGCGCATAGAACTGGATCCCTCGATCCGGGTGGTTGTGGCTCCTGATCGAGCCGCACCCTCGGGCGCCCTCCTCACGCTGCTGGATGCCCTCTCCGCGGCGGACCTCCGCGCGGTTCGGATCCTGCGAGAAAGCGATTCCGGGGCTCGGACGGGCTCGGCCCCATAGGATTTCCGGTGCGTCAGGACCAGACATCTCGCGGCCTGCTGCCCGCACTGCTGGCGAGCATCCTGATCCACCTCGGGATCGGGCTGTGGATCGCCATCGACCGCCAGGCCAAGCCGCTGTATGCGAGCACTCCCCCACTGTCGCAGATGCCCGAGGACCAATACCGCAAGATCTCGCTGGGCGATCCGGATCGATCGGCAATGTCACTGGCGTGGATCGGCATGGACGAGATGCGTCCCTTCGATGCCCCGGCGTCGGAGGTCGATCAGGCCCAATTCACCCCGGATCCGTCCATGGCCGGGCAGATCGCCCGCCTCCAGCCCCTGCTGCAGACGCTGGCGGAGGCGCGGGAAATCGGCGAGAGCACCCGTCAGGCCATGACCGAGGCGGTCGAGTCGGCCCGCAGGGTGGCCGGAGCACTCGCGGAACTCTTCGACGGCGCGCCCTCCGTGGCGGCGACCGAAACGCTTCCGCCGCCCGCAGAGACGCCCACGCCGGAGGAAGTCACCGTTCGGGAGGGTGACGAGACGCAGACGCCGGTCGAGGAGCAGACACAAACCGCCGAAACCGGGGGGTCTCCCTCGCCGAGTGAGCGGGAGGGGGCCGCGGGGGATTCCGGCGAGGCGGGACAGGCCGACGACCGAGAAGCCCCGGCCGCCGCGATCAACCCGGTCAGGGTCCGAGATCTGGGGGGTCCGGTCGAGGCGCAGGGGCTGCGGATCGACACGGTGCGTCCGTTTTTCCACGACATCACGCGGCTCACCGCATCGACGCCGAGCCCGATATTCCGCCTGCACTTCACCCGCGAGGGGCGAGTAAGTCGGGTTGAGACGATCGAGTCGTCCGGGCGACGGGATGTGGATGAAGCGATTTTGAATGCCTTATTTCGGTGGAGGGCCCGCGGAGAAGCGCTGAATCGCATTTCTTCCGAATCTTCGGAGGCAACCGTTGCGATTGATATCCGTATCCTCCTGTAGTCTGGGGAATCTCCGGCATGGTGATCCGCTCCTCCTCCCCGAGTGCGGCTCACAAGGGCGGCGACCTCCGAAATGGCGATTTCAACTTGATTCGAGAGAGACAAGGCGACCAATGCAATTCAGCAAACGATGCCAGTACGGGATCAAGGCGGCGATCTACCTCGCCCGCCGGGCGGACGAAAACGGCTACTGTCAATCGCGTGAGATCGCTCAGGCGGAGGATCTTCCGGGCAAGTTCCTTGAGTCGATCCTGCTTTCCCTGCGATCCGCGGAGTTGCTGGAATCGAAGGTCGGAGCCGGCGGCGGGTATCAGCTCGCCAAGGAGCCCGAAGCCATTGAGGTTCAGGAGATCATCTCCGCCCTCAACAACGCGGACAGCAACAATTTCGAGGAAGAGACGGACGATGGGAACGGGACCGAGGGCGCCATCGCCATCACCATCCTCGACCAGCGGATGAGTGATGCGTACGAGCAGGCCATCGGGTCGATCACTCTGAAGGAGTTGGTCGAGCTGGTGGACGAGCAGGCCGACGCCTCGACCCCCTCAGCGAGCTGAAGTTCCGCATCCGACGAGAACATTCGCCTCGGTGCGTGCGTTGAGAGAGCAAGCCCGACGAGGATCGGGCCGATATTCTCTTGACGGATGTCATGATGCGCAGAACGGTTCCACAGCTTGCGATCCTGTTGGTTTTCGGCTCCTCCGCGTTCGGGCAGGCGAAGCTTGTCGATCAGAGCGTCGAGGATGTCGATCCGCTGGCGACCTCGCTGAGACTGTTGCAGCCACAGTTGCGTCAGGACACGGATTTCACGCTGCTGTACTCCGATCCGCGCTATCCGGGCTGGTACTACCGGCGCGACGGGGCGATCACGGCGTTCGTGCCGCAGGGCGACTACTTCGCGACGCGCGATGGCATCTACTCGGCAATCCCGGCGGGAACGATCTTCTTCATCGGGGATCCATCGCCGGAGATGCTGCCGGATCACCCCGGCCAATTTCAGCTTGTCGGGAGTGGTCCGAAGCGCCCGGCGATCGGCCTCCAAAGTGTGCAGCGGGCCACGAGTGTTGCGCGGGCTACGGTCGCGACGAAGGGTGTGGCTCGTGTGCCGGTGGGATTGCCGGTCATCCCCATGCACGCCGACGAGAATGCGGCAGCTCCATCGCCGGGAGTGGATGCGGATGGTGAGCGCACGATCCCGACCCCCGCGCTGATGCGCGAGGATGGTCTGTACCGGAGCGTGCGTCTGCGGGACATCGCCCAGCGAGCCGGCGAGGCAAGCTGAAGGATCCGATTACGACGATGTCTTGCTGCCGGGCAGGTTCGTTGAGGAATCATCGCCCGCGATTGATGAACGCATGTGGGTGTCGGCCCGCATGTTCTGCATGCGGTAGTAGTCCATGATGCCGAGATTGCCCTGACGGAACGCTTCGGCCATGGCCCGCGGCACTTCCGCCTCGGCGAGGACGACGAGGGCGCGGTTCTTCTGCTCTTCGGCACGGAACTCCTGCTCCTGAGCGACCGCGAGAGCGCGACGCTTCTCGGCCTCGGCCTGGGCCCGCTTCTTGTCGGCCTCGGCCTGATCGGTCTGGAGTTTGGCGCCGATGTTCTCGCCGACATCGATGTCCGCGATGTCGATGGAGAGGATCTCGAAAGCGGTTCCGGCATCGAGGCCGCGCTGGAGCACGGTCTTTGAGATGCGGTCGGGGTTCTCGAGCACATGCTTGTGGGTGTCCGAGGAGCCGATGGAGGACACGATGCCCTCGCCGACGCGAGCGACGATCGTTTCCTCGGTGGCGCCGCCGACGAGGCGCTGGATGTTCGCCCGCACGGTGACGCGGGCGCGGGCCTTGAGCTGGATACCGTCGCGGGCGACCGCATCGACCGTCGGACGACCGAGCTTGGGGTTGGGCACATCGATGACCTTGGGGTTCACCGAGGTCTGCACGGCGTCGAGGATGTCGCGACCGGCGAGGTCGATGGCGCAGGCGGTGTCGAACGGCAGTTCGATCTTGGCTTTGCTCGCGGCGATGAGTGCGTTGACGACACTCGGCACGCGACCGCCGGAGAGGTAGTGGGTTTCGAGCTGATCGGTCGTGATGGTCGGGCGGATGTCCGCCTTCACCGCCTTGATGCGGCTGTAGACGATGACATCGGGGCGCACCTTGCGGAGCTGCATACCGATGAGACTGAACAGGCGGACCGGTGCGCCGGAGAGCCACGCCTGGATCCAGAGATTGAAGAACTTGAAGAGCAGAGCCCCGAAGACGAGGACAATGATCAGGCCGAGAATGGCGAGAGCGATGAGGAAGGGTCCCATGAAGCTGTTTGCCTCCGAAGTCGGTGTACACCGGAATTGGTGGTTGCGGCACTACCGCAGGGCGGGATGATAACGCGCCGGGGCCTCGGCGTTGCAAAATGACGCGTGTTTCGCGCTACAGACGCTTCGCCCGGACCTTGATCTGGTTGCCGGAGACAGAGACGACGACGACCCGCGTGCCCCGCTCGATCCAGCCGCCCTCGGCCAGCGCCTCGATGCGCTTGGAGTCGATCTCCACGGCCCCGATGGGACGGAGGTCCACGAGCGCGACGCCCTCGGCCCCGACGAGGGCCTGCTCGGCCTCGCGGCGCTTCTGCTCGCTGCGGAAGGCGTCGGCGTCCGCGTCCTCGCGCCCGTTGGCTTCACCCCCCAGAATAAGGCCCCTTCCTGCGGGGGTGTAGGGGAAGATTTTGAAGAAGAAGATGATCGCCGAGACCCCGAAGACGAGGACACAGCCCGCGGAGACGATGCCCCACATGGGGTCTTCCATCCAGAAGGCGACGACGCCCGCGATGGCGACAAGGGCGGCTGTGAGGGCGATGAGGCCGCCGCTGGGCACGATGAATTCGAGAATCACCAGCGCGAACGCGATGCCGACGAGCGAAAATCCCCAAACGAGCTTCTCTGTCACGCGGAGGCCTCCGGTGGTGCGGCGTTGCCGGTCTCGGATCCCGGCGGTACCGCCTCAACACCCACACGATACTCCGTCACGCTGGTGACGCGCACCTCGGCGCCGACATCGACGAAGCCGTACTCGCTGACGACATCGACCAGCCGCCCGTCGAACTCGGCCCGACCACTCGGGAGCAGCGGTGTGGTTGTGACGCCGCGCTCGCCGATGCGCACCGGCCCGGAGACGGTGGCGCCCGCCATCGCGCCGAGGATGGTGTTGCCCCCGGAGGCGGAGGGCATATCGAGAATGAGACCCTTGGCGATGGGGATGGCGCGGGTGTATCGGGTGAGGAAGAACATACCGACGCCAGCGGCGAAGATGGCGAGCAGCACGCTGCTGACGGCCCATGCGAGATCGTTGTTGCCGCCGTTGACGCCGGGGAAGATCTGGCCCGCGCCGGCGAAGGTGCCGACGAGTCCGGCAATGAGCGAGACGAGCCCGGCGATGCCGGGGATGCCCATGCCGGGGAAGACGAGCAGTTCGAGGACGATGAGCCCGACGCCGACGAGGATCGCCGCGATGGCCCACCACGACGATGCGCCGATCATGAGCGGCGGAACGATGAGACCTGCGAGCGCCACGAGCGCAATGGTGCCGCCGACACCGGTGCCGGGCATGGACAATTCGATGAAGAGTGCGAGCAGGAACACGACGATCAGGATGGTGCGGATCATCATGCCGAGCATGCCCTGCGTCATGACTCCGGTGAAGGTCTCGGACCACGATTGGTTCAAACGAGCGATGTTTGTTGCACCGGTGAGGGCGCGGAGTTGTTCATCGGTATCGACGGCCTGCTGATGGCGGGTGAACCCGAACTGATGGAGTTGATCGGCGCTCATGGTGAGGAGCGTGTTGCCGTCGGTCGCGTAGCCGATGACCCGGAATTCATCGGCGGGGAAGGCGTAGATGTCCTGTCGACGCCCGGGCTGCGTGAGGTTCTGGGTCACCTCCTGCACGAGCTCGCGTGTGAATTCGCCGGTCGCGGGAGTGAGCCCTTCGACACCGGTTGTTGGATCCCGCTGCGCCTGGCCGGTCTGCGTGGGCGGCGAGGCGAGCCCGGCTGTGGGACTGCCGGAGGGAATCGTGGGCGCGCCGCGCTGCGGCTCGGTCCCGAAGATGCGTCGGTACTCGGGCTCGGTGAGGAAGTACGAGCGCCCCGTCGGAGTGTGCTCGACCTGCCATGTCTCGACGCCGAGCGAGAGCAGCCCTTGCACGAGGACTTCGTCGTAGCCATTCGCACGCGCGGAATCGACGATCTCGGTCAGGAGCGGCGCGAGCAATTTCTGGCGGATCTCCGGATCCTCGATGCGTTCGATGCCCATCATGCCCAGCCGCACCGGAGCGGCATCGCCCATGCTGGCGCCGGTCGAGACGATGATCTCGTCGCAGGCGATGGCGATGATGGCGCCACCTGAGAAGGCCATCGGATTGATCCAGGCGATGGTGTGGACGCCGGAGCGCTTGATCTGGGCGCAGATTTCAAGGACCGCGCCCACCTCGCCGCCGGGCGAATTGATGTCGACGACGATGGCATCCGCGCCGGAGTCCAGGGCGGCCCGCACGCGGCGCTCGAAGGAGCGGGCGGTGACGGCGGTGATCGGGCCGTGGACGGAGATGATCGCGAGGTTGGGGGCGTATCGGCGGGCATCGACGGTCGGCGGCGGGGTCGAGGCGCTCATCGAGGCGGGCATGACCGAGCCGCGCAGCGTCGCGAACGAGGATTGGGGTGCCAGCAGCAGCATCGCCACGACGGCGAGGATGACGATCCGCAGCCCCCGCCAGACCTCGCGCATGACCATCCTGCCCGCGTACCCGCCCGGATAGGAGCGGCGGTACGAAGGGGAACGGCCCCGGCTCGCCATCGGTTGGTGCTGTGCGTTCAACTCCGCCATCAGTCTACGCTCCGCAGGGAATTGGAGGCATCGCCCGCAAAATTCATGGTAGGAGATCTTCGGCGGGGGAATGCCCACTTCTTTCTTCGTCCAAACCCCAATCGAGTTTCCCCCGCCCCCGGAACACCCCCGGAATCCGGAACCTCAGCCCCCGGATCCCCACCAGATTCCCGGAGTCCCCGGACCCCCGGATGCGGGTTCAGTCGCTGCCGGAGGGCGTGTGCGGGCGGATGGCCTGCTCGATGTTCCAAGTCATCTCCTCGCCTTCGCAGTCGATGTGCACGGCGAAGAAGCCACCCTCGTACTCCTCGACGAGCGGCCAGATGATCTTGCGGTCGGTTTCGGGGAGCGGCAGCGTGGGGATGCGTTCGGGCTCGACCCACTCCAGGCGTCCCTCGCGCATTTCGAAGGGCTCCAGCTCGACCGGGCCATCGACGCGGAAGTAGAAGAGCAGCCAGTTGGTCCGCCCCTCCGAGGAGGCGTAGCCGTTTTCGCTGATCATGCCGAGGAGACGGAGGCGTTCGAGGGGGATCTCGATGCCCGCTTCTTCGAGGATTTCCCGCTGGGCGCACTGCGTGGGGCTCTCGCCGCGCCATGTGTCGAGCTTGCCGCCGATGGGCGAATAGAGGTCGCGGTTGGGCTCTTTCTTGCGGTGGAGGAGGAGCAGGCGTCCGTCGGCATCGCGCAGATCGCAGAGGACCGCGATCTTGTACGGGTGGCCTTCTTCGGGGTCTCCCTGTGTGGCGTTCTTTGCGGTCATGGTGTGCAGGGTAGCCGGGCCATTGGCCGTGCGTGCCGGTGTGGCATTTCTCCGCCGGCTCGACTTTCTCTGCCGATGACCCTTGCATGCAGGACACAATGCGCCACGCCAACCGATCCATCCTTTCCGGCCCCCTCACACCGACTGATCTCGGCGGCGTGAGGATCTATCTCATCGGGATCGGCGGGTGCGGGATGTCGGGGCTGGCGCGGATGCTCGCCTCGCGGGGCGCGATCGTCTGCGGATCGGACAAGGAAGACACGGAGACGGTGGTCGCGCTGCGGTCCGAGGGGATCGAGGTGGATCTGGATCAGGATGCGGGGCGAATACCCCCCGAAACCGGGGTGGTGATCGCGTCCGCGGCGGTCGCCCCGAATCATCCGGAGGTCGTGGCGGCGGTGGGCACGGGGTTGCCGGTGCTGACCTACGCCGAGGCGCTGGGGCAGTGCATGGTCGGGCGGACGGGTGTCGCGGTGGCGGGCACGCACGGGAAGTCGACGACGGTCGCGCTGCTGGGGCATGCGCTGCTGGTGGCCGGGCTGGATCCGACGGTGGTGGTGGGTGCGGTCTGCAAGCAACTGGCGAAGCCAGGGAAGTCACCCACCGGGTTTCATCTCGGGGCGGATTCGATCCCCGCCGGTCCGCTCGCGGGGCAGCCGGGGCTGCTGCTGGCGGAGGCGTGCGAGTTCAACCGTTCGTTCCACCGGCTGTGCCCGAAGGTCGCGTGCATCACCTCGGTGGAGGCGGACCATCTGGATGTGTACGGCACGCTGGACGCCGTGGTCGAGGCGTTCGCGGAGTTCGCGCAGATTCTGCCGGCGGATGGCGGGCGGCTGCTGATCGCGCACGAGGGTGCGCATCGTCGAGAGGTGACCGGCGGTGTCGAGGCGGCGGTGGAGACGATCGGCTTTGCGCCGATGGCGGATTGGCATGTGACCTACGACACGGCAGCGCGCCGGGTGGGGCTGAATCACAAGGGGCGGCACATCGCGAACTGGGTTCTTCGGATTCCCGGTGAGCACATGGCGATGAACTCGGCGATGGCGGCGACGCTGGCGATCTGGCTGGGTGCTCCGGCGGCGAAGGTGGCCGAAGCGATGGAATGCTTCGAGGGCGTGGATCGGCGGATGCAGTTGCTGGGCGAGGTGACGCTGCGTCCGCAGGCGCTGCCGCTGCGCATCTACGACGACTACGGGCACCATCCGACGGAGATCGACACGACGCTGCGCGCGTTGCGTGATTTCGAGCGTCCGCAGGAGCGCGGCGGTCGGCTGATCTGCATTTTCCAGCCGCACCAGCACTCGCGGACCCGCTTTTTGCTGGAAGAGTTTGCTCAGGCGTTCGCGCAGGCGGACATCGTGATCGTGCCGCACATCTACTTCGTGCGGGACTCGGACATCGAGAAGACGCGGGTGAGCGCCTCGGATCTGGTGGATCGGCTTCGCAAGCGCGGCATCCACGCGATGCATCTGTATCCGTTTGAGGCGATCGCGGAACAGCTCGATCTCCTGTGCCGTCCGGGCGACCTGCTGGTGGTGATGGGCGCGGGTCCGGTGTGGAAGATCGCTCGCGATTTCATGGGTCGTCAGACGAATGTGCGCGAGGCGTCGCGGGGCATCGTGCAGCCGGCGCCGAGGTTGGCAGTGCCGTGAACGCGATGCTGTCTGACATCATCGAGGCGAATGCGCCGATCCCGACCTGGTTCAGGGTCGGTGGGAAGGCGGATCTTCTGGCGCGGCCGCGGAGCGTCGAGGAGTTGCGGGACCTGCTGCGCATGTTCGCGGGAGAGCGGGTCTCGGTGCTCGGTGATGGCGCGAACCTGTTGGTGGATGACGAGGGGGTCGATGGGCTGGTTCTCTCGCTCGAACACCTGAACCGTGTCGAGTATCTCGGATTCGATGGCGGCGCTGCGCTGCCGGACCGAGCGACGACCATCTTTGTGCGCGCGGAGGCGGGGGCGCGGCTGCCGAAGCTGATCACGCAGACCAATCGTGACGGGCTGGAAGGGCTGGAGCACCTCGGCGGCATCCCGGCGAGCATCGGGGGCGCGGTGTTCATGAACGCGGGCGGCGCGTTCGGCGACATTGCACAGAGCATCGAGTCCGTAACGGCGCTGACGCGGCTGGGCGATGAACTGACCATCCCGCACGATGAGATCAACTTTGACTACCGCCACTCGGGGCTTTCGTGGCTGATCATCACTTCCGTGGAGTTTCATCTCGAATCGATCCCGGAGGCGAAGCGGGCGGCTGCTCGCCAGCGGCTGAAGGATGTGATGACCTACAAGAAATCTTCGCAGCCGCTGCGCGAGGATTCGGCGGGGTGCGTCTTCAAGAACCCGGTGCTGTCCGGGACGCGGGTGAGCGCAGGGAAGATGATCGATCAGTCGGGGTGCAAGCGGCTGCGTGTCGGCGGTGCGGAGGTTTCGGACATCCACGCGAACTTCATCGTCACGCATCCGGGGTGCATGGCGCGGGACATTCTGAATCTCCTTGAGGAAGTGCGGGAGCGCGTGGAGCGATCACACTCGATCCGTCTCGAACCGGAGATCGCGATCTGGCAACGCGGAGGCAAGGCATGACGACGGTTGTACGCGTTCTCGCGGGCGGGCCCGATGCGGAGCGGGCGGTGTCGATCGACAGCGGGCGGGCGATCGCCGAGGCGCTGGGCGCTTCTGGGCGATTCGCGCCGGAGCTGAGCATCATCGACCGGATCGATCAGGGCGAACTCGCCGGGCTGACCGGGGAAATCATCTTCCCTGCGTTGCACGGGCCATACGGCGAGGGCGGGCCGCTGCAGCGGCTTCTGGAGGCGGACGGGCGTCCGTTCGTCGGATCGGGCAGCCGTGCGGCGAAGCGGGCGATCGACAAGGTGGTGACGAAGTCGATCGCAGCGCACGAGGGGATCCCGGTGCTTTCGACGGCGATCCTGGATCCGGAGGATGACGGGCTACCCTTTGCACTGCCCGTCGTGGTGAAGCCGATCTTCGAGGGCTCAACGATCGGTCTGCATGTCTGCCGCGAACAGCACGAATGGCTCGCGACGCACCGTGCAGCGCAGGTCTCACGGAAGCCGACGATGATCGAGCCGTTCGTCGAGGGGCGGGAGTTGACGGTCGGCATGATCGATCGGGGATCGGGGCTGGAGTGCGTGCCGATCATCGAGATCATCCCGAAGCACAAGCTGTACGACTACGAGGCGAAGTACGCCCGCGAGGACACCCAATATGTTCTCGATCCGGACCTTCCCGAGGGTGTGGCTGAGATCGTGACCGTCTCGACGGCGAAGCTCGCGCACGCGCTCGGCATCCGCGATGTCTGCCGTGCGGACTTCATGCTCGATGAGGTCGGTCGACCGTTTCTGCTCGAGATCAACACGATGCCGGGATTCACTTCGCACTCGCTTGTTCCGAAGGCGTGCGCGCACATCGGCATCTCGATGTCGGATCTGTGCGCCCATCTGGTCGAGCGAGCGATGGCGCGTGCCACCACACTCGAAATGCACGAATAAGGGAGAGACATGGCCAGGAAGAAGAAAAAGCCAGCGAAGCAGACGCGGGAAGAGGGACGCATGTTCGGGCTGCGCGCCTGGATGGGCGATCTTGCCTCGCGGCTGTGGGTGGCCGGGCGGGTCGTCACGGCGCTGTGCGGTGTGGGGCTTGTCGTGGCGTGGATCATCGGGCTCGGTCCGCTGCGGCAATCGGTGAGCGCTGCGCGGATGGAGCTGGTGCAGGTGAGCATCGAGTGGCCCGTTGGAGAGCAGCCCAACCGCTCGTGGCTGTTCCCCGAGGTGCGCGAGGAGCTTCTGCAGATCGTGACGGCGACGGTCTCTCCGGATCCGTTCGATCACGATTCGCTCATCGCCGCCGCGAGGAAGCTGCAGGCGACGGGCTGGTTTCGTGATGATCTTCTGGTGCGTCGGGCCTCCGGCGGAATCGTGGAGGTGACGGGCTCGTGGCGCACTCCCGCGGCGGTCGTGAGCATGCAGGGGCGCGAGTGGCTCGTGGACATGGATGGTGCGGCGCTGCGGTTGCCGCCCGGCGCGCGAGCGCCGGCCCGATTCCTCCGCATCTACGACCCGGCGATGCCGCCGCCGCGCGACGGCTCCGGCAATGTTCGCTACGGCGTGCGCTGGGACACGGACGATGTCCGCGATGCGATCGAGTTGCTGTGGAGGATCGTCTCCGAGGCGGAGCCCGCCTCCCGCTCGCTCGTGGGTGTCGATCTTGGGGAGTTCGGTCGGACGGGTCGGCTGGTTCTGGTGACGGATTCGGGTTGTCGCATCGTCTGGGGAGGTCCGCTGAACGAATCCCGCCCCGGCGAGGCGCCCGTCGAGCATCGGCTGGGACAGCTCGCTCAGATTCTCCGACCGGAGGCACGCCAGGATCGCGGCGTCTCCCGGATCGACCTCTACACCGGATACGCGCTCGTTTCGCCGGGCGGAGAGAACACCAATGCCACCGGATCCACCGGAAGAGACAACCGAAGACGCTCCGCGCCCTGAGCGATCTTCGGGGCAGGAGAGCGAAGCACGCACGCCCACGGTGCGCATCGGTCCGATGGTCTTCGTTCCCGAGTTCCGCACGGCTCCGGGGTACGACCCCTGGGCGCACCGCAAGGGTGAACCGCGCATCCTCGCGTTGTTCTGGGCGGTCTTTCTCATGGGCGGTGCGATGATCACCATCTTCGGAGCTCGCTCGATCGGCATCCCCACCAATGCTCAGTACCGGTACGGCTGCATGGCGATGTGCCTGCTCGCGGGGGTCGGTGTCGCGGTGTTGTGGCCGATGGTTCGGCTGAGCCAACGGCCGCCGATCCGTCCCACACGGGCTGCGCTTCAGGACTTCGTCGCGCTGATGATCCCGTTGCAGGCCGTGATCTGGCCGATGCCGCTGCTCACTGCATGGCCGTACGAGGTGATCGGCGCGATCATGTTGAGCTTGGTTTCGTGGGGGTTGCTGAGTTGCGGCGTGATCGCGTGGGGGACGGGATCGCAATCCGGAGCGGTGCGCACGCTCTGGATGGGACTGGTGCTGCTGCTGGTGGGCTTGGGCCCGGTGATCTGGATGCTGAACGCGGGGCTCCCGGGGCCGCAACTGCCGGAGTGGTGGGCGGTGACCTCGATCCTGACCACGCCATCGTCTCTCGTGTCGTCGCCGGGGAATCTGACGCCGGGTGTGAAGGCGAGCGAATGGCTCGTGATGTCGATACCCGGCATCGGGGGGCTGGGGCTGCTGATCGCGTCGTGCTGGCGTGCTCCGCTGGTCGATTCTGCTCGCCTGGATCCCCGCCTGCCGAGCGGCACGGAAGCTCCGTGATCTGAGCGGACGGATCCGTGGGGCGTGTTCTGGCCCGTGTGGCGGTGTTGGTGTAGGATCGGTTTGTCGGAAGAGATCACCACCGGCCGTGGCGGATTGCCGCGGTCGTTTTTGTTCGGGAGAGTCGGTTATGGAATTCCTGACAGCGGAAGAGAAAGCCCAACTGGAAGCCAAACTCGCCGCGGCCAAGGCCAAGCGCCCGGAGTTCAGCAATCGCATCGCGGAGGCCCGCGCGCTGGGCGATCTGAAGGAGAACGCCGAGTATCACGCAGCGCGCGAAGATCAGGGCATGAACGAGGCCGAGATCCGTCGCCTGGAAGAGAAACTCTCGAACGCCAAGGTCGTCAATCAGGACCATGTCCCGACGGATGTCGTCTTCCTCGGTGCGACGGTGAAGCTGCGCGAGGTCGACTCGGGCGATGAGGAGCTTTACCGGCTCGTCGGGGAGGCGACCGGGATCATTCACGAGGAGATCGTCGAGGTCACGGTGACCAGCCCGATGGGGGAATCACTCATGAAGGCGCGGGTCGGCGAGACGATCCGTGTCGATGCGCCTCGTGGGACGATCCGCTTCGAGATCATCGAGATCCTGTGAACTGGACTTCTCCGACGATGCCGCCCCGCCGGTGCGCCTAGCGTTTCCGGATGAAGGTGTCTTACTCCGAATACGACGACCACGGCCGGTTTCTCGGCCCGGATGATCTGTTCCCCTCTTCTGGTGTTGTCGAGTTCATCCTGCAGTACGGCCAGGACGGGCTCGATGCACTGAACGAACACCCGGACGAGCAACTCCAACAACTCATCAACGAGATGATCCAGGCCGGGCTGATGGAACGGTCGGAAGATGGCACGCTCCGTCTGACGCCGCGTATGCAGCGCGGCATGCAGCATCGATCGTTCCTCGAAATCTTCCGCAACCTGAAGGCGGGGATCCGCGACGGGCACGAATCACCGGATCCCGGAGCGCGCGGCGATCGCAGCGAGGGAACGCGTCCGTACCAATGGGGCGATCCGCTGAGCGAAGTCGCCATGGGAGAAACCCTGCGCAACGCGATCCAGCGGCTGGCGCGCGAGGCCGCTCCGGATGCCCCCGGTTCATCCGGTGCCCCCGGTGCGATCCTGCCGCTGCGCCTCCGCGATGATGATGTCGAGGTCTTCCACACCGAATCGACGACCGACACAGCGCTTGCCATTCTCATCGATCTTTCGGGGTCGATGATGCGCTACGGCAGGCACATCGCCGCCAAGCGGGTCGCGCTCGGGATGCGCTCGCTCGTCCGCGAAAAGTTCCCGCTCGACACAGTCGACTTCATCGGCTTCGCTTCGATCGCCGAGCACCTGAAGGAGGACGATCTCGCGCTCGTGATGCCCAAGCCGATCACGACGCACGAGTGGGACATACGCATCCGCGTGCCGCTGGATCAGGCGGAACTCACACACCCGCACTTCACCAACCTGCACCACGCGTTGCGTGTTGCACGCCAGCGGCTCAACAGGCGTGCGGCGGCGAACAAGCAGATTTTCCTCATCACAGACGGTCAGCCCACCGCGCACCTCACGCCCGCCGGTGGCGATCCCACCGCGCTCAACGATCCGAGCACGACGATCCTGAATCTCATCTACCCGCCGAGCGAGCAATCCACCGAGGCCACGCTCGCCGAGGCGTTTCAATGCATGCAGGCGGGCATCCGCATCGCCTCCTTTGCGCTGATCGAGGAGTATCACGCGATGGAGTGGGTCGGCTTCATCGACCAGCTCACGCGGCTCACGCGCGGCGTTGCCTTCTACTGCACCGCGGGCGATCTCGGGGCGACGATCATGGAGTCGTATCTGAGCGGCAAGCGTCAGAAGAAGCCGCTCGGCTGAGCCGCGATCGGCTTGCCCGTCAACGCGTACCACGGGCGCAGCGTCAGGCCCGGCATCGCCGACAGCAGGGGCATCATTGCACTGACGAGTCGCGGGCGCACCAGCGCCATGCTCGCCAGGCGACACGCAGGGCGTCGCCAGCGCAGGCGTGCGCGGTACAACCGTGCGAACTCGGCGTGCGTCGCGGGGAGATCGTTCGTGTTCAGCAGCTGTGCGAGCATCATGCCCGCCCACAGGGCCATCCCGATGCCTTCGCCCCCGACCGGCTCGACCGCGCCCGCGGCGTTCCCGATGCGGAAAGATCGTTGGTGGCCGGGCGCGATGTACCCCGAACCCGCCACCGGACACGCCAGCCACTCGGAGCTGCGCCACGCGCTGTCGTAGGCGGGCCACAACGCTCGCAGGAGTGCATCGCGATCGGCCTTGTGTCGGCGGAGCAATCGGTCGGAGGCCACCAGCGCCGCCGTGGCTTCGCCATCCTCGACACCGACGAAGCCGACATACGCCCCTCGCCCCGCTCGCATCCGCAGCCCCTTGATCACGGCGTGCGGCGGCAACCGAAGATGACACTTCAATCCCACGACACCCGGACGCACGGGCGTCGGCCCCGCCGGATCATGACGCCCCGAGCCGTCCGCGTGCACGACGAGGTCCGCCCGAACCGCCGAGCCATCCGCGAGCATGACACGCACGCCATCGTCCTCGTATTCCACCCGCGCCACCCGGACCGGCTGCATGACCGTCGCGCCCGCATCGCGCACGCGTTCGAGCAGCGCATGATCCAGCCCCCGGCGCGACAACACCCACGCAGGCGACGGCATCGCCCACTCCAGCACCCGATCCCCCACCTCCATGGCCAGCATCCCGACGCGCCGAGCGCCGAGCGCGGCAAGCTCATCCGCAGACAGCAGCAATTCGAGACAGCTTGTGGCGGCGGGCGAGACGAACTCGCCGCAGACCTTGACCCGCGGAAAGGCCTTCGCCTCGATCAGCGTGACGCTGTATCCCCCGCGCAACAGATGGAATGCACAACTGCACCCCGCCGGACCCGCACCCAGAATGGCGACATGCACGCCCATCACCGGAAGCGTAGGTGTGCCTCTACGACCACGCCCCCGGACCCGCGCCCGGACGCTCGCCCGCCAGCGTGAACCGCCCGACCCAGGGTGAACCGCGGTAGCGACACCAGTTCAGATCCAGCCGCTTCGCGTACTCCACCACTTCGAGTCGGGAAAACCCCTTCAGCACCGAGACCCGTGCATCGTGGCGGACCATCTCCGATGAGCCGACGGTGAGCAGCCAGATCCCCGCGTACGCGAAGCGCGACCGGATCAGGTCGTTCCAGACCAGCCCCGCCCGTGACAGTCGCTCCATCACGCGCAGCGCCGTCAACACCTCGATCTCGGGGAGATGGTGCAGGAACATCCCGGCGTGGGTGTAGTCGAAGGAACGCACGCCGAAGTGGTCCACCAGCCCGAGTGCATCCTGGCGCACCAGCGTCACGGCGTCGGTCATGCCCTCGCGCTCGAGATGCTCCCTCGCGAGATCGAGCGTCGTCTCGTGGTTGTCGATGCCCGTCACGCGGAGGGCGTAGCCCCGCGACCTTGCCCAGCGGACCGCCGCGACGGGAATGTCCGCGGAACCCGTCCCGAGGTCGAGCATGGTGATGGGCCGATCCTTCGGCCAGCGCGCGGACCACGCTTTCAGATGACGGATCAGCGCCCTAGCGCCGCCGAGCCGCCTGTTGACGGTACGGATCAGCCGGAGCGCGTTGTCGAGTTCTTCCCGATCCGCATCCGGCGCATCCATGTGTTCGGGCACGAAGATCCGCTGCATGGCGTGAGGGTATCGCAACACGGCGCGGGAGAGCATCCCAGCGGCAACGGCTGCCGATACACTCCGCACCATGCTGCCCGTCTCCCGTCTGCTCTCATGCTGGATCCGCTGGCGCGTGTATGCGCTGCCGGTCGCCGTGCTGCTCGCATTCACCATCCCCGGCATCAATCAGGGGTGGCCCCGCACCGATTCCCACCGCTACACCGCTCTCGCCTTGCAGATGATCGAGTCCGGGGAGTGGGTGTATCCGAGCTTGGGCGATCTGCCGTATTTCAACAAGCCGGTGCTCACCTTCTGGATCCATGCGGCGTTCTTCCGCATCGCGGGGATCGAACCGGGCGATTTCGCGATCTGGGCGATGCGCGTGCCAGTGATCGTCGCGGGGATCTTCTGTGTCCTGCTGACCGTCGACCTGGTGCGCCGTCTCGGCGCAGGTCGGCGTGTCGCCATGTTCACCGGCATCGTCCTCGCATCCACGCTCGAATTTTTCCGGTACACCCACGCCTTCTCGCTCGACATCTGGCTCACCATGTGGATGCTGCTTCTCGCCTGGAGCACCGTCCGAGCATCGAACACCGAACGCATCTTCGCCGGTGACTGGTGGCGCTGGACGGTCGTTGCGGGGATCGCGACCGGCTGTGCGCTCATGACCAAGCCGTTCATGGTGCTGATGCCGATCGTGATCCTCGCGCTGTGGGGGCTTCTCTTCCGGAACCCACGGGCGCTGACCACCCTCAGCATCGCCCTGATCACCGGGATCCTCCTCGCAGCGCCGTGGCATATCGCCATGGCGCTGCATTGGGGCGATGCATTCACGCGGAACTACCTCATCACGGAGAGCGTCGATCGCGTGCGCGGTCGTTTTGAAGAGCCAAGCCCGTGGTATCGCTATCTCCGGACGCTCGGCAAGTGGTACTGGCCGTGGATGATCGGCCTTGCGGGCTTTTTCTGGCTGCTGGTTCGGCAGCGCGTGCCGCGGACCCAACTCCATGCCCTCACGCTCGCAGCGCTGTGGGCGGGTATCTGGCTGGTGGCGCTCTCGCTGGTCGGAGATAAGCGAGGGCGATACATCGTCCCGATCTACCCGTTCCTCAGCATCTTCTCGGCGGTCTTTCTCGCTTACGCGTTGCCGGTGAAATCACGCCGCTCCGGACGCATCCCCATGCTCTGGCTGGCGCCCATCATGCTCGGGATCGGATTCCTCCTGACGGTCCTCCCGATCCATTGGCACAAACCGATCACGAAGGAATGGCCCACGATCACCGCATGGATGGATGAGAACGCACCCGGCCAGGAACTCTGGACGATCGAGACCCACAACTCCTCGGGCGCACACCCCTACATCCTCCGCGGCTGGACCATGCGACTCATCGGCCCCTCACGCTTCGGTTACGGCACACAGCCCCCGCCCAACGCGATCGTTCTGTTCCGCCATGCCACTTACCCCCTCTTCGCGGAACTCGGCGAACCGGTGCTCAAAGCGGGGCCATACCAACTGATGCGCCTGTATGATCAGTGGTACTGGCCCGAGGGTGTGCTGGAGCGGCTCAGCCCGGATGAATGGGATGAGTGACCGGAACTGACTCGGCCCTCGTGTACATGCGCACGATCGGGATCCCGCGACCGCCGAATTCTTCTTCGGCCCGACGCGCCAAAGCGGGCTCGTGCGCATCCGAGGACAGCACGATCGCATCCAGATCCTTCGGCGCATCCTTCGGGAGCACGACGGGAATACCTTCGATGTGTGCGCCATCCTCCCGCACGCCGTCATCGACGATCGCGCAGACTTCCAGCCCCCGGGACGCCCACCCGCTCGCCAACAGCCGACGCGTGTGCTGCCCGGCACCGTACAGAGTGATCCGTGTCCGCCCCTCGGCCAGCAATTGATCGGCGATGCTGTTCCAGCGAAGCGTTTCCATCGATCCGATCCGCTCCCACCAGTCGGCGATGATCGGCGCGAGGGCCGATCCACCTTCACACGAGAGCAGCTTGCGCTCCAGAAACGCCAGCCACCAGGAAAGTCCCGTCACCTCGACCGTGTACCCGTCCTCGATCGAGACCAGCGGAACAATTTCCAGGGCGGCCTCCATGGCTTCGACGACATGTTCCGTGGCGCGCAGATCGTGCATGTGGAACGCCCTTGCCATCCGCAGACGCGGAAGCACCCGCATCCCCACGCGATCTTGCCACCATGCCTCGATCTCATCCCACATCCGTGCTGCCTCGGCGACGGTCATGGCCATCGGATCCGGCAGCATCGCGACATCGCTCGCAGTCAACCCTCGCACACTACGAAAACTGACAGTGCAGCTTGTGGTCGTCCAATGCTCCGAGTCAAAGATGTGTCGCAGAGAATGATGGTTGACCGGAATCCAGTACGCCTGTGAATCCCGAAAATCCTGCTCGATCAGCACAGCGCCATCGACCATGTGGCGTCCGAACGCCTGAAGAACGGCCTTGTGCAGCCGCCACGACTTCGCCAGATCCACGAAGAGCAGTTCGATCGGCTCCTGCTCCGGGTAGAGCGCGTGTTCGCTCACCTCCGTCAGATTCTCGGGAACCCATACAGCACGCACGGCCATGCTCGCCAACCGATCCTTGCCGACAAAATCTCGGAACAACGGCTGGAAATCATCGCCTGCACGCAGCGACAGGTCGAAATGCGATGCCGCGAAACCGTCCAGGCGGAAGGAGTCGTAGGTCAGCATCGGCAGGATCGCCCGCGGATTGGCCCGCAGCCCATCCACAAGTGAGACCGTCGACCTCCCGAGGAAGCAACCCAGTTCCACCACACGCCCTCGCCCTTGAACCCGGCTGGCCACCTCACCGAGATACTCGCATTCTTCCGGCGCGAGCATGCCGGGGATGTCCATCGGCCCGACTCCGGTTTGCAAAGGCGATCGCCTGCGATGATCGGTGGGCAGCATCTGGGCCATGACCGACGCTTCATCGGCCTTGCCGACGCCCTACCACCATCTTTCCGACCGTGCCCGGCCCCCTACCTGCGATGACGATGCCGTCCCCCACTTTCACGCATGGCCGACCGCCCGATGGCCGATAAACCTCTTCAATGGACCCCACCCCGGCCATCCGGCGCAAGATTCTCAGTCGCGACGCCCTGCTCGATCTCCGCGCTCAGGCCCGGCGGGAAGGGCGGACCCTCGTCCAGTGCCACGGCTGCTTCGACATCGTCCACCCGGGGCACATCCGCCACCTCCAGCAGGCCGCCCGCCTCGGGGACATCCTTTTCGTCTCGATCACCGCCGACGCCGCCATGAGAAAGGGCGACGGGCGTCCGCTGTTCCCTCAGGAACTGCGGGCGGAGAACCTCGCCGCGCTCGACTTCGTTGATTGGGTTCACATCGACCGACAAGAAACGGCTCTCGAACTCCTCGAAGCGGTCCAGCCGGACATCTACATCAAGGGTCGCGAGTACGAAACGAACAACGACCCGCGCTTCGCCGCGGAGCGTGCAGCGGTCGAGCGCCACGCGGGACGCGTCGTCTTCTCATCCGGCGACATCGTGTTCTCCTCGACGGCCCTCATCGCCGCCATGGAGCGCCGGGACGACCCCTTCCAGGCGCGGCTCCAGCAGCTCGCCGACTCGGGCGAGATCCACACCGACACACTCAGCGCCACCATCGACAACTTCGCCGGCCAGCGCGTCTGCATCATCGGCGAAACCATCATCGACACCTACATCCTCTGCGACCGGCCCGATGTCGCGAGCGAAGGCCCGATGATGTCGCTGCGCCCCCTCGACCGCCTCTCGTACGACGGCGGCGCTGCCGTGATCGCCCGACACATGGCGGCGATGGGCGCACGCCCCACGCTGCTCACCGCCATGCCCCGCACGACACAGGCCGAAGCGATGCGCACGCGACTCGAAAACGAGGGCGTCGAAGTCCGGCACATCGAGATGTCCGGACCGATGCTCGAAAAACAGCGTTTCCTCGTCGGCACGCAGAAGGTCATGAAGCTCGACCTCGTCGAACCGATCGTCGTGGATGCCACCCGTCAGAATGAATTGCTGGTGCTCGCCCGAGCGCTCTGCGCCGAGTGCGATGCGCTCGTGCTCGCCGACTTCGGGCAGGGGCTTCTGACGCCACGGCTGATCAGCGAGATCGTCGGATCCGTGCGCGCCATGGTCGGAACGATCACGGGCGATGTCAGCGGACCGCGGAACGGGCTGATGAAGATGAAGAATCTTGACCTCATCTGCCCCACCGAGCAGGAACTCCGTGCCGCGACCAATGACTACGAAGACTCGCTCAACGCCGTCGCGTGGAAGGCGATGCAGGCCACGAACATCCCGCACGCCTTCGTCACCCTCGGCGCTGAGGGGCTCATCGCCTTCGAGCGTGCCCCCGGCGCGGACTCCACCGAGGCCTGGGCCCACCGCGTCCGTGCTGAGCACCTCCCCGCATTCACGCCTCATCCCGTCGATACCCTCGGGTGCGGCGATGCGCTCCTCGCCGCCGCGACCCTTTCGCTGGTCGCCGGATCGAAGCCGCTGGATGCCGCGTTCCTCGGCTCCGTTGCCGCCGCACTCGAAGCCAACCGCCTCGGAAACGATGTCATCGGAAGTGTTGAGTTGCGTCAGAATGTCGCACGCATCCTAGAATCCCGCTTAGCGATCACCGCATCGCGCATGGGCGCACGGATGGCCATGTAAAACCTCGGGCGCACGAACAGGATCGAACCCGGACAACGAGGAACGATCGACCATGCTCTTTTCGTTCATCATCCCGACGCACAACCGCCAGGAAGAGCTCGCGCTCACGCTCTCGGCGATCGGTCGCCTCGACGCCGCCAAGCTCGGCGAGTGCGAAGTCATCGTCGTCGACAACGCATCGCGGTTCCATCCGACGCCGCCCTCCAAGCTCGCCAACGGCATCCCCGTACGCACGCTGATCCGTCTTGAGAACGAGGCCGCCGCGAGCCGCAACGCCGCCGCTCGCGAGGCACGCGGCGCATGGCTCATCATGCTCGACGACGATTCGGCCCCGCTCGATGAACACTTCGTGACGGAGCTTCTCACCGCGCCACGCGAGATCGCCGCCATCGGCGCCGACATACGACTCACCGACGGCTCCCGGGAACACGGCGGGCTGCCGGAGGTCTTCACCGGTTGCGGCGTCGCCATCCGGCGCGATCTCTTCCTCAAGCTCGGTGGCTACGATCCGACATTCATCTACTACGCCGAGGAATACGACCTCGCCGCCCGCATCCTCCAGACGGGCCACCAGATCATCCACTCCCGCGCCTTCCGCATCGAGCACCGCAAGGTCACCAGCGGGCGCGACATGAACCAAATCATCCGTCTGCTCACACGCAACAACGCGTGGGTGATCCAGCGCTACGCGCCGGACGATGTCCGCCACGAAGCGCTCATCGAGATACTCGCCCGCTACAGCGAGATCGCCGAGAAGGAAAATGCCCTCGACGGCTACCGGATCGGGCGCGAGGAACTCATCGACACGCTGCCAAACCAGACCCGCACCCCACTGAACCGCACCCTCTACGAGCGCTTCACCGGCCTCGCGCACACCCGCGACCATCTCACTGGCCGACTCGCCGAACTCGGCACCCGGCGCGTCGCCCTCGTCGATCCGGGCAAGAACGCCTGGGTCGTCCGAGCGGTCCTCGACGAGGCGGGCATCGCCATCGTGTCGACCACCGACAACCCCGATGCGCTGGTCATCGGGACGCTCTCGCCGGGGCCGATGCTCGACGCGTGGGAACGCAGGCAGGGCGAGCACACCGCAACCCCCGTCCTGACGCCGTGGCTCCTGCCGGACTCGGTCCGCACCGCCTGCTGGGCCGCCGCCTGAACCAACCCTTCACAGAATCCGTCCCGCATATCGCCCCGCTTGTTTGCGTACACTAGCAAACGGCGGAGGCCCATCGTTGTGCTCCGCGTTTGAGTACTTGGCCCGGCGCTCGCCGAATCGAGCCCGGTGAAGGAGGTTCGCTCGTGCTTCGGACGCCCCTGCATCAGTACCACCTCGAGCATGGCGCACAGATGGTCGAGTTCGCCGGCTGGGAGATGCCCATCATGTACCGCTGGCCCGACAAGATCGGCGGCGGCGGCGGCATCCACGAGGAGCACAAGCAGGTCCGACGCTCCGGCGGATTCTTCGATGTCTCCCACATGGGGCGCGTCCGCATCAAAGGTCGCCACGCACGACGATTCCTCGAACGGATCTGCACGCGACGCATCAGCGACATGCAGAACGGCCAGTGCCGCTACTCCCTCGTCTGCAACGGCAACGGCGGCGTGATGGACGATGTGCTCGTCTACCGCCTCGACGATGATGAATTCCTCGTGGTCGTGAACGCCTCCAACCGCGAGAAGCTGCTCGCCCACTTCGAGAACTCGAAGGGCGATCTTGTCATCGAGTGCGAGGACCGCACCGCCAAGACCGCCATGGTCGCCATCCAGGGCCCGCGCGTCATGGATCTCATCTCACGCTTCAGCCGCGAGATCCCCACGCTCAAGCGCTACCGCTTCGTCGAGAAGAATTACCTGATCATGAAGCTCCTCGTCAGCCGCACCGGGTACACCGGCGAAGACGGCGTCGAGGTCATCCTGCCCGCGAACATGGTCAGCATGGCCATGAAGATGCTGCTCAAGGACATCGGCGAGGGCGACGAAACCATCATCAAGCCCGCCGGACTCGGCTGCCGCGATACGCTCCGCATGGAGGCGGGCATGCCGCTCTACGGCCACGAGCTCGGCGAGAACATCAACGCGCTCGCCAGCGGCCTCGACTTCGCGATGAACCTTGACAAGGACGCGGACGAACGCGGTGAACCGTTCATCGGGATGGAAGCGCTCAAGAAGACACGCGATGCCGGCGGACCCACCGAGCGGCTCGTTGGCCTGCTCGTCGATGGCAAGCGCACCGCGCGTGCCCACATGACCGTCCACGCCGGCGGCAAGCACATCGGCGAGGTCACAAGCGCCTGCCTCAGCCCGACCCTCGAACGCCCCATCGCGATGGCCTACCTGCTCTCCGAACACGCCGAGCCCGGAACAAGGGTCACCATTGACACCGGCAAGGACACGAAGCTCGAAGCCGAGGTCTGCCCCCTCCCCTTCTACAAAGCGCCGAAGCCCGCGGCCAAGGCCAACTGACCCCGCACCCGATCACGCAGCGGAGAGCCCGAACTGCGTCACGAGTTCGTGCAGTTCATCGAACGGAGTCGCGCCCAGTTCCTCGATCACCGGGCGGTCCAGGTACGCGGTCCGTGCGTAGCAGCGCGCCCCCGATGCGACACCCGCCTGCACGCCCGTCAACGAATCCTCGACCACCGCGCACGCACGGATGTCCGCCCCCATCGCTTCCGCGGCATGCAGAAAAATCGCCGGATCCGGCTTGAATCGACCGATCTCCCACGCACTGAAGTACCGCCCCTCCAGGCGTGGCAGCAACCCCGTCCGCCCCAGCGTCACGCGCATCTTCTCCGGCGGTCCGTTCGACCCCGCGACATACGGGATCCCCGCCTCATCCAGCATGTCCAGCAGCGCGGTCGCCCCCGGAACCTCCTCGACCTCGCGCGCCAGCGCCTCATCGATCCGGCTCCTGATCGCGATCCGCAGCTCATCGGTCGTTTCGATGTTCAGTGTCTCGCGGATGAAGCCGAGCACACCGGTCAGATGCCCGCCGTGGAACCGCTCAAGCGATTCCTTCTCCGACATCGGATAGCCGAGTTCCGTCACCACTTCCGCGAGAATGCGATTGCCGATGGATTCGGAGTCCACCAGAACACCATCGCAGTCAAAGATGATCAGCGATGGTCGACTCACCATGAAGCCCGTTCAACTGTTCTCGATCTGGAACGCGGCGATCGCGGTCGACTTGTCCGGCGCAAACTCGAACACCTTGTCGAGGCCGGTCAGCAGCATGATCGACCACACCGCATCCGCCACACCGGAGAGCTTGATCTTGCGATTCGACTCAACCAGGATCTTCCGCAGGCGGAGCATCTGGGCGATGTTCGAGGAGTTGAGATACGAAATGGCCGAAAGGTCCAGCACGACATTCGGCATTTCATCGCCCTGCCGCTTCTGCAACTGCTGATACAGATCGCCCAGCTCTTCGGAGAGTTGCGGCTCATCGGCAAGATCACAGACCACGATGTCATCCGACCACTCTGTCGCCATGCCCGACCTCCGTGGACGACGGAAATCTCCATCGCCCGTCAAACGCCCGTCGAGTGTACCACCTCCGGCACTTCGCGGCGGTTGCCGTCCGCCGCCGCACCCCCGGCACACCCGGAGAGGCACCGATCACTCCTCTTCCTGCTCCTCCGAAGGTGCGACCGCCGCACCGATCAGCGAGTCTCCATCCTTCAGGTTCACCACGCGAACGCCCTGCGTCGCCCGCCCGATCCGAGAAATCTGCGACACCGCGATCCGCACCAGCAACCCCTGCTGCGTGATGAAGATCAGCCCCTCCTCGCTCCGCACCGCCAGCATGGACACCACCGAACCGTTCCGGCTGGTCGTTCGGATGTCGATCCGGCCCTTGCCGCCCCGGCCCTGCGGGCGCAGAGTCGCCTCGCCGCCCTCCTGCTCCGACCGGACGAGGTACTCGTCGATGTGCGTCCGCTTGCCGTACCCGTTCTCCGTGACTGTGAGCAGATCGAGATCCGCCTCCGCCGTCGTCGCATCCTCATCCGGACCCGACATCGAGACCTTCACCAGCGCGACCACCTCGTCGTCCTTGCGGAGGTCGATCCCCCGCACGCCCGCGGCGTTGCGCCCCATCGGCCGCGCATCATCCTCGCGGAATCGGATCGACATGCCACTCCGCGTCCCGAGCAGGATGTGGTCGTACCCGGTCGTCCAAGTCACGCCGATGAGCGAGTCGCCTTCGTTCAGGTCGATCGCGATGATGCCCGAACGATTCACATTCTGATAGAGCCTCAAGCTCGTCCGCTTCACCTTCCCCTGCGCTGTCGCGAACACAAGGAAGTACTCGCCCTTCTCGAAGTCCGAGATCGGCATGAACGCCACGGCCTTCTCACCCTCGCGCAGCTCGATCAGATTTACGATCGACCGCCCGCGCGCCGTCCGCGCCCCCTCGGGAATCTCGAACACCTTGATCTTGAACACACGCCCCGTGTTCGTGAAGCACAGCAGATCGTCGTGCGTGGAAGCCACGAACACCTGCTCGATGAAATCGTCGTCCTTCGCATCCGCACCGCGGATGCCCCGCCCGCCGCGATTCTGCTCGCGATAGGTCGAGAGCGGCACGCGCTTCACCCAGCCCTCGTGGGTGATCGTCACCGCGACATCCTCTTCCTGGATCAACGCGCCATGATCCCAGTCCGAGGCGGATTCCTCGATCGTCGTCCGACGAGGCGACCCGTACCGCGCCTTCATCTCCGCGCAGTCGCTCTTGATGATCGCGTACACCATCCCGCGATCCGCCAGAATCGCCTCGTACCCCTCGATCTCCTCGACGATCTTCGTGTAGTCCGCGACCAGCTTGTCGATCTCCAGCCCCACCAACTGGATCAACCGCATCGCGCCGATCGCCTCCGCCTGTACCCGCGTCAACTGCACACCGTCCGGCGAGCGCTCGCTCACCTGCATCAGCCGCTTGGGAATCTTCGGTGCGTGCTGATGATCCGGGGCAATCCGGAACCGCTTCGATGCGAGGCGCGTGATCGCCTCCTCGCGGGTCGAACTCGAACGGATGATCGCGATCACCTCGTCGATGTCGCACACCGCGTAGATCAGACCCTCCAGCACATGGGCCCGCTTCTTTGCCTCGTGCAGCAGGTGGCGCGTCCGACGCTCGATCACCTCGACGCGATGATCGATGTAGTGCTGGATCAGTTCCTTCAGCGACAGCGTCCGCGGCTGGCGATGCACCAGCGCGATGTTCATGATCGAGATCGTGCTCTGAAGCGGCGTGAACTGGAACAACTGGTTCTCGACCACCGCCGGATCGATGCCCTTCCGCAACTCGCACACGATCCGCGTCTGAGCCCCGCGACCGGACTCGTTGCGGATGTCCATGATGTCCTTGATCCGCTCACCCTTCACCGCATCCACGATCCGCTCCACGAGCGTGCTCTGGAGCAACTGGAACGGGATCTGGTCGATCACGATCTGCTGCTTGCCGTTCGGCAGATCCTCCACATGCGTCTTGCCGCGGACCGTGAGCCGACCGCGCCCCGTCGCGTACCCCTCCGCGATGCCCGCACGCCCGCAGATCACGCCGCCCGTCGGGAAGTCCGGTCCGGGCACGATCTCCATCAGCTCCGCGAGTGTCAGCTCCGGGTTGTCGATCACGCTGCAGATCGCATCGAAGATCTCGCCCGGGTTGTGCGGCTGCAACGCCGTCGCCATGCCCACCGCGATCCCCATCCCGCCGTTGATCAGCAGGTGCGGGAACTTCGCTGGCAGCACCATCGGCTCCATCAGCCGGTCGTCGTAGTTCGGCTGGAAGTCCACCGTGTCCAGCTTGATGTCCTCAAGCATGTCCACCGCGGCGTGGCTCATCCGCGCTTCCGTATACCGCATCGCCGCGGGCGGATCGCCGTCGATCGAACCGAAGTTCCCCTGCGGATCCACCAGCGCCACCCGCATTTTCCACGGCTGCGCGAGACCCACCATCGTCGGATAGATCACCGACTCGCCGTGCGGGTGGTAGTTGCCCGAGGTGTCGCCGCAGATCTTCGCGCACTTGATGTGCTTCCGACCCGGACGCAGATTCAGATCGTGCATGGCGACCAGAATCCGGCGCTGCGAGGGCTTCAGCCCGTCCCGCACATCCGGCAGCGCACGATCCATGATCGTGCTCATCGCATAGGTCAGGTACGAATCCTTCAGCTCATCCTCGATCTGAAGGTCCGCCACCCGCCCCAGCCCGGCGACCACCTGACCCGCGACCGGCCCCCCACCAACCCCCGCCAGATCACCGGACATGCCGTCCGGCCCGCTCCCGGGATCGGGCGTTCCATCCCCGTTTCCGGAACCTCCGGAGCCGGAACTTCCGGGGGGGGTGCCGGGGGTGTCATCGAGATGCGCGAAGAAGCCGCGCGGTGCGCTGATGTCGTACTGGGGCATGCGTGCTCAGGGTCGAAGTTCGCAAAGCAACCGCGGCGGCGTCCATCGCCTCCGCATCATCCTTCATTCTAGCGTTCTCACCCCTCGGATGCCGCTTTCCGTCCCGTGCCCAGCCGTCCGAACCCCATCGCCACCAGCGGCCCCAGCAGCACGATCGCCACCCCCGCCGGCAACACCAGCCACCGCTCGAACAACGCTCCGGCCACGAAGAACGGCGATGCCGCCGCCATCGTGACCAGCCACCCCATGACCCGCTCCCGCCGCCCGCACCCCCAGCCCAGCACTACCGTCCAGACATACGCCGGGAAGACCAGCGCATACGCCGACAGCATGAGCTCATACCCGAACTCGAAGCCCTCCTGCGGCACCGCCATCCCCGCGATGCCCGCAAGAAGCACGAGCGCCACCGCCGCCACCCATCCGGCACGCCCGAACCCCATCGCCCTGCCCTCGCGTCCCAGCACACTCACCGTGAACCACCCCTGCAACGCGAAGTAGGCGAAGATCCAGTGGGACATCCGCCCCCCGGACTCGAACATCGCAG
>ERZ869909.827-NODE-827-length-30311-cov-4.638883_pt1 | contig 30311 bp, 15 predicted proteins | sample MGYA00520892_ERZ869909 | MGnify/ENA primary metagenome ERZ869909 (study PRJEB32215, sample SAMEA104723947) | bioreactor metagenome | biome: bioreactor; feature: anaerobic bioreactor; material: water | place: China | collected 2015-03-12 ...
CGGCGCTCGATGCGGCCGTGGCCTGCGCAGGTGGTCACGAAGGACTCCGACGCAGGAGGCCCGAGGCGGTCGACATTACGAGTCGCTGGCAGCGCCAGGGCGTCGAAGGCCGCGCCGACCTGGCTGCAGAGCGTCGGCTGGTTGTCCTTGAGGGCGAGCAGGTAGTCTCCGCCACGCTGGGTGATGCGCTGGGCGATATCCGACTGGCAGCCGAGCGCATCGATGCTCACCAGCGCGCTGCGCAGCTCGATGAGGCTGAGCAGCTCACGAATCGCGACGAGCTCGTTGGACTTCGCCTTCGTCGCCTGCTGTGCCAGGACGACGCGCGTCTCGCAGGCCAGCGCGCTGACCATGTGCACGGCGGAGGACTCCGCCGCCTTGTCGCCGCTACGTCGCGCCGTCTTGCCGTCGATGGCGATCTGCGCGGCCTGAGCGGCCTTGGGGAACGCCTTGCCGACCCACCTGGCGAAGGCCCAGCGGAACTCCGTCGGGTCGATCATGGCCAGCACCCGGAGGAACGTGTCCTGGGAGGGGATCCCCCACGGCAGCGCGATGAAGTCGGCGAGCCAGTCCTCCTCCTTCTCCGCCCAGTCCTGAAGGGCCTCGGCGTCGTCACAGCCGCACAGGCAGCCGAGCACTGCGATGCTGAGAACCGACGGCAGCAGGTGTCGTCGCCCCTGCCGGCCCCGCGGGTCCGAGACGTCCTCCATGACAACCACCAGTCCCTCGAGTGCCGCGCCTACCTGACTCTGCTCTGCTGCCTTGCCCATACCATCCTCGCCGAGACCGCCAGCACACCGCGCACCGGCCGAATCGCGTGGATCACGGACGGATCCCGAGGTCAACGCCAAGCGGTCGGTGGGATCTTGCGATCGCCCTGCTCCGCCGCCTGCTATCTCTTGCCGTCCGGGTGGGTTTATGGTTCCGGAGACCGAGGTGAGCCGATGTGTCGGCTGTTCTACCGCGACAAGACCGAATGGAGAAGTTTCGATGACCGCACCCGTACGTGTCGCCGTCACCGGCGCCGCCGGCCAGATCTGCTACAGCCTGCTGTTCCGCATCGCCAACGGCGATCTGCTGGGCAAGGACGTCCCCGTCATTCTCCACCTGATCGACCTGCCGCAAGCCGTCGACGCCTGCCGTGGCGTCGTGATGGAGCTCGAGGACTGCGCGTTCCCGCTGCTCAAGGGTTGCGTCGTCACGGCTGACTACGACGAAGGGTTCGGCGACGTCGACGTCGCGATGCTCGTCGGCGCGAAGCCCCGCGGTCCCGGCATGGAGCGCGCGGACCTGCTCAAGGACAACGGCCGCATCTTCATCGGCCAGGGTGAAGCCATCGACCGGAACGCACGTGAGGACGTGAAGGTCCTCGTCGTCGGCAACCCGTGCAACACGAACGCGCTCATCGCCGCGTCGCGCGCCCGCCGCACGAACAAGGCGAACTACCACGCGATGACCCGCCTCGACCAGAACCGCGCCGCCGCTCAGCTCGCCGCACGGACCGGCAAGCCGATCGAGTCGATCCGCAACCTCGCGATCTGGGGCAACCACTCGCCGACGATGTACCCGAACGTCTACGAGGCGACCATCGACGGTACGCCGGTCGTCGACGCCGTCAGCGATGACGCGTGGCTCAAGGGTGCGTTCATGGAGCGCGTGCAGAAGCGCGGCGCAGAGATCATCAACGCCCGCGGCAAGTCGTCCGCAGCGTCCGCCGGCTCCGCCGCGATCGACCACATCCACTCGTGGGCGACGGGCACCATGACCGGTGACTACGTCTCGATGGCGGTCCCGTCCGACGGCAGCTACGGCATCCCCGAGGGCCTGATCTTCTCGTTCCCCTGCCGCATCACCGCGCCGTGGCAGTACGAGATCGTCCAGGGTCAGGAGCTCAACGAGTTCTCGCGCGAGTGCATCCAGCGCACGACCGACGAGCTCGTGTCCGAACGCGACGCCGTCTCCGAGATGCTCTGAATCCGGTCGCCGGCCCACAGACCCGGCACCAGCTCGACACCCGCCCCACCCGGCGGGTGCCGCCGTTTTTGACCCGACAGGCGACCCGACAGGCGACCCGACAGACGACCCGCAGCCCGCCCCGCGGGACCCGCCACCAGAACCGACCGCGAGCCTCCGGCGAGCAACGACCGCGGCCGATGACAGCCGTCGGACACGGCGTGCAGCTGCGCCGGGACAGAGCGTGGACCAGGCCCGCCGCAGCCTCCCTGGCGCGTCGAGCGTACGCGGCAGGTCCATCATCGTGCACCTCGTTGTGCACGGTTCAGCGCTGGCGACCGACTGTTCCCTGGGACCACTCGGCCAGCGGGACACCACCACCGCCCGGAGCGGCCGTGCCCTCCCCCCAACACCGCGGAGGTTTCGATGCCGAGGACACGCCAGGACAACCACCACGCCGCTCACGCCGCTCACGCCACCCACGCCGCCCCAAGGGCGCGTGACAGCCCATCCGACGAGCGCGACGTGCCTGCGGCAGTACGGGCGCCAGGCCGGCGTGGGCTCATGGCGCTGGTCGCGCCATCACGCTGCGCGCTCTGCGGCGAGTGGACCGCAGACGACGCCCCCACGTGCACTCCGTGCCGCGCGACCGGGCGCCGCGCCCGGATCCTGTTCGACACGCTCAGCGTTCGCGCCGGCTGGATGTACGGAGGCGACGCTCGACTGGCAGTGCACCGCCTGAAGTTCTCCGGCGAGACGTGGCGCGGCGAACCGCTGGGGCGCGCGCTCGCGTTTGCGCTGGGGGCACCACCGGCCCCGTCGACCGTGGTCGTACCGGTGCCCCTGTCCAACGCGCGCGCGCGCCACCGTGGCTACAACCAGGCGGGGCTGCTCGCCCGAGGGCTGGCGGCAGCGTGGGGCCTCGAGCTGCGACACGACCTCGTCGCTCGCGTCGAGCACGGCGGCGCGCAGCACGAACGCCGGAGGCACGAACGGACGGGGGACAGGGGTACGTACCGGGTCGTCGGCCAGGTCGCCGCGCCCATCCTGATCGTCGACGACGTCTGCACGACGGGCCGGACGATGAGCGGGGTCGCGGCCGCGCTGCTGGACGCCGGGTGCGCCGCGGTGTCCGGCGCGGCGGTGTGCTGGACGTTCGCAAGGGACTGAACGGCGGGCAGTTGCCGGAGGCTGAGCCTCCCCCAACTTGACCTGCGGGTCCTGCTGCGGTTAGTCATGGTGGCAGGCGCGGCGTGCTGCGCCGCTGGGAGGCCAAGGCGGACTGAGACGCGACGAGCGGGGAACGATGAACAAGCTCATTGTGCGAACCATGTTTCCGGCCCTGCTGATGGCGGGCTTCGCGGGGAGCGCGAGCGCGGCTGACGTGACCGAGGTTGTGACCAGCGACGGCCACGACCGCCCAGTGCTCGTGCGGTTCTCGCCCCGCTACAGCTTTCACCGCGAGTCCGGACAGGTGGCCCGCGAGGCGACCTGTCAGGCGGGTGACCTGGACGGTGCCGGGATGCTGCGCTGCGCGACCGATCAGATCGTGCTGAACCGCGAGCTGCAGCACGACCGGGACATCCACCGGGTGGACTTCGGGCTGACGCTCGGCCTGCCGAGCCGCGTGCAGCTGCACGTCGTGCTCCCGTACGTGGCGTCCGACCAGACGACGCTGGGCTTCGCCGACGGGGTGACCCGCGACAACTCGTCGATCGATCCGACGCTGGCGCGGGTCGCGGCGGACCTGAGCGACGGTGACTTCTTCTCGACGTACCGGTACTTCAACGTGGCCGGAGCGCGGTACCCGAACCGGAGCGGGATCGGCGACATGCGGATCGGTGTGGCGTGGCAGCCGGTCAACCAGCTGCGGCACCCGCACCTGGCGACCATGACGCTGGGCCTGGACTACGTGGCCCCGACAGGGACCGCACGGATGGGCGACAACAGCGGCGTGGGCCGCGGCGTGCACGAGCTGCAGCTGCGGTTCGCGGCCAGCAGGCAGTACGGCTTCGTCGAGCCGTTCTTCCAGGTGTCCTACGCGGTGCCGTTCGCGGCGAGCAAGGGCCTGTTCGGACGGATCGACGACACGCAGCTGCTGGTTCGCCCCGGGCAGCGCGCCGAGTTCACCGCCGGCGTCGACTTCGAGCTGTACCACGACGTCGATCGCCAGATCCGCATCAACATCGACGTGGGCGGCCGCGCCGGCTTCATCACCGAGGGGCGTGACTACGGTCCGCTCTTCGAGGGGCTCGCGTCGAGCGAGTGCAATGGCATCACGGCGACGCCGACCGGCCTGACGCTGAACGGGAGCCCGTACCGCCCGGACGCGTCCGTCGCGCCCGACGCCGCCCAGTGCGCCTGGCTCGTGCAGCAACCCGGCCGGGCTGACGGCAACCCGACGAGCGCCACGACCGCTCACGCCCACAACGGCATCACCGCGATCGACAACCGGTTCTACTACGGGATCAACGGTCAGCTGCGCGCAGACCTGTCGCCCAACTTCGGCCTCACCGGAGGCTTCGAGGTGCTGTTCTGGACGAACCACCTCGTCAGCGGGGACCGGACCGGGCAGGACTACAACAACAACGGGATCGTCGATCTCGATCCCGCCGGTATCGAACGGAACCCCGAGTACAACCCGACGTTCGACGCCACCGGGACCCGCTTCTTCTACGAAGGGGTCCGCACCTACCGCGCGCACGCCGGACTCTACGTCCAGTTCTGAGCCCGTCGGGCGCGTCGCGGCGCCCTCGCCCCGCCCGCTCAGTCCTTGTGATACGGCGCGCCGGAGAGGATGCTCATCGCCCGGTAGAGCTGCTCGACGAGCACGACGCGCGCCAGCTCGTGGGGCAGCGTCATCGCGGAGAGCGCCAGCGACCAGTCGGCGCGCGCGCGCAGCGGCTCCCCGTGACCGAACGCGCCGCCGATGGCGAGGACCCAGTGGCTGTCTCCGTGGAGCTGGTCGATGCGGATCCGCTCGGCGAGCGCTCGGCTCGTGAGGGCGAGGCCCCGTTCATCGAGCAGGATGAGGCGCGCTCGATCGGGGACACGGGCAAGCAGCGCGCGTGACTCCTGGTCGCGGACGGCGTGCGCGTCTCCGTCGCGGCCTTCGGGGACCTCGACGAAGGTGAGCCGAGCGCCGCGCTGCAGGCGGCGGGCGTAGTCATCGATGAGCTGAGCACAGGGCTTGCTGCGCAGCCTGCCGATGGCGAGGACGGTGAACTGCATGGTGGCAGGTCAGGCGACGCCGCCGTCCGCGTCGGAGGTCTCGGGATCGAGTTCGAGCTCGCTGAGGTCAACGCGCGGGGCGTCAGCGTAGATCGACTCGATGGCGTACTCGCTGCGGAACGGCTCGTGGAAGACGTGCACGACGACGTCCACGAAGTCGATGAGGACCCACTCCCCGTAGGTCATGCCTTCCAGGCCGTGGGGGCGGATCTTGAGGGGGCGCAGGTCTTCGCAGATGTGCTCGGCGATGGAGCGCACGTGGGTGGCGCTGGTGCCGTGGCAGACGACGATGTAGTCGGTGTAGGAGACGAGCCCGGTGACGTCGAGGACGCGCGGCGCTCGGGCCTTGATCTCTGCGGCGGCCTCGACGATGGCGAGGGCGAGGGCGCGCGTGTCGAACGTCTGGTCCTGGTCGGTCGTGTCGTTCGGGGTCGTGTTGTTGCTGTCCACGGTGCTCTGGGTCCTGATGCTGCCGGTGTTGGCGGCCACGCGTCACAAGAGTGGTCGGCGCGCCGGGGCGGCGCCTCTGAGGGTGCCATAGCGCAGATCGGCCCGCGGGCCTACGGTCAAGTGACCACCGCGGTCGCGCGCGCATGCGGCGCCCGGGCGGCGGGTCAGGACACGCGGGCCGCGGGACGCGGGGCGTCGGACGAGCCGCGGGCCACGAGCGCCGACGCGGCTCAGGAGCGGACCTGACCGGACCCGGTGACGACGAAGCGCGTCGTGGTCAGGCCCTCGACGCCCATGGGGCCGTAGGCGTGCAGCCGGCTGGTGCTGATGCCGATCTCTGCGCCCAGGCCGAGCTCGCCGCCGTCGGCGAAGCGTGTGGAGGCGTTGATCATGACGCAGGAGGACTGGATGCGCCGCCGGAACTCCTGGGCGGTGCCGATGTCCCGGGTGACGATCGCCTCCGTGTGGTCGCTGCCGTAGGCCTCGATGTGGGCGACGGCCTGGTCGAGGTCATCGACGACACGGACGGCGAGGTCGAGGCTCAGGTACTCTGCGTGCCAGTCGTCATCGGTCGCGGGGACGACGCGCGGGTCGTCGAGCAGCTGGCGGGTGCGGTCGCACGCGTGGAGGGTGACGTGCCGGGACGTCATCGCGTCGCGGAGCGCGGGGAGGAAGTCGGCAGCGGCGTCGCGATGGACGAGCAGGGTCTCCATGGCGTTGCAGACGCCGGGGCGCTGGACCTTCGCGTTGAGGGCGATGTCGAGGGCCATGGTGAGGTCCGCGTGGCGGTCGACGTAGACGTGGCAGACGCCCTTGTAGTGCTTGATGACGGGGATGCGCGAGTTGTCGGCGACGAAGCGGATGAGCCCCTCTCCGCCGCGGGGGATGACGACATCGATGAGGTCGTCGAGCTGGAGCATGTCGGCGATCTGCTGCCGGTCGGTCGCGGTCACGACCTGGACACAGGCGGGCGGGAGGCCGGTTTCGCGGAGCGCGTCCTGGAGGACGAGCCCGACGGCCTCGTTGCTGCGCTGCGCGTCGCTTCCGCCCTTGAGGAGGATGGCGTTGCCGGAGCGGAGCGCGATCGCGGCGGCGTCGCTGGTGACGTTGGGGCGGGCCTCGTAGATGACGGCGACGACGCCCAGGGGGATCCGTTCGCGGGCGACGCGGAGGCCGTTGGGGCGCACGATCTCGCTGTCGACAGCGCCGATGGGGTCGTTCTGGGCGGCGATCTCGTCGACGGCGCGGGCCATGGCCTCGATGCGCGCCGGGGTGAGGGTGAGGCGGTCGAGGAAGGCGGGCGCGAGGTCGCGTTCACGCCCGCGCTGCAGGTCGAGCTCGTTCGCGGCGAGGATGCGATCCTGCTGGTTGCGCAGCCCGGTGGCGATCGCCTTGAGCGCCGCGGTGCGCTGGGCGCCGCTCAGGGCCGCGAGGTCGCGGCCGGCCTTCCGGGCGGCGGAAGCGAGGGTGCGGATGTCGGCTTGCTGGGTCACGTTCGGCTCCATCGGGCGTACGTCGTCGGGCGCCGGTCGGCGCGCGGGTCGGCCGCGCAGCTGACCACCGGCGCATGCGGAAGTCAACGCGCCATGGGGCGCGCGTTGCGAGCACGCAAGGGCCGGGAGCGCAGGGCGTCCGCACAGGCGCGCCGAGCATCAGGAACGCTCACCATCAGGTACGCTGACCATCAGGCGTGACGACGGCCTGCCCTGTCAGCGGTCCAGGGTGGCAGCGTTGGCTCAGTGCCGCGTCGCGCGTTGCTGCTCGGCCCAGTGTTGCAGGCCGTCCAGGTCGCGCAGGCACAATGAGCGGCCCAGCTCACGCGGCGCGCCGGCGCCGCCGACGACGAGCTCGACCTCCGGGGGAAGCAGGCGGCGCAGCTGCTGGAGATCGGCCAGGACCTGGGTGGGGTCAGCGGCGTAGGAGACGCTCACGAGCACGGCCCGCGGTCGCGCCTGCAGCACACCGTCGACGATGGCCTCGACGGGGGTGTTGACGCCAAAGTAGCCCACGGCAAGCCCGCACACGGCGACGACCGTCGCGGCGAGGTGCAGGCCCAGAGAGTGCGCTTCACCCGGCAGGGTCGTTAGGAAGACCGGGCGGCCGTCGTTTCGCTCCGAGAGTGGCCGCCACTGCGCGGTGAGGAAGTCGCGCAGCCGTTCGCTGGCGAAGTGCTCGTGCAGGACAGACAGGCGCCCCGCAGCCCACTCGTGCCCCACGGCGACCAGGAACGGCGCGACGCGGACGGACAGGAAGTCGAACGCTCCGCTGCGGACCCACTCGTCCTGCAGCTGCCGGTCGAACGCGGCGCCGTCGAGGTTGCGCACCGAACGCAGCCAGCGGTGCAGGGTCTCGTCCAGCTCGGAGGAGCCGGCAGGCTCGTCCGGAGGCAGCTGCGCGTCCTTGCGCGCGGTGCGGCCAAGCAGCGTGTCCAGCTCCTCATCCGAGCTGGGCACCACCTGTGCGGCGCGGTGCCCTCGCTGGATGGCCTCGAGCACACGGCGCAGGCGCTCAACCGTCTCGGCCGGGTAGACGCGGTGCCCGGAGTCGGTGCGCTCGGGCTGCGGGTAGCCGTAGCGGCGCTCCCACGTGCGCAGCGTCTCGACGGGCACACCGGTCGCCTGCGACAGGGCGCCGATCGTGAGCATCGCCTGGTTGTCGCGGTTGATTTCAGACATGATCAGGAGGGATGAGGGCGGCGGCGCTCAAGGTACTGCTCAGACGGCGGTCTCTTCAAGGCTGCGTCGCAGCGCGTAGCGGATCCGGTGCAGGCGGGCCTTGAGCGCCGGGACCGTCAGGTCGAGGTCCTGAGCGACCTCTTCCTTGTCGTAGCCCAGGAAGTCCATCCGCAGGTAGATCTCACGGTTCAGGTCGTCGCTCGACTCGAGGAAGTCGCGGATGGTGTCCATGCACTGCCGGAACTGGAACTCCTCCTCCGGACGCCCGACCGGCTTCTCGTTGCTGTCGCTGCTGGAGAGCATCGAGTCGAGGATCGAGTCCTCGAACAGCGTCGGGTAGCGCTTGTACTTGCGCACCTTCATGCGCGCGGCGTTCTCGGTGACGCGGTAGACCCAGCTCCAGAACGCGCTGCGCCCGTTGAACAGGTGGATCTTGCGGTGCATCGTCATGAGCACGTCCTGCACCACCTCCTCGGCGTCCCACTCATCGCGCACGATGCGGCGAGCCACCGCGAACACGCGGTCACGGTACTGACGGTGGAACGCCTCGAGGGCTTCGGGGTCACGCTCACGGAGGCGTTCGACAAGTTCCTGATCGTTCATGGCTGCTCTCGGGGGCACGGGGTTGTCGGCTTCACCCGCCCCATATGGCCAGACTTTGAACAGCCGTCAAGGCCTCGTGAACGACTTCTGAACACCCATGAGCGAATTTCGAACAGGGTTCGGCCGTCGCGACCCGAGGACCTCACCGGGCGCCGGGGCGTCGACAACAGGCAAGAATCCGTACTTACTAGCTAATTCCCATCTCACCGACCCGTATCCTCGAACGATCACGAGGCCCCTGTCGTGATCATGCTCGCCACTGAGCCCGGCTTGATGGCGCGGATTCGGTGGGTTCGGACAGCGCGATCACCGCCATGCCGGACACTTTACCTGTTCAGACACCTGTTCAACCCACCCGACACCTGTTCACACCAGCGCAGACCGGGCGAAGGCCCTGCTCATCGTGGAACGCGCAGGTGCATGAACAGGCGGAAACCTGTTCAATGAACAGCGTCGGAAGGCGACACGAAGCCCGTCGGGCGGCAGCGGTCGCCGGGACACCGAGGGTCGCTCCGCGCCGAGGACGCCGGCCTCAGGGGTACGCCGCCCACAGCCGAGCCTTGAGCTCCGACACGGTCAGCACCTCCGCCCCAGCTGGCAGCGGCAGCTCAGCGGCCGGTCCCACGAGCACCATCGCTGGCTGCTCATGACCGATGCCCCAGCGCTCCGCGACCGGCGGCAGCGCGTCCAGCGGCAGGGCCGCCACCCTGTCGGGCAGCTGCTCGAGAGCCGCGAACGGTTCACCCCGCGCCGCCGCCCCGCCGTAGAGGCCGATCGTCGCCTCCGGTGACGCCAGATCCATGGCGCGCCGGGCGCGCAGTCGGGTCACGGCTGCCTGCTGCTGCGTCGCGGTCGCGACGGTCGCCGCCTCGCGCCAGACGCGCGCGGTCTGGGCCAGCGCCTCGCGCAGGCGGCGCGTCTCGGGGTCCAGCCTGAGCGCGTACGCCCAGCCATCGCTTCCCGGCTCGAAGCTGCTCTCCACGGTGTAGCTCAGGCCAAGCTTGCCACGCAGGACCTTGAACAGGGCTCCGGACGCGCCGCCGGCGACGAGCTCGTGGTGGAGCGTCGCCGCGTCGAAGTCGGCGTCGCCTGGCTGCGGTGCGCGCGCGACCAGCTGCACCTGCGTCGTCTCGAGGTCACCCACGTCGATGACGACCGTGCGGCCCCACTGCCGAGGTGGCGCAGACGCGAGGGCGCCCGGCTGCCAGGGGCGCGCCGCCGCGCCGCCCCGGAGCGCGCTCAGCTGCGCCGCGACGGCGCCAGGTGCGTCGTGGGCCACGCAGAGCAGCGAGGGTGCGGAGCGGAGCGCCTCGAGCTCCCGACGCAACGTGGGCACGTCGAGACCGGCCCGGGTGCCGGGGGTGCCCTCGACGGGCAGCCCGGGCCGGTGTGCCGGCCAGAGCGCCCGGCGCAGCGCGAGCGACGCGAGCGCGTCGGTGTCGTCGAGGTTCGAGGACGCCTCCTCGTCCAGCACACTCAGCAGCCGGTCCAGCTCCGCGTCGTCGATCAGCGGGTCGTCGAAGACCTCCCGCACGAGCGCCACGGCGGCGTCGATGCACTCCTCGGGGGCTGACAGGACCAGGGTGGTGGTGGCGTGCCCGACGTGGATGTCGAAGCTCAACGCGAGGTCATCCATCGACTCGAGGAGCGCCCCGTACGAGCGCCGGCGTGTCCCGCGCATCAGCATCTCGGCGAGCACGTGGACCGCTCCCGGCTGCCGTTCGTGCACGATGCCGTGCGCGAACACCAGACGGGCGATCGCCAGCCCTCGGGTCGGGGTGCGGAGCAGGAGGGTCGCGGTGGCGAGGTCGAGGTCAGGCAGTCGGGATGGGGTCATCGGGTGGCGGCCGTGTGGGGTTCTCGCGATCGCTGGGCGGCGCGTGGTGTGCGGGTCCGCTGCCGGCGCCCTGCCGGCACGAGTGGTGCGAAGAGCGGCGCCCGCGTCACCAGGGGTCCTCGACGGCGTGCACGTCCAGTCGGGTGACGGCGCCGGCGGCGGCCATCTGCCTGGCGACGCGCTGCACGTCGTCCGCGGTGACGCTCATGGCCCTGTGGACCCGGCGAAACCAGGCGTCCGGTGTGCCCTCGACGCACCACGCCTCACCGATCTCCGCGGCCCGGTTCCACGGCGTCATCAGCGTCGCGGCTGCCTGGCGCAGGATCCACCGCTGGGCGCGCTGGAGCTCGTCGGGTGACGGTCCCTCGTCAGCGAGTCGGCTGACGCACGCGTGCACGGCCTGGGCAAGCTCATCGAACGTGACGTCGTCGCGCGGCGTCGCCCCGAACGTCATCGCCGCGGGGTGCACATGGGCGGGCATGTCGAGCCAGAACTCGACGGTGAGGTCTCCCTCGACCTCGAGCGCACGGGCGAGACGCGACGACGGCAGCTCACCCAGGAGGGTCGCGGTGATCGTCCACGCGGCGTGGTCCTCGGCGGACGCCGGAGGGACGGCCCAGGCGAGCATCAGACGATCGTGGAGGACCTCGGCGTCCATCTCGTGGTGGAGCCCCATGCGGAGCGGTGGCGGCGTCGGTGCCGGCGCCGCGCTGCGAGCGGGGAGCGCAGCGAGGCTGCGGTGGACCAGCCGCTCGACCTCGTCGGGGTGCAGGGGGCCGCTGACGACCACGGCGAGGTTCCCGGCGTGGTAGTGATCCCGGTAGAAGGCCTGGATGTCCGACCGTCGGGTGCGGTCGATGTCATGGGCGCTGCCGATCGTCGGGTGAGCGTAGGGACCCTCGCCATGAATCAGGAACATGAAGTGTTCCTGGACGAGCGACTCGGGGCTCGCCTCGACCTCGCTGCGCCGCTCGTTGGCGACGACGTCGCGCTCGGTGCGGAACACGGTCCGGTCGATGGCGAGGTGCTGCAGGCGGTCCGCCTCGAGCTCGAGGACGAGGGGTACGGTCTCGGCGGGTCCGCAGGACGTGTAGGCGGTGTGGTCGAGCCAGGTCTCGGCGTTGACCTCGACCCCGGCGCCCTCGAGGGCCTCATCGAAGGCGCCGTCGGGGAAGCGGCGGGTGCCACGGAACATCAGGTGTTCGAGCATGTGGGCGCGACCGGTCAGGCCGCCCACCTCATGCCCGGAGCCGACGCGCAGCCAGCAGTGCACCGCGGCGGCGGTGTCGTCGGGTTCGTGGAGGGCGATCCAGACCAGGCCGTTGGGCAGGGTCCCTGTGCGCATGCGCCGCCGGGCGTCGTCGAGCGCGCGGAGGATCCCCTGTCCGGCAGCGGCGGGGCCTGCCGCTGCCGCCGGTGCGGTGGCTGCTGAGGGCATCGTCTACTCGCGTCGCAGGACGTGGAGGTGCGTCGTGGTCTCGATGCGGTCGTCGTCGCGCGCGACCACGGTGATCTGGTTGTTTCCGGGCTGCAGCGGGAGCACCTCGTCGATGGTGGCGGTGCGCGCGTTGACCCTGCGGTACACGCGCTTGGCGCTCTCCCGGCGGTTGTTGGAGACCCGGCTGGTCACGATGATGTAGTAGTCGCGGACGGCGCTCTCGTCGCTGACGATGCCACGCAGCGTGAAGGTCGGGGTGTTGACCGCCAGGGTGCCCTGCTCGAGCTCGATGATGGGCGCCTGGAACTGCAGCAGCTCGCTGACGGCGCCGGCGGCGGGGAGCTCGCGCTCGTGCACCTGGACGGCTGCCTCGGGCACCCAGCCGCTGCGGCCGTCGCCCCAGCGCGCGCGGACCCAGCCGTCGCGGCGGCGGTCGACGCGCAGGACGGCGCCGCGGCTCAGGTCGGCGATCCGCTCGCTTGAAGCGAGCGGCGCCGGGTGGATCGGGGCGCTGGCAGCGGAGACGACCAGCGAGCCGTCGAACGGGCGCGACGCGACGCCGGAGCCGGCCGGTCCGACCGGGACCTCGAGGGGCTCGGAGAGGTACTCACGGAACACGGTGTCGACGATCTCGACGTCGAGCTTGACGAAGCCCTCCTCCGGGCGCTCACGAACATCGAACCGGAACGACGCCAGGTGCCAGCCGTCTGCCGCGACGGTGCCGATCGTCTCGCGCCCGGCCGTCAGGAAGACCGCGGAGTCCGACCCGTTGCGGATGGCCGCCACGGTCTCGCGCGCGTCGCCAGCGCCGGTGTTGCGGAGCAGCACGTGGAACGTCACGCTCTCGCCGACCTGCAGCTGCCCGTCCCCGTTGCCGCCCTCGACGTCGTCGATCCACCACGAGAAGCCCCAGTGAGGTCGGGGCTGGCCGCTGATCTGGATGATGGTGTCGACCTGCGAGCCCAGCTCGATGGTGTCGGCCCACGCGTTGAAGGTGACGAGGTCATGGCGGCTGGGGTCCTCGACCGGGACGTCGAGGTCGACGCTCCACGAGCGCGACTGGCCAGGGGCGATGCGGCCGAAGACGAACTCGCGGTCGTTGAGCAGGTGGTAGTCGCTGCGGCTGACGGCGCGCACGCGGTGGAGCGGTCGATCGCCGTCGTTCCGCGCGTTGACGGTCACCGTGAGGCGCTCACCGGCGTCGAGGCGGTTGTTCCGGCGATCGGTCGTCACGGTGAGGGTGACCGGCTGGATGACGTTGGGGCCCGCAGCCCAGTCGACGTTGCGGCGGCGCAGCTGCTCCTGGATGATCAGGTCCTGCTGCTGGTTGACGCGCTCGACGGTGGGCCCGCCGCGCACGAGCATCGCGGTCCGCTCCGCGGTTGAGCCCACGGCGGTGAGGAGCTGGCGGGCGAAGTCGATCTCGAAGTCGACGACGAAATCGTCCGGGTCGACGACCGCGTTGACGTCCGTCTCCTCGGGCTCGACGAAGTAGCGCACGTGCGCCCCGGGGCGCTCGCCGCGGTCGCGCAGCCGCTCGCTGGTCAGCGACGTGTCGAGGTCGCCCTCGCGCAGCACCTGCTCACCGGGGAAGATGTCGATCATCTCGTCGGTGATGCGGGCGGGCACGATCTGGATGTCCGGCACGATGCCCACGCCCTGGATCGAGATGTCGCCCGCGGTGAGGTACTGCGCGATGGTGAGCTTGAGCGCCGAGCCGTCGCGGAACGGGTAGATGTTCTGGACCGAGCCCTTGCCGAACGTGATGTCGCCCACGACGACGGCGCGATTGTGGACCTTGAGGGCGCCGGCGACGATCTCGCTCGCCGAGGCGGTGCCCGCGTTGACGAGCACGACGATCGGGTAGTTGGGTTCGGTGTTCGCGGTGGTCGCCGCCGTCTGCTCGCGGAGCCGGTTGCCGATGCCGACGGTCGTCACGATCGTCCCGCTGGACAGGAACGTGTCCGCAACGCGGATCGCCTGCTGCAGCAGCCCGCCCGGGTCGTTCCGCATGTCGAGCACGAGCCCGTTCAGGCTGCCCATCTCCTCGCGCAGCGAGCGGAGCGCCTGGAGCAGATCGGTGTGGGTGTTGCCCTGGAAGTTGCGGATCTCGACGTAGCCGATCCCCTGGCCAAGCGCCCGGTGGCGCACGGACTCGATGTTGATGATCTCGCGCGTCAGCACGAACGAGTGTGGCTCGAGCCAGCCGTCGCGCATGATCTCGACGGTGACGTCGGTCCCGGCGGGCCCACGCAGCCGGGACACCGCCTCGTCCAGGGCCATGTTGACGGTGGACTCCTCGTTGATCTTGACGATGCGATCACCGGCGCGGAACCCGGCCCGTCCGGCGGGGGTGTCCGCCATCGGGCTGATCACCGTCAGCTGGCCGTCGCGGATCGAGATCACGATGCCGACCCCGCCAAAGGACCCGCGGTTGGCGGCCTGCATGTCCTCGTAGACGCGCGGCGTCAGCAGCACGCTGTGCGGGTCCAGCGTCGCCAGCATCCCGTTGACCGCTGCGTACTCGACGTCACGCAGGTCATGCTCCGCCGTGTCGAGGTGCGACTGCAGGAACCGGAACACGTCCCGCAGCTTGAACGACATCTCCCAGTGCGTCTGCACCGCCGACAGGTCGAAGACCTGCGACGTGTCGCCGACCATCACCGTCACCGACGTCGGGTCGCCCGACAGATCGTCGTTGAACAGCGCGACGACCTCGGGGACCGAGTTCTGGACCCGGTCGATCGCCCGCACCAGCATCCGACGCGGCTGGACGCGCTCCGGCTCGACGTAGTTCGTCCGGACCTGCAGCAGCACCTGGTTGAAGACGCGCATGGACTCGAGGTCCCACGCCTCCCCGGTCACCCCGCTGCCCGCGAGGGCTTCCGCCCCCGGCGAGCCCAGCAGCACGCCGCGCTCCGACCACCGGATGCTCAGCACCAGGCCAGCCATCAGCGCCAGCACCGCCACACCGTACCGCAGCATCGAGGAAGATCCCGGCATCGTCCACCATCGTTGGGAGCGACCTCAGGCGGCCCACTCCAGAAGCTCATCCCGACTGATGCCCAGTCGGCTCTGTCCGATTCAACGAACCACGTCCCCTTCCGGTCTCGTGGTCACGCGCCAAGCTAGTGCACGAGGGCGCCGGCTCCAAGCCCCAGAGACGCACACCGCCTCACGGCGGCTCCCGCGCCGCGCCCGCCACGCCCCCTTGTGGCGCGCCACGCGCTCACACCGGGTTCGGGACGTCGAAGAAACACACATCGAGGCCGTGGCGCTGGGCGAGCCACGCGCCCGCAGCCTGGACACCCACCCGCTCCGTGGCGTGGTGCCCGAGCGCGACGAAGTTCGCGCCGCACTCGCGCGCGATCCCCTGGCTCTGCTCCGACGGCTCGCCCGTCACGAACAGGTCAGCCCCAGCGTCGATCGCCGCCTCGACGTAACGAGCGCCGCCTCCGGTCACCACCGCGATCCGGCGCACCAGACCGGGCCCATGCAGGAACGCGACCGCCCGCTGCCCCAGCGCCGCCTCCAGGCGCGCGACGACCACCCCGACCGCCTCGGGCTCCGGCAGCTCGCCGAGCCGCCCGATCGGAGCCCGCCCACCGCCGAACGCGCCCGCCGGCGCCGCGCCCGCGCGCGCCAGCACCTGCGCGTTGTTGCCAACCACCTCGTGCGCGTCGAGCGGCAGGTGGTAGCCCAGCAGGCTCAGCTCAGCCCGCATCAACGCGCCCACCCTGCGACCACGGTAGCCGGTGAGCACCGGCGACTCACCCCGCCAGAAGAACCCGTGGTGCACCAGCAGCGCGTCCGCTCCCCACCCGATCGCCTGATCGATCAACGCCGCGTTCGCCGACACGCCCAGCGCCACGCGCCGGACCAGCGCCCTGCCCTCGATCTGCAGCCCGTTGGGCGCGTAGTCATCGTACAGCTCGGGCTGGAGCAGCCCGTCGAGCGACGCAACCAGCTCGTGCAGCGCGATCACGGGCACACCTCCGCACCGTCTGCGCCGCACCCGGCGGGTGCATCCTGAGCGCGAGCGCCCGCGCCGTCGTCAGCCGCGCCGCCGTCAGCCGCGCCGCCGTCAGCCGCGCCGTCGCCAACGGCACCATCATCGACTGCGACGTCGTCGGTCACGCCAACGCCCCCTGGCGCTCGCGCCGGGACCTCCGGCTCGCTGGCCAGCTCCGCCAGCATCGCGAGCCACGTCTCAGCCTCCGCAGCTGGCATCACCCAGCGCAGGAGTACGCCGCGACGCCCCGGCTCGTCGGTCGCCGTCACGGTCGTCTGCTCGATCAGATGCGCCGCGTACTCCGGCCGGAAGATCTCCTCCAGCAGCCCGGGCACGTAGCGGGAGAGCCCCATCCGCACCATCGTCGCGGCCATGTTCGGGTTGCCGCCGTAGGGCATGTCCGCGCGGACGGTCACGTGCAGCCCGTCCTGGAAGGCCATCGCGCCGGAGATGCGCTCCATGGCCTCGATCTGACGGATGATGACGGGTCGCTCGAACAGGCTGGCCAGCTGCTGCTGCATCGGGTGGGTGACCCTCATTGAGAAGATGACCGGCGCACCGGCCTGTGGCCCCGGGCTGCCGTCGTGCGCCTCGAAGCGGGCGAGCGTGCGCGTGACGAGCGCCTCGGGGCCCACGAGCAGCAGGTTGTCTGCCGGTGTCGCCAGCGCCCAGCCGTTGGAAGGGGATCGCCAGAGCGGGCGCGCCGCGCCCGGGACGACCTCGACGCGCACGCTGGTGCCGGGGATCGCCCCTGCGTTCAGCGACGCGGCCAGCCGACCCAGCGCGTCCTGCCGCACCCGGACGACGCTCAACCGCTCATCGGGGTCGAGCTCCCACACGGCGACGAGCAGCTCGTCTGCCTCGACGAAGACCCCGGTCAGCGGATCGACGCTCTGACCGCTGACCGCCTCGAGGACGCCGCGCCCCAGCTCCGATCCGCGCAGGTCGTCCACGCCCACGTAGACCCAGCCCAGCGCCGCGTCGTCGAGCAGGTCCGCGAGCGCGCCCAGCCAGAGCCCGCCGCTCTCCGCCGTCGACGGCGGCGCCTCCTGCTCGCCACCGCCGCCTCTGCAGCCGATGCCCGAGGCCACGAGCAGCGCCAGCCCGAGGACCACGGACGCCGCGCGCGCCGCCCGCCACCGCGCGCGCCGAGCCCACGTCCTTCCCGCGCCGGTACTCATGCCGGGGGTCACCCTGTCGTTCACGCTCACCTCACGTCCAGTCCATGCGAATCCCGACGCCCGGGCCACGCACCTGCGCATGCCCTGTCGGTCGCGTTCGTGCAACACATCGAACCACCAGCGCGTTCCCGCTCCCGTTGCGTGAGCCCTCCGCAACCGGGAAATCGCCCCTTGCGGACCACGACGCAGACAGGCACCATGCCCCGAGCCCCCTCCACGCGCTGCGCGAACGTCACCCCTGGCCGCTCGCCCCGCCCTCGCCTACCGACACCGGAGCCGCTCCGATGCTCGAAATCCGCCTCCACGGTGCGCTCTGGCGCGAGGCCAGCCCTGCACGCCGGCGCGAGTGGGAGCGGTCCCTCGAGGAGCTCAACGCCGGCAACGGGCTCGAGGCCGTGGGCCTGTCCGCGGCCGATGAACCGGCCCTCGAGCTCGTCCGCCTGCCCGACGGCACGTTCCAGGCCCGCACCTACCGCGGCGCCTTCGACCGCCACGCGACCGTCGCCCTGGACATCTCCGGCCTGGCGCCGCTCTTCGACGACTACGCCGCGACGATCCGCCAGATGGTCCACGTCGACAGCGACGCCCCGGTCCGCGGCTTCGAGGCCCTCGACTACGCCAAGCGCGTGGTCCACGACGAGGCCGCTGAGTTCCTCGCCCGCTCGATGGGCGCCATCGCCAACGTGCCGTTCGAGGACGCTCGGCGCCTGTTCACGCTCATCTTCCTCATCGCGGGCGACCTGCCCGAGGAGCTCGTGCGCTACCACCGCCGCCACCTCTGAAGTCGCCAGCTCTGACGTCGGCAGAGAGCGTCCCGTATCGAGCACCGCTGACCCCGCTTCACGACCCGGCTGGCGTGGGCGCGCGGGCCCCCGAGGAGGGACGAGGCGGGTCAGTGGCCGCGAGCCGAGCTGCTGGTGGGCGGCGCCTCCCGGGTGGTCACGCCCACCAGAAGGCGACTGAAGGACCCTGCCTCCGTCGCCGGAGCGCGTGCCCCGTCGGGAGGCTGGCGCCACGACGCCGGCGCGGTCATGGCGTCTGCACGGCGAGGGCCGGTCTCGCGTTCGCCGGGATCGTCAGGCCTCGCCGTCACGCTGCTCGAGCGCGGCCAGGGCGCGTTCGTAGGCGCGCTTGCGGGGGACGCCCAGTCGTGACTGCAGGACGGAGGCGATCGAGCGGGCGCTGACGCCCTCTGCGACGAGGGCTGCGATCCAGGCGTCGAGCTCGTCGTCGGATGCGTCGCGCTCGGGCGCGGGGCTGATCCCGACGACGATCTCGCCGCGCCAGCCCTGCGCGTCAGTGATCGCGTTGGCGATCACCGCGGCGGTGCCCGTGTAAAACGTCTCGTGGACCTTGGTGAGCTCGCGGGCGACGACGAGGTGGCGGTCAGGGGCGGCGGTGTTGATGGCGGCGAGGGTCTCCTCGAGGCGTCTGGGGCTCTCGTAGACGACCGAGGTCCAGGGCGCCGCGAGCAGCTCCGTGAGGCGCTTGTCCCGGGCGGCGGCCTTCTGGGGGAGGAAGCCGTCGAAGAGGAAGCGGTCCGTGGGCAGGCCTGCGGCGCTCAGGAACGCGGTCAGGGCGCTGGCGCCGGGGATGGGGCAGACGTCGACGCCGCGCTGGCGGGCGAGGCGGACGAGCTTGAAGCCGGGGTCTGCGATGCAGGGAGTGCCGGCGTCGGAGATGAGGGCGACGCGTTGTCCGGCGGCGAGCGCGGCGATGATGGTGTCGCGTTCGTGGTCCGTGCTGTGGTCGTGGTAGCTGCGGGTGGGGGTGGTGGCGCCGGCGCGGGTGAGGAGGGTGCGCGCGTGGCGGGTGTCCTCGGCCAGAACGAGGTCGACCTCACGGAGCGTGCGTGCGGCGCGCTCCGTGAGGTCTTCGAGGTTCCCGATGGGGGTAGCGACGACGAACAGGGTCATGGCGGTTCCGGAGGGCGTCTTGAGGTCGCTCCGGGCGCCTGTTCGGCGGTCGGCCGTCCCTGGTCTAGCCCTTGAGGGAGAGGCCCAGTTCTTCGCGGAGCGTGAAGTACTCCTCGGAGATAGCGAACACGATGAGCTCGCGCACCTTGTCTTTTGCGGTGGCCTTGCCGATGGGGTTCTGCTCGTCCTTGACCATGCTCATGGCGGTGCGGAGGTCCCCACAGAAGAGGAGGCCGACGCGGCTGGCGGTGTGGTCGATGCCACGGAGCCAAGCGGAGACGTCGGGGTTCGCGCCGCTCTCGAGGAGGCGTTGGACGGCCTGCTGGATCTGGAGCTGGATCTGGTCAGGCAGTCGCATGATCTCCTGGGCGATCTGCTGTGCGGCCTCGACGTTGTTGGTGCCGACGATCTGTCCGGTGCGGACGGCGAGGGCGGCGGCGAGGATGGTGCGCAGGTGTTCGCTGGAGGGGAGCGCGGAGCCGATGTAGAGCTCCGGGCGCATGAGGGCGATGGCCTTGCCGACCTCGAAGGCGAGCTCACGTTCGGGCTTCGCGGTGCGCATGTCGTGACCGACGATGAGGCTCGGCGGGTCGGAGTTTGCGTTGCGGAGGCCGAGGTAGTCGGTCTTGGAGTAGAGGATCGGTGGCGCGACGGTGAGGGCGCGGAGCGCTGCCTGGACCTGTCGGGTGAGCGGGGTCTGGTCGCCTTCCAGCTCGATCTTGTCCTTGCGCTTGTTGATGCCGAAGTCACGGATGTCTGCGGCGTAGGGCTTCAGGTTGATCGCGATGTGCTGGAAGATCTCCGTGAGGTTGGGGTCCATCTCGGGGTGCCAGAGGGCGCGCCACTGCTCCTTGCCGAGCGCCTTGCGGGGCGCGGCGAGGCGTTGGCTTGCGCCTTCACCGTAGACGGCCTCCTCGTTGGCGTTGGCCTTGCCCATGACGACGATGGCGGAGGACATGCACCAGGCTCGGTCGATGTCGCTGTTGCGCAGGTAGGCTTCGAACAGGGCCCGGTAGCTCTCCATGCGGAACGGGGAGAGCGCGATGAGGCGACGCTGGAGCTCGATGGCTTCTTCGCCGGACTCGCCTTCCTGTGCGTAGAGTGCGGCGAGCTTCTCGAGGAGCGCTTCGTCGTTGGGGTCGATGTTCGAGGCGAGCTTGAAGGCCTGGAGGGCTCGTCGCGGGGACTGGATGCGCGAGTTGTAGATCTCGCCGAGGTTGGAGAGGAGGGTCTTGCGGAGTCCGAAGGCCTTCTCGCTGGTGTCCTGTGCGATGCGCTCGAGCATGGTGACGTAGGCCTTCTCGAGCTGCTTCCAGTCGCGGCTCGCGGTGACCATGGCGTCGATGTCCTGGAAGGCGACGAGGTGGCTGGGGTCGTTGTCGAGCGCGAGGTTGAAGAACTCGTAGGCCTTCTCCTGGTCGCCGAGCTCGTCGCGGAACATGGCGCCGATCGCGTGGAGGATCCTTGCCTTGCGGCCCGGGTTGTCCTCGATGGCGGCGATCCGTCCGAGGACCTCGGTCGCGCGCTTCCAGTTCTGGGTGTCCTGGTAGACCTTGAGCATCTTCGAGAGGGCGACCTTGGAGTTGGGTTGCAGCTCCAGGGCGGCCTTGAAGTTCTGGGCGGCGGACTCGTACTCGCCGAGCTGGCTGTAGGCGTCACCGATGTCGGTGAGGAGCTTGAAGCGCTCGACGGGGTCGGTGGCGTGTCCGAGCAGTCGGCTCTTGGCGGAGACGACGGCGGCGGGGTCGAGGTCGCCGGAGAGCTCGACGAGGCCGCGGAGTGCGCCGCCGTGGTTCTCGTCGAGGGTGAGCGCGCTCTCGTAGTGCTGTTGCGCGCTGAGGGCGTCACCCTCGGCGGCGCGGATGTCACCGGCGAGGCACCAGGCGTCGGCGAGCTCTGCGGGTGCGAGCTGGCTCTGCCACGCGGAGATGTAGTCCATGGCGGCGTTGTAGGCGTCGCCGGTGTTGCCCAGGCGCAGCTGGATGCGCGCGAGGCGCGGCAGGGCCTGTGCGTGGTTGGGGTCGTACTCGAGCACGCGGCGGTACTCGTCGACGGCCTCGTCGTCTGCGGCGAGCTCTTCGCAGCAGCGGCCGAGCATGAAGCGCAGCTGGGCGAGGTGTTCGTCGTAGCCGGCGTACTGTTCGTCGACGACGAGCAGCTCGAGCAGCGGACGTGCGCGCTCCCAGCGCTCCTCGGACATGAAGATGTCGGCGAGGGGTGCTGCGGCGAAGACGTTGCTGGGGTCGAGCTCGATGGCCTCCTCGTAGAGGTTGCGCGCGTTCTCGACGTCGCCCAGGTGCTGGCCGTAGACCTCGGCCAGCTGGGCGAAGAGGCGGGAGCGCTCGGCCATGTCGACGGTCAGCTCGATGCGGGTGCGCATGGCGCTGATCGCCTCATCCCAGCGGCCCATGCCGCAGTGGGTGCGGAAGATGCCGTCGAGGGCGGCGATGCTGTCGGCGTCGCGCTCGAGCATGAGCTGGTAGCGCGCGGCCGCGCCGGGCAGGTCGCCGAGCTGCTGCTCGAGGAGCAGGCCGGAGCGCTCGAGGGTGGCGAGGGCGGCGTCGTGTTCGGTGACGCCCTCGGCGAGGCGGTCGAGGCGGTCGACGGCGCGCGCGAACTCGCCGAGTCGTTCGTAGACCTCGGCGGTGCGGCTGAGCGCGTGGGCTTCGGTCGGGTTGAGCTCGAGGGCACGCTCCCAGGCGGTCGCGGCGCTCTGCTGGTCCTCGAGGTGGTCGCAGAAGGTGTCGCCCATGGCGACGAGCACGGTGGACTTCTCGGCGTCGTCGTCGGTCGCGCGCACGTGGCGTTCGTAGACCTCGACGAGGTCGTACCAGCGCTCCTGCTCGACGAAGATGCGCTCGAGGACGTCGATGGTGTCGAGGTCGTGCTCGAGGATCATCAGGGCGCGCTGCAGGCAGTTGACGGCCTGGTCGACGTCCTGGAAGACGGCCTCGTGGACGCTCGCCTGCTTGTTGAGCAGGGCGACCTGGGTCTCGGGCTCGGTGTCGACCTGGATGCGGCTGTCGAGCACGGCGATGTAGTCGTCCCAGCGCTCGTTGCGGCCGTAGAGTGCCTCGAGGGCTTCGAGGGCCGGGATGTGCGCCGGCTCGCTCATGATGACTTCGCTGAACGCGTCGATCGCGGCGTCATCTTCGCGGACCTTGTCGCGCCACAGCTCGCCCATGCGGAACCGGAGCACGGTGACGGCCTCGGGCTCGTAGGTCACGGCGGCGCGTCGATCGAGGATGTCGATCAGGTCGCGCCACTCGCCGCGGGCCTCGAGGATGCGCTCGAGGTTGTCGAGGGCCTCGGTCTCGGCGTCGTTGACGTCGAGGACGTCGCGCCAGGCGCGGGTGGCCTCGGCGAGGTCGCTGCGCAGCTCCTCGTGGATGGAGGCGATGCGCTTGAAGAGCGTGATCTGGGCGTCGGGCTCGAAGGCGAGGACGGAGCGTCGGCGCAGGACGTCGACGAGCATCTCCCAGTCTTCCTCGCGGTTGTAGATGTCCTCGAGGGCGCTGAGCGCGAGCTCGTTCTCCTCGTCGACCTCGAGCGCGCTCTCGTAGAGCCCGATGGCGAGGGTCGCGTTGTTCAGCTGGGCGTCGAGGACGCGCGCGCGGGCGAGGGTGAGGGGCAGCGCCGCCTCGGGGCCGTCGTCGGTGGTGACCTGGTCACGCAGCGTCGCGTAGCAGCTGTCGAGGTCTGCCCAGCGGTCGGCGGCAGCGGCAGCGGCCTCGACCTCTGCGCGCAGCTCCTCGTCGAGCGGCGCCTCCTCGAGCGCCTTGCGGAGCAGCAGGTAGGAGCCTTCGAGCTCGCCCAGGCGGTCGCGGTAGACCGCGGCGGCCTTGCGCATGGTCTCGCGGCGCTCCCACTCGTCCTCGAGGACCTCGAGGCGATCGACGTGGAGGGAGACGAGCGAGGTCCAGTTCTCCAGCTGCGGGTAGAGGCCTTCGAGGGCCGTGGCGGCCTCGAGGTCCCCGAGGTCGAGGTCGAGGATGCGCTCCCACGCGGTGGCGGCGAGTGAGACGTTGGGTTGCTCGTTCGTCCAGATGTGGGCGACGCGCCGCATCAGGTCGATGGCGTCCTGGTTGACGTAGTCCTCGTCCTCGTGCTCGACGTCGATGCCCGCGAGCACGGCCTTCTTCTCGAGCACGTCGACGAGGTCTTCCCAGCGCGCGGCGCTGGTGTAGAGCTCGTCGAGGCGGTTGAGGGCCTCCTCGTGGCTCGGGTCGATGGCGTTGACGCTGGTCCAGGCGCGGATGGCGTCATCCGGCTGGTTGAGGGTGTCGGAGTAGATGTAGCCCAGGCGCTCCCAGGCCTCAAGCAGGCCCTCTGCCGGGATCTGCTCCAGCGCGAGCAGCGTCTCCAGGGTGCGCGCGAGGCTCGGTTCGTCCCCGGTGCGCTCGTAGAGGATGCGCAGCGCGGCGAGGGCCTCGGCGTCGGTCTCGTCGAGGGCCAGCACCTGCTCCCAGACCGGAACGGCGTCGTGGTCCTGTTCGAGGGTCCACGCCAGCAGCGCGCCCATCAGGCGCAGCAGCTCCATGCGCTCCGCAGGCTCCTCGGTCAGGTCCACGCGGCGGCGCAGCACGTCCACGAGCTCGTGGTACATCTCGGCCGAGTGGTACAGCTCGGTGAGGGACTCGAGGGCTTCGCGGTCGGTCGGCGCTTCGCCGAGCAGGCGGTTCCACAGGTCGACGGCGTCGTCGAAGCGTTGCAGCTGGTGCACGCAGAGGCGGGCCATGAGGCGCACGCGCAGCTCACGCTGCGCCGGCTCCTGGGCCAGCTGTGCCTGGCGATCGTAGACGTCGTAGAGCTGCTCCCACTGCTCGCCGTTGACGTAGATACGCTCGAGGGCGGTCAGCGCGGCCTCGTGGTCGGGCTGCAGCTCGAGCGTCTCGTTGTAGACGCGCTCGGCGGACTCGATGTCTGCGAGGCGGTGCTCGAAGACCTCGGCGTGACGGAACGCCAGCTCCACCTGGAGCGCGGAGTCGAACTCGACCTCGCGCCGGCGAGCCAGCACGTCGCTGACCTCTTCCCAGCGGTCCTGCGCCACGTAGAGCACGTCGAGGGCGGCGAGCGCCTGGGCGTCCTCGGGCTGGACCTCGAGGGCGATCATCCAGCCTTCTTCAGCCAGCGACGGGTCGGCGAGGTGTTCGGTCGCGATGCGCGCGTAGCGCGACGCGAGCTCTGCGCGGTCGTCGTCGGAGACGTCGCCCTGCAGGACGGCGCGGTAGGTCTCGACCGCCTGGATCCAGAGGTCGTTGCCTGCCGCGATGCGCTCGATGGCCTCGCGTGCCGGCACGTCGCCGGGCAGCTCGGTGAGCGCGTAGCCCCACGCGCCGATGGCGGCGCCCAGGTCGGTGAGCTCGCGCTCGTAGATCTCCGCGCCGGCCGCCCACAGGGCGTAGCGCTCCTCGGGCATGTCGAGGTACCGGTTCCGGTTCTCGTAGAGGCTCAGCAGCTCCTGCCAGCTGCCGCGTTCGCGGTAGATGGGCTCCAGGATGCCGGCGATCTCCTCGATCTCCGTGCCGCTGGTGGCCATGCCTTCGAGGGTGGCCAGGGCGTCCGGGCTGCCTGGCTCGGACTCGAGCAGCTCGCGCAGGATCCGGATCGCCTCCTGCCCGTCCTCGAGGAACTCGGCGTGGATGGTCGCCATGCGCTGGCGGAGCTGGTTCTGCTCCGTCGGGTTGGACGAGCTGTAGATCCGCTTCTGGAGGACATCGACGAGCGCCTCCCAGTTGCCGACCTGCTGGTAGAGGCGGTCGAGGGCCTCGAGCGCGGTCGTGTCTTCGGGCGACTCCTCGTGGACGCGGGCGTGCGCTTCGATGGCGCCTTCGAGGTCACCCAGCTGCTCCTCGCGGATGGTGGCCAGCCGGAGGCCGAGGTCGCGGCGGAGCTCGGGTTCGGCGACCTCCTCACGGGCGTCGGCGAGCAGCTCGGCGATGTCTTCCCAGGCCTCGAGTGCGGCGGCGAGCCGCTCGAGGTGGTTGAAGGTCTCGCGCGATGCGCCCTCCTGTGCGGCGCGCTTCCAGGTCTCGTAGGCGGTGGTCTGGTCGCCGAGCCGGTGTTCGAACAGGCTGGCGTTCTCGGCGAGCAGGGCGCCGCGGCGCTCGGGTTCGTAGACGGCGTCGAGCAGGACCTCGTTGAGGTTGATCAGCTCGCTCCACAGCTCCTGGCGGCGGTAGATCGGCTCGAGGAGGGCGGCCGCCTCGGCGACCATCTCGCCGCGGCCGACGATCTCCTCGACCGCCACGCGGGCGTCGGTGAAGTTCTCGTCCTGCTGCAGGATGCGTGCGTACATCGGCAGGGCGGAGCCCAGGTCGGCGAGCTCGACCTCGTGCACGCGCGCGGCGCGCAGCTCGAGGGCGAGGCGGTCGCCCTGCTCCGCGGCCAGCGCGGCCTGGCGGCCGAGCACGTCAAGGAGCTCGGTCCAGTTCTCGGTGCGGACGCAGATCCGGTCGAGCGCAGCGAGCGCTTCGCCGTCCTCGGGGAGCTCCTCGAGGACACGGCGGTACTGGCCAGCGGCGCGGTCGTCATCGCTGAGCGCGTCCTCGAGGACGGCGCCGGCGTGGAACGCGAGCGCGCGCCGCTCGTCAGCGGACTGCGCGAGACCGATCTTCGTCTCGAGGACATCGACCAGGTCGTCCCAGCGGCCGAGCTGTTCGTACAGGCGCTGCAGCTCGTCGAGGGCGCGGCGGTTCGCCGGGTCGCGCATGGAGAGGCTGCGAATGACCTCGATGGCCTCCTCGACCTCTTCGAGCTGTTGTTCCAGAACGGCGGCGGCCCGGAACGTCAGGGCGGCGCCCTCCGGCGAGTCGCCAGCGACCTCTGCCTTGCGCTGGATGATCTCGACGAGCTCGGTCCACAGCCCGGCGCCCTCGTAGATGCCGTCGAGCGCGTCGAGCGCGGCGGCGTTCTCCGGGTCGACCTCGAGCACCTGGCGCCAGCTGTCCGCGGCGGCGCTGACGTCGCCGAGCTTCTCCTGGCGCAGCCGCGCCACCCGCTCCCGGAGGTCGCTCTGACGCTCGGGATCGGAGACCTCGTCGGCGAGCTCGTCCATGAGGCCCGCGAGCTCGGCCCATGCCTCGATGACCTCCGCGCGGCGGTAGATGTCGTCGAGCAGCTCGGCGTCTTCGGGGAACTCACGGAGCCCGCGTTCGAGCGTCGCGAACGACGCCGCGTGGTCGCCGAGTCGGTCGCTCTGCAGGACGGCGAGGCGATGCACGAGGGCCCGGCGCTCTGCCGGGTCCTGCAGGTACTCGTAGCGGACGGCGAGCGCCTGGTTCAGGCCCGCGTCGTCCTCGTCCGCGACGTACAGCGGCTCGAGGATCTCGGACGCGCGCACGGCGGCGTCCTCCACGCCCAGCAAGCGCTCCAGCGACTGACGGGCGCCCTCATGGCGGGGCGAGACCTCGACGATCTCGGACAGCACGCGGAGCGCGCCGTCGATATCGCCGAGCGCTTCTTCGTACAGCGCGGCCATGCGCTGCTTGAGGCCGAGCTGCTCGGAAGAGCCCGGTGCGGCCAGCTCGATGCGACGGTTGACGACGTCGACCTGCGCGCCGGAGTCGCCCGTCACGCCGTGCAGGCGGTCGAGGCCCTCGAGGGCTGCGCTGTCCGTCGGGAACTCACCGAGGACCTCGTTGAGCGTGAGGATCGCGGAGTCGGGGTCATCCAGCCGGTGCTCGTGCAGCTCGACGATGCGGAACCGCAGGTCACGGCGGTCGTCCGCCGTCTCGACCAGCTGCAGCGACTCCTGGTGGAGGTCGACGAGGTCGGTCCAGCGCTCGGCGCGCGGGAACAGGTCCTCCGCGAGCCGGTTGCGCGAGCTCCAGCGGCCGCCGTCGATCTGCAGGATGCGCTGGTGCATGCCGATGGCGTCGTCGAGCGCGCCGAGCTTCTCGTCGTAGAACGTCGCGATGCGCTCGGCGTACAGGATGGCGAGCTCCTGCTCGTCCGCGGTGCCGACGGGCAGGTTGTCGAGCACGCCCTCGTAGAGCGCGACGACCTTCTCGAAGTCACGGTCCCGTTCGGCGATCGCCTCGACCTGCTGCCGCGCGCGCACGGACGTGGCGTCGACCTCGAGCACCCGCGACCAGGCGTCGAAGGCCGCCTCGAGGTCGCGGAGCGTCTCCGTCTGCAGCTCACCGATGCGGGTGAGCAGCTGTGCGCGTACGGCGTTGTCCTGCTCGTCCTCGAGCTGGATCTCGAGCATCTGGACGACGGCGCGCCAGTTCGACTCGGCCTCGTAGACGGGGCGCAGCACGGCCGCGACGGTGGCGCGGACGGACTCGTCGTCGAGGAGCGCCTCGAGCAGCTGCCGCGCGCCGACGTTGCGCTGGTCTCGGCCGATGACGGTCTGCAGCAGTCCGACGGCGTCCTCGACGCGGCCGAGTTCCTGGACGTAGACGGTGGCCAGGTCGAGCTCGAGCTGGCTGCGGGCCGCGTCGTCGCTCTGGGCGATCAGGGTCGCGGTGACCTCGGCGAAGTCCTCGTACTGTTCGGTGGCGCGGAGCAGGCGCTGGAGCGCCTCGAGCGCGCCGCGGTCGCCCGGCCGCAGCACGAGCAGGTCGCGGTAGCGGTCGATGGCGGAGAACGGATCGTCGCGGCGGGTCTCGTGGATCTCGCAGATCTGCAGCAGCAGCGACGCGCGCTCGTCATCACTGGACGCGAGCTCGCGCCGGGTGTTGAGCACATCCAGCAGCGCGTCCCAGTCCTGGCGCTGGCGGAAGATGCGCTCGCGGGTCGCGAGGGCGCCGTTGTCCTCGGGCAGCACGGAGAGGATCGCGTCGGCCGCGTCGAGGGCGCCGTCGAGGTCAGCGAGCTGTTCCTCGAGCGCGCGGGTGTGGCGGCGCGTGAGGTCGAGCCAGGCGTCCTGGTTGGCGCTGTCGCCGTACATCCGGTCGCGGGCCTCGGCCCACGCGGCGTCGACGGTCTGCCAGCCGTCGCAGCGTTCGGCTGCGCCCTGCATGGGCTCATAGAGCTCGATGGCGTTGGGGCGCTCGGCGAGCGCCTCGACGTAGTAGCGGAGACCGGTCGCGGGATCGCGCAGGCTCTCGGCGTGGAGGCCGGCGAGGCGGCTGAGCAGGCTGAACCGCTCGTCGCCGTCGGTCGCTGCTTCCAGCACGATCTCCATGACGGCGGGCAGCTTCCGGGTGTCGGAGCGCTCATCGTAGATCGGCACGAGGCGGCGCGCGGCTTCGACGTTGCGCTCGTCGATCTGCAGGATGCGCTCCAGGGCGCGGGTCGCGCGCTCAGGCGTCTCGAGGCGGTCGGTGTAGGTGTTCGCGGCGCGGAACAGCAGGTCGACCTGGACGTCAGCGTCGTCGACGCTGCCGGCGAGGGATTCGACCTGGCGGACGTACTCGGCCCACGCGCCGTCGCGCTCGTAGAAGGCCTCGAGGTCATCCCAGCGGCCCAGGTCGACGTACGCCTTCCGCACGGCGTCCTTGGCGCGGAAGTTCTCAGGCTCGATCTCGAGCAGGTGCTCCCATGCGTCGAGGGCCTCGGCCGGCTGGCCGAGTCGATCGCCGTAGAGCTGGCCCAGCTTGAGCCACGCTGCTGCGCGGTCCTTGGGGGTCTCGAGGGAGGCGACGCGACGCGCGACGATGTCTGCGAGGGATGCCCAGTCCTTGCCCCGCTCGTAGAGCTGCTCGAGGGCGCCCAGCGCGGCACTGTCGCCCGGGTCAAGCGCGAGGACCTCGTTCCAGAGGGACATGGCCAGGTCCTGATCGCGCATCCGGGTTGCCGCGACCTCGGCGGCTTCACGGATCCGCGCCGTGGCCTCGTCGCCGCCCTGCAGCTCTGCCCGGCGGCGCTTGATGTCGATCAGCTTGTCCCACTCGCGGCGCTTCTCGTACAGGCCGTCGAGCTTCTCGAGGCCGGTCTCGTGCGCCGGGCGCGCTTCGACGACGGCTTCCCAGGCCTTGATGGCCTCTGCCTGGTTGCTGAAGCGTTCTTCGTAGAGGGTCGCGACCTCGGTGAGGATGTCGATGCGGGTGGCCTCGTCCTCGACCGCGTCAGCCTTGCGCTTGAGGACCTCGACGAGGTCCGGGTAGCGGTTCATGCTGGTGAGCATGCCTGCCAGCGCGTCCATGACGCGGAGGTTGGTCGGGTCAACGTCCAGCATCTGCTGGTAGGCGTTGACGACCATGAGGTCCTGCTTGAGCTCGTCCCGGTAGATGGTGACCATCTCCTCGAGCAGCAGCAGCTTGTACTGGCGGTCGTCCTCGTGGAGCTCGCCGACGAGGGTCTTGAGGGCGTCGACGAGCTGGTTGCTCTTGTCCTCGGAGCGGTAGATGGCGGCGCTCAGCTCGAGGGCCTCGCGGTCGGTCTTGTACTTGCGGAGGACGCGTCGCAGCGAGTCGACGGCCTTGTCGCCGTTGTCGAGGCCGATGCAGATCCACGCCTGGTGACGGTAGGCAGCGGCCTCCGGGTTCTCGTCCGATGCCCAGGCCTGCTCGAGGGTCTGCTGGACCTTCCGCCAGTTGCCCTTGTCTGCCCAGACGAGCGCGGCGCCGTCGATCTCGCCCCAGACGCCGGCCTGTTCCCGGTACTCCTGGGCCTTGTCGCGGTTGCCTGCGCCGTAGAACGCGACGGCGTAGATGGCGGCCGGGTCAGCGCCGCCGTCGACCAGGTGGTCGAGGGTCGCCTGCCACGTGAAGCGGCGGTCGGCGAGCGCGGGCAGCAGGTCCCGCACGGCGACGACCGGGTCTGCGGCACCGGTGACAGCCTCGGCGATGACCTCCACGACCTCGTCGGTGTCCACGTCGAGGGCGACCATGCGCGCGATGGCGCGCTGGTACAGCTCGGTGGCGCTCCGGCCGGAGGCCGCGCGGGCAGCGTCAACGAGGCTGTCCGCGTAGTCGCGGGAGTCCGCGGCAGCGTCGGTCGCGGGGACCACGAGGCGGGCGGCGCGGGGCTCGACGGCCGGCGCGGCGGGGATCTCGACCTCGGGCTCTTCCTTGCGGCCACGCGCGGCACCGCCTGCGGCGGGGCGGCGCGCCGCAGGCGCTGCA
>ERZ869909.828-NODE-828-length-30244-cov-24.479232_pt1 | contig 30244 bp, 23 predicted proteins | sample MGYA00520892_ERZ869909 | MGnify/ENA primary metagenome ERZ869909 (study PRJEB32215, sample SAMEA104723947) | bioreactor metagenome | biome: bioreactor; feature: anaerobic bioreactor; material: water | place: China | collected 2015-03-12 ...
ATACGAGGGCATGTTAATTATAGATATTTTAAAGAAAAAAGTTGGTTTCATTCATCTCCCACTTAATTCTTTGAAGAAGGAGTTTTCTGAAACGATTAGATAAAAACTCTTGTGCTTGACAAGAGTTTTTTACTGGCTCTATAAAATCCTATACTAATTTTTGAGCATCACGCGCACTGTCCATGTGGGATGATATGTACTACATATAATCATATACGTTCCAGCTTCTAACGTCATTTCTTGATTCTCAATACTACTGTCAATAATTCTGTTATCCTTGATTAATTGTGCTCTATAGCTTGAAACAATGGATACAGTGGTTGTTCTTGTTAAAGTAAATGTATACCCGTCATAATCACCTGTATAATCCATGGTAGATGTCTTTCCATCAAACCCAAAAGGTATTTTCTCAAGAAATGGAAAAACACTTGTATCTTCCCCTCCACCATTAAATATATATAGTGTTAGTGAATAGTCTAGAGGGAACAAATCTTCAGTGTAATAATCTGGATGAGTCACTATAATAAAATAGTCTCCTGCTTCTAATCTATAAACAAATCGATTTGATAAGTTGACAATATCGATTCTATGACTCATTGAATCATATAACTCAAACATATTATTTTGAAAAAATGCAATGTCTTTCGTTTCAGTTAAAGTAAAGTAATAAATAATAAACTCATTCTTGTAATTGATTGTTCCTGTAAATTTAGGTTGCAATTGAGGACTACCGGTGATTTTATCATATGTTTCTAAAACATCAATTTGATGCACTGTTTCAATAATCGTTGATGTGACTGCTCTGATACTATAAATAGATACATCAATGTTAGATGATTGATAATAATACAATCCAGGCATTAAAATGACTGAGTCATTATGTCTTATCGTTGCAAACGATCTACCATCTGCACTATATAAATAACCCTCAACATCATTAATACTACCACTTACCATTGAAAACTCAAATGTATATCTTTTTCTTTCTGTTACTTCAATACCTATGTACTGACTTGGTAACTCAAAATCTGTAATAACATAATCATCACTAAACTGATCAGTCATAAATAACATTGAATCATTGGGTGAAGTCGCATGAACTAAAGGTGTTACTTCAATAGTTAATGTGCCTGTTGAAGGTCCCTGGGGATTATGTATGTAAAAAATGGAATTCTCTTCTGTTATGTAATGATTAAAGCCTTCTCTTGGCATTTCTATCGATGCAAAGAAGGAATCTCCTGCATGATTTAAATAAATATAATTCCCTTTTGAATCTTTGATTGAAACAAGTGCATTACTGTCTAGATCAAAACTAAATGACACAAAATCATACATGGATTCTATTTCATAATTGAATACACCGCTTTTGGTAACAACAAAGGTTGGTGTTTCAATACCATCTGTCTCTGGTTCTATCCTTTTAAATTCAACGATATAGGGGTTTTCTGCTACGGGATAGTCAATCATTATATAATAGTACCCATCTGTTGGAATCTCAAAAAAGTTAGTAATATTATCTGGATTTGATTGATATCTGTTATAAACATCATTAAATACTCGATACTTTGTTAGATCTCGATTTTGATTTAAAAGTTGAATCGTCATCCCTTCAACCTCTAGATTATTACGATAAACACCATATCTTCCTGCTTCCATATATGTGTAATATGAGGATATATAATAAGTGTCTGCGGTAAAAAGAATCGGGTTGTTAATATTAATTGGTATTTCGGTCTCATAAGAAGACATTGGAAAGTATGTTGTATCATCTGAAAAGTCTAACATTTCAAAGCTATCATGAGAAAAAACAACGCCTATATGGATATTAAATAAAATGTCATCTATAGTAAACTCCATATGAATCTGATAAGTGATTGACTCTTCATCAAACACAAAACTTAACTCAATCGCCAAATCATTAAATTCCTCTTCTGATATGCCAGAACCCATGAGGATATCTTTTAAATCACTGGTTGTTGATAAAGGCATAAAATCAATGATCTTCCCAGATACTTCATACTCATTTTCTCTTACTTTTGTAACATCAACATTGCTTAAATCAAATTCAAGTTCTGATAATGGATCTTCTAGTGATTCCGTGGATAATGTTTGTCTATCATAAAGTTTTACACCGTTAATCACATGGTGATGATTCATGGTGTATTGATAGATGACATCATCAACTAGATAGGTTGCAATCGTATAATCGCCTGACGTCACTAAAGTATAAGCGGGATCTAGTTGTGTCTGAATCATGATACTATCTTGAACTGATACTGTTTCATCATCAATGGTCATCTCTATGTCGATTGTCATTTCAATTTTAAATTGATTCTGATCAACCTCAAAGCTACTTAGTTTTTGTTCCAACTCATTGAGCACGTTTTCCTGTAAAACCCATTTCGCATATAGCGTAATATCACTTTTAATTTTTTTATCATTAAGTTTATCTTCAGAATAGGGATTTTCGAATGAATCATTATCGAAATACCATCCATCAAAAATAAATCCGTCTTTAGTCGGATCACTAGGGAAGGTAAATGAATCTTCCCCGTTATAAGTGATGCTTTCTATTAAGGAACCACCAGAAGTATCAAAATGGATTTTATAGCTTTGAGAACTATTACCATTACATGCAGATAAAAAGATGAGAAAAAGTATACTCATCACCATCAAAAATCGTGTTTTCTTGTTAATCATTAAAAAAGCCTCCCCTATTAAATGTCCTAATTTTGAATCGATTTTTCGTTCATTTAGTTATATTTTATCATAAGGGATTTGTTTCTGAACTTTTTTATAATTAATTCATATGTTGTCTGTTTATAATTACTCTTACCGCTCTTGAGAAGAGCGTTTCATGTAATTATTGGTGATCCGTAGGGGTTCACGTTTTTTTCAGTGTTTGTTAGACTATACTGATATGAACATCTTCGTTTCGTGTATAGTTTTGGTGACACTATATCATCTTTATATACTTATTTTTTTACTTTTTTATATATCTTTGATTTCTACTATTAGGTGTTTCTGGTAGCGTCATTTCAATCATGCCTGATTGTAACAGTGGATCTAAATAATTCTTTTTAAAGGATGCTCTAGATTTTATACCTACTCTATCCATAAGCTCTATAGTGGTATATGGAATACCTTCCTCTAAAACAGTAAGCAACTTCTTCGCTTGAATGGATAAACTGCCTGTTTCTATATTTGATTGTTTTAGTGTATCATTCATGGTTTCTATAATAGCATCCAACATAAATTCAATAAATACAGTGGATGCACCTTCTTGATTCGATTTAGATATAGCATCATAATATGCTTGTTGTTTCTGTTTAATGATGGATTCAACAGGTAAATAGTAAAAGAGTTCTTCTTCATTAGCAAGCAAGCACGTTTGAAAAAGTCTACCCATTCGACCATTGCCATCACTAAAAGGATGGATGAATTCAAATTCATAATGAAATACACATGACTTGATAAGTATGTTTTCATCATAATGATTCAAGTAATCATAGAGATTATTCATTAAAGCTGGTACTCTATCTGCAGGAGGTGCCATAAAGATTGCTTTTTCATCATCAAACACACCAACTTGTCCTTTTCGATATGAACCTGCATCAGAGACGAGGGAGGTCATGAGTATTTTATGGTATTTAAGTAGGTCTTTTTGAGCGTATGGATTAATCTCCTGTAAGTGTTCATAAACATTGATTGCGTTTTGTACTTCTAATATATCTTTTTGTGGTCCGATGACAAGTTTGCCATTGATTAAATCTTTGACTTGAGATTCTGATAATTGATTATTTTCAATAGCTAATGATGAGTGAATAGATTTTATTTGGTTTTTTCTTCTTAACAAAGGTTGGCTACTTAAGTTATTCATCGAAGAAAACTTACCAATCATTTTCATGATAGAAGCAACTTTATTAAGTATCGATGTATTTATTTCATAGGGTGGTTTATAGCTCATATATCATCAACTCCTCCTATGTATATTATACCACAGGACAGGCCATCTTATATGTTTTCTTGTATGTTTTCTTGTATGTTTTTAATTGAATAGAGCAACTATACCTATGATAATCACACATGGAATTAAAAGTAAGCTGATTGTCCCTAAAACTGTAAATATATTTCTTTTTTCTATTGAGTCGTTGCTCTCTTCATGACCCGATTTAATACTTAATTGATATCTATCACCAAGAAACCATTTCTTCTGTCTATGTAGTCTTATCTTAATCTGTTCATCTTGCTGCACATCTATTGTTAATTTGCATACAGCAAATCTCCCCCATCTTCTTAAAAGATATGCAGATTCTGTTGCATGGCCAAAAAAACCAAAAGACATCAGTACAGCTCCAAATAAAAAGTACTTATTATTTAGAATGTGATATTGCTCAACTTTGATTTCATGCAACCCAGCTTCTATCAATAACGTTTCAGACGCTAATTTTTTATCGTCAACAAAAATGATAAGTTTTTCGTTGAACTCATCCACATCTTTTAAGTAGTTAAACAGGAGTTTATACATTCCCGACCCGCCTATTGTTTAAAGTGATTATTCTATAGTTCTATTTTATCATTATTATTATTTATCTTTTGTCTACTTTTTAAAAAACACACAAAACCTATATCAACATAAGTTGACTTTTTTTCGAACATTGGAAACTTGTTATAGACTTCTAAGAGATGGTTAAAAAGTCGTTTATGCGCACATAAGTTTTGAGAGGTTTTTCAATCTGAGAAAATTCTGTTGTGTTCTGAATTTTTACCAAAAACTGCCTGATATGTAGTTTGAAAACTCTAAATAAATCACTATAAAAAAAGCCCTTCCCACTGGTGAGAAGAGCCTTAACTATAGATTATAGTGACCCGTAGGGGTTCACGTTTTTTTCAGTGTCTATCAGTCTGGACTGATATGTAAATCTATATTTCGCGAGTAGTTTTGGTGACCCTTCAATCAATTTGGTATAATCTGAAACACTATAATTAATCAACTCATTGTTTGTTAATATTTTCGTGGTATGGTTTCTATTGATTTTAACCTTTTGACTAAGCTAGGATGCGAACCATTTACAAGTTCATCAATCGGATGTAGATTGGGTGTCATTAGATTAAATTGATAGATTTTTAAAAGTGCGTTTGATAAGTCTACACTTCCGCTAAACTCAGCTGCATATAAATCAGCTGCATATTCGAATCTTCTAGAAATATAATTAGTCAATATCATAAATAGTCTATTGAAAAAATCATACAAAATTAAAACTATAATGAGTGCAAATGCACCAGATACTCTATTATATCCAAATGAAAAGTAAAGCTCGTTTCTAGTTAATATGAGATTTGCTATAAAAAGATAATATCCGAATCGAACGATTAGCAATAATTTATACTTTACTACATGCTTTTTGATGTGATGTCCAATTTCATGAGCAATGATGGAGAGTGTTTCTTGTTCATCTAAGATATCCAACAGATCCTTAGATACCCAAATCTCATATGTTTTTCTCTTTTTGATAGCGAACGCATTTGCGAACTTTTTATAATTAGGTGTTATCATTTTGTAAATTTTAATGTTGTGTTTTAACTTTTCAGAAAATCTTTTTTCGACTTCTTCACTAATTTTTACCACACTTGTCTTATCCAATTTAAATGTTATTTTAAAGTATGAATTGTGTGCGACAATTCCAACCAACAATGTAATTACAAAGGACATTAACACTTTATCAGAAATCGAGTTGTTAATACTGAATATCACAACAAACACTAAAGATGGAGCTAAAAATAGAAGAAATTTTACAACCGATTGCATGAATATTTTTTTGATAGGTGGTGAAACATCAAAAGAGTGGGATTTAAACAAACTGTGTTTCATATACTCAAATATGAACATGAGCAAACTGACGAAAAATAAAAAAGTTAATATGGTAAATACATCGCTTAGTGTTGTGTTAAGAAAAAGTCGAATAAACAAATTATCAACATTTGTTGGAATATTAAATAATAGTAATATAAGCAGAAAGAATCCAACAAAAATATCTCGCATTATATTTAAACGATGGTAATACTTTTGAAATCTTGAATTTTCTGTAAAATCATATGACTGAAAGACTTGTGTTGTTGAAAAATCTAGTGCTCTAATTCTAAGAAACCCAAGTCCGATTCTCATTCCAAATGATATCATGAATAAAATTATGACCAACTCATACATATGTTCTGTTTTTTGCACTATAAATAATCATACAAAATCCTTTCTAAATAATATGAAGATAAAATTGATTAACTTCTGTAACATTAATAAAGAAAAAGTGAAATATATGGCTTCAAAAAAGGAACCTTCCATATGAACTCATTATAATGTTCTCCCTAATTTGATTTATTACACTTATCATAGCATAATTTATAGGGATGTTTAATTTTTCAAACAGAGTTTTTAGCAAATATGAGTTGAAACTCTAAGTATTACATAAAATGCAAGTTCTTCTACTGAAACCACTAAAGCTTATACCAAAATAAGTTGTTAATTTGACTACAGTTATAGAATCATATAATAAACTCAAGGGATCCGATGAAATTTTGCTCATGTTGTCATAAGTTTTTACAAATTTTGAGTTTTAATTATTATTGCACCTCTTTTGTCAAATAGCTATAATTTTAAGTTTTGAGTTTCAATGAACAGCCTTGTATATCCAAAAAATAGACTCCATTCCAACTAATAAATGGAGTTTACTGATAGCTTTGGTGACCCGTACTAGTTCACGTTTTTTCCCGAGTAAATCAAAATAGACTAGCATCATAATTCTAGTCAATATGCTGAATTTGTACATTTATACTGATTTGTACATTACTCATATTGCTTTAATGTATTTATGGTGCGAGACATAATGTGTGATTTTGAGTATGAAAGAAACGGAATCACAAGTACAAATATGCCTAGAACAATTATAACTTCGATTATATTGTCTTTAACAAGATTTAAATAATATTCAAAATCATAGAACAAAAAATTTAAACTTGAAAGCATAAAAAACCCTACAAAAAAGATAAAGAAAACTTTATACATTTGCGCTTTGAAATATAATGAATAAATAAAATACTTGATAAATTTACTAATGATTTGAACATATACATTCTCATCAAGATGGTGCTCTGTAATCAGTTCTGCTTTCATTATTTGTGTAGTGTTAAAACCAAATGTTGATCTAATGAGATTTTCGTGTTGTTTTAATTCTTTCTTTTTTTCAAAAATTTTTACAATAATGTTTTGAATATACTCAGGGGATAGATTTGGATGCTTATTTATTCTAGGTGTTTTTCCATCCGCAACTTGTGTGAACAATTTATCGTAAAACATGCTATATGAATTTTTCATAGTGAACCACCCCTTGATTTTCTAGCCAACAATGTTTTTTATAATTATATCACAAATACTCATCCATAAAAGAAATGTCCAAAACACATCTAGACATATGTTTTCTTTTTTAAGGGAAACTACAAATGCTTTATGAATTTTGATTAACATATCTGAATTTTACATATGTACACATAAATTTTTAGTCAAATAGGTATTTTGCAAAAGCATCAATCAAAAGATAGTTTTCCATTATTCAAAAAATTAGAAGGTTTATAAAAATCTATAAAAAGCCCTTCCCACGGGTGAGAAGAGCGTAACATAACAATATTGGTGACCCGTAGGGGTATCGAACCCGTACATATTAAAACTGAACAAACATAAAAACAATCCCTAAAATAATAGCTATTACACCTCTTAATCTCATAAAAAATATCGCAGCATCCGAATAAGTTCTCTCACCTTTCACTCGAAAGTGATCTTCCATTCTTAAAAATGCATCTGGTGAAGCTAAAATTAAAATACCCAAAATAATACATACCAGACCTACTAAAAAATTCATTTCCCCACCTCATAGTATTGAATCTAATTAAACATCTTTTTAATTATTATAGCATAAACACAAGCATGCATGAAAAAAAGTCTATCTCATAGAGAGATAAACCTTGACTTTTAAATGGTGACCCGTACGGGGTTCGAACCCGTGAATGCATGCGTGAAAGGCATGTGAGTTAACCGTTTCTCCAACGGGCCACAAGGTGGCGGAGTAGGAGGGATTTGAACCCTCGCGCCGGTTTCCCAGCCTACACCCTTAGCAGGGGCGCCTCTTCAGCCACTTGAGTACTACTCCACCTTGGTTTTTCTTTGCGTTTTTGCGCCCTTATAGAATATCGTATTTTGGCCTATTTGTCAACCTATTTCATCATAAATGAACGGTTTAGTTCGAACCTTGTGGTAAAGCGTCTTTTAACATGGTTAAACCGACTTTACCTTTGTTTAAATCAATGTTTAAGACATAGACTTTAACGATATCTCCAACACTTACAACATCTCTTGGATGTTTGATATATGCTTTACTCATTTTTGAGATATGGCATAAGCCATCTTCTTTTAATCCAATGTCAATAAATGCACCAAAGTCAACGACGTTTCTTACAGTTCCTTCTAATTCCATACCAATAGATAAGTCTTCAATTTTCAAAATATCGGATCTTAAAAGTGGTTGTGAGAATTGATCTCTTGGGTCTCTCAGTGGTGCGATAAATGCATCTAAAATGTCATCTAGTGTATATTTATCAACATTTAATAAGCCTTGTAGCTTTACTCTATCAATCTTATCAACGATCAATTTCACTTCATCTTTGCCAAAAATATCTCCAGTAATACCATACATCTTCATAATCTCTTTTGCGATATTATATGATTCTGGATGTACTGCAGTCATATCAAGTGCTTCATCACTATCTGGAATTCTTAAAAAACCAATGGCTTGTTCAAATGTTTTAGCACCTAACTTAGGAACCTTTAATAAATCATTTCTGTTTTTAAACTTACCGATTTCATCTCTAAATTTCACAATGTTTTCTGCGCTACCTTTATTTAAACCAGAAACATACATTAAAAGTGCCTTACTTGCTGTATTAATGTTCACGCCAACTTGGTTGACTGCTTGTGTCACAACAAAGTTTAAGGATTCGTTTAGTTTTTTTGGTGTCACATCATGTTGATATTGACCCACACCAATGCTCTTAGGATCGATTTTAACGAGTTCTGATAATGGATCTTGAAGACGTCTAGCAATCGATGCTGCTGATCTTTCCTCGACGGAAAAATCAGGAAATTCTTCTCTAGCAAGCTCACTTGCTGAATAGACAGATGCACCTGCTTCATTGACGATTACATAAGACACCTTCATACCAACAGAACGGATTAAATCTGCAACAAAGCTTTCTGTTTCTCTACTTGCAGTACCATTACCGATTGCGATTATTTCAACATGGTATTTTTTAATAAGCTGTAATAGTTTAATTTGAGATTGTTTAATTTGTTCATCTGTGATTTGTCCACCGATTGTCTTTTCATGTGGATAAATCACTCCTTTTTCTAAGACCTTGCCTTGTTCGTTTACGACAGATAATTTACATCCTGTTCTAAACGCGGGATCCACACCTAAAACAACCTTACCTTTCATCGGTGGTTGTAATAAAAGCTTTTGAAGGTTCACAGAAAATATTTCAATTGCCTGTTCTTCTCCTTTTTCAGTAAGCTCGCTTCTGACTTCTCTTTCTAATGATGGATATATAAGTCTCTTTAACGCATCATCAATCGCTTCTTTAATGTATATCGATGCCGTTGAGTCTTGTCTTTTTATGACCTTTCTTTCTAAATATGAGGTCATACGTTCTTTATCTAAATCGATTTTAACAGTAATGATTTTTTCATTTTCAGCACGATTCATCGCTAAAATTCGATGTGGTCTAATTTTAGATACTGGTTCAAAGTAATCATAATACATCTCATAGACTTTTCTTTCATCAACAGCATTTTTCTTTAATGATGTTTGAACAACACCTGCTCTTACCATCTCTTCACGAAGTGATTTTCTATAATTTGCATCATCAGAAATCATTTCTGCAATAATATATTTTGCACCTTCAATTGCTTCATCTATGGTTGCTACTTGATCATTTAGATACTTCTTAGCTTCATCTTTGATATCACTATAAGGAAATGTCATTAGAAACTGTGCGAATGGCTCTAAGCCTTTAGCAATCGCTTCAGTCGCTTTTGTTTTTTTCTTTTCCTTAAAGGGACGATATAAATCTTCAACTTCTACAAGCTTTTCAGCTTTTAAGATATCCTTTTTGAGTTCTTCAGTAAGCATACCTTTTTCATCAATCAATCGAATGACTTGCTCTTTTCTTTCTAAAAGATTATTCGCATATTCCCATGATTTATGAATTTCATTGATTTGCTCTTCATCCAAACCACCCGTTTGTTCCTTACGATATCTTGCGATAAACGGGATGGTGTTCCCTTCATTTAATAAATCAAGGACAGATTTGATTTGCTTTTCTGAAATACCTAATGTTTTTTTAATTTCTAAGATGATTTGTTCGTTCATAATTGCCTCCCTTTATAGACGAAAAGGGCCATGCCCTTTTATCTAAATCTTACTTACTTTAAATTGTTTAATGTAATCTTGATTTGGCTTGTTACATAATCTACTCTAAATGTTTGCGGATTATCGCCATCGACATCAAATGTTAGAAGCATGTGTGTTCTTGCTTGATCTAAATTGAGATGAGCAATCGTTTGATTTGCAAAAATTGCTTCACCATAAAGATCTAAATCAATAAAGAAGAATGCTTTGCCATCTAAATCAAGAGATTTGATGAGTTCTTCTACTTCAGTGTTGAGTTCTGAACTCTTATAAAAGTAAATGTAGATATATGCATTACCCATAATTGCTTCATACATCTCTTCATAGTCTTCTAAATCACTAAAGTATGTAAAGTCACCATAGGATCCAAAACCATCATCATATGTAAGGTTTTGTAAATCTGAGCCTGTTAAATGTTGATAATCATCAAATGGTCCAACCTCTTCATTCTCATTCATAAAAAATTGAATCGTGAAGATGATAGTTACTGTAATGATTGTTAACACAACAATAGAAAGCCCTAATCTGAAAAATAAAATTTCATTTTTGCTAGGTTCTCTCTTTGGTGATTGCTTTGCTAAATCTTGTTTTTTTGCGACCTCTTTTTGAGGTGCTTTGTTATTTGGTTTTTTTGAGTTTGATTTGTTTTGTTGAACTCTTGCCATAATGTCACTTCCTATCCATGAAAATTATACCGAATATATACTTTAAAAACAACTTATCCAATAATTATGTTAAATTTTCTCAATCATCACATAAGCAATCGCATGTGCATCTGTGTGTGTGATCGTTACGTGTATGATTTCTTGATTCTTAAAGTAATCTGTGACCACATAAGGACTACCATGCTCATGATTTAAGATAGAAAAATCTTTATAATATGTTTTTCCATGTCCTTTGGATATCGCTTTAAAAAGCGCTTCTTTAGCTGCAAATCTGCCACCTAAAAAGGAAAGCTTTGTATTCTCTGCATGAATGTTTTGGTAAAGTTTTTTTTCTTCTTCAGATAAAATACGGTCGATAAACCTTTCATCAACTAGTTCTTTAATACGATTTAAATCGACTAGATCAATACCGATACCTAAGATCATACATCTCTTCCTTCCTTAATGGTTTCAGCCATTGTTTTAATTTTTACAAGTCTGTGATTTAGACCTGATTTGCTAATTTTTTCTTTATACATGATTTCATAGCCTTCTACAAGTTCCTTAAGTGATGCTTCTGGATAGGCTTTTCTAAGTTCCATCGCCATCTTCATCTTAGCATCAATTTGAGTCTCTGGTATATAGGTTTCAATAAGCTCAATATCTCTTAATTGTTGATTCGCTGCCTCAATCGCTTTTTTCTCGTTTGCGATTTCACAATTCATGACACGATTGATTGAATTATTAAAATCTCTTTTAATTCTGATATCCTCAAATTGAAAAAGAGCATTTTGTGCACCTAAGAGCTGTAAAAAATCACTGATACCTTCTGCATCTTTAATGTATGCGATATAACCGTTTCTTCTTGTTGTGATCCGTGCATTTAATTCAAAATAGTTCATAAGTGATTGAATAAAGACAATCTCTTTTGAATCTCTTGAAAAGATTTCCAAATGATACTCGGCCGTTTTAGGATGATTCATGGAACCACCTGATAAAAATGCTGCTCTTAAAAATGCTTTCTTTTGCTCGGGATTCACTGTCATTAGCTCTTGATTTTCAATCGGATTATCAAGAAGTCCATGCTCATTAATGATATCTTCTACCTTAGATTGAATACGAATAATAATACTTTGTCTTTGGTTTAATTTGTTGAGCTTTTGTGTTAGAAGACTTGTTTCTGCTTGATAAAGTGTTCTAACAAGCTGTAAAAACCGTTTTGCAACGGTTGGATTATTACTTTTGAAATCTAGCATTTTTAATCTGGACTCAATATGAAATTCTCCATTCAAGTTGATGAACGCTGAAAACTCAGCTAGTTGTTCTTCAAGCTCGATCGGAATTGTTACCAATTCCTCTTTTACAGTTCTTGCAAAGCTCAATAATTATGACTCCCAAGTTTCAATATATTTTAAAGCGTTTTGTGCTGCGATCGCACCATCAGCTGCTGCTGTAATCACTTGTCTGATTTGTTTAACAATAACATCGCCTGCAGCAAATACGCCAGGTACTTTCGTTTCCATCTTATCGTTTGCTTCTATATAACCATATTGGTTCGTGATACCTAAGTTTTTAACGAAGTCTGTGACAGGAATAAGTCCTACATATTCAAACACACCATCACAAAGTACTTCTTTTAAACCTTCTTTAGTGTTGAGTAACACACCTTTTAATCCATTGTCATCTACTAAAAACTTATTCACTGTAGAACCTAAGATAATGTCTACATTCTTTTGTTTAAGAAGAATATCTTGTGCTTTTTTGTCGGCTGTTAAAAAATCTAAGTTTTGTACAACGGTGACGTGCGTCGCAAGTGTTGCTAAATAAGAAGCTTCTTCAACTGCAGAATTACCGCCACCAATCACAACAACCTTTCTTTCTTTATATAAAGGTCCATCACAAATTGCACACCAGCTAATGCCATTCATAGCAAGCTGATCCTCATTTTCAACGCCTAATCGTCTAGGTACATTACCAGATGCAACAATCACGACTTTTGCATCATAGGTTTCATTTGGTGTTACAATCTTTTTAAGATTACCCTCAATTTTAACCTCTAATACTTCATCATAAATCGTTTCAATATCAAGCTCATACGCATGATCAATCATCATTGTAGCAAGCTCATAGCCAGCAACTTTTTTAGCCCCAGTATAGTTTTCAATTTCATTATATTTGGACAACTGTCCACCAGGTGTATCCTTTTCAAACATCGCGACCTTTAAGTTCGCTCTTTTTGCATAGATCGCTGCTGTAATACCTGCAGGACCTGCGCCAATAATTAAAACATCATAAAGCATAATTAATCTCCTTAAATAAAATCTTTTAAATGGGCTAATTCATCAATAACAAAATGTGGTTGTTCCTTTAACATTTCTTCAAGTCTTTGACTATAGGTGACCGCACATGTAAAAATGCCCGCTTTTTTTGCAGCTACCATATCGTTTTCGTGATCACCCACGTAAACGGTTGTTTCTTTGTTTGCATTAAACAATTCTAATGCTTTTAAAATAGGTTCTGGATCTGGTTTATGGTTTAAGACATCCTCATACCCAATTAAACCATCAATATAATCTTTTAAACCTGTAAGCTCTAAATGATATAATGCGACTTTTCTCATTTTAGATGTCACGACACCAATGGTTGCACCTTTTTTTCTTAAATACTTTAATGCATCTATAGCACCAGGATAAGCATTTAAACCTGATTCAATCATATCATTGGATGTCTTTCTATAGAATTCAACCATATCGTTTACTTTATTCTCATCACTTTCATAATATCCAAACGTTTGCCACAAGGTTTGACCAAGTAAATTGGTATAATCCTTATCACTCATTTCGATATGTGAAAGATACTTCTCAAATGTAACCTTAAAGGTATCTATAATAATCCCTGTTGTATCGATTAAAGTTCCATCCAAGTCAAGTAAAATCGTCTTCATCATGCTTCTTCTACCAGCATGTCGACATAATAAGGTTGATCAGGGATCAGCTTTCTCTTAATTAATATCAGTGCAAGACCACCCAACATAAAAAGTGTTAAGGATAAAATAACATTTGCTGGTAAACCAAACATTCTTAAAGCATCTGTTGGATGTCCACCGGTTCTTAGTGGCTCAATAATCGCACCGCGACCTAGACCATACCAAATCAAGTATAAGCCCATCATGTCCCCAACTTTAAACCAACGTTTACGTCTTGCAACAAATAGGAAGATTAAACCGACTAAATTCCATAGTCCCTCATATAAGAAGGTTGGATGATGGAAGTTACCAGGGGTTACTTCCATTTGATTTAAAATGAAGTTTGGTAAAATGGTTTTTATAAATTCAGATTCAATCACAGGACCATAGGCTTCTTGATTCATGAAATTGCCCCAACGTCCTATGATTTGTCCTACAAAAAAGCCAATCGCTAATATATCTGCAAGTAACCAGAAATTCATTTTCTTTTTTCTTGTGTATAAAACAACAAAAATAAAGGCTGTAATGACTGCTCCATGGATAGATAAACCACCTGATGTAATATCAATCACATCTAAAATAGAGTCATATCTATCAATTGGATCAAATAACACATAATATAATCTAGACCCTACAATTGATAGTGGCACTGCATAAAGTAAGGCATCAAAAAGTAATTCCGTATCCCAACCAACACGTTTAAATTCATGATATGCAAAATATGCACCTAAGGATATGCCTGTTAAAATAAACACTGCATACCATGCGATTTTAGCAAATCCTAAATCTAAAGCGATATTGTTATAGGGTGTTCCATCTTGAACTAAAACAGCTACACTAACTAATAATAGAAAGATGAGAACGGGTAATCCATATAACATAATCCCTTGTTTGTTATTTTTTATTTTTTCAATCATCGTCTTCTTCATCCTTTCTCATCCCTGAAGCCTTAAGCGCGACTGCCTGAGTCAGCTCATAAGCTGCATTATATCCTAAGTATTTTAGTTTTTGATTCATCGCAGCACTTTCAACCAAAGTAGCTACATTTCTACCTGGCAAAACTGGAATCGTGATTTTCGCGATTTCAGTATTAAAGATTTTAGTCGTTTCAGTTTCAATACCTAAACGATCATACTGCTTGCCTTTTTTCCAATGCTCTAACTCAATGACGAGTCGTATCTTTTTATTTTCGCGATAAGCACCTGCACCAAACATAGATACAACATCGACAATACCAATCCCTCGAATCTCAATAAACTTTTCTAAGATCTTTGGCGCACTACCAACTAAAACACCTGGTGCCGCTTCAAAGATATCAACTCTATCATCACTTACTAAGATATGTCCACGTTTGATGAGTTCAAGTGCTGTTTCGCTCTTTCCTATACCGCTTTTACCTGTAATCAAGGTGCCCATGCCATGAATATCTAAAAGCACGCCATGAAGTGATGTTCTAGGTGCTAATTTGCTATGAAGATATTGATATAAGGATCCTGATAAAGGTGTCGTTCTACTTTGACTCTTTAAAATTGCTACATGATATTCATTGCCTAACTGTATAAAGAGTTCATCTACTTCAACATTGGTTGAAAAAATGACACCTGGTGGATTTTTTCTAAACATATCTTCTACGCGATCTCTCATGATATCAAAAGGAAGTAATTTCATAAAATGAGATTCTTTAGAACCAATTAAAATCAATCTTTCAGGATCAAAGAAATCTAAGAATCCTGCAAGCTCAACACCGGGTCTAGAGAGCATTTCAGATTTAATCTCTCGATTCAGTGTCTTTTGATTATTATTAATAAGCTCTAAATTTAAATCTGTAATCAAATGCTTAATTTTTAATTTCATAATAACCTCCTTTTAGAGTGCAAACTGATCGCCATAAAGAAAGCGTCTAATATATATGGAGACAAAGAGTCTTAAAAGTGAGAATGTGAACGCAAACACGATAAGTCCTTCAATCGATGTGAAATGAAAGCCTTGGACTAAAATTAAATCAATGATGTATAAAATCACAATCTGAACAATCACAGATAGTAAACCCATAGATAAGATCAGTGCTCTTGCTACATATTTAAAAAGTAAGATTTTAACAAAATTTTCTATTGCAGTAAGTAAAAAGATAGCAAGTATGTATCCTAAGATTTCCATTTCTATGATGGGTTGTTTTATACCAATCGCTAAACCAAAGACAACAGCTGAAATGATAAAGTTCACACATAAAGATATCACAAGATGTGTCACATAATTTCTATGCATCATAAAACCAAGTGTTAATGATAACCCTTTTTTCTTTTTACCGCGTTTCTTTAGTTCTTCTAAGATCGCCATTAACTCTTCTTCAGAAGGCTCTCTTTTGTTCTTTGGATCTTTTGGATCTTTTTCATTCATAGTAAGTGTCCCCCAACAACTTGTATTATAACAAATATAGTTAACTTTTTATATCTTTAAAACTTGTTTTAAATATTGGCCAGTATATGATTTATTAACTTTAGCAACTTCTTCAGGTGTTCCAATCGCGATAATCTCGCCGCCACCATCGCCACCTTCAGGACCTAAATCAATCACAAAGTCTGCATTTTTAATAACATCTAAGTTATGTTCTATGACGACCATCGTAGCACCTTCATCTACAATACGATGAAGTACTTTTAAAAGTCTTTTCACATCATCTGTATGAAGACCTGTTGTAGGTTCATCAAGAATATAGATTGATGATGATGTGATACGTCTATAAAGCTCTGAAGCAAGTTTGACTCTTTGAGCTTCACCACCTGACAAAGTGGTTGCTGACTGACCAAGTGTGATGTAATCAAGACCCACATCATAAATGGTTTTTAATTTTTGATATATCTTTTGGTGATTAGTAAAGAACTCTAAGGCTTCTTCAATCGTCATCTCTAAGACATCTGCGATATTTTTTCCTTTATATTTAATCTGCAAGGTTTCATGATTGTATCTTTGCCCACCACAAACCTCGCATGGGACGTAAACATCCGGTAGAAAGTGCATCGAAATCTTTTTAACACCATCACCACCACAAGCCTCACAACGTCCACCTCTCACATTAAATGAGAAACGACCCTTTTGATAGCCTCTCGCTTTCGCTTCATTGGTTTGACTATATAAGTCTCTAATATCATCAAAAACCCCTGTATAGGTTGCTGGATTACTTCTAGGTGTTCTACCAATCGGAGATTGTGAGATTTCAATCACACGATCAATCATTTGATGATCATTAATTGTACTATGTAATCCAGGTTTTTCTTTTGTTTTGTAATATTTAGCTTGTAGACCCTTCATTAAAATCTCATTCACTAACGTTGATTTACCAGAGCCAGAGACACCTGTAACGACTGTTAATTTACCCATAGGAAACCCTACTGAAATATCCTTAAGGTTGTTTTCTTTCGCACCAACCACCATGATATCTTTACCGATACCCACTCTTCTAGTAGGCGGTACTTCAATCGTTTCAAGACCCTTTAAATATCTGCCTGTAATACTGTTTTTATTTGCCATGACTTCTTTGGGTGTGCCACATGCAATGACTTCACCGCCATGTTTACCTGCTCTAGGTCCAATATCGATTAAATAATCAGATGCTAGCATGGTTTCATGATCATGCTCAACGACAACGAGTGTGTTTCCTAAATCACGCATCTTCTTTAATGTTTCAATGAGCTTATGATTATCTCTTTGGTGTAAACCAATGGATGGTTCATCAAGCACATATAAAACACCTGTGAGTTTAGAACCAATTTGTGTGGCAAGTCTGATGCGCTGTGCTTCACCACCTGATAAGGTTCCAGCAGATCTTGCTAAGGTTAAGTACCCTAATCCCACATCCTGCAAGAATGTAAGTCTTGAAATGATTTCTTGAAGTGCTAGTCTTGCGATTTGCTTTTGTTCGATATTGAGTTCTAAAGATTCTAAGAAGGTTATGTTATCATCAATCGACATACGTGTAAGTTCATCGATATTCTTCTTTCCTAGCTTTACAGAAAGTGCTTGCTCATTCAGTCTAGCTCCGTTACAACTATGACATACAGATTCAGTCATGAAATTTTCAATCCATGTTCTAATCCACTCAGATGTTGTTTCTCTATAACGTCTTGTAAGATTATTTATAATCCCTTCAAAGTAATCTTTGTTTTCATGCACTCTACCCGAAGATGATCTTAATTTAAAATGAATTTTGTCGGGAGATCCATAAAGGATTATCTTTAATAAGTCTGGATCTAATTCTTTAATGGGTTTATTTAAGTCGATGTTATAGAAATCGCACACTGCTGCGATTTGCTGTGACTGTAGGTTTTCATCTTCATTGTTCTTATAAGGGATCAAGCCGCCATCTAAAAGACTTGATTCAGGATCAACGACTAAGTCTTCTGAAACCTCTAAATTTAAGCCTAGACCGTTACAATAAGGACAAGCTCCAATCGGCACATTAAATGAAAATAGTCTTGGTTCTAATTCTGGAATCGTAAAATTAGAATCTGGACAACTATAGTTTTGTGAGAAATGAAGGACTGCATCGTTATCTATTAAAACACGTGTTTTACCATTCGCAAGTCTTGCTGCTAATTCTAGAGCATCATAGAGTCTTGAACGAATGCCATCTTTAACGATTAAACGATCAATCACTAAAAAGAAATCATGGTTTTTGTTTTTATCTAAATCAACCATCTCTTCTAATAGGACTTGCTCTCCATCAATATAAGCTCTGGTGAAACCTTCTTTTAAGTATTGTTCTGCTTGCTTTTTAAAGGTTCCTTTTTGTCTTTCAACTATCGGACTTAAAATAACGACTCTTGACCCTTCTTTTAAATTAAGGACTCTTTGTGTCATTTCTTCAATCGATTGTTTACTTAAAGGTTCATCTGTTCCTGGACAATAAGGTGTACCAATTCTTGCATATAAAAGTCTAATATAATCATAAATTTCAGTCACTGTACCTACAGTAGATCTTGGGTTATGTGAGGTTGTTTTTTGATCGATACTAATCGATGGTGATAAACCTTCAATGCGGTCAACATCAGGCTTTTCAAAGTTACCTAAAAACTGTCTTGCATAAGCAGATAAGGATTCCATATATCTTCTTTGGCCTTCTTGATAAAGTGTATCAAAGGCTAAAGATGATTTACCTGAACCAGAAATACCCGTCATGACGACGAGTTTATTTTTGGGGATTTCAATATCTATATTTTTTAAATTATTCTCTCTTGCTCCAAAAACTTTAATAAAGTCCATCTATCTTCACCTTGAATGCTTCTTCAGTTAGGACTGTAATGTTTAATTCTAACGCTTTCTTTAATTTTGAGCCAGCATCTTCTCCTGCAACAACATAATCTGTTTTGCTCGAAACTGAGGATGCAACCTTACCACCAAGTTTTTCTATGATTGCTTGTGCTTGATCTCTAGAAAAAGTTTCTAGTTTTCCTGTTAAGACCAGTGTTTTTCCATTAAACTCATGATCTAATGTTTCCCTTATTTCAGTTTCCATCGTTAAACCAAGTGATTTTAACTCTTCGATCATTTCAATATGCTTGGGTTCCTTAAAATATGATGTAATGCTTTGTGCAATCATTTCACCAATTTCATGAATGCTTAAAAGATCATCATATGTTGCCTCTATGAGTGAATCTATCGTTGGATAATGTTTGACGAGTGTTTTAGCTACCTTCTGTCCAACATGCTTAATGCCTAATCCAAAGATTAGCTTTTCTAAAGGTTGTTTTTTAGAGTTTTCGATCGCCTCTAATAATTTATCAATCTTCTTATCACCAAAACCAGGTAAATCTTTAAGTGGCTCCTTATATGCATGAAGCTTATATATATCAGGTATTTGACTCACATAGCCTAAATCATGTAAGACTTCAACAACCTTTTCACCTAAGGTATCAATATCCATCGCGACACGACTTGCAAAATGAATGAGTTGATTCATATTTTTACCCGGACATTCAAGGTTGACACAAAAATAATCTGCTTCACCTTGTTTTCTTTCAAGATGGCTACCACAGACAGGACATGTATCAATCATAATAAATGGTTTTTGATCTTTTCTCTTTTCTTTGATGACAGAAATCACCTCTGGAATGATTTCTCCTGCTTTATGTACTAAGACATAGTCGCCAATTCTAATGTCTTTAGCTTTTATATAATCTTCATTATGAAGGGTTGCTCTAGCTACTTGTGAACCTGAGATGAAGACCGGTTCCAATTCAGCTACTGGTGTCACAACACCAGTTCTACCAATTTGAAACGTAATATTCTTTAAAACAGTTTCCATTTTTTCAGCTTCAAATTTATAGGCTGTTGCCCATTTTGGAGATTTTGCTGTATAACCAATGAAATCATATAAATCAAATGCATTTACTTTAATAACGACACCATCAGTATCATAAGGTAAAGTTTTTCTTAATACATCATAATCTTTAATTTTTGAAATTAAAGTATCCAAATCATGAAGTAATGCATGGTTAGGATTTACTTTGAAGCCTAGTTTCTTTAAAAAATCTAGAGCTTCAGCCTGCGTGTTTACATAATCATTTGCGTTAACTATCGTATAGACAAATAGATCTAAATTTCTTTTTGATACTATTTTTGAATCTAATTGTCTAATGGTCCCCGCAGCTGCATTTCTTGGATTTGCGAAAAGTGGTTCATTGTTGTTTAATCGTTCTTCATTTGCTTTTTTAAAGCTCTTATGTGGCATAAAAATCTCACCACGCACTTCGATATCTATCTCTTCATTCAGTGTGAGTGGTAAGCTTTTAATCGTTCTAACATTTTCAGTCACATCTTCACCGATGGTTCCATTACCGCGTGTAGCTGCTTGTGTGAATTTCCCTTTTTTATAAATAAGACTCACAGCAAGCCCATCAATCTTCAATTCTGAAACATATGAAAAATCTTTAACGACTTTTCTAATACGTTCATCAAATGCTCTTAATTCATCTTCGTTAAATACATTAGATAAGCTCATCATCGGTACTTGATGTGTAACTTTCTTGAATCCATCTAAAACAACCCCACCAATTTTAAGCGTAGGGGAATCATTTGATTTATATTCTGGATATGTGTTTTCTAATTCGATTAATTCTTTTAATAATCGATCATACTCAAAATCAGACATGGTTGGTTGATCTTTTGTATGATAATCTTCATTGGCTTGATTAATCATTGATACAAGTTCATCGATTCTTTGTTTGATGTTCATCAAAATCACCCAATGATATTATATCATTAAACCACCTTTCAGAGACTGTTTTGACCCCACTTTCCTCAATAAATTGAGAATGTGTGAAGGTGTGGTTTTGATGACTCATTTTTACACTTGTAAGATACAAAAAGTCTTTAGCTCTTGTGATTCCAACAAACATCAATCTCCTTTCTTCTTCAATAGCTTGAAAGGTTCTTTGCTGATAAGAAGGAAATTCTCCTTGCTCAAGACCAATCATAAAGACAACATCGAACTCTAACCCTTTTGCTTGGTGAATGGTTAAAAGTTCAATACCGCTAGATTCATAGGATGATAAAAAGCCGTCTTGAAAGTCAATATGTTGTTCATGTAACATGATCTTTAATTGATAAGCTCTTTTGTGTTGTCTAAATAAAACAGCGATAGACTTAGGCTTGATGTCTTGTTTGATGTAATCAATTATCCTTTGAATGATAAACATCGCTTCTTTTTCAGTGTCAGAAAAGACAAGGTGATAGACTTGTTTTTTAGTATTTTTTGTAGCAATCAAATCCTTTTTATAAAGTCTCTCATTTCTCTTAATAAGGCGATTTGCGTGTGTTATGATGGTTTCGTTACTTCGATAATTTAATGTTAACTGATATTGTATTGCTTGATAGTCTTTGATGAACTTTCCAATGATTTGATGGTCTGCACCTCTAAATTGATAAATTGATTGATCAGGATCTCCAACAGCTAAAACATGGGTATCATTTTTTATGAGTTTTTTTAGAAGTTCATATTGAATAATGTTTGTATCTTGAAATTCATCAACAAAAATATACTTATATGTTATATCATGATGCTTTTTCAAATAAGCATCATAACTTAATATCAAATCATCAAAATCATATAAGTTGGCATCTTTCAAATAGGCTTGATATCTGTCGTAATGTTTTGGTTTTTTTGTTTTATAATAGCTGTTTTTATACACACTTATAGAGAGTAAATCTTCTTTTTTGAAGCCTAAAAAATCATCTTTGAGTATGTTGATTTCTTTATGTGTAATCTCTTTTAATCTGATATAACAAAACTGATGAAAGGTGTGAATATGAAGGTCTTTTTGGTTTAATCTTTCCTTCATTTCAAAAGATGCTTTTCTTGTAAAGGTAATTGCTAAAATGTCATCCTTATGAACACCTTCACTTAAGAGCCACTTTATTCTTTCAACAATCACTCTAGTTTTACCACTTCCTGCACCAGCTAACAAAAAAAGAAAGCGATCATCAGCATATACCACTTTCTTTTGTTCATCATTCAACATCATTATCACCCATCTTATGATAGTGATTATTTTTAATTTTTTCTTACTTTTGTAAGTGATGGATGTGATTCCAATATCTTTTTTACACCATGGGGCATCCCAAAAGCGATGGTTGCAATATCACCATCTACTCTTACAACAACACCAAGTCCAAAGACTTGATGATTCACATGGTCCCCCATCTTAAGTAAATTAGATGATGATTTTTGGTCATAGACCACTTGACCTTTTTCCATTTCTACTCTTGATTCATTGATAAATCTTGATGGGTAACTATAACGCATGGAACCATAGACCATGCGTTGATCCGCATAGCTCATATATAATCTTTCCTTCGCTCTTGTAATACCTACATAAGCGATTCTTCTTTCTTCTTCAAGCTCGCTCGGATTCATAAGGCTTCTATCACTCGGAAAAATATTTTCTTCCATGACAACCATGAAGACAACTCTAAACTCTAAGCCTTTGACTTGATGATAGGTTGCAAGCTTTACATGATCAAAGTCTTCTACATCTTGATCTAAATCTGTATAAAGTGCGATTTGATCAAGCTGTGCTCGAATTTTTTCATAAAAGGTACCTTCATAATACATATCGCCACGGACAAAGACGTTTTGAAGTTCTTTTAAGTTATCGATTCTATCATCAGCAATTTCATCATTTTCAGCTCTAAGCATATCCATATAACCAGATTTTTTCATCAGATATGGCATAATCTCTGATAAATTCTCGAAAGTATCGAATTGATCTCTCATCTCTAAAATCAGAGCTTTAAAATCAATTAAGCTCTTTTTAGCTTGAGGCGTTAAATCAACATAATCAATCGCATCAAACATCGATAAGCCGAGCTCTTTGGCTTTCGTTTCTAATTTTTGAACAGAGACTAGCCCAATACTTCTTTTAGGTACGTTGACGATTCTTTTTAAATAAAAATCTAAATCAGGCTCTAAAATGACTCTAATATACGCTAAAGCATCCTTAATTTCTTTTCTTTCATAAAATGAAATACCGCCATAAATGATGTAAGGTATACCTTCTTTAATCATCGCTTCCTCAAAAAGACGGGATAATGCGTTATTTCTATAAAGGACAGCCATTTCATCATAAGGGATCCCCATATGATGAAGCTTTCTAATCTCATTAACAACAAAAAATGATTCTCTAATATCATTTGATTCATGCTGGTAAAAGGGATAATAGCCTTCACCATGATCTGATGCTAAGGTTTTAGCTGCTGGACGGTTGAAATTATAGTTAATCAGTTTATTCGCGGCTTCTAGAATCCTGTTTGTAGATCGATAGTTTTTTTCAAGCAAGACTTGTTCAGCATTAAAATCCTTCATGAAGGATCTTGCGTTTTCATAATTTGCCCCTCTAAATGCATAAATCGATTGATCAGGATCTCCCACAACAAAAAGATTTCTATGTCTTTCTCCTAAAATCTTTAATATCTTATATTGAATCGTATCTGTATCTTGGAACTCATCAACAAGCACATGCTCAAAAAAGGTTTGATATTTATCTCTAATATGAGGATAATCTTCAAATAACTCTAAAGTATATAGTAATAAATCATCAAAGTCTAAAAGTTGATTTTCTCTTAAATAGGCTTGATATTTTTTAAAGATTTTTTCTTCATCTGTTCTTTCAAATTCCTCTAATCTTCTTGTCTTATATAAAGAAAATAAATTCCTTAAGAGTTTCACTGAAAACATTTTAATATCTAAGCCTAATTCTTTAATTTGATCTTGAATAATCTTTTTCACATCATCTTCATCAACAACATTAAAATTAGGACGATAGCCATATGGAAGCTCTGCAATATGTCTTCTTAATATTTGTAATCCAAATGCATGAAAGGTATACAGCCACACGCTCATTGCGTGAGGTCCTGTCATGTCAACAACACGTGATTTCATTTCTCTAGCTGCTTTATTCGTAAATGTCACAGCTAAGATATGTGAGGGTGTCACACCATTCATAATGAGGTATGCAATGCGTGATGTGAGTGTCTTTGTTTTACCAGTACCAGCACCAGCAACGACAAAAAGAGGGCCACCTGGATGGATGACCGCCTTTAATTGAGAAACATTTAAGGATGCAAGTGCATTCAAGGTAAAACCTACTTTCTTATTTGTAAGAGCTCTTTAAAGGTACAATCTCGTTAAAGACTAATTTATCTTTTGTTGATGATGGATCAACATTGAAATAACCATTTCTTACAAATTGATATTTTTCTTGTGGTTTTGCTTGATGAAGAGCATCTTCTACAAAACCTTCTTTAACATCCCATGAATCGTTATTAAATCTTTCTTCTAAAGGAAGACTTTCATCACCAATAATCATAGGACCAAAGAAGTTAAAGATTGCTTTTTGAGCATGAGTAGCTTCAACAAAATGGATGGTACCATTAGGTTTTCTTTCATTGAAACCAGATCCACTCTTTGTGTTTTCATCATAGGTAGCAAGCACTTCAATGACGTTGCCATCATGATCTTTAATGACATCATAAGCTTTAATAAAATAGGTGTGAAATAAGCGAACTTCTTCGTTTAACGCAAGTCTCTTATACTTGTTATTTGGCTTTTCTAAGACAAAATCGTCTTGTTCAATATAAAGATGTCTTGAAAAAGGAATGTTTCTTTCACCAATCTCTGGAAGGTCTGGATGATACGCTGAACTCACATATTCTATCTTATCTTCAGGATAGTTAGTAATCGTTACCTTAAGTGGATTGATGACTGCCATGGCACGTTTTGCATGGAGTTGTAAATCATCTCTCACAGCAGCTTCTAGCATGTCTATACCTACAGTTGAATTCACTTTTGATAGACCAGTAGAAAGAATAAAATTTCTAATCGCTTCTGGTGTATAACCTCTACGTCTCATACCTGATAAGGTTGGCATACGAGGGTCATCCCAGCCTGTGACTTTACCTTTTTCAACAAGATCTCTTAGAAATCTCTTACTCATTACAGTGTTTTCAATATTTAAACGACCAAACTCAATTTGTCTAGGCACTTTAGGCATTTCAGTTTCTCTAACAACCCAATCATATAAAGGACGATGATCCTCAAACTCTAAGGAGCATAAAGAATGTGTAATACCTTCAATCGCGTCCTCTAATGGATGTGCATAATCATACATAGGATAAATCACCCATGTTTTACCTGTATTATGATGTTCTGCGTAACTGATACGATAAAGCACAGGGTCTCTCATGTTCATATTAGGTGATGTCATATCGATTTTTGCTCGAAGGACACATTCACCTTCTTTATATAAACCTTTTCTCATATTTGAAAACAGTTCTAAGTTTTCTTCTACAGAACGATTTCTATAAGGAGATAGCGTACCTGGTGTATTGACATTCCCTCTCATATTTTGAATTTCTTCAGGTGTAGAATGATCAACATATGCAAGTCCTTTTTTAATTAAAAGCACGGCTCTCTCATACATCTCTTCGAAATAGTCAGATGCAAAAAAGATGTTTTTAGGCTCATAGCCTAACCATCTGATATCCTCTAAGATTGATTTAACGTATATATCGTCTTCTTTACTTGGATTTGTATCATCATATCTAAGATTTGTATATCCACCATATTGTTTCGCTGACTCAAAATCTGTGATGATGGCTCTTGCGTGACCGATGTGTAAAAAGCCATTAGGTTCAGGTGGAAATCGTGTAATAATCTCTTTATGTTTACCTGTTTTTAAATCTGTTTCTATGATTGTTTTAATAAAATTGGAAGTTGTTTCCATATAATCACCTTCTTGTCTATCTTATTATATAAGAAAAGGTCATTTACTACAAGTTAAGATGACAAAAAAACACCTTAGGAAACCTAAAGTGTTTTCTCATTTTGAGTTAAAAATTATGGTATTAAATTATAAATCTCGTCAAAATCAATTTCGCTTTCTTCTAGTGATGAGATTAAATCATTTAAGAGTTCTTCTTGTTCAGCTTCATCGAGACCAGCGATGACTTCAAGTAATGCTTCAGCTGCTGCTTCCGGATCACCTTCAGGATCAGTAACACTATTTAAAATATCATTAATCGCATCATTTAATTCAGGTGGATAATTTGGATTATCTGCAATATTTGTTAAAGCATCTTGAATCGCATCTTGAATGTCTTGTAGAGGAATCGTATCGTTAAGTGAAATAAAGAGTCGTAAATTACCATTAACAACAGCAACAGATTCAATACTTACACCAGATTGTTGCATTTGCTCATCAAAGTTTTCTAAGACAAACGCACCATCTCTAATAATTTCGTTTTCACCTAGCATGCTTAAGACAGTTGCGATGTGCTCTTGTCCTAAAGTCACTTCACCTGCTGTTAAGCTATTTAATGTAAAGAGTAAATCATTACCATCAACAGATGGTGTTGTATCAATAATGATGACTGTTCTAAAGTATTTTAATGGATCAGTAGCACTTTCTATCTCAAGAGGAATATAAACCTTCATCGTATCTGTCATTGTGACATATGGTATAAGTGCGCGCATGTTATAGCCTTCGTAAATCTCGGATTCAAAAACAACACCTGCAGCAAACTCTGCACTTCTAATAAAATACTCAAATACTCTATTTAATGTATAAGGATCTAATTCAATGAATGGATTAGGTGAGTAAATACTTGTAATAATGAGAGCATTGACCTTAGAAGCTAAAATCGCTTGGAGTTGTGTATCATTTTGAATACGGTCAACTTCTGGAATTGTTACGATTGGTGTGACTTCATCTCGTGTTTTGCCTAAAGCAAATCTCGCATTAAATATACCTTCCTCAAATCCAATAGTTACAAGCTCATTTTCTTCAACAAAAGCGATTAAAGATTGAATCAGTGCTTTTTGTTGAGGGTCGTCTTCAAAACTTCTTTCAATGACTTCATCAACACTTAATCTAACTTCACGTTTTTGGGCATCAAACTCAGCTAAGCCACCAAGTTGATCGTCAATTAAACCTTTAATATCTTGACCAGTTACAAGTTCAGCTGCCCAACTAGCCACGCTAAATGTCCAAGCAAGTGGTAAATTACCAATGTTTAATTTATCAAGCTTTAAAACAACTTCTTCTGTGTCGATTGAAATATCAAATCCAATAACGACAGCTGTTTTATAGGTAAAACCGCCTACAAAAGCGTGTGCACCTGATGTGATAGTTACAGTTGAGTCACCAAACTCAACCCAAGAGCCTTGATAACCATAGTATGCTTCTTTCATGACGTAATATCTTTGATCGTCATCAGCATCTTCATCAAGATAGTTTTCATTAATGCCTAAAAAAGCATCTTTTAAAAGTCCATTTGCATTCGTTTGTTCAATCGTTAAACCAATGGTGTCTTCAGTGCTATTACCTAGCAAAAAAGCATCTAGTTCTTCTTGAACCATCGCAGATAACGGCATTGCATCGACAGCTTCAAATTCATCGATTGGAATAGAGACACTCTTGTATCCTAATCCTAATACGATGAGAGGTAATGCAATAATGGATATGATTGGAATAAAGATTAATTTAAAGAGAAATTTCACATACATCACTTCCTTTTCTTTAGATTTATATTATTCTTTTACTAAATAAAATACAATGTTTTCGCATATAATTCACACAAAAAAGTAAGAATTTTGACATAAATAAAGCATGTGAAAAGAAAAGCCGACGGGCTCGGCTTATAAGTCTTCAACACTTAAAGTGGAAATACCACCTATTAAATAATCTTTTTCTTCATCTAATAGTTTGTTTTTGATCATTAGTTCTTTGACTCTTATTCAGTTTTCATTTTTTTAAACTATAGGCATTTAATAATCTTTTCTCATCTAATTAGGAAAGCATTTTATGTTTCATTATATAGTAACTAACCCATCTATACACTTTAATTATGTTTATTCCTAATTCTTAAGCTACTGAAATAGCTGACTTGCCGGATTCAATGATAAACTTTGATGTTCTTTCTCTTATTCCTTCTGAGTACTTACTGTTATTGCTTGGTATGGTTACTAGACCTTTCAGCTTTCTATGCATATGGTATCATACTTACTGTTTAAATTCCATACCAGTCCATTATCGCCTTTCTATCAAATTCACATTCCAATATCCAAAATTAGCATTTATATGTTTTCATTATTTGTATAACTTCTATTGCTAAACTAACGAATTCTTTTATTTCTCAATCTTTTTCTAAAGTAATCGGTAAATGTGTGAAATCATCGTCAAAAACACAATAGATTTCTTTACTTGGAACCATGTAGTAGCATTTTATCAAATCATGTTTATAATTGTAAAGATTATCTTTTACTAACATAGGTATTTTACAATCAATAAACCTGATTAAGGTATTCTTTTCTTGCTCATTAATTTTTGTTTCAACCTTACCAACATGCTTCATTATTTCTTTTATTTAATCTAGCTCAAACAATTCTCTATATTTTTTTTCTTTAACTTTAAACTCTATTTTCTTCGCGTTTTCACATTTTGTTAGTAGAATTTTAGGAAATACTTGATCATATGGATTAATAAGTATACAAATCTCGTTTATGAGTGTTCTTTTAATTTGTCTTCTTGCTTTCATATTTATATTATCGGCGATTATATTAAACTTTTTTTTAGAAAGAACAACTAAATTACTAATGAAATATAGGTACTTTACCTCTTCAAACTCAATCTTTTTTCTTTTATTGAGCCACTTTTGTATAACTAATTTATCATTAAAATATGTGAAATACCAATGATCAATCAATAATAAATAAGTAAAACAATTTAATATGAGAAGAATAACAAACACTATCATCGGAATTATCGTGTCTATAGATGGCTCTTTTGTAGCAAAGAAAACAATCATTACTACTGATATTATATTCATTAAAGGAACAAGTAAGTTTATGTGATTAGCTACATTATTATACTTTTTCATTAAATCTAACCCTCCTATTAGTAATATGTAAGTATTCTCGTTGCTGTATTTGAATTTCTATATAAATCTGAAATTAAATCATATGTCCATCCAAGTTCAGCTCCCATCATTGGTCCCCAAAAAGCATCAAATACTTTATAACCTGTCGGATCAGCGAAACTAAATACTCCCGATCCAAGCGCTATCATTGCTCCTCCAAATGATATACTATCACCATCGATTGCTGCTTTGGAAATATACACACCTAAAGATAAAGTTCCATTCACACCAGCCATAATTGAGCGCTGGGCAAATACTCCTAATTTAGAGATTGTTCCAACTTGTGCACCAATTGAACCGGAAATTGCTCCAACGATTGAACCAAGCATGAAACCTGTAGAAGCTTTATCTGAATCGAAATGAAAACCATCTTCATCGAGTGAAACACCACTAATAATTCCAACGGTTCCACCGACAGATGCACCCAAGAATGCACTTCCCAATATAGCAGCTGCGGCACCTCCTGTTAAAACCGTTGCTACCCCCAAACCAACAATTATTCCTATGCCTATTGTCCATTTTAACCATTCAGGCATATTACCGCTGGGGTCGGAGTACATAACAGGATTATTACCACAATATGCATATAGATTTAAACCTTGTTCACTGGATGGATCTAAATAATTGATTGAATCAGCACTAATGAATCTTCC
>ERZ869909.829-NODE-829-length-30229-cov-11.997844_pt1 | contig 30229 bp, 25 predicted proteins | sample MGYA00520892_ERZ869909 | MGnify/ENA primary metagenome ERZ869909 (study PRJEB32215, sample SAMEA104723947) | bioreactor metagenome | biome: bioreactor; feature: anaerobic bioreactor; material: water | place: China | collected 2015-03-12 ...
GGGGGGGTTTGCCCCGGGCCCGCGGGCGAGAGGGGGGCTGGGGGGGGGCCCCGGGGGGGTGTGGGGGGGGGGTTGTGCCGGGGGAGACCCCGGGGGCGTGTGCGACACGCCCGGTCAAATCGGACTGGGTCATTGAAAGGGCCGGTCGTTGGGGGCACGAAACAGTTCGCGCATGGTTTCGGACAGGGGGTAGTTCAGATTGAGCCCTGAGGGCGGGAGCGGGCTCATGAACCACTTGCGATAGATGCGTTCGGCTTCGCCCGAGGTCATCAGGCGCGCGAGGGTATTGTCGACCAGTCGCTTGAAGACGAAGTCGTCGCGTCGCATCATGCAGCCATAGGCCTCGAACGACTGCGGTGTGCCGGTGACGATCCAGTCCTCGGGGGACTGCGCGCGCGCCAGTTCTCCATATAGCAGCGCATCGTCCATCATGAATGCGTCCACTTCTCCACGCTCGAGCAGGTCGAAGCTTTCGTGATGGTCGACTGCCGTGACGATGCGGATTCCGGCATGGCGCAGTTGGTTCATGCGTCGCAGCAGGCGCTCTGACGTGGTCCCGGCCGTCGTTACGACGGTACGCGCGGAAAGATCGGAGAAGTCGCGGATGCCGGAGTCACGCCGCGTGAGCATGCGTGTGCCGATGATGAAGATGGTGTTGGAAAACGCAACCTGACGAGCGCGGATCGAGTTGTGCGTGGTCGAGCCGCATTCGAGGTCGATCTCGCCGCTGCGAATCATGGCGATGCGGTTTTCCGGTGTGACCGGTACCAGACGCAGCACCAGCAACGGCTCTTCGAGGTGACGGCGTACCGCATCGACGATCTTCAGCGCGAACTCGTGGGAATAGCCGACGACCTGTCCGTTGTCGTCGTAATACGAAAAGGGCACCGAGGATTCCCGGTGCCCGAGGGTCATGTAGCCGCGTTCCTTGATGCGTGTCAGTGTGTCGGCGGTGGACGGTTGAGCCTGCGCCGCGAACGCGGTACAGGCCAGAAGCAGCGCGACCAGCAGTAGCGGTGCGGGCGCCAGCTGTGGCCAGGGGAACGGCACAATGCGGAATGGACGTCTCATGGGGGTGTCCCTGCGATCTGTCACGGTCGTCGAGGCGCGCGCGCCTGGTGGGCGGAACGCACCGGGGTGGGCGCATTCTAGCCCGGAACGCGCGGGCCTGCGTAGCGTGTCGGGCCCGCGACCCGGTGGGCCGGGGCGCGGGCGTCGGGGCAGGGCTGGTGAAGATCAGCCGGGCGAGCCGTCGGCCGCTTCCTGTTGCTGCAGTGCCCACATTCTTGCGTAGTGACCGTTGGCGGCGAGCAGTTCCGCATGTGGGCCGCGTTCGATGATGCGTCCGCTATCGAGAACGATGATCTCGTCGGCGTTCATGATGGTCGACAGCCGGTGGGCGATGACCATGGCGGTGCGGCCTTCGGCGGCGCGCTCCATCTGCGCCTGGATGGCTTTTTCGGTGCGGGAGTCGAGCGCCGAGGTGGCTTCGTCGAAGATCAGGATGGCCGGGTTCTTGAGCAGCGCGCGGGCGATCGCGACGCGCTGTTTTTCGCCGCCGGACAGTTTCAGCCCACGTTCGCCGACACGGGTTTCCAGCCCGTCGGGCAAGCGGGAGATGAAGTCGCTCAGTTGCGCGGCCTGTACCACCGCCGCGATCTCGTCCGGATCGGCATCCGGGCGGCCGTACTGGATGTTGTAGTACAGCGTGTCGTTGAACAGCACCGTGTCCTGGGGCACGATGCCGATCGCCGCGCGCAGGCTGGACTGGGTGAGGCCGCGCAGGTCGTGTCCGTTGATGCGGATCGCGCCGCCATCGACGTCGTAGAAGCGGTACAGCAGGCGCGCCAGGGTGGATTTTCCCGAGCCGGAGTGTCCGACCACGGCTACGGTGCGCCCGGCTGGAATCGCGAAATCGACGTCATGCAGGATCGGGCGCTTGGCGTCATAGGCGAAGCTGACATTCTCGAAGCGTACCGAGGCCGGTCCCGGTTGCAGCGTCAGCGCGTCGGGTGCGTCGGAAATCTCGCGGTTCTGGTTCATCAGGCCGAACATGCGCTCGATGTCGGTCAGCGCCTGGCGCAGCTCGCGGTAGATCACGCCGAGAAAATTGAGCGGAATGTAGAGCTGGATCAGGAAGGCGTTGACCAGCACGATGTCGCCGATGGTCATCTGCCCGTCGGCGACGCGAATCCCGGCCTGCCACATCATCAGCGTGACGCCGACCGCGACGATGACCGCCTGGCCGATGTTGAGGCCGGACAGCGAGAACTGGTTCTTCAGCTGGGCGCGCGTCCATTTGTCGATTTGCTCGTCGTAGCGCCGCGCCTCGTATTCCTCGTTGTTGAAGTACTTGACGGTCTCGAAGTTGAGCAGGCTGTCGATGGCCCTCGCATTGGCAGCCGAGTCGAGCTCGTTGGCGCGCCGGCGCAGCGCCGTCCGCCAGTTGGTGACCTGCACCGTAAACACGATGTAGAGCACCAGCGTGACCAGCGTGATGATCGCGAAGATGGCGTCGTAGCGCAGCAGCAGCACGCCGATCACCAGCCCGATCTCGACCAGCGTCGGCAGGATGGAGTACAGCGTGTAGCTGATCAGCGAGTTGATCGAGCGCGTGCCGCGTTCGATGTCCCGGGTCAGTCCACCGGTCTGGCGTTCGAGGTGAAAGCGCAGGCTGAGCGCGTGCAGATGGCGGAACACCTGTAGCGAGATGCGGCGAACGGCCGCCTGGGTGACCCGCGCGAACACGATCTCGCGCAGCTCGGTCAGCAGCGAACTGGAAAAGCGCAGCAGGCCATAGGCCAGCAGCAGCGCCGCCGGGACGACGATGAAGGCCTGCTCGGGGGTGATCGTCAGCGCATCGATCACCTCCTTGAACACCAGTGGCACTGCCACGTTGGCGGCCTTGGCGCCGATCAGGCACGCCAGCGCGAACAGCACGCGGCCCTTGTAGGCCCACAGATAGGGCAACAGGCTCTTCAGTGTCTGCCAGTCACGGCGTTCGGTGGGTTCGGGGCCGGGCAGGGCGGTGGCGGGGGCGCGTCTCATCGGTGCAGGGGGTCCGTGTCGTTGGCTTGCCAGGAAGCGGCAAGCGCGAAGGATACCCCTGTTGGCCGAATCAGCCGAACAGATTGCCGGTGGAGGCGATCAGCCAGTAGTACAGCACGAAGCGGGGGATGCGGAACAGCACCGAGGCGGCGAGTACGGTGGTCCAGCGCAGACCCAGCACGCCGGCGGTCCAGCAGGTCACGGAATACGGCAGCGGCGTGATCGAGCCGATCACGACCGCCCAGAAGCCGTACTTGCGGATGAAGTCGTGGTGGTCGTCCTTGAATTCACCGAACAGGCGTTGCGACCAGCGAAAGTGTCCGAGCCAGCGCCCGATGCCCCAGCCCATCATCCCGGCACAGACCGACACGGCGCCCAGTGTGACCACGTACTGCTGCCAGTTCTCCGCCAGCGGGCTCTTGGCGATGACCACCAGCAGGATGTCCGGCGGGAACGGGGTGACCAGCGTGTCGGTGACGAGCAAGATCATGCACATGCCGATGAAGCCGATGCGCTCGACCACCCAGGTCGTGCCGACCGTCAGCTCGTCCTCGAACAGAAAACCGAGCACGGTCATCAGGACGATGAATATGACCAGTGCGGAGATGGCCTTGACGAGATTGTCCCTGAGCATGAACGTGCGAGCGGTTGGAATGGACCGTGAAGAAGAATGGGAAGCGAGGCAACGAACCACAGCGGCATCGGGGGTCGGCACGACGCGAACAGGCGAGAGCGGACATCGCCTTCGCCGGCGCGCGTGCTTCGACCACGTCGCCGTGAATCGGTTGCGGGATGTTACCGAGGGGAGCTGACGGCCGACTGACGCCGCATCATCCGGTGGCGATGTGGTTCAACCCGTGTTGCGCGACCGCAACAGATTGACCGCCAGACCGATGAACATCACGCCCGCCAGTCGATCCAGCCAGAGGCCGATACGCGGCCGGCGCTGCAGGACCTGCCCGATCCCGCCAGCGGCCCAGGCGATGGTGCCGAACACCACGATGGTCTGCAGCGCGAAGACCACGCCGAGCAACACCATCTGTCCGCCGACCGCGCCCAGTTCGGGGCGCACGAACTGCGGCAGAAAGGCGAGGAAGAACAAGGCCACTTTTGGGTTGACCGCGTTGGCGATGAAGCCGCGCGCGACGTAGCGATGCCACGGCAGGGCCGGTGTGCCGTTGGTGCTGGCGGCGCTGACCCCGCCGCTACGCAGCGCCTGCACGCCCAGCCAGGTCAGGTAAGCGGCGCCGGCGATCTTGAGGGCGAGAAAAGCATTGGGTGAAGCGAGCAGCACCGCGCTCACGCCCAGCGTTGCCCACAGGGTGTGGGTGAAGCAACCCAGCGCACAACCCAGCGCGAGTCCGAACCCTGCGCGTCGTCCGCGGGCGAGGCTTTGTCCCAGCACCATCAGGTTGTCCGGTCCGGGAGCGAAGGTCACCACCAGAGAGACTGCGAGAAAGGTCAGCAGCAGATCGATTGGGAGCATGGTGGATGTGTTTGCCGACGTGGGTGGTGGTTGAGCAAGAGGGTCAGTCTCGAACGTGATCGTCGATCGCCTGGAGCACCCGAAAGCGGCGTAATCGGCGCTCCCGGGCCAATGTCAGGGCTGGCTCAACAGTCTCCCGGAAGCGGTGGCGGACGTCAATCGGAAATGACTGTGGTGTAGCCAAAGTGCAATGGAGTATGTCGGATCAACGATCCCGACCTTGACAATCGAAAACGTGACGGCCATATTTCAAACGAACGTTTGAATGTGTGGCGAGTTCCTTTTGGGGCATGCGCATTCGGCGACGAGATGAGCAGTGTGTGGATCGACTTTGCCGGTAGAGCGAAGCGTCCGGACGGGCAAGTGGTCACTCGTGGAGGAGGTGTGTACATGAAGCGCAACGTTTGTGGCGCGGGCGTGCCCGTGCTCAGGATCAGTGTGCTTGCGGCCGCGCTTGCGCTGGTCTTTGACGCAAGCACTCCGGTGCAGGCATTCGAGTTCGCCAGTGAGAGCGGCGAGGTCACCGGCAGTTTCGACACCACGGTCTCGGTCGGCGCGCTGTGGCGCATGCAAAGTCGTGACCGGTCTTTGATCAGTATCGCCAATGGCGGTACCGGACGGGCACCGAACGAGGACGACGGCAACCTCAATTACCGGCGCGGCGAGCTGGTGTCCAACGCCGTCAAGGTCACCCACGATTTTGAGGTGAATTACCGGAATTTCGGTGCCTTCGTGCGTGGTTCCTACTTCTACGACGAAGCCATCATGGGCAAGCGTGCGCTGAGTTCGCGCGTCCGCCGCGAGGTCGGCCGGGATGCGGAGTTTCTCGACGCCTTCGTCCGCGGTCGCTTCGACGTCGGCGGGCGGGACCTGAATCTGCGGGTTGGTCGCCAGGTGGTGAGCTGGGGTGAGAGCACCTTCATCCTCAACGGCATCAACGTGCTCAACCCGATCAACGTCAGCCGCCTGCGCATTCCCGGCTCGGAACTGCGCGAAGGCCTGATGCCGACGGCGATGGTGTGGGGTTCGCAGGCGCTGACCGACAACGTCTCGCTCGAAGCCGTGTGGCTGGCCGAATGGGAGAAGACCCGGATCGACCCGGTCGGTACCTTCTTCAGCACCAACGACTTCGTCGCCGTTGGCGGCAGCAATGCCTACACCGGGTTCGGGCGGCGCAATGACAACAACGCGCCGCCGGGGGCGTTCCCGATCGATCCGGCGGGGCAGTTGATCGCGCCGCGCTCGAGGGATCGCACGCCGGGCAGCGGTGGCGAGTATGGACTGGCGCTGAGGGCCTTTCTGCCCGGGCTGAACTTCACCGAGGTTGGCTTCTATCACGTCAATTACCATAGCCGCACCCCCTATGTTTCCGGCTATCGTGGCGGCATCACCGCGCCGGCCACCATCGCCAGTCCGTTGCCTCCGGGCGCGGATCTTGCGCTGGGGGCGGCCGGCCTGCCGGTAGCCCCGGCGATGCCGGGCTGCACGGTGTTCGATGTGCCGACCTTCGGCGCCCTGCATAATGCTTCCAACATCGGTGCGCTGGCGGGTGTGCTTGGCGACGTCGGTGCGGCGACTCAGCTGTCCGCGCTGAATGCGACCAATGCCGCCTGCGCCACGGCCATGCTGAGCGGTGGCGCCGGAACCTATTTCGTCGATTACCCCAAGAACATCCGCCTGTTCGGGGTCAGCTTCAACACCGCCGGACCGGCCGGCATCGCGCTGCAGGGGGAGTATTCGTATCGTTCCAATCAGCCTTTGCAACTGCCCGCAGCCGAACTTCTCGGCGCGGCGCTCGGGGTGGCCAATCAGCTGACCAGCACCAACCCGCTCGAGGCCGTGGCGGTACCTTATGGCACCGAGATCCGCGGCTACCGTCGCGTGCGCATGCACCAGGTACAGTTCACCGGCACCAAGGCCGTACCACAAGTGCTCGGCGCGGAACAGCTGGTGATGGTCGGCGAGGTTGGCTACACCCGGCTCAATCTTCCGTCCAGCCTCAAGTTCAATGCACCAGGCTGCCATTTGCCGCAACCGGGTTCGGCCACGGCCACGTCGTTCGGCTCGACCGACGTCAATTGCTTCGCCACCAAAAACTCCTGGGGATACCGCCTGTTGGCGCGAGCCGAGTACCCGGATGCGATCGGTGGCGCCACGCTGTTGCCGCGCATTGCGTTCGCGCACGACGTCAAGGGGCGCAGCCCGACCTTCAACCAGGGGGCGAAAGCGCTCACGCTGGGGCTGGGGGTCAGCTATCAGCAGAACTGGCAGGCCGACGTGGCGTATACGAGCTTCTTCGGTGGCCGGCGAGTGCGTGGCGTCGACGCCGACGGCACGCGCTACGCCAGTCACACCAACCCGCTGAAGGACCGCGACTTCCTGTCGGTGAGTGTCAGCTATTCGTTCTGAGCAATCGGGAAGATGGGAGACCATACGGTGAACAAGAAGACGATGACGAATCTGTGCGCCATGATCGCATTTGCCTGGCTGGCAATGCCGGTGCTGGCGCAGGTGTCGGCCACCGAGGCGGCCCGGCTCGGGCAGGAACTGACCCCGATGGGGGCCGAGCGGGCGGGCAATGCCGCCGGCACGATCCCGGCCTGGGACGGTGGCCTGGCTACCCCCCTGGCCGGCCACGTGGCGGGAGGGCATTATGCCGACCCGTTCACGGAGGATGCGGTGCAGTTCACGATCGACGCCACCAACCTCGACCAGTATCGCGATCAGCTCACGCCCGGGCAGATCGCGTTGCTCGAGACCTATCCGACCTGGCGGATGAATGTGTATCCGACGCGTCGCAGCGCTGCCTTCCCGCCCGTGCATTACGAGCAGACCATGGCCAATGCGACCCGTGCCGTGCTTGCCGACGGCGGTCGCGCGATCACGGGGACCACCGGGGGCGTGCCGTTCCCGATTCCGCAAAACGGCATGGAAGCCATCTGGAACCATCTGACGCGCTACCGTGGCGAAGCCTATGCAATGAACTGGAGCCAGGCGGCGGTCACGCGCACCGGCAGCTATACTCCGGTGCGTTTCGAGTACGAGTACGACTTTCACTACGGCAGTCTCGACAAGTCGGCGGAGCAGATCGAGGAAGGCAAGCTGTTCAACTTCCTGCAGACGGTGACGGCGCCAGCGCGGCTCGCCGGCCAGATCCTGCTGGTGCACGAGTATCTCGACCGTCGCCAGGCCTGGACCTACAACCCGGGGCAGCGCCGGGTGCGGCTGGCCCCCAACGTTGCCTACGACAACCCGGGCACGGCGGCCGACGGTCTGCGCACCAACGATGACTTCGACATGTTCAACGGCGCCATCGATCGCTATGACTGGACCCTCGTCGGCAAGCGTGAAATCTACGTGCCGTACAACGCTTACCGGCTGGTCGGCAACACCATCGGCATGGCCGACGTGTTGCAGGCGGGGCACATCAACCCGGACCACGCACGCTATGAACTGCACCGGGTATGGGTGGTCGACGCCACCCTGAAGCAGGGCACCAGTCACATCTACAAGCGCCGTACCTTCTACCTCGACGAGGACTCGTGGTCGGTGTTGGTGGTCGACAAATACGACGCGCGCGATCAACTGTGGCGGGTGTCGGAGCTGCATACCATCAACTGGTACGACATCCCGATGGTGTATCCCAATCTGGAGGTGCACCACGACCTGCAATCCGGGCGCTACATCGCGATGGGGCTGCGCAACGACGAGTCGCGCGTGTACCAGTCGATCGAGCCGCGTCCAGCGCGCTTCACCCCGGCGGGGCTGCGGGGCGTGGGAACCCGCTGAGACGGGGGCGGCGGACATCGTCTTGGCATGCGGGGGGAGGCAACGTGGACCGCGTGATCGGCTTCGGTTTTTCGCTGTGGGTGGTGGCGGCAGCAGTGTTTGCCTTCATGGAGCGCAGCGACCCGCCGATGCCGCCGACCGAGGTGCGCGTCGAGCACTTGCTGATGCTCGACGCGCTGCACGTCGGCGAGCGTCTGGTTGCCGTTGGTGAGCGTGGCCGAATCTTCGTCTCCGAGGACGCTGGGCAGGCCTGGCGGGCTGCGGTCTCGCCGACCGAAGCGATGCTGACCGCGCTCGCACGGGCGGACGCCGATGGGCGGACCCTGGTCGCCGTGGGGCACGATTCGGTGATCCTGCGCAGTGTCGATGGTGGTCTGACGTGGCGTCAGCACTACGCTGACGCGGACGCGGAGGCGCCGCTGCTTGCGGTCCTGTTCGATGAACGAGGACGGGGTTTCGCGGTTGGCGCCTATGGCCGCTTCCTCGTCAGCGACGACGGTGGTCAGACCTGGGAGGTGCGTGCGCTGGAGGTGACCGACCCCGATGGAGCCGATGCGGCGGGACTCGACGGGCTGGGCTACGACTTTCACCTCAATGCGATCGTCGAGGTTTCCGGACGGCTGTTCATCGCCGGCGAGGCCGGTACCCTGTTGCGTTCGGACGACGGTGGCGAGCAGTGGATGACGCTGGATGCACCCTACGAGGGTTCGTACTTCGGCGCGGTGGTCACCGCCGACGAGAGCGTGCTCATCTTCGGCATGCGTGGACATGTGTTCCGTTCCGACGATGCCGGTGAAACGTGGCATGAACTCGACAGCGGCACGGATGCCTCGATTTTCGGTGGTGCGTTACTGGCCGATGGGCGGGTGGTGCTGGTCGGTCAGAACGGGCTGGTCCTGATCGCCGGACGCGACGGGGCGGCATTGCACGCGCTCGACGTCGACTCCAGTCGTGGCTTCGTCGCCGTGCGCGGTGGAGCAGGGCGCGACGAAGTGCTGCTGTTCGGTGACGAAGGCGTGCTCGCCGCGCGCATTCCGCCCGGTTTCGGGAGCGGATCATGAGGCTCGGGCGGATCGTCGATGCCCTTGGTCAGGTACTGTTCGGGTGGCGGCGGGCCTTCCTCGGGCTGTTCGTGGTGCTCACGCTGCTGCTCGGTTTCTCGGCGAGCCGCTTGTACGTGGATGCGGGCTACGAGAAGATGATCCCGCTCGAACACCCGTACATGCAGACCTTCGTCGAGTACCGGACCACCTTTGGCGGCGCCAACCGCATCATCGTCGCGCTGCGCAGGTCGCAGGGCGAGATCTACGACGCGACCTTCTTCGACAGGCTCAAGGCGGTGACCGACGAGGTGTTCTTCATCCCCGGCGTCGATCGCGCCACCGTCACCTCTCTGTTTACACCCAACGTACGCTTCATCGAGGTCGTCGAGGATGGTTTTGCCGGTGGCAACGTCATTCCGGCAGGGTTCCAGGCGACCCCGGAAGAACTGGCCACCGTGCGCGAGAACGTCATCAAGTCGGGCCGGCTGGGGCGTCTGGTCGCCAACGATCACGACGGCGCGATGGTCACCGCGGAGCTGCTCGAAATCGATCCGACCACCGGCCAGCGCCTCGATTACCTGGACGTGGCACGTCAGCTCGAAGACATCCGCGCGCGCCACGCCGGTGACGGCATCGAGGTACATGTCATCGGTTTTGCCAAGGCGGTGGGCGACATCACCGACGGCGCGCGCGGCGTGCTGCTGTTCTTTGCATTGTCCTTCGCCGTCACGGCACTGCTGTTGTACCGATATTCGGGGTCGGCCAAGCTCTCGGTGCTGACGCTGGTCTGCGCGCTGGTGCCGGTGGTGTGGTTGCTCGGGCTGTTGCCGGTCGTCGGCTTCGGCATCGACCCGATGTCGATCCTGGTGCCCTTTCTGATCTTCTCGATCGGGGTCAGCCACGCGGTGCAGATGACCCACGGCTGGAGGCTCGAGATCATCGACGGCGCCGGTTCTCGCATCGCCGCGCAAAACGCGTTCCGCAAACTTTGCCTGCCCGGCACGATGGCGCTGACGACGACCGCGATCGGGTTTCTGGTGATCACCCGGATCGAGATCGCGATGGTGCGCGAGCTTGCTCTCACCGCCAGCCTGGGCGTGGCGTTGATGCTGGTCACCAACATGATGTTGTTGCCGGTGCTGTTGTCGTGGATGCGGCTGTCGCCGGGCGACATCGCGCGCACCGAGGGACGCGAGCACGAAGGTGACTGGATGTGGCTGCGCCTGCGTAAGCTCGCCGAACCACGTAACGCGCGTGTCGTGCTGGCTGTCGCCGCGGCCGTTCTGGCTGCGGCCGCCTGGCAGTCGCGCGAGCTGCGCACCGGCGATCTGGGAACCGGCATTCCCGAACTGCACGAGGATTCGCGCTACAACCGCGATGCGGCCGCCATCGTCGAGTCGTTCGCGATCGGCGTGGATGTGTTGTCGGTGATCGCCCAGGCCCGTGACATCGATGGCGCCTGCACCGATTTCGGGATCATGGAGACCATCGACCACTTCGAAACGACGATGCGTGGCGTGCACGGGGTGCAGAGCGTGATCGGCCTGGCGGGGGTGGCGCGTGTGGTCAATGCCGGCTGGAACGAGGGCAACCCGCGCTGGCGGGTGCTGTCGCGTAATCCCGCGGTGCTCGCGCAATCGGTCACGCCGGTCGACACCAGTACCGGCCTGCTCAACACCGATTGCAGCGCCATGCAGATCCTGATCTTCACCCGCGATCACGAAGGCGCGACGATCGCGCACGTGATTCGCGAAGTGGAGAAGTTTCGTGATGCCCATGCTTCAGCGCACCTCGACTTCCTGCTCGCTTCGGGCAACGTTGGCGTCATGGCGGCGACCAACCAGGCGGTCGATGCCGCCTCGGTGACGATTCTGGTGCTGGTTTTCGGTGCGATCAGCCTGCTGTTCTTCGCCGAGTTCCGCTCCTGGCGCGCCACCTTGTGCATCGTGTTGCCGCTGGCCATGGTGGCCGTGCTGTGCAATGCGCTGATGGCGGTGCTCGACATCGGGCTGAAGGTATCCACGCTGCCGGTGGTGGCGATTGCGGTCGGCATTGGAGTGGACTACGGCATTTATCTGTATGAACGCATGGCATGGCGCTTCGGCCACGGCGACGACCTGCCCGAGGCGTTCTTCCAGGCGCTGCGCCAGCGCGGCACGGCGGTGATGTTCACCGCCGCGACGATGAGCGTCGGGGTGGGCACGTGGACCCTGTCGGCACTGAAGTTCCAGGCCGATATGGGCTTGTTGATGGCGTTCATGTTCATCGTGAACATGCTCGCGGCGCTGGTGTTGCTGCCGGCGCTGGCTGCGATGCTGCTCGGGAATGGTGGGCATGGCGTACGTCCCGTGCCCACTTCCTGAAGAAGCGCCCACAGGGAACGACTGATGCCTTATCAGGCCCCCAGGTGGAAGAAAACTTGCGGCGGCTCGGCGTTCTCTTGAGAGAGGAGGTCACTTGACCGGAGCAGAATCGACGGTAGAATTCAAACGAACGTTTGAATGAGTGTGGGCGGTTCCCGCTCATGCTCGTTCGGAGGAGACCACCATGGGCACGCCTGGCAACAAGATCGGGCCGGAAACCCGCAGTCGCATTCTCGACGCGGCCGAAGCGCTGTTCGTCGAGCACGGACTGGATGCGACGTCGATGCGCATGATCACCGCGCGCGCCGAGGTCAATCTGGCGGCGGTCAATTATCACTTCGGCAGCAAGGATAAACTGATTCACGAGGTTTTCCGCCGCCGTCTCGCCGAACTCAACCGCATGCGTCTGGCAGCGCTGGATGAAATGGAGGCGCGCGCGCGCGCAGAAGAGCGGCCGTTGAAGCCAAGCCAGGTGCTGGAGGCCTTCTTCCGTCCGGCGCTGGAGATGGCAACCGATACCCGTCATGGCGGACACACCTTCATGCGCCTGCTCGGCCGGACCTATACCGAACCGAACTCGTTCGTGCGCCGCTTTCTCGCCGAGGAGTATGCCGAAACGCTCGACCGCTTTCTCGCGGCCTTGTACGGGGCGCTGCCGGGGGTGTCGCGCACCGAGATCCTGTGGCGCTTTCATTTCATGATGGGGGCGACCTCGTACGCGATCGCCGGCACCGACGCGCTCCGTCTGTTTACCGGCGAGTTCGATGATGACGCGCCCGAGCGCCTGATGCCGCGCCTGATGTCGTTTTTGCTGGGGGGCTTGCGTGCGCCATTGCCCGAATGGAAGGAAACGGAGGAATGAACGTCATGTTCTGGTGGCTCTCGGGGTTGTTTTTTCCAATGGTGGTCGCGCTTGCGTATCGGCGGGCCTCGCTGCCGGTGTGGCTCGTGGTCGTGGGGCTGTGGTGGCTTGCATGGACCGCCTCGGCCGGGCGCCTGTGGTCCCTGGGGCTGATCGGACTCGTCGTCCTCGCGGCCATCGGGGCGGTGTTCCTGACCGAACGGCGGCGCACGCTGGTGACTCGCCCGGTGTTTGCTGCGTTCCGTCGCGCGCTGCCCGCCATGTCGCAAACCGAACGCGAAGCTCTCGAAGCCGGCACGGTGTGGTGGGAGGGCGAGCTGTTCGCGGGGGATCCGGACTGGTCGCGGCTGGGAAGGGTCCCGTGGCCACGGCTGACGCCGGAAGAGCAGGCCTTCGTCGATGGTGAAACCGAGGCGCTGTGCCGCATGTGCGACGACTGGGCGTCTACCCAGCGCCTTGACCTCCCGCCTGAGGTCTGGCGCTTCATCCGCGACAAGGGGTTTCTCGGCATGATCATCCCCAGGGAGTATGGCGGCAAGGGATTCTCGGCCTTTGCCCATTCCCAGGTGATCACCCGCTTGTCCACCCGCTCCTCGGCGCCCGCGGTGACGGTGATGGTGCCCAATTCGCTGGGGCCGGCGGAGTTGCTGCTGCACTATGGTACGCCCGAGCAGAAGCAGCACTACCTGCCGCGGCTCGCGCGTGGCGAGGACATCCCCGCGTTTGCGCTGACCAGCCCCTGGGCCGGCTCCGATGCCGCATCGATCCCCGATGCCGGCGTGGTCTGTCGGGGGGACTGGAACGGCGAGCAGGTGCTCGGCATGCGGGTCACCTTCGACAAGCGCTACATCACGCTGGCGCCGGTGTGCACGGTATTCGGTCTGGCTTTCCGCTTGTATGACCCGGAGCGGTTGCTGGGTGAGGAGACGGACCTGGGGATTACCTGCGCGCTGGTGCCGGCGGATCATCCGGGCGTGGAGATCGGGCGGCGTCACCAGCCACTCAACGCAGTGTGGATGAATGGTCCGATTCGCGGACGCGACGTGTTCATGCCTCTGGAATTCATCATCGGCGGACCGTCGATGGCGGGGCAGGGCTGGCGCATGTTGATGGAGTGCCTTGCGGCGGGGCGTTCGATCTCGTTGCCGGCGTCCAACACCGGCATGCAGCAGCTCACCGCGCGGGCGGTGGGGGCCTACGCCCGGGTGCGCTACCAGTTCAAGACCGCGATCGGCCGCTTCGAGGGGGTCGAGGAAGCGCTGACGCGCATTGGCGCGAACACTTATCTCAGCGACGCCGCACGCATGCTCACGGCGGCGGCGATCGACCTCGGCGAGAAACCCTCGGTGGTCTCGGCCATCGTCAAGTACCACGTCACCGAGCGCGCGCGCCAGACCGTCAACGACGGCATGGACGTCATTGGCGGCAAGGGCATCTGCCTCGGCCCGCAGAACTTTCTCGGACGGGCCTATCAGCAGTTGCCCGTCAGCATCACGGTCGAAGGGGCCAATATCCTCACCCGCAGCCTGATCCTGTTCGGCCAGGGCGCGATCCGGTGCCACCCTTACGTGCTCGCCGAGATGCACGCGGCGCAGCGCGACGACCTCGACACCTTCGATGCGGCGTTCTGGGGCCACGTCGGCTTTACCGTCGCCAATGCCGCGCGTGCACTGGTGATGGGGCTGACCGGCTCGCATTTCGTGCGCGTGCCCGACGATGTCGCGCCGGAAACGCGTCGCTATTATCAGCAGCTGACCCGCTTTTCGGCCGCATTTGCGTTTCTCGCCGACCTCTCCATGGGGACGCTGGGGGGGGCGCTCAAACGTAAGGAAAAGCTCTCCGCGCGGCTGGGTGACATCCTGTCGCTGCTGTATCTGGCCAGCGCCACGCTCAGGCGCTTCGAGGCCGAGGGGCGGCAGGCCGAGGACGCGCCGCTGATGCATTGGGCGATCTGGGACTGCATGTTCCGCGCGCAGAATGCCTTCGAAGGCGTGATCGCGAATTTTCCCAACCGTGTGCTGCGGACGCTGCTGCGTCGCCTGGTGGTGTTCCCGCTGGGGCGCCCGTACGTCGTGCCTTCGGACCGTCTCGGACACGAAGTTGCGCGCCTGCTGATCGAACCGTCGCCGACGCGTGACCGTCTCACCTCCGCGGTGCACCTGCCCGACGATCCGGAGCAGCCGGTGGGCGCGCTGGAGGCCGCGCTGGCCGCGACGATTGCCGCCGAACCGGTCGAGGCGCGCGTGCGCGAGGCGCAGAAGCGGGGGACCTTCAAGCCTGCGCTCAACCTGCGAGCCGATGCCGACGCCGTGTGGCGTGACGCGCGCGAGGCGGGCGTGATCAGCGACGAGGAGTATGCCCTGATCGAGCGGCGCAACCGCTTGCGCGACAAGGTGATTCGGGTGGATGACTTCGACCGGAGCCTGGCCAGTTGAGGGTTGGTGCCCGACACGGGTATTGGAGTGTAGCGATGAAATCGCCTTTGCATGGAGCACGTATTATGCGCTTGCCCACGTCGACGACTGAGGGCGGGATGTGACCATGACCCGCGACGTCTACCTCATCGATGGGGCACGCACCCCGTTTCTGAAATCGCGCAACAGGCCGGGGCCGTTCACCGCCGCCGATCTTGCGACGGCGGCCGGCCGGGCGCTGTTGCTGCGCCAGCGGTTCGCGGCGGAGGAGCTCGACGAGGTGATTCTCGGTTGCGCCAGCCCGTCGCCGGACGAGGTCAATATCGGCCGTGTCGTGGCGCTGCGCATGGGTTGTGGTCACAAGGTGCCGGGGTGGACGGTGATGCGCAACTGCGCCAGTGGCATGCAGGCGCTGGACTCGGCACTGTGCAATATCCGGCAGGGTCGCTCCGGGCTGGTGCTCGCGGGGGGCGTCGACGCACTGTCACACGCGCCGCTGCTGTTGTCCGAGGCCATGGTGCGCTGGCTGTCGGACTGGTACGCGGCCCGCGGCGCCGGCCAGAAAATCGCCGCCTTGCGTCGCTTCCGGCTGCGCTATCTCGCGCCGGTGATCGGCATCATGAAGGGACTGACCGATCCGGTGGTGGGGCAGTTGATGGGACAGACCGCGGAAAACCTCGCCCATGATTTCGCGATCACGCGCGCGGAGATGGACGCGTTCGCGGCGCGCAGCCACCAGCGTGTGCTGGCCGCGCGAGCGGCCGGGTGCGATGACGAGATCGTTCCGCTGGTCGAGCGTGACGGGCGGATTCATGACCAGGACGATGGTGTGCGCGAGGACTCCACGCCCGAGCGGCTGGCGGCGCTGAAACCCTTCTTCGACCGGAAGTACGGCCGGGTCACCGCGGGCAACAGCTCGCAGATCACCGATGGTGCCGCGTGGCTGGTGCTGGCCTCGGCCGAGGCCGTGGAGCGCCACGACCTGCATCCGCTGGCGCGCATCGTCGACAGCGAATGGGCCGGGCTGGACCCCGCGCGGATGGGGCTGGGGCCGGTGCATGCCGCGACGCCGATCCTGCGGCGCCAGGGGCTCGGGCTGGAGGACGTCGATTACTGGGAAATCAACGAGGCCTTTGCCGCGCAGGTGATTGCCTGCCTGCGCGCGTGGGCCGACGATGACTACTGCCGCGAGTGGCTCGGACTCGATGCTGCGCTGGGCGTGCTCGATGAACAGCGCCTCAACATCGATGGCGGCGCGATCGCGCTCGGCCACCCGGTCGGCGCCAGCGGCGCACGCATCGTGCTGCATGTGCTGCAGGTGTTGCGGCGCACGGGCGCACGGCGTGGCATGGCGGCGATCTGCATCGGTGGCGGGCAAGGGGGCGCGATGCTGGTGGAGCGTGTGCAATGAGCCATGAACGCAAGGCAGGCGATGGTCGCGGCCCGGTCCGCCGCCATCTCGACCTGGTACGCAAACCCGACGGACTGGTCTGGCTGTGGCTCGATCGCGCCGAGGCCTCGACCAACACCTTGTCGTCGGAGATGCTCGGCGAGCTCGCCGACGCCCTGGCCGAGCTGGAGAAGAACCCCCCGCGCGGCCTGATCATCGCATCGGCCAAAGCGACAGGCTTCGTCGCTGGCGCCGACATCGAGGAGTTTTCGCGCATCGATTCGGCAGCGGCCGCGCGGGATCTGGTCGAGCGTGGCTGGTCGCTGTTCGGCTGGCTCGCCCGTCTGCCGTTTCCGACGCTGGCACTGGTTCGCGGGCACTGCATGGGCGGGGGACTGGAGCTTGCGCTGGCCTGCCGCTACCGCATCGTGGTGGACGAACCGGCAACCCGGCTGGCTCTGCCGGAGGTCATGCTCGGCATCCTGCCGGCATGGGGTGGGATGCACAGGTTGCCGCGCCTGGTCGGTCCCGTGGTTGCGCTTGACATGATGCTCACCGGAAAATCCGTGGATGCGCGCAAAGCCCATCGTATCGGTCTCGCCGACGCCTGCGTGCCGCCGCGCGTCATGGAGAACGCGGCGGCGATGCTCGTCGCTTCGGGCGCTGGTTCCGGCGCCGCTCCGGCATCCCTGCCGCGCCGCATCTCCTGGTTCAATCGCCTGCTGAATGGTCCGCTCAAGCCGCTGGTCGCTTCGCGGGCCCGCAAGCAGCTCGCCGCGCGGGCGTCCCGCACGCACTATCCCGCACCCTACGCGATTGTCGAGACCTGGTCGGGCTACGACGGAAACGCGCTGGCCGTGCCGTCCTCGAGTCCCGCCTCGCTCGACGCCATCTTCCGCTCGCCGACGGCGAAGAATCTGCTGCGGGTGTTTCATCTGCAGGAGCGCCTCAAGGGCTTAGGTAAACCACCCGCGGACGGGCGGCCTTTCAGTCCCCGTCACGTGCATGTCATTGGGGCGGGGGTGATGGGCGGTGACATCGCGGCGGTGTGCGCGCAGCAGGGCCTGGAGGTGACGCTGCAGGACCAGGACATGAGCCGGATCGCGCCGGCTCTGGCCCGTGCGGCGAAGTATTTCGAGCGCAGGTTCAGGGGCGACCGACGCGCCGTCCGCTTCGCCCTCGACCGCCTCATGCTCGACCCCGAGGGGCATGGCGTGCGCCGGGCCGACGTCGTCATCGAGGCCATCTTCGAAGACCTCGACGCCAAGCGGGCACTGTTCGCCCGGATCGAGCGCGAGGCGCGTGCCGACGCCGTGATTGCCACCAACACGTCCAGTCTGCGCGTCGAGGACATCGCCACCGCGCTTGCCCGGCCGCAACGACTGGTCGGCATCCATTTCTTCAACCCGGTCACCAGGATGCCGCTGGTCGAGGTCGTGCGTGGCGAGGCGTCCGAGCCGTCAAGCCTGCAGCAGGCGGCCGAGTTCGTGCGCCGCATCGACAAGCTGCCGTTGCCGGTTGCCAGCGCGCCCGGTTTTCTGGTCAACGCGGTGCTCGCGCCCTACATGCTCGAAGCGCTGCGCTGCGTCGAAGAGGGTGTGGCGCCGGCCACCGTAGACCGCGCGCTGACCGACTTCGGCATGCCCATGGGGCCGGTGGAGCTGGTCGACACCGTCGGCCTCGACATCGCGCTGGCTGCCGGCAAGGCGCTGGCCGGGGAGCGCGACGCGACGCCGCCAAAGCAACTCGTCGCACTGGTCGAGTCCGGCCATCGTGGGCGCAAGAGCGGCAAGGGGTATTACGAATGGGACAACGGCAAGGCGCGCAAGCCGGCTCCGGGGGAGATTCCCGACGGCCTCACGGATCGGGTGCTGGCGCCCCTGCTCGCGGCGGTGGAGCGCTGCGTGGAGCAGGGGGTGGTGGCCGACGCCGATCTGGCCGACGCCGGGGTGATCTTCGGCACCGGGTTCGCACCGTGGACGGGCGGGCCGATGTGGTGGCGTGGGCTTGCGCCAACGCGGGAAAATACCGGATGATTAGGCACGGTACGCGGGGTTGCCGCGCTTGCGACTGCATCCGGTCGTGCCTCTGGTCCGGGCCCGGTACATGCCCTCTGCCAAGGAAATGTCGAGCCGCCTCAAGTGTTACTTGCTTCTCGAGGGGCGGAAGCGGCATTGGCAGCTTTCCGGGGCGCTCTTTCCGCGCCGCGCCTGCCGCACGAGCGCTTCCCGCCCATTCATGCCTGGTCGAGTAAACATGCTGATTCGTGTCGCCACCCCTGAAGATTTCGAACACATCTGGCCCATCTTTCGCGAAATCGCCGCCGCAGGCGAAACCTATGCCTATCCACGCGACATTTCGCGCGAAGAGGCGATACGACAGTGGATGGAGATCCCGAGGTGCACTTTCGTCGCCGAGGACGGGGGGGAGATGCTCGGCACCTATTACATCAAGACCAACCAGCCCGGTCCCGGCAGCCATGTCTGCAACTGCGGCTACATGGTCGCGACCGCCGCGCGCGGGCGCGGACTGGCCAGGGCGATGTGCGAGCACTCGCAACAGGTCGCGCGCGAGTTGGGCTACGAGGCGATGCAGTTCAATTTCGTCGCCGCTTCCAACCAGGTCGCCGTGCGCCTGTGGACGCGGCTCGGCTTTGACACCGTGGGTCGTCTGCCACGGGCGTTTCGCCATCCGGCACTGGGTGACGTCGATGCGCTGGTGATGTACAAGAATCTCCTTTCCCGGGAGGCGAAATGAAGACGCTGTTGATCAATTTCGTGCTGGGTGCCGTCGCCTGGGTCGCCTGGAAGTCCAGTGACGTGGCGTCGAGCGCAATGCTCGAAGGATTTGTTTTTCCGGCGATCTTTCTGGTCACGGCACTCACTTTGCTCTGGCGCTTGATCCGCCTGTTATTTCGCCCGGCGCAGGCTGGCGGGGATACCGGTTCGAATGGTGCGATTTTCTTTGACGGCGGTGGTGTCGGCTTTGGATGTGGCCGTAACACAGACAGCGGAAGCAGTGGCGATGGCGGTGGTGATGGAGGGGGTGGCGGCGATTGAGGTGCTCAAGGCTGCGCTGACCGGAGGCGGACAATGCGGGGCAGCGCCATGTCCGAGGGGCCGTGATCGATTGACGCTGTCCGTCAGGAGGGGAATGATCGCTGAAGGCGCTCGAGAGCGCCGGCTTCAGCGGCCGTGTGCAGGCAAACCGCAACCAGATCGTATTCGGGCCACTTTCGTGGCGCTTCTTTTCTTTCTTTGCCGTCCATCCCATCTTCAATAGCGAGAGCAATCCATGACCGATCCAACTTCCCCTGCCGACGTCGTTGCCCTGCCCGCCCACCGCCAGCCGGCGCTGCGCATCATGACCATGCCGGCCGACCTCAATCCGGCCGGAGACGTGTTCGGAGGCTGGATCATGGCGATGGTCGACATCGCCGGGGCGATCCCCGCGCGGCGTCGCGCCAAGTGTCGTGTGGCCACGGTGGCGGTCAATTCGTTCGTGTTCAAGCAACCGGTTTCGGTCGGCGATCTGGTCAGCTTCTATGCTGAAGTGAAATCCACCGGCCGGACCTCGGTGACCGTGGATGTCGAGGTCTATGCCGAGCGCGACCCGGAGCACCCGGTGGTGGTCAAGGTGACCGAGGCCACGCTGACCTATGTCGCGCTGGATGACCGCGGCCGCAAGCGACCGATTCCGGCGGAGTGAGTCATCGGCGGTGTGGGCTGGATGCGCAGATCGACCGCGCGCCGAAGCGCGGCACAACAAGATGGAGGAGACCTCATGAGCAAGTTCATCGTCCGCAAGGTGGCGGTGCTGGGGGCAGGGGTGATGGGGGCGCAGATCGCCGCCCATTGCGCCAATGCCGATGTGCCGGTGCGGTTGTTCGATCTGGCCGCGGAGGACGGGGGGCGGCCGAACGCCATCGTCGACAAGGCCCTGGCGGGGCTGAAGAAGCTCGATCCGGCGCCCTTGTCCGACCCGGCGCGGCTCGCCTTCATCGATGGCGCAAACTACGAAACCGATCTCGAACAGTTGCGCGACTGCGACCTGATCATCGAGGCCATTGCCGAGAAGATGGCGTGGAAGCACGCGCTCTATGCCAAGGTGGCGCCGTTCGTCGGCGAGCATGCGCTGTTCGCGTCCAACACTTCGGGCCTGCCGATCGCGCAACTGGCCGAGGGCCTGCCGGAGGCCCTGCGTGCACGCTTTTGCGGCGTTCATTTCTTCAACCCGCCGCGTTACATGCCGCTGGTGGAGCTGATCGCGACGCCGCAGACGGACGTCGACAGCCTCGACGCGCTCGAATCCTGGCTGACCACGCGGCTTGGCAAGCGTATCGTGCGTGCGCGGGACACCCCCAACTTCGTCGCCAACCGCGTCGGGGTGTTCTCGATTCTGGCGGTGATGCACCACACGGCCGAACTGGGGCTGGGGTTCGACGAGGTGGACGCGCTGACCGGCCCCGCGATCGGCCGGCCCAAGAGCGCCACCTATCGTACGGCCGACGTGGTCGGCCTGGATACGCTCGCCCATGTCGTGGGTACCCTGCAGGCGACACTGGGCGACGACCCGTGGCACCGCCATTTTGTGTTGCCGGACTGGCTGCGCGCGCTCATCGAGCGCGGCGCGCTGGGGCAGAAGACGCGCGCCGGGATCTACCGCAAGGACGGGCGCAAGATTCTGGTGCTGGACCCGGCGAAGGCCGAGTACCGCGCCAGTGCCGGCGAAGTCGCCCCCGAGGTGGCGGCAATCCTGGGCGAGCGCGACGCAGCCGAACGTTTTGCGCGGCTGCGCGCCAGCACGCATCCGCAGGCGCGCTTTCTGTGGGCGATCTTTCGCGACGTGTTCCACTACTGCGCCGTGCATCTGGCAAGCATCGCCGACAACGCACGCGACGTCGACCTGGCGATGCGCTGGGGTTTTGGCTGGAGCCAGGGGCCTTTCGAGACCTGGCAGGCGGCCGGCTGGAACGCGATCGCCGAGGCGCTGCGCGAGGAGATCGCCGCAGGCCGCACACTGAGCGACGAACCCTTGCCGGACTGGGTGGCGGCGCGGGCACCAGCGGGGGTGCATGCTGCGGACGGTTCGTATTCGGCGGCGGCCGATGCTTTCGTCGGACGCTCGCGCCTGCCGGTGTATGCGCGCCAGCTCTATCCCGACCGGGTGTTCGGCGAGGCCGCGCCTGACCGCGGTCGCAGCTTGTGGGAGAACGGCGATGCCCGCGATGGCGTGCGCCTGTGGGTGCGCGACGACGTGGATGCGCGGGTCGGCATCGTGTCGTTCAAGTCGCGCATGCATACGCTGGGCGCGGCGGTGATCGAGGGCCTCAACGAGGCCGTGGCGCGCGCCGAACGCGAGCTCGACGCACTGGTGATCTGGCATGAGGCGCCGTTTGCGGTGGGGGCGAACCTGCAACAGGTGCTCGACGCCTGTACGGCCGGACGTTTCGATGCGCTCGAGCGCATGGTGGACGCCTTCCAGCGCACGTCGATGCGCTTGCGCCATGCGCAGATCCCTGTGGTTGCGGCCATCGACGGCATGGCGCTGGGTGGCGGCTGCGAGTTCGCGCTGCACAGCGCGCACCGCGTGATGGCGCTGGAATCCTATGTCGGGCTGGTCGAAGCCGGGGTCGGCCTGATCCCGGCCGGCGGTGGCAGCAAGGCCTTTGCCGTGCGCGCCCACGAACTGGCCGCACAGGCAGCCGGTGGTGACGTTTTCCCCTTCATCCAGACCGCGTTCCAGACGATCGCCATGGCCACCGTCGCCAAGAGCGCGCACGAGGCCATCCGGCTGGGTTTCGCGCGACCGGCCGACGACGTCGTGTTGCATCCGCAGGAACTGCCCTACGTCGCGATCCGACGCGCGCGGGCGCTGGCCGAGAGCGGGTGGCGACCGCCGCTGGTCGAGCGCGGCATCGTCGTTGCCGGGCGGGACGGCATCGCCACGTGCGAGCTGATGCTGGTGAACATGGCCGAAGGCGGCTTCATCTCCGGGCACGACTATACCGTGGCACGCGCCGCGGCGACGGCGCTGTGCGGGGGCGAGGTCGACCCCCGGACCCGCGTCGACGCGCAGTGGCTGCTCGACGTCGAGCGTGCCTTGTTCGTCGATCTGCTGAAAACCGAGCCGACCCGGCAACGCATCGCCCACATGCTGGAAACCGGCAAGCCGCTGCGCAACTGAGCGACCGAAGGTGGCAAGGTGGCAAGGTGGCAAGGTGGCAAGGTGGCAAGGTGGCAAGGTGGAACGGTTGAAAGGTGGAATGAGGATCAGGAGGACGGAGTCATGAGCAAACAGATTCAGGAGGCCTACATCGTCGCCGCCACGCGCACTCCGGTGGCGCGGCGCAACGGTCAGTTTCGCAGCGTGCGGCCGGACGACCTGCTCGCCCACGTGCTGAACGCGGTGCTTGCCGGGGTACCCGGACTGGACCCGCGCGAGATCGGCGACGTCATCGTCGGCTGCGCCATGCCCGAGGCTGAGCAAGGCATGAACGTCGCGCGTATCGGCCTGCTGCTGGCGGGTTTGCCCGAGACAGTGCCGGGCATCACCCTCAACCGCTTCTGCGCTTCGGGCCTGCAGGCAGTGGCCGACGCCGCCGCGCGCATCCGGCTGGGCGAGGCCGAGGTGATGATCGCCGCCGGCACCGAGTCGATGAGCGCGATGCCGCAGATCATGGGCAACAAGGTCAGCCTCAACCCGGCGATCTTTGCCCGGCCCGAGAACATCGGCATCGCCTTCGGCATGGGGCTCACCGCCGAGCAGGTTGCCGGGCAATGGCAGGTGAGCCGCGAGGATCAGGATGCCTTCGCGCTCGAATCCCATCGTCGCGCCTGCGCCGCCATCACCGCGGGGCACTTCCGCGACGAGATCACGCCTTACACGGTGCGCGCGCACCTCCCGGGTGAAGACGGCACGGTGCGCATCACCGAACGGCAGTGCGACACCGACGAGGGGCCGCGCGCCGAAACCTCGCTCGAGGCGCTCGGCAAGCTGCGGCCGGTGTTTGCCGCGCGTGGCTCGGTCACCGCCGGCAACAGCTCGCAGATGTCCGACGGCGCCGGCGCGGTGCTGCTGATGAGCGAGTCGGCGCTCAAGCGCTACGACGCGACCCCGGTGGCGCGTTTTTGCAGTTACGCGGTTGCTGGCGTGTCCCCCAGGATCATGGGCATCGGCCCGGTGGAGGCGATCCCGCGCGCCCTTGCCGCAGCCGGCGTCGGTCGTGACGACATTGGCTGGATCGAACTCAACGAAGCCTTTGCGGCGCAGGCGCTGGCGGTGATGCGGCAGCTCGAACTCGATCCGGCGCGGGTCAACCCGCTCGGCGGCGCGATCGCCCTCGGCCACCCGCTGGGCGCCACCGGCGCGATCCGCTGCGCGACGCTGATTCACGCCATGCAGCGCGACCCCGGTCTGCGCCACGGCATGATCAGCATGTGCATCGGCACCGGCATGGGCGCGGCGGGGGTGTTCGAACGGGTTTGAGTGGGGGGCTGCACAGGCGGTAATGCATTTCTTCCAAATGGAGGGAATGAAGGCGGGAAGAACACCGGAGATCGAGCCAGGTCCAAAAGCTGCTATGCTATGCAGAAATCTGCATTCAAGGAATGATGTGCGTACTACACTCGACATCGACGACAAGCTGCTCACGGAAGCAAAGCAACTCGCTGCACGCGAACACACCAGTCTCACCCGCCTGATCGAAGAAGGGTTGGCCGCCCGTCTGCGCAGCGCGGCTACAGTGGAGGGGGCTGGCAGCCGGGTACGCCTTCCTGTGTTTGCCGGCCGGGGAGGCTTGCAAGCCGGTATCCGCGACGCACGCAGTCACCAGGCCATCCTCGATGCACTTGATGAACTGGACGGTCCGCAGTGACGCCCGACGTCAACGTCCTGCTTGCCGCGTCACGGCAGGATCACCCCCACCACACACCGGCGCTCGCCTGGTTGGAGCAGGCCATTGCAAAGAGCGAAACCGCACACACTCTGGCTATTCTCCCCATGGTGGCCTCCGGCTTCTTGCGTCTGGCGACTCATCCCAAAGTGTTCGATCCACCTGCGCCGCTGGCGAACACCCAGGCCTTTCTCGAAGCGGTCCTGTCGGCACCCGGTGTCAGCATGGTCTCTCTTGGCGGGGAATGGACGCATTTCATGGCCTTGTGTGCCAGGCTCGACCTCACCGGCAACGCCATTCCTGACGCCTGGATCGCCGCCGCCGCGCAGCACCATCACCTGCACCTGGTCACGTTCGACAAGGGTTTCCGCAAGCTCTTGAAGCCGAGCATGGTCACCGTGCTCAAAGGCTGATGCGACGATCATCACTACCAGAAGAACACCCATGGCCTTCGACGACAGAACCCGTAATCGTCTGCAGAAGCTGATTAATGACAGCCGTAGCTTGCTGTCAGAGGTGGCATCGGTGCAAACGACTTGAATTTGCGTCGCTGCCTGGAAACCAGGGTGGATATCTTCAAGTCGCGATGAGTGTGTCGTCGTGTCGCCCCCATCACAAGCACGACGGCATCGGCAGTCGCCCGTCGTCGAGAAAGGTGTCGAGGGTGAAGCTGAGGGTCTGGCGCTCGTCGACGGCGGCAAAGCGGACGGTGTCGGCGGTCAGTTCGCACAGCCAGGGCGACTGAAACACGGGCTTGGGCGAGGCAAGGGCGGTTGGCGTGTAGAGCGCGACGTTGAGGCCGCCTCCAGGATCGCGCGCAGACGGAAATTCGAAGGCCTCGATGCCGGTTGTGCGCATCGCCGCGCCGAGCGCCTGGGCACTGGCGTAGCGGGTGCGGTCGGTGATGTGGGCGCGGTACGCGTCGAACGGTGGAGCCTGCAGGTGCAGTCCGCGGGTGCAGGCGAAGCGCGCGCCGAAGAGGGTGTGCTGGGTGTCGATCTTGCCGTCCGGGGGGACGCGCATGCCGTGCCAGAATACGAAACGGTAGTACGCTGCTTCGGCCAGCACGGTGTCCGTGCCCGGAGCGCCATAGAACAGCGATGGCTCGGCCCGGGTGCCGAATCGAGAGCCGTGGCGCAGCGGCGGATAGCGGAACGGCGTGGCGAGCAGATAGTGCAGGCCCTGGGTGCCCGACCGGTTGGGCGGTTTGGTGCGTTCCAGCATGTCCTCGAGCACGGCCTGGCGTTCGAGCGAGCTGACGAGGGCGTTGGTCGCGATCTGCTCCTGGCTTTCGACCAGCCGGTGGGCGATGCCCTGGAGCGGTGTCGGTGCGATGGTGGCGAGCAGGGCTGACCAGTCGATCATGAGTGCGGTTGCCGGTGGCTTCAGACCTTGCCGCGAATCGCGTCGAGATACTCGACGACGCTGACCAAGCCTTGCACCTGGCGCAGCTGCTGCGCGGGGATGCCGCCGGTGTGGAGGTTTTCGGTCTGCATCCAGTGATGCATGTGGGCGGTGTTGCCGCCCATCAGCACATACAGCGCGCGATAGGCCCGGATCAGCAACAGGGCCAGTTCTCCGGCCTTGCTGGCGGGGTCGATGCGGCCGCGGCTGATGGCGGAGCGATCCTTGCCGATGATGGCACCGAGCTCGCTCTGGGTGAGCCCCAGCGCCTGTCCAGCATGGATCAGCGCTTCGGCGAGCACACTGGCACCGTCGGGGTGAGAATGTACGGCGAGTCCCATGCGATGAAGTCTCCGTGATCGAGTGGTGCAAACCGTTGTGGATACACCATGTGCCATGTGCACAATATATAACATATTCGTGCAATATGCACGTTTCGGGTCGGTGTGAAACGCCACGGACGCCACTCCGGTGGGTGCGTGCGGCGTTTGCGGCTATGATCCTCGTGCGATCAAGCGGGAGGCGACGAGCACAGCAGTGGCATGGGCCTCGCCCCCTGCACGCCATCCGGGTGCGTTGCGTGCCCGCCGAAGGCGTGTTCACCAAATCAATAATCGGGAGACAACCGAATGTCCGATACCGTCTTGTTCGACGTCCACGAGGGCGTCGCCAAACTGACCCTGAACCGGCCCGCGCAACTGAACGCGTTGTCGGTGGAGATGATGCAGGACTTGTACGACGCGGCCCGCCGCCTGCGCGACCACGCAGAGGTGGAGGTGGTGGTCATCGAAGGCGCGGGCGATCACTTCATGGCCGGCGGCGATCTGCGGGACTTTGCCCGGCACTTCGATCAGAACGCGAACGCGCGCCTGATCACCTTTCGCGCGATCATCGAGAAGCACATCAACCCCACTGTGGAGATTCTTCAGAATCTGCCGCAGCCGGTCGTCGCCAAGGTGCGGGGCGCCTGCGCGGGGTTCGGGATGTCGCTGATGCTGGGCTGCGACCTCGCGCTGTGCGCCGACAATGCGAAGTTCACGACGGCGTATTCTTCGATCGGCCTGCCCGCCGATGGCGGCATGTCCTACTTTCTGCCGCGCATCGTCGGCACCCGCAAGGCGCTGGAGTTGCTGCTGTTGGCGGATCGCTTCGACGCGGCCGAGGCGCAGCGCCTGGGCCTGGTCAATCGTGTCGTCGCGGCCGATGAACTCGATGCCGAGACCGCGCGCCTGCTCGAGCGCCTGAAGAGTGGCCCGCGCCATGCCTACACCGAGATCAAGCGCCTGCTCGCGACCACGCTGGACGACAAGCTCGAGTCGCAGTTGCAAAGCGAGGCCGAGGCGTTTGGACGGTGCGGCGCGACCGGTGACTTCGTCGAGGGTATCAACGCGTTTCTGGAGAAGCGCAAGCCGTCGTTTCGCGGGGGGTGAGCCTGGAGCGGGCCCACCGCCGGCTCACCCTGCCGGCGGAAGGGTGTCGATGAAGCTTGGGCGCGTGAACAGGCGTTCGGCCAATCCGGCGAGCGCCGGGTGTGCCCTGCGCCAGTCGAGGTCGCTGATGCGCAGGTCGAGATAGCCGAGCGCGATACCGACCGCGATGTCGGCCAGGGTGATGTCGTCGCCGTGCAGCCAGGTGTGGCCCCCGGCCTGGGCTTCGAGGTGGTCGAGGGCGCGTTCGATCTTGGCGTGCTGGCGGGCGATGACCGCGTCGCTGCGTTCGCCGCCGGGGCGGCGCGACTCGAGAAACGCATGGACCGCCGCGTCGTTGATGCCGTCGGCGAGCGCCTCGGTGCGTTGCACCCGAAGCGCTTCGAGACGATCCGCCGGCAACAGGCGAGGCGGGGCGTCGAGCGTTTCGAGCCAGGCCGCGATCAGCGGTGAGTCGAAGTACACCTCTTCGTCGTCGGTGATCAGCACCGGCACCTTGCCGAGCGGATTCACGCTCGGTATCAGCGTGTTCGACTCCCAGGGGGAGTCCACCACGAGTTCGAAGGGCAACTGCTTCTCGTGCAGGATGACGCGGATCTTGCGTGCGTACGGGCTGGTGAGCGACGCGAACAGCTTCATGGAAGGCCTCCGATCAGAGTGGCGCCCAGGTCTCCGTGAGAATGTCGCGAATGACATGGAGCTTGCCGTGGAAGAAGTGGTCGGCGCCGGGGACGACGATCACCGGTCGTTCCTGTGGGCGCGCCCAGTCGAGCACGTTGGCGAGCGAGACGGTTTCGTCCTGTTCGCCGTGAATCACCAGGGTGGGGACGGACTTGGGCAGCGCCGGGGTGTCGTAGTGGCGCGCGCCATCGGCGGCGGTGCCGGCGGCCATGCCGACCAGGGCGATGCGCCGGGGCGGCGTCATGCTGTCGGCGAGGCGATTGGCGACCCGCGTCTGGACGAAGCCGCCGAACGAAAACCCGCCCAGTGCCAGTGGCAGAAAGCCCCAGCGTGATTGCGCCCAGGCGATGACCGCGAGCATGTCCTCGGTTTCGCCCTGTCCGTGGTCGTGTTCGCCCTCGCTTGCGCCAACCCCCCTGAAGTTGGGTCGAATCGCGGCATAGCCGAGGTCGCGGAAGGTGCGGGCCAGCGTATGCGCGACCTTGTTGGTGTTGGCGCCACCATAGAGCGGGTGCGGATGACAGACCAGCGCGACGCCGCGCACCTCGGCCGGGACGTCGACGAGGGCGTCGATCGCGCCTTCCGGGCCGCGCAGCAGGACTTTCTCGGTGGGCAGGGGTTTGCTCATGCGTTCTCCAGTGCCAGCCGTTGGACGATGCGACCGTGGACGAGATGTTCCTGGATGATTTCCTCGATATCGTCCTGGTCGACGTAGGTGTACCACACTTCGCCGGGATAGACGACCAGCACGGGGCCATCATCGCAGCGGCCAAGACAGCCGGCCTTGTTGATGCGGATGTTGCCCTTGCCGCGAAGGCCAAGTTCGGTGATCCGGTCCTTGGCGTAGGTCTGCATCTCCGATGCCTTGTGGTCGTTGCAGCTGGTGTCACCGGGTTGGCGCTGGTTGCAGCAGAAGAAGACGTGGTGCCTGAAATAGCTCATGTACGCGCTCCGCGTGGGGGGCGACCCGCGCGGCAGGTCGGCCGATGGTTGTCGTTATGGGCAGGGTTCGCGGTGTTCGGGGCGCGAACGCCGGGCACCGATTATAGCGTTCCGTCCGCCGGGCGGCGGTGCAGGTGGTCGCCCCGCCACAGGCCGATGGCGGACAGGTAGGCCAGCGCGAGCACCGGCCAGGCGGCGGCGGTCAGTTGGGTCAGACCGTGAAAGTTGAGAAAGTTGCCGGCGCCGAGCAGGCGCAGCTCCTGGGCGAGGTAGGGGTTGTCCGGGATCAGGTTGGCCAGTGTGGTCGCCAGCAGCAGCGACATGCCGGCCAGGGCGTGCTGCGGCACCGGTGGCAGCAGCAATGCCAGGCCGAGCAGCACTGCACCGGCGAGCAGCCCATCGAGCGCTCCGGGCGTAAACCAGGCCAGCGGCGTGCCCGGGACGAAGAAAGCGTAGCCCGCCAGCGACTTGGCACCGACCGCGAGCGTCAGCAGCAACAGGATGGGCCACGGCGAGACGGCGCGCATCGCGCAGCGCGCAAACAGTCCGACGCCGATCATGCTGGTCGCGACCAGCACTGATTCGAGCAGCATGAAGCGCTCGGGTTCGAACGGCATCAGCGCCGGCAGATCGAGAAATCCGCGCAGATCGCCGCTTTCGAACAGCATGGCGTCGGGCATCAGCTGTGCCAGCAGCCAGAGACCGGCGAGGATCAGCCCGAGGTCACCGGCGCGTCCGGGAATGATGCGGCGCAGGCGCCAGCGGTGCAGCCAGCCGTTGCGGTCGAACAGGCGGCGCCCCCACAGCGCGCCGAACAGCGCACCGATGAAGGCTCCGCCGGTATTGCAGGCGAGATCGACATTGGAGGAGATGCGGGTCGGCAGAAAGTGCTGGGCGGTCTCCACCGAGAAGCTGAGCAGCGCGGCGAGCAGCGTCGCGGTGAGGATGGCCGCGGCCTTGCGCAACGGCAGCGCGGGAACCAGCACAAAGCCCAGCGGCACGTAGCCGAGCACGTTGAGCACGAGGTCTTCCAGCCGGTAGTACTGGGGGAAGGGGGCGCTCAGGTAGTCGAACAGGGGCAGCCCGCTGTCGCGCCACCCGGTGAAGGGGTGCAGGCAGGCATGCACGATCAGCAACGCATAGGCGATCGCGAGATAACGGGGGAGCGGGGAGGGTTCTCCGGTCGCGGGCATCGGCGCCGTTTCGGCCTTGGGCTGAAAGGCGATGATTCTACCCTTGTTGGGCAGTTGGGCGCAGGGGGAGGTTGATGTGAGGAGGTTCGGGTGAAGAGGTTCGGGTGTGGCGGTGAGGGTGGCCGTCCGTACAGCTCCGATGCCACTCGCGCTGCCGCTGTAAGGCGCGCTTTGCTGCGGTCCTCGAACTCGCCCTGCGGGCTCAGACAGCGAGGCCCGCGGCCGCTACGCACGCCAACAGCGGCATGCGCTCGGGCAAAGTCGCCGCACGAACGGCCACCCTCACCGCGTCA
>ERZ869909.830-NODE-830-length-30215-cov-82.612615_pt1 | contig 30215 bp, 25 predicted proteins | sample MGYA00520892_ERZ869909 | MGnify/ENA primary metagenome ERZ869909 (study PRJEB32215, sample SAMEA104723947) | bioreactor metagenome | biome: bioreactor; feature: anaerobic bioreactor; material: water | place: China | collected 2015-03-12 ...
ATGTTCTTGGCGGTCAGGCCGATATCTTCCGGGCGCATGATCTCGAAGGTCTGCACATTCTTCAGCACGCCGTCCTGATGGATGCCCGATTCATGCAAGAAGGCATTCTTGCCAACCACAGCCTTGTTGAACTGCACCGGAAAGCCCGAAACCTGTGCCACCCGGCGCGACAGATTCATGATCTTCGTGGTGTCGATGCCGGTGGTAAAGGGCATTATGTCATTGCGCACGCGCATTGCCATGACCACCTCTTCCAGCGCCGTGTTGCCCGCGCGTTCGCCCAACCCGTTGATGGTGCATTCGATCTGGCGCGCGCCCGCCTCAACCGCAGCAAGGCTGTTGGCGGTCGCCATTCCCAGGTCGTTGTGGCAATGCGTGGAGAACACCACCGTATCGGCACCCGGCACCCGTTCCAGCAGCATCGCGATCAGTTCAGCGCTTTCTCGGGGCGCGGTGTAGCCCACCGTATCGGGGATATTGATGGTGCTGGCGCCTGCCTTGATCGCGGTTTCGACCACACGGCACAGATAGTCGCGTTCGGTGCGCGTAGCGTCCATGGGTGACCATTGCACATCGTCGCACAGGTTGCGGGCATGTGCCACCGTTGCCTGGATCCTTTCGACCATCGCGTCCTGAGACAGGGTCGTGATGTCGCGGTGCAGCGGCGAGGTGCCGATGAAGGTGTGGATGCGTGGGCGGGATGCGTGTTTCACCGCTTCCCAGGCGCGGTCAATATCGGTGAGATTGGCGCGTGCCAGCCCGCAGATGACCGAGTTTTTCGCATTGATGGCAATGTCGCGCACCGCTTCGAAATCGCCTTCTGAGGCGATGGGAAAGCCGGCTTCGATGATATCGACGCCCATTTCATCCAGCAGGGCGGCGATTTCCAGCTTCTCGGCATGGCTCATGGTTGCGCCGGGGGATTGTTCGCCGTCACGCAGCGTGGTGTCGAAGATCAGAACGCGGTTCTGTTCGGTATTCGTGTTCATGGCTGTCTCTTGGGTAAGGGTCCTTGGCGGGCGGGCCGGGCGCTGCATACCTCTGAGCGGTCGCGCCCTATGAAGGCACGCTCAGAGGCCGCTAAGGAGGAGAAGGCCGCGCAGGCCGTGCCGCACCGCGTCTTGCGGGGCAGGGGCAGGGCAAAAAGAGCGCACTCCGGTATTCATGCGTCGGACTATACGGGTGCATGCGGAAAAGAAAAGGGCAAATGTTGCCTCGGGCAATCAGCCTGAGGCACGCAGCAGTGTCAGGCGGCGAAAAATCGGTCGGCGGGCAGGTAGTAGCCGAGCCTGGCGGCCAGCGCCCATTCGCGCTCGGGTTCGGTTTCGCCCACCAGCACCACGCCGCCCTTGGGCCAGCCCGGCCCGTTGAGCGCGGCGAGTACTCGCGAACGCGCCTCGGGCCAGGGTGAGAACGGGGCCGGGGCCGGGGTTGCGTGATCCAGCAGCGCGGGGATGAAGCGTGCCAGATCTTCGGGCGCAAGTGGTGACTGGGCGAGCGCCGCGCGACCTGCGCCTGCCACTGATTCAAGCCGGAGAGCGCGGGGTTCGGGCAGGTCGGCGCGGCGAGGATGCAGGTGCAAGGCATTGGTGGAAAAGAGAAACGCCACCACATCATGGCCCGAGGCCGCGCGGATCGAGGCATATGTGCGGTAGTCCAGCCCGATCTGGGCCGCGCGTTTGACCCGCAGGCGCACCACTTCGATGGGCAATGTTGGCAGCAGCGCTTCACGCGCGGCACGCCAGCAATGGCGCCGCCAGCCGATGCCAGGATCCAGGCTGGGTCCCTTGTTGTGGCCAATACCGGACATAGGCCGCCTCTTTCTTTTTTCCCGTTGAGTTTCCACAGAACGCAGGGTGGAGGCACGGCGGGATAATGACGAGAGGGGGCTTATCCAAATCCGCCCCCGGTGGGGTTCCGGGGGCGATAATTGTTGGCTGATGCCTAAAATTACGGCAGCGCGGGCACTTCGACATGCGGCATTTCGCCGGTCAGTGCATGAAGGAACGCGACCAGATCATCCAGTTCCTCTTCCTCGAAGTCATGACCAAGCATCTGCTGGCCCATCAGGTTGACCGCATCGCGCAGATCAGCGACCGAGCCGTTGTTGAAATACGGATAGGTCACGGCGACGTTACGCAGGGTCGGTGTGCGGAAGGCGAAGCGGTCATACTCGTCGCCTGTTACCAGAAACCGGCCCTCGTCGGTCGAACCGGGCAGTTCGAAGCGGTGGAAATTGCTGTCTGACAGGATCGGGCCGTTGTGGCAGGCCACGCAGCCATTGTCGACAAACAGGCGCATTCCGCTCTGTTGCTGCTCGGTCATCGCCATCTCGTCACCCATCAGGAAGCGGTCGAAGGGTGAGTTGGGCGTGTTCAGCGTCCGCTCGAAAGCGGCGATGGCCAGCGCCACGTTGGGCGGGTTCACCGGGTCTTCCTCGCCGGGGAAGGCTGCGGCGAAGGCTTCACGATAGACCTGGAACTCGTTGAGGCGGTCGATCGCCTCGACAAGTGTCATGTTCATTTCGATCTCAGCCTGGATCGGACCCAGCGCCTGACCTTCCAGATCAGGCTCGCGCCCGTCCCAGAACTGGGCGCGCAGGAAGCCCGAGTTCAGCACCGTCGGCGTGTTGCGGTCACCGACCTGTCCGTCATGGCCGGTGGCCCTGGGGATACGGTCGGTCCAGCCCAAAGCGGGGTTGTGACAGGTCGCGCAGCTGATCACGCCCGAGGCAGAAATGCGCGGCTCGAAAAACAACATGCGGCCCAGTTCGATCCGCTGGGCAGACATGGTGGTGCCGGACGGAATGGGGGGCATGGCGGGCAGGGCTTCGAACATGACGGTATATTCGCTCATGTCCTGCGCTGCTGCCGCGCCGCCAAGGCCCAGCGCAAGCGCGGTGGCCGTTACGGCGAATGGCTTGGCAAGTCGCAAGGTCACCTGAAGTTCTCCTTTGTTATCCTGCGTTGCACACGAAAGAGGGTGACGGCTGCAGGTTTGATGGCGTTTCGCGCGTCGTGATTAACCAATCATAAGAGAACAGCATGAAGAATGATTCAGATCAATTTCTAGAACCATTCTAAAAGGATATCGGAGTTAACCTTTTCGTCCCGAGCAACCGGGCTGCCTAGCCGTGGCGTAGCGGAGGCCAGGGTCGATGGCTGTCGGCTTCTATCCAGGCCGTGATCCACTGCGGCATCTGCGGACTTTCCTGCCCGGGATATCCCATCGCGGCAATCAGTTTTTCGGGCGCCAGAATGCCGTTGTCATCCGTCGCGGCCAGCCGGATCAGGATATGGTTGAGCGCCTCGCCCCTGCGCCACATTGACTGCTCGACATACAGAAAACGCCGATCCCAGCCCAGAAGGCGCGTTTCGATGCTGAAGCGGTGAAACATCCGTACCCGACGCCGATAGCGGGTGCTGTTGCCAGCCACCGCCATGCCCCAGCCTTTCGCGCGCAGGGCGCGAAACATGCCGGTGCGGGTGGAAAAGGGCATCCGGCCAAGGTCAAACAGGGTCAGCGTGCGGCCGTTGTTCAGTTCCATCCAGGGATCGATATCCCAAGGCCAACAGATATGTTGCGAGATATGCGTGTCAAAAAGCCCCAAGGGGGGCGCATTGCGGAACTTGATCTGTTCCTTGAACAGCCTGATGAACGGATACATGGCGCGCCTTTCCTGCGGCCTGTTTGGTGTACCACGCCTGCTGCGAGGTCAAGTAAGGTCGTGGCGTCGGGGCGTTCGGACGGGTGGCCAATGACCTTGCGGCAGGCTTGCCGAATGAGGGGACAGGTCTTATCCTTGGACATGACCCCAACCCCCAAGGAACAACCATGTTCTCTGTCACCGCCCAACCCAACCGCTACACCCCCGCCGAGCGGTTGTCTGACGCGGTGGTGCATGTCGCGGGGCTGTCGTTGGTTCTGATGGCGGTGCCGGTGCTGATCGTGGTGACGGCGCTGCAACGCGGTGATGCGGTGTCGCTGACAGGGGTCAGTATCTATGGCGGTGCGCTGATCACGATGATCTTCTGCTCGGCGCTTTACAACATGAGCCAGAGCCTGGACTGGGGTGCGGCGCGCGAATGGCTGTTCAAGCGTCTGGACCATTCGGCGATTTATGTGAAGATCGCAGGCACCTACACGCCGTTTACACTGCTTTCCGGACACGGCATGGCGCTGACCATTGGCCTGTGGGGGGCTGCACTTGCGGGCGTGGCGCTGAAACTGATCTGCCCCTGGCGCTTTCGCTGGCTTGGGCTGGCGCTGTATCTGGGCATGGGCTGGGCCGGGGTGGTGGCGGGGCAGGCGCTGCTGGCTGAACTGCCGCTGCCGGTTGTGGTGCTGATGGTGGTGGGCGGCGGACTTTATACCGGGGGGGTGATTTTCTACCTGTGGGAAAAGCTGCCGTTTCATAACACGATCTGGCATGGTTTCGTGCTGGTCGCGAGCCTGGTGTTTTATGCCGCTGTGTTGACCTATGTTCTGACCGGCAGCGAGGTGGGGGCCGGGTAGGGGGCTTCCTGCCCCCTCTGGGCCTGCGGCCCATTCACCCCCGGGGATATTTTTGAACAGATGAATGAAGCCGGCGGGTGTGCCCCGGCGTCAGTTTTCCGGATTGCTGTGGAAAAGTGCCAGGAAGGCCTGGCCGAAGCGTTCCGTCGCGCGGTCGCCGATCAATCGGGTGAGGGCGGACCGTTCAGTGGGGCGCTGGGCGGCGAGGCGGGCGCGTTGAGCGGGGGTGAGCGACAGGGGTTTGAGCGTGCCGCAATCGCCGCGCGCGAGGCGCTGTTCTTCGGCCAGCAGCCGGTCGTAGAGCGGTGCGGAGAGCCCCCCGGCAAGCTTGCGCCGCGCGGGGTGGGGCATGGCGACGGGGGCGCGGGTGATCACTGCGAGGAAGTTGGCGCCGTAACGTTCCAGCTTGGTTGCGCCGACGCCGGTTATGCGGGCGAAATCATCCAGTGTCTGCGGCCGGCGTTCGGCCATCTCGATCAAGGAGCGGTCGTTGAAGATGACATAGGGTGGCACACGGGCAGCTTCGGCCAGACTTCGGCGATGGGCCTTGAGTGCGGCGAGGAGTGGTGCGTCCTCGTCCGAGACCAGCGCGCGGACCTCCGGGCGGGCAGGAGCATCGGTCACGGTGTCCTCGCGCAGGTGGATCTCGGCCTCGCCGCGCAGGATGGGGCGGGCGGCTTCGGTCATGCGCAGGGCGCCGTGACGCTCGGCATCGGGGCGGACCAGGTCGCGGCCCATCATCTGGCGAAACACGGCCTGCCAGCCCGCACGCGGCAGTTCGCGGCCGACGGCGAAGGTGGGCAACTGGTCATGGCCGCGCGCGCGCACCTTGTCGGTGGCATTGCCGGTCAGGATATCGATCAGATGCCCGGTGCCGAAATACTCGCCGGTGCGCAACATGGCCGAGAGCGCCTTGCGCACAGGCTCGGTGGCGTTGAACAGCCGGGCGGGCGCGGTGCACATGTCGCAATTCCCGCAATTCCCGCTGATCTCGCCGAAGTAGGCGAGCAGCATCTTGCGCCGGCAATGCGCGGTTTCGGCCAGCCCCAGCAGAGCGTTGAGCCGCGCGTGATCGGCCTCACGCCGTTCCAGGGGCGCGGCGCTTTCGTCGATCTGGGCGCGCCGCAGGCGGATGTCGTCAGGCCCGTAAAGTGTGAGCGTGTCGGCGGGCAGCCCGTCGCGCCCGGCGCGACCGATTTCCTGATAATAGGCCTCGATGGACTTGGGCAGATCGGCATGCGCAACCCAGCGCACATCGGGTTTGTCCACCCCCATGCCGAAAGCCACGGTCGCGCAGACGATCAGCCCTTCTTCACGCTGAAACATCTCCTCGACCTTGCGGCGCTCCCAATCCTCCAGCCCGGCGTGATAGGCGCGCACGGTAAACCCGGCCTCTTCAAGCGCGCGGGCCAGGGTTTCGGTGCGCGCGCGGGTCGCGCAATAGACGATGCCGGACTGGCCGCGCCTTGCCTCGGCAAAGGCCATGATCTGGCGGCGGGGACTGTTTTTCACGGCGAAGGCCAGCCGGATATTGGGCCGGTCGAAACCGCGCAGAAAGGTAACCGGCGGCTTGTCGGCAAACAGGCGCTGGACAATCTCATCTCGGGTGGCGGCATCGGCGGTGGCGGTAAAGGCGGCCAGCGGCACGCCCAAAGCGCGGCGCAATTCCCCGATGCGCAGGTAATCGGGGCGAAAATCATGGCCCCACTGGCTGACGCAATGCGCCTCATCCACCGCGATCAGGGTACAGTTGGAACGGCGCAACAGGCCGGTTGTGGCACTGGCAGCCAACCGTTCGGGGGCAATGTAGAGAAGCTTCAGGCGCCCCTCATCAAGCGCCGAGAAGATCGCCTCGTTCTCGTCGGGGGCGTTGCCCGAGGTCAGCGCGGCGGCGGCCACCCCGGCCTCTTGCAGGGCGCGGACCTGATCGCGCATCAATGCGATCAGCGGCGAGATGACCACCGTCAGCCCCTCCCGGCAAAGGGCAGGCAATTGATAGCAGAGCGACTTGCCGCCGCCTGTGGGCATGATCGCCAGCACATCTTGCCCGTCGATCACCGCGCCTGCGATCTCTTTCTGGCCGGGACGAAAGCCTGAGAAGCCGAAGACGCGCGCGAGTATCTCGTCGGCACCGGGCCGTTCGGTGGGGCTGGTTGTCACGGGATCAGAGGAAGGCGGACATGTTGTTGGCAATCACGATGCGCAGCGCATAGAGGCCCAAAAGCAGGATCAACGGCGCCAGGTCGATGCCGCCCATATTGGGCAAGAAAGCACGGATGCGGCTGTAGATCGGTTCCAGCAGGCGGTTCAGCCCGTCCCAGATCTGGGCGACAAGCGGCTGGCGAAGGTTGAGCACCTGGAAATTGATCAGCCAGCTGAGCACGACATGAACGATCACGATGAACCACATCACATCAATGATCAGGTAGACGATTTGCAGGAGCGAGAGCATGCGGCCTCCGGGCGGACGGTGAAGGATGGGTGCCTTTTTCAACTAAGCTGCGTCCGCGCCAAGGGCAACCGGAAATGCCTACATATGGTTGATGCTGTCCGGCCACCGCGCTATCTGGCCCCGGTTCGATCATATAAGGAGGCGCGTCATGCTGGTTGTGATTTCCCCGGCGAAGAAGCTGGACTGGCGGCCCGTCGATGCGCCTGCCAGCGTGCCCCGGCTGCAAGATGAGGCCGTGGCGCTGGCCGAGGTCGCGCGCGCGCTTTGTGCCGAGGAACTGGGGCGGCTGATGCATCTCAGCCCGGCGCTGAGCGCGCTCAATCATGATCGGTTTCAGCGTTTTTCTGCCGAACCCGCGCCCGAGACCGTGCGCCCGGCAGTGCTGGGCTTTGCGGGCGATACCTATGTGGGGCTGCATGCCGCCTCGCTTGAACCCGAGGCGCGGGACTGGGCGCGCGGGCATTTGCGCATTCTTTCCGGGCTTTACGGGCTGCTGCGCCCCGACGACGGCATCCAGGAGCATCGCTTGGAAATGGGCACCCGACTGGCCACCCCGCGCGGCACGTCGCTGTATGACTGGTGGGGCGCGCGCATTGCCCGGCTGCTGCAAGCCGATGCGAAAGCGGCGGGTGCGGTGGCTTTGGTCAACTGCGCCTCGAAGGAATATTTCACGGCGGTGGATCAGCGGGCGATGGCGCTGCCGGTGATCACGCCCCAGTTTCTGGACCGCAATGAGGGTGAGGAAGCGCGGGTGGTCAGCTTTCACGCCAAGCGCGCACGGGGGGCCATGGCGCGATTCATGATGGAAAACCGGCTGACCGACCCGGCCGACCTGCGCCATTTCGACGCGATGGGTTATCGGTTCCGGCCTGACGACAGCCAAGCCGATGCCCCCGTCTTTCTGCGTGAACATCCGGCGCGCTGAACTCTGCGCTCAGGCCGGCTGGCGCGCGTCCGGTATCGGCGGGCGGGCATCGTCGGGCAGATAGCGGTTGATTACGTCGATCAGTAGCTGCTTGCGCAGTGGCTTGGTCAGGTAATGATCCAGCCCGGATGCCAGGATTGATTCGCCGTCACCCGCCAGCGCATGGGCGGTGAGCGCAATGATCGCCACATGCGCGCCGCCGGGAAGCTGGCGAATGGTGCTGGTGGCCTCACGCCCGTCCATCTCGGGCATGGAGATGTCCATGAAGATGAGATCGGGCTTGGTGGCCTTGAACAGATCGACCGCCTCACGCCCGTTTTCGGCAAAGGTCAGCTCTATGTCGAAACCGTCGACCATCTTTGAGAATACCAGCCGGTTTGTGCGGTTGTCCTCGGCAACCAGAACGCGCATGGCGCGGCCCGCGCTGTCATCGGCGCGTGGCAGCGCGACGGGAGCGGCCCATTGTGGGGTGTCTTCTGTGGGTGCGCTGAGCAACTGAAGCTGGCGAATCAGTTCGCGACGCAGAAGGGGCTTTTGCAGGACGGCATGAAAATGCGCCATTCCCGGATGGTCGCGCAGCATCGCCGGGCCGGAGCTGAGCATCACCAGCGGCGTATCACAGCCCGAGGCCCGCAGTTGGCAGGCCAGATCGAGCCCGTTCATACCAGGCATTTCGTGATCGGTGATTACCAGGTCAAAGCCCGGCCCCTTGCCACCCCCGTCGGCGGCAACCTGCTTGAGCGCATCCTCACCCGAATCGCACAGCGTGACGTTCAGCCCCTGTGCCGAAAGCTGGCGCTCCAGGATGGTACGGTTGATCAACTGGTCATCGACCACCAGCACATTGCTCAGCCGGATCGGCGTATTCGCATGCGCCGTCGCATCCTCGGCTAGCGAAAGATTGAGCGTGAAGCCGAAAGAGGAGCCGCGCCCGGGTTCGGAATCCACCCATATCTCGCCGCCCATCATCTCGATCAGACGCCGCGTGATCGCCAGACCCAGCCCGGTGCCTTCGAATTTGCGCGTCGTCTGGCTGTCGACCTGTGCGAATTCCTCGAAGATCGATTCCAGGTTCTCGGGCGCAATACCGATGCCAGTGTCCTCGATCAGGACGTGCAGCTGCTGGGAATCCGACCCCGCTTCCACGCCGGTTACGCGGATCAGCACATGACCTTCCTCGGTGAACTTGACGGCATTGCCGATCAGATTGGTCAGAACCTGCCGCATCCGCCCCGGATCGGCAAGAAAGCGGGTTGGCAGGAACAGGTCATAATCCATCAGCAGATCGATCCGCCGTTTGCGCGCGCCCGCCTGCAGCAGGATCAGCACCTCATGGATGCAACGCTCAAGGTCAAAATGCTCGGGGTGCAGTGCCAGCTTGTCGGCCTCGATCTTCGAAAAATCGAGCACATCGTTGATGATGTTCAACAGCGCCTCGCCCGACGAACGGATGGTTTCGGCATACAGCAGCTGCTCATCGCTCAGGGGGGTGTCGCATAAAAGCTCAGCCATGCCCACGACGCCATTCATCGGTGTACGGATTTCATGGCTCATGTTCGCAAGGAACGCCGACTTCGCGCGGTTCGCGGCCTCGGCGCGCAGCCGCGCCTCCTCCATCTCGCTTTCGTGCCGCCGGGCCTCGGTTATGTCGCGCACCAGGGTGACGATATCACCGCCGCGCGCGCGGCGGTCCATGATCCTTGCCGTATCACCGCGGGTAAAGCGCAGTTCTGTCGGCTCCACAATCTGCGCCTGCCAGCGTGCCAGCATCATCTCCACCCAGTCCTGCGGGGTGATCCCTTCCAGCAGCACAAGGCCTTCATATGCAAGAATTTCTACCAGCCGACGATAAGAGATTCCCGGTCGCACCTCGGGAGAGCCTGCGAAGGGGCCAAGAAAGGCCTGATTGGCGATCACCATCTCCTGATCGGCATTGAACACAGCGAAACCATCGCGGATGGTGTTGATCGAATCCCATAAGCGGCGTTCGGCCATGACCGCGTTTCGATGCGCGGCCTCGACATCCTCGCGCGCCTTCATCCGCTGGCCCTGCATAAGGCCCGAATGCTCGTCGCGGTGCTGCCGGCGTTCGTCGGCAAGCATGCGGCCCAATCGCTCGATCTCGGCACGCGCGCTGTCCAGATCACGCGTGCGCTGATCCAGTAACCGTTCGGCGACCAACCGGGCACGGCGTTCCTGAGCCAGCTTGTCAAACAACGTCATGAAAACGCGCGCTCCGAAATCCTGCGCGCCCGCCCGGTTCAGGCAGGCTTCTTGCACAGGATTGCAGATCAGGCGTGAACAGCTGATTAACCGCGCCCGGCTGGAACGTATTTTCCGGGCGCGGATGTCGTTTGCGGCAACGTCAAAGGCGCTCGATCGCCAGCGCGATACCCTGGCCACCGCCGATGCACATGGTCACCAGAGCGCGCTTGCCGCCAATGCGCTCAAGTTCGTAAAGCGCCTTGACGGTGACGATCACACCGGTCGCGCCCACCGGATGGCCCAGTGCGATCGCCCCACCGTTGGGGTTTACGCGGGACGGGTCAAGGCCAAGGACCTTGTTCACGGCCAGCGCCTGCGCGGCAAAGGCCTCGTTCGATTCGATCACATCGAAATCTCCGACTGACAGGCCAGTGCGCGCGCAAAGCTGTTCGACCGCCGGGATCGGGCCGATGCCCATCACCTCGGGGCGCACCCCGGCGACGGCATAGCCCAGAATACGGGCGCGCGGTTTAAGCCCGGCCGCCTGCGCCGCAGAGGCGCGCGCCAGAACCACCGCTGCGGCGCCGTCGTTAATGCCGCTGGCATTGCCCGCCGTCACCGTGCCATTCTTCTCGAAAGCCGGGCGCAGGCCAGCCAGAGCCTCAAGGCTGGTGGCCTTGGGGTGTTCGTCGGTGTCGAAAGCAACCTCGCCCTTGCGGGTCTTCAACATGAAGGGCGCGATCTGGCTCGCGAAACGGCCCTCGTCAATCGCGCGTGCGGCGCGGGTCTGGCTTTCCAGTGCAAAGGCGTCCTGATCCTCGCGGCTGATCTCGTGTTCGCCCGCCACATTCTCGGCGGTCACCCCCATATGGCCGGTGCCGAACGGGCAGGTCAGTGCGCCCAGCATCATGTCCTGAACCGCGACATCACCCATTTTCTGACCAAAGCGCTGGGCGGGCAGGATATAGGGCATCCGGCTCATCGATTCGGCGCCGCCTGCCAGCGCGAAATCGGCGTCCCCCAGCATCAGCGCCTGAGCGGCCGAGACAATCGCCTGCGCGCCCGAGCCGCACAACCGGTTCACGTTCATCGCCGGCGTGGTGTCAGGGATGCCCGCCTGCATCGCCGCCACGCGCGAAAGGTAGGCATCGCGCGGCTCGGTATTGCCGACATGGCCGAACACCACATTACCGATCTGCCCGCCCTCGACCCCGGCGCGCTCCAGCGCGGCTTTGGTCACATGGGTGGCGATTTCCGACAGGGGCGTGCCTGCAAGGCTGCCGCCGAAAGTGCCTATGGCAGTGCGTGCGCCGCCCAGAATGACGATATCGTCCATGAATGTGACCTTTCGCTGATTGTTTCCCGCTTTGTATAACGATGCTGTGCCGGGCAGGAAAGCCAAGGCTTTCGCTGCACCGGGCGCTCAAGGCAAAACGCAGCGGTTCAAACCGCGCGCGCCCTTCATCTGTTCAAAAATATCCTCGGGGGGAGCCGCGCAGCGGCGTGGGGGGCAGACAGCCCCCCTTCACCGGTCCCGCTCAGCGTTTGCGTTCGAGCTTGCGCCTGGCCTTGGCCTTGCCCGCCCGTGCAGCGGCAGCCTTGCGCGGCTGGTAGCGACCGCGTTTGCCTCGCGACGGACGGGCGACGGCTTCACCCTCGATTTCCATCAGCTCCAGAATCAACCCGCCAGTGATCGCCTCGGCCTCCGACAGCTTGACCGTCACGCGCTGCCCCAGCCCGATCACCTGGCCCGAGCGATCGCCGGTCAGGGTCTGGGCGTCGGCATCGTGGTGAAAGTACTCATCCCCCAGAGAGCGAATCGGAACCAGCCCGTCAGCCCCGGTCTCATCCAGCCGCACGAACAGCCCGAACCGCGCAATTCCCGATATGCGCCCGCCAAACACCGCGCCGATCCGTTCCGACAGGAAGGCGGCCAGGTAGCGGTCGGTCGTGTCGCGTTCGGCGGTCATGGAGCGGCGCTCGGTCTCGGAAATCAGCTTTGCCGTTTCCGACAGATGCTCGATGTCCCAATCGGTCAGCCCGTCCGTGCGCGCATCGGGTTTCCAGCGGTGGGCGCTGATCAGGGCGCGATGCACAATCAGGTCCGAATAACGCCGGATGGGCGAGGTGAAATGTGCGTAGTTGCGCAGTGCCAGGCCGAAATGACCATAATTATCAGGGCTGTAATAGGCCTGCGTCATGGATCGCAGGGTCGACATATTGATCAGTTCGTCAAACTCGCTGCCCTCGGCCTGCTTCAGAAGCGCGTTCAGATGGCGGGTCTGCAACACCTGGCCCTTGGCCAGCGCGAAACCCGCATTGACCGCGATCTCGCGCAACGCCTCAAGCTTTTCGGGGCTCGGTTCTTCGTGGACACGAAACAGCAGGGGCGAGCGGCGGTCGATCAGTTCCTCGGCGGCGGAGACATTGGCCAGCACCATGAACTCCTCGATCACCCGATGGGCGTCAAGGCGCTCCTTGAAGGCAACCGAGGTCACCTTTCCTTCGTCCGACAGGATGATCTGGCGTTCGGGCAGATCCAGATCCAGCGGCTGGCGCCGGGCGCGGGCGGGCAGGGTGGCCTGCCAGGCGGCGTAAAGGTCGGCCAATGGGCCGGCCAGCGGTTCGGTGGCGGCGTCATGGCGCCCCTCGAAAGCCGCCTGTGCCTGTTCATAGGAAAGCGAGGCTTTCGAGCGCATCATGGCGCGAGTGAAGCGATGCGCGATCTTTTCGCCCTGTGCGTTGAGCACCATCCGTACGGCAATCACCGCGCGGTCAACATGCTCATGCAACGAGCAAAGATCGCCTGACAGCCGGTCGGGCAGCATCGGTACAACGCGGTCAGGGAAATAGGTGGAGTTGCCGCGCTTGCGTGCTTCGCGGTCCAGTTCTGTGCCGGGGCGGACATGGGCCGCGACATCGGCGATGGCGACCCAGACGATGAAGCCGCCGGGGTTTTCGGGGTCATCATCGCTGGCGGCGAGAACGGCGTCATCGTGGTCACGCGCATCCCAGGGATCAATGGTGAAAAGCGCCAGGTCGCGCAGATCCTCGCGCTTGCCCATCGGCGCGGGCTCCATCGCATCGGCCTCGGCGATCACGGCGTCGGGGAAATGATCGGGTATCCCGTGCTGATGAATGGCGATCAGCGAGACAGCTTTCGGCGCCGAAGGATCGCCCAGCCGCGTGGTGACGCGCGCGCGCGGCAGGCCAAGACGGGCCGGGCCGGTCTGCTCGGCCTCGACCAGTTCGCCGTCGCGGGCGCCTTCGGTCTGGCCGGAGGGCACCAGCCATTCCATGTCCGCGCCCTTGTCGATCGGCACGATCCGCCCACCCTCGGCCCCCATCCGAAAGATGCCCAGCACCTTGCGCGGGTTGCTGCCCAGCTTGCGGATGACGCGGGCATGGTATTCATGATCCTCGCCACCTACGCGCAGAAGCTTGGCCAGAATCCGGTCGCCCTCGCCCAAGGCTGCGTCTCTGTCGCGCGTCAGCACAAGAATGCGCGGCGCGGGGCCGGGGCCGTCCCAGTCCTGCGGCTCGGCGAACAGATCGCCAGAGGCATCGGGCGCGAGGATCGTCAACAGGCCAACCGGTGGCAGCCGTGTGGCACCGTGCCGACGCTTGGGCCGGGAGAAAAGCCCCTCCTCTTCCATCTCGGCCAGGAGTCGCTTGAGATCAATCCGGGCCGCCCCCTTGATGGCGAAGGCGCGCGCGATCTCGCGCAGACCCGTGCTGTCGGGGTTTTCGGTCAGCCAGTTGTGCAGGTCGGTCTTGGAAGGTAGCGTGCTCATGCCCATGCGGCTATCATGACGCGGCGCTGGCGTCATCGGGATTCTGCGCCGCGCTGGTCATCCGCTGATCCAGTTGCCTGCTTGCGCAGACGCCTGTTTGTTTGCCGCTGCGCGGCGTTGGGGGCGCTGCCCCCGTCGCTTCTGCTGTGCAGAAGCGACTCCCCCGGGATATTTTCCAAACAGATGAAGGCAAGGCGCCGCGTGCTTTGGTGCGGCCAGCAGGTGGCATGGGTTTCAGTCAGGCAGGGTCTGGGCGAAATAGCCTTCAAGGATGCGGGCGTAGACGGCCTTGAGCGTGTGGATATGGCTGATCTCGACATGCTCGTCGACTTGGTGCATCGATTGCCCGACAAGCCCGAACTCGACGACCGGGCAATGATCCTTGATGAATCGTGCATCCGAGGTGCCGCCTGAAGTGGAGAGTTCGGGCGTTATACCGCATTCGGCCTTGACCGCGCGGGCCACCAGATCGGTGAAAGCGCCCGGCTCGGTGACAAAGCTTTCGCCGGAAATCTTGGTCGCCAGTTCCATCCAGATACCGTCTTGCGTGCTTGCAGCCTCGATTTCGTGCTTAAGCCATTCAGTCAGGCTGGCCCCGGTGTGGTTGTCGTTGAAGCGGATATTCAGCACCGCCCGGGTCTGCGCCGGGATCACGTTCGAGGCCGGGTTGCCTGTGTCGATGGTTGTCAGGGCCAAGGTGGAGCGGTCGAAATTGCTGTTGCCCTTGTCCAGTTCATGGCATGCGAGCCTGTCGAGCAGGGCCACGAGTGCGGGCAGCGGGTTGCGGGCGCGGTGGGGATAGGCAGAGTGCCCCTGCACACCATGCGCCGTGATCGTCGCCGTCATTGATCCGCGCCGCCCGTGTTTGATCATCTCGCCCATGATTTGTGGGCAGGTGGGTTCACCGACCACGCAATGGGTCATACTTTCGCCGTTTTCGGCCATCCAGTCCAGGATTGCGCGGGTTCCATCGATGGAATCGCCCTCTTCGTCACCGGTAATGGTAAGGATCACCGCGCCATCCTCGGGCGGCGTGTCGGTGATGAAATCCACCGCTGCCGCCACGAAAGCCGCGACGCCGGATTTCATGTCGCAGGCACCGCGGCCCCAGATGCGGCCCTCGGCGATCGTGGCCGAGAAAGGGTCAAAACGCCAGTCTTCGAGGTTGCCGGGGGGCACGACATCGGTATGGCCGTTGAACCCGAAGCGCCGCTTTGCCGTCTTGTCGCCCCAACGCGCAAACAGGTTCGATACCCCCCCTCGTTCGATGCGGGTGCAGGTGAAGCCCCTCGCCGCGAGGACGGTTTCCAGAAGTGCAAGCGCGCCGCCTTCGTCCGGGGTAACCGAAGGGCAGCGGATCAACCGGATTGTCAGCTCGGCGGGATCGGTTGCGGGCATCGGTTTTCCTTTCGGCGGCGGCTGTTACGGATGGCGTTCCTCATGATGGCTAGCCCGGTCACGCGCGGCGTGCAAGCGCATGACCGACCGCGTCATGTGGTTGGCGAGCGGGCGGCGCGCGAAATACGAAGGTAAAAGCCATATTGTTGCCGGTTTCTTAATGCATGACATTGACGAAAGCGGGCGCTGTGCTAGGATTTAAGGATCATTTGATGTTCGTTCTCGTTCCGCAGTATTTGAGCGATGTAGGTGGCGGACCTGTGGGAACAGGGTTCGCCTATCGGCTTTTTTTTGTTCCGGTAGGGTTGGTTGCAGCGAGTAGCGTCGAAACGTCGAGCATGCGGCAGGATGAAGACAGAAAAAATCACGAATGAAACCCGCCTGACGCGCATTCAGGCTCTTGTTGTTGAAATACTCAACGACCTGTTGCGCGCACCTATCGAGCAAACCGACGCATCGATAAACCGGGCAATTGAGCGGATCGGCGCCTATTGCACGCGCGACCGTTCCTATGTGTTCGTCAATTCTGGCGGGCTGGCCAACAACACCCATGAATGGTGCGCGCCGGGTATCGAGCCTGCGATAGAACATCTGCAGAATCTGCCCTGGTCACTTTACGGGCCAATGCTGGAGCCTTTGGAAAAGGGCGTGCCGTTCCACGTGCCCGATATCGCCGAATTGCCCGAAGGCTCGCACACACGCGAACTGCTTGAAGCGCAGTCTATCCGGTCGCTTCTGTTGGTGCCGATGCGTGCCGAGGGTGAGTTCTACGGCTTTCTTGGGTTTGACGGTGTGCACAATACTCATGATTTCCTGCCGGGTGAGTTGTATCTGCTGCAATCGGTGGCGGATGTGATCTGCTCGGTTCTGCAGCGGCGCGAAAGCGACCGGGTGGTGAGGGAGGTGCAGGCCGAACTGGACAACGAGCGCGCCTTTCTCAGCAGCATCCTGAGCACTTCGGCCATGGGAATTTTGGTGCTCGACGATTCCGGCGTGATCCGGTTTGCCAATGATGCCGCCGAACAGGTTCTGGGAACAACCCGCGCGCGGCTGATCGGTCAGCGCCATGACGAGGCCGAGTGGTTCACGCTGGGAGAGGACGGGTTGCGCTTTGACGCCGAAAACTCGCCCTTTTCACGGGTGTTGGCGTTGGGGCAATCGGTTGCGGATATCCGCTTCACCCTGCACGTTGGCGGGGTTACGCGCTACTTCTCTGTGCATGCCGCGCCGGTTCCCGGTGGCAGCCGACACGATGCGCGTGTGGTCTATGCGGTTCTCGATGTCACAAACCAGGTTCTTGCCGAGCGCGCGCGTGAAGCCGCGCTGGACGAAGCCCGCCGCGCCAATGCAGCTAAAACCCAGTTCCTGGCAAAGATGAGTCACGAGATGCGCACGCCGCTCAACGGTGTGCTGGGCATTGCCGAGGTCCTGGATCGGCTGATCACCGATCCCGATCAGGCGCGAATGATCAAGGTCATGCACGATTCCGGTTCGCTTTTGCTGAACATTATCAATGACCTTCTGGACATGTCCAAGATCGAGGCCGATCAGATGGCCATCGAGCAGGTGGCCTTCAGCGTGACCGAGCTGGCGCAGCGTATCGAATCCGTGCACACGCTCAAGGCGTCGGAAAAGCAGCTTTCCTTCGGGGTTTCGGTGCAGGGGGAAGACTGCGCCAAGCGATTGGGCGACCCGCATCGCATTCTGCAGATTCTGCACAACGTCATCGGCAACGCCATCAAATTCACCGAAACCGGCTCGGTCCGGGTGGAGGTCGATTGCTCAGAACCCGAGCAGATCATTATCGAGGTGCGCGATACCGGCATCGGCATGACCCACGAGCAGCAGGTGCATGTATTCGAGGAGTTCGGCCAGGCGGACGGATCGATAGCCCGCAAGTTTGGTGGCACCGGACTGGGCATGCCGATTGCCAAGCGGCTTGTGGACATGATGGGCGGTACCATCAGCTTTCAATCGCAACTCGGGACTGGAACGCGGGTGACAATCCAGTTGCCGTTGCCCAGTCTGACCGCTGTTGAAGGGGAAAAGGCGCGCACTCAGGTGGCGGATACACAGTATGATTTGTCAGGTCTGAGGATACTGGCCGCTGACGACAACCGCACCAACCGCATGATTCTGGGGGCGATGATGGGCCAGCTGGGGATGTCATCGGTTCTGGTGGCCGATGGTCCAGCTGCCGTTGAAGCCTATGAAAAAGAGACCTTCGACGCGGTGATCCTGGACATTTCGATGCCTGAAATGGACGGGGTGATGGTGTTGAAGGAACTCCGCGAACGCGAAAATGAGCGTGCGAAGCAGCAAAAAGAAAAGAATGCGCCGCGGCTACCAATTCTGGCCTTCACCGCCAATGCGATGTCGCATCAGGTTGAAGCCTACATGGCGGCCGGGTTTGATGATTGCCTGACCAAGCCCTTGCAGCTCGAACGCCTGCGCAGTGCCGTCGGCGCGCTGATCCCCGGGCGTGCACTGGTATCAGAGACGGCAGCGGAATAAGGATCGCGAAGCGGGGCGAGCAGTGAAAGCAGGTCGCCCCGAAACCGTGTGGTTTTCAAGAACCACTCAATCGCCGGGCGTTGTTTCCCAGGTGTCGATGCAATCCACGGCCTCTTCGGCGGTTTCGACATAATGCACAAGGCGCAGATCCTCGGGCGAGATGGTGCCAGCCTCGGCCAACGCATCCCAGTTGATCACTCGCTCCCAGAAGGAACGGCCGAACAGCAGGATCGGAATGGCGTTCATCCGCCGGGTCTGGATCAGTGTCAGTGATTCGAACATTTCATCAAGGGTGCCGAAACCACCTGGGAAAATGGTGATCGCTTGCGCGCGCATCAGGAAATGCATCTTGCGGATGGCGAAATAGTGGAAATTGAAGCTGAGCTCGGGGGTCACATAGGTGTTGGGTGCCTGCTCATGCGGCAGCACGATATTGAGGCCGATGGAAATGCCCCCTGCCGCATCCGCGCCGCGGTTCCCGGCCTCCATCACTCCCGGGCCACCGCCGGTGCAGATGACATGCTCTCGGTTGCCGGTGGCGACGCTGCGCAGGGTCATCAGCCGGGCAAACTCCTGCGCCTGGGCGTAATAGGGTGAAAGACTGTCCAGCCCCGGATTGCCCGAGGGCTGGTCCGGCGCCGGAATGCGCGCACCGCCGAACATCACCACCGTCGAGGCAATCTGGCGCTCGGTCAGCAGCATCTCGGTTTTCATGAGTTCCAGTTGCAGCCGCACCGGGCGCAATTCGTCGCGCTTGATGAAGTCAAGGTCGTCAAACGCCAGCCGATAGGCCGGATTGCGCGTCTGGGGCGTGTCGGGCACGCCTTGCCACGTGCGAACATCCTGTTCCGCGTCTGGAAACGGGCGAAACCGGGCCTTGTCGTTCATATGATATCCTTCGCTTGCATTGCGTGCTTGTCCTTCCAAGGCTATAGCCTGCGCAACCCAGTGACCAGAGCCGCAGGAGCCACCGATGTCGATTGCAGAACTTGAAGCCGCCATTGAAGCCGCATGGGAAACACGCGACACAATCACCCCCGCGACAAGAGGCGCGGCGCGTGATGCGATCGAGGCGACACTTGACGCGCTGGATACCGGTGCGCTGCGCGTGGCAGAAAAACGCGGCACTGACTGGCATGTGAACCAGTGGGCGAAAAAGGCGGTGCTGCTGGGGTTCCGAATCAAGGATATGGAAGCCCAGTCAGGCGGGCCGCAGGGTGGCGGCTGGTGGGACAAGGTCGACAGCAAGTTCATGGGCTGGAGCCCGGAGCGCTGGAAAGAAGCGGGTTTTCGCGCCGTGCCCAACTGCGTCGTCCGCAAATCTGCCTATATCGCGCCGGGCGTGGTGCTGATGCCGTCCTTCGTGAACCTGGGCGCCTATGTCGACAGCGGCACCATGGTTGACACCTGGGCCACGGTGGGCAGCTGCGCGCAGATCGGCAAGAATGTGCACCTGTCGGGTGGCGTAGGCATCGGCGGTGTGCTGGAGCCGATGCAGGCCGGGCCCACCATTATAGAGGACAATTGCTTCATCGGTGCGCGGTCGGAGGTCGTCGAGGGTTGCATCATTCGCGAGGGTTCGGTGCTGGGGATGGGGGTGTTCATTGGCCAGTCCACCAAGATTGTCGATCGTGAGTCCGGCGCGGTGATGTATGGCGAAGTGCCGGCCGGATCGGTTGTCGTGTCTGGCTCGATGCCATCGAAGAACGGCGTGAACCTGTATTGCGCGGTAATCGTCAAGCGTGTGGATGCGCAGACCCGGTCGAAAACCTCGATCAACGACTTGTTGCGCGACTGAGATACGGCGCGGTGCGGGGAAAGGCGTGCATGCGCCCTTCAGGGGGCTTTGCCCCCTCTGGGCCTTCGGCCCATTCACCCCCAGGATATTTTTGAACAGATGAAGCGGGCGCGCGCGCCGGGGACTATCCGTTGTGGAACCTGCGGGGTAGATTGGCGTTTCTTGCATGAAACATCTGGAGGGTTGTCCCATGCCGCGTCGTCGGATTTCGCTTTTTGCCTTGTCTCTGGCAGCGCTGCCCATGGCGGCAGCGGCGCAGGAGGCAGATGTCACCGGCGCGCAGATCCTCACCTGCGAGGCCGAGCGCGGCGGAGAGGGCTGCGCCACGCTTCTGTCGCGGATTTTCGTTTGTGACAGAGCGCCCGAGATGGCGGGTTGCGCCGAACTCATGGCGCTGCGCCAGGCGGCGGTCCAACTGGCAGAGAGCGAGGCCGCGATGAACGATACTGCACTGGACGAGGACATCGGTATCGAGGCCGAGGTAGAAGCTGAAGAGATCGAAGTCGAGGTGCGTGCAGAAGGTGAGTTGCTCGATGAACTGGAGGACGAAGCCCTGACTGAAGGCGAAGAGCATCGGCGCGAGCAGGCGGGTGACGACGAAGCGGATGACGGTGCCACCGCGCCGAGTGGCGTAACACCGGCCAATGATGCCCAAGAGACGACCTGCCCGGTTCTGGATTCTTCCGATTGGGCGGCTTGGGTCAATGCCATGCCGGGGCTGGAAGGGCCAAGCCTGATCGTAACCGGCGTGGTGACGCTGCCCACGCCGGGTTACAGCGTGACGCTGGAGGCCGGGACAAGTGACCGATCGATGCGCCCCGTGCAGAACGTGGAACTTTCCGCCCGGCCACCCGCGATGGATGCCCCGCAGGTATTGAGCGATTATGAAGTCCGGTTCGAGATGCCTTCAGCCGCGCCTATCAATGGCAACACCGCACCCTTTACCGCCGTGCGAGTAAACTGCGCCGGGCAGGAGATTGCCCGAATCGAGCCCGTCGAGGTGGCGCAGTAAAGCGGGCCGCGCGGCAGTGATGTCCCTTCTCGCCCATCCCGCCCTGCGCCTGGCGCTTGCCCCGGTTTGTCTGGTACAGGGGCTGGCCGTGCGCCGTCGGGCGCAGGTGCTGCCCGAAGCCGCCGGCCCACGGAGTGGCCGCAGCGGTCAGGGGGAGACGTTGAGGCTGCTTATCCTCGGCGATTCTTCTGCTGCGGGGGTTGGCGCGGTGCATCAGAACGACGCGTTGAGCGGGCGTTTGGCAGTGGAACTGGACGGGTTCGACCTGCATTGGCGGTTGGAGGCTCGCACGGGCGCGACCACCGCCAGCACACTTGCCGCTTTGCAGGCAATGCCGCAAGGACGCTTTGATGCGGCGGTGATTGCCCTAGGCGTGAATGATGTCACACGACAGGTGCCGTTAAGGCGCTGGCTGGCCGCGCAGGGCACCTTGTGGAAAGTACTGCAATACCGCTTCGGCCTGCGCCATGCGTATCTTTCCGGCGTGCCGCCGATGGGGCTGTTCCCGCTTCTGCCCCAACCTTTGCGCGGAGTTCTGGGGGCGCGCGCCGCGCAATTCGATGCGGCGCTGGCCGCTCAGGCGGCGATGCGTCCCGCGGTGCGGCATCTGCCTTTCGACGCAGCCTTGCTGGACTCCGCGCTGATGGCCGCTGACGGCTTTCATCCCGGTCCGGAAATCTATCGTCTCTGGGCCGCTCATCTTGCCGAAGCGATCCGGGCGGATTTCGTATGAGCGACCGGCCCTTTCAGGGACTTGCAACGCAGGCGTTTTCCTGTCACGTGCCCCGCTGCAGCATCACAGTCAGGGCACGCGCATGACCGGCGAGAAACGTGGCGGTGAGAAACCGCGAGATGACAGAACCCGGGAAAAACGGGCGCAGCAGGTCTATACGCTGCTGGTTGAAGTGGGGCGCAGCACCGGGGACGGCCTGCCCAAAGGGTGCACCGGGGCGGGGCTGTTGATTTATGCATCAGGCGTTGATGAGGCCGAGGCAGTGCGAGAAACCGTGGCAATCCTCAAACAGGCCGATATGGCACCGCTGGATGTGACCGGTTATGGCACGCTGGAAGAGCGGCTGGCGCAGGGCGATGAGATCGATGCAAGCGAGCGCGCGCTGATGCAGCGCGCGCTGGACGAGAATGCGGTCATCGTGGCGCAAATGACGCCATTTACCGGGGACTGAACGCGCGGTCTGCTGCGCTTTTCATGCTACCCGCAAGAGGTGCCGATCAAGAGCATCTCCCGAAAGGGCTTCACTGAACAGCGTTCAGTTGCCTTCCTGCTGGCCGCGCGATCAGCTTTTCTGTATCTTGACGCGGCGTGCTTCGGGGCCCTTGGGCGCCTTTCGCGGCAAGCTGACGGTCAATACACCGTCCTTGAGAGAGGCGCTGACATTGCCCTCGTCTGCATCAGCGGGCAAGCGGAAGCTGCGCTCGAAACTGCCGAACTGGCGCTCGCTGAAATACCAGGTGTCGCCCTTTTCCTCGCGTTCCGATTTCTTTTCTCCATGGATACGCATCATGCCGTTTTCAACTGTCAGCTGGATGTCTTCTTCTGCCACACCGGGCACTTCCATCCGGATCGTATAGGACTTGTCGTCAGATGATGCTTCAGAGGCGGTGTTGACCCAGTCAGCCAGTTTGCCACCAAATTGCCGGAAGGGTTCATAGAAGGTGGGCCAGAAATTTCCGAGAGGTGATTTTTCGACCATGTTCGTCTCCGTTGCGCTGGGTAATCGCGAGGTATGCGATACGTGATTTCCTCTCTTGTTTCCTTGATTGAAATCAACGCTCAGAGTCTATGTGCGGGCTGAACGATGCCGACGCCGGATGCTGGCGGGGCGTCCGGGCAGCGACAGGCGGCTGTCGTTGCGCGTCTGCCGGGCTACCAGCTTTCCCTTGGCCACGACCGCCAGCCGGTCAGGCCGCAGGCGCAGCGCTTCGATGGGGTTGGCGGCGTCCAGCACCACCAGTGAGGCTGTGCAACCGGCTTTCAGCCCATAGCCTTCAAGACCCAGGATGCGGGCGTTTTCCATCGTCACCATATCGAAACAGCGGCGCATTTCATCGGGGTGGGTCATCTGCGCCACATGCAGGCCCATGAAGGCCACGTCCAGCATGTCGGCGGTGCCCAGCGAATACCACGGGTCCAGTACGCAATCCTGCCCCCAGCCCACGGTGATGCCATGGGCCTGCATTTCCTTGACCCGTGTCAGGCCGCGCCGTTTTGGGTAGGTATCATGCCGCCCCTGCAAGACGATGTTGATCAAGGGATTAGGAATGGCGGCGACCCCGGCTTCGGCGATCAGTGGCAGCAGCTTGGACACATAGTAGTTATCCATCGAATGCATCGAGGTCAGATGCGAGGCGGCAACCCGGCCCTGCAGGCCCATCCGCTGCGCCTCAAAGGCCAGCGTTTCGATATGGCGGCTCATCGGGTCGTCGGTTTCGTCGCAATGCATGTCAACCGGCAAGCCCCGCCTGGCGGCGATGCTGCAAAGCTCTGCGATCGAATGACGGCCATCATCCATGGTGCGTTCGAAATGCGGAATGCCCCCCACGATATCGACGCCCATATCGAGCGCACGCAGGGTTTGCTCCAATGCCTTTGGGGCGCGATAAAGCCCGTCTTGCGGGAAGGCGACAAGTTGCAGGTCGATGTAGGGCTTGACCGCCTCGCGCACATCCAGAAGGGCCTGCACCCCTTTCAGATCAGGGTCGCAGGTATCGACATGTGAACGGATGGCCAGCAGGCCCATGCTGACCGCCCAGTCGCAATAGTCCAGCGCGCGGGCCTTGATGTCATCGATAGTGGCGATCTGTTTCAGTTCACCCCACAACGCGATCCCTTCCAGCAGCGTGCCCGAGGCGTTCACCCGTGGCAGGCCATATGACAGCGTCGCATCCATGTGGAAATGAGGGTCCACAAACGGCGGGCTGACCAGATCGCCGGTGGCGTCGATCACTTGCCCGGCCTCAGCCCCCTCCAGCTTATCCACGGCCGCGATCTTGTCGCCCCTTATGCCGATATCCGCCACGCGGCCATCAGGAAGGGTGCCGCCCTTCACGATCAGATCGAACATTCAGCGTTCTCCCTTGTTGAACGGAACCATCAGCGCCGCCGGAACCGAGGCGCGGCGTGACATGACCACCAGCGCCAGGATGGACAGCAGGAAAGGCATCATCAGGAAAACCTGATAGGGCACATCGGCCCCCAGCGCGGTCTGTTGCAGGCGGATCTGCAGCGCGTCGAACACGCCGAACAGCACCGCACCCAGCAGTGCCTTGCCCGGCATCCAGGCGCCAAAGACCACCAGCGCAATGCAGATCCAGCCGCGACCGTTGACCATTTCAAAGAAGAACGAGTTGAAGGCCGACATGGTCAGAAACGCACCGCCCACCGCCATCAGCCCCGATCCCACGATCACCGCGCCCATGCGGATGCCGGTTACCGACAGGCCCTGCGCCGCCACCGCCGAGGGGTTCTCGCCCGCTGCGCGCAGGGCCAGCCCCAGCGGCGTGCGGTAGAGCACGACCGAAACCACGGCCACCAGCGCGAAGGCCAGATAGGTGAGCGGCGTCTGGTTGAACAGCGCATGGCCGATAATTGGCAGGTCCGACAGATACGGGATCGGCAGCGGCTGAAACGCCTCGATCCGCGGCGGCGTGGTGACGCGGGGCAGGGCGAGGCGATAGGCGAAATAGGTGGCAGAAGTGGCCAGCAGTGTCACCCCCAGCCCCACCACATGCTGACTAAGGCCGAAGGGCACGGTCAGCGTGGCATGGACAAGGCCAAACAGCATCCCCGCCATCATCGCCACCATCACCCCGGTCCACAGGCCGCCACCGGAATAGACCGTCATCCAGCCAGCGAATGCCCCGGCCACCATGATGCCTTCGATCCCCAGGTTCAGCACGCCCGCGCGCTCGCAGATCAGTTCGCCCATCGTGGCGAAAATCAGCGGCGAGGCGATGCGGATCACGGCGGCCCAGAAGCTGGCGGACAGAAGGATATCAAGGATTTCCATCATCTCTCAGCCCCTGCGTACGCGAAAACGGGTCAGCGCGATGGCCAGCACCATGGTCAGAAGCGCGGTGGCCAGCATGATATTGGCGATATAGGTGGGCACGCCCGCCGCCCGGCTCATGCTGTCAGCCCCCACGAACACGCCCGCCACGAAAATGGCCGAAACCACCACGCCGAGCGGGTTCAACAGCGCCAGCATTGCCACGATGATGCCGGTGTAGCCAAAGCCTGGGCTGATATCGAGCGTCAGGTTGCCCTTCAGCCCCGCCACCTCGGAAAATCCGGCCAGCGCCGCCAGCCCGCCCGACAGAAGCGCGGTTTTCAGGATCACCCGGCCCACCGGAATGCCCGCGAATTCCGCTGCCTGCCGGTTCTGGCCGACGGCGCGCATCTCATACCCAAGCGTCGTGCGCGACTGGATAACCCAGACCACCAGCGCCGAAATGAGCGCCAGCGCGAACCCCCAGTGCAGGCGCAACCCTTCGACAATGCGGGGCAGGCGCGCTTCAGGGATCAGGCGGGACGATTGCGGCCATCCCATGCCCATCGGGTCTTTCAGCGGGCCTTCCAGCAGCATGGATACGAACAGCAGTACGACGAAGTTGAACAGAAGCGTGGTGACAACCTCGTCCACACCAAAGCGCACCTTCAGCACCGCCGGGCCCAGCAGCACCAGCGCCCCCGCCAGCATCGCCGCCCCGGCCATGGCGGGGAGTAGCAGCCCGGAGGGCCAACCCAAAGCGCCGGTGCCCAGCAGCACCGTCATCACCGCACCCGCATAAAGCTGCGCCTCGGCTCCGATGTTCCACAGCTTGGCACGGAAGGCCACGGCCACGGCCAGTCCGGTGAAGATCAGCGGCGTTGCACGGTTGAGGGTTTCCAGAAGCGCAAAACGTGAGCCCGCAGCCCCCTTCAGGATCAGGCCCAGCGTGGCGAAAGGGTTGGCTCCGGCCAGCATCGACAGTGATGAGCCGATCAGCACGGTCAGCGCCAGCGCGATCACGGGAAAACCAAGCGTGCGCGCCAGCGTAGGGTTGGCAACAGGTTCAAGCCGCATGCGTTTCTCCGTCAAAGCCGCCACCGGCCATCCACTGCCCAAGCTGCGCTGCATTCAGGGCGCCGCGTGCGAAGGGGGGCGACAGGCGGCCCTCGTAGATGACGTGGATTACATCGGATAGCGCCATCACCTCGTCCAGATCCTCGGAAATCAACAGCACCGCCGCGCCCCGGTCGCGCGCGGCCAGAAGCTGGCCGTGGACAAAGCTGATCGCCCCGATATCAAGGCCCCGCACCGGCTGGTTGGCAAGGATCACCTTTGGCCCCGGCTCCATCGCGCGGCCAAGGATCAGCTTTTGCATGTTGCCGCCCGAAAGCAGGCGGATGCGGGTTTCGGGGCCGGGGCAGCGCACATCGTAGCGGGTGATCACCTGCTGCGCGAAGTCACGCGCCGCGCGCCAGTTCATCCAGCCCCGGCGCGAGAAGGGCGCTTTGCTGTAGTTTTCCAGAATGGCGTTCTCGGTCAGGGTGAAATCGGCGATGGTGCCGGTCTTGTGGCGGTCCTCGGGGATGCGGGCGATGCCTGCGTCCATTGCCGCGCGCGGCGACCAGTTGCGCGGGGCCTCGCCGTGCAGGGCCATCTGGCCCGAAACCGGGCGCTCCAGCCCGGCGATGAGGTCCGCCAGCGCGGTCTGCCCGTTGCCGGAAACCCCGGCCAGCCCGGTGATCTGGCCTGCATGAAGCGAGAGGTTTGCGGTTTTCAACCCTGGCGCGTTGCCATGATCCGGGGTGGAGACATTCTGAAGGGTCAGAAGTGCGGGGCCGGGGATGCTTTCGCGCAGTTCGGGCGGTTTGACCTCGGCGCCGACCATCAGTTCAGCCAGTTTGTGGCGGTCGGTGCTTGCCGTGGCGACCTCACCCGCCAGCTTGCCGTGGCGCAGCACCACGACGCGGCTGGAAATGGCCATCACCTCATGCAGTTTGTGGCTGATGAAAACGACCGACAGCCCCTTTGCCACCATCTTGCGCAGGGTGACAAACAGTGCGTCCGTCTCCTGCGGGGTCAGCACGGCGGTGGGTTCATCAAGGATCAGGATGCGCGCATCGCGGTAGAGCGCTTTCAGGATTTCGACGCGCTGGCGTTCGCCCACGCTCAGATTGCCGACCCGGTGTTCGGGCACCACCGCCAGCCCGAAATCCCGTGCAAGCTGCACGATCCGGGCGCGGGCGGCGGCCCGGTCAAAACCGAACGACCACAGCGGGCGGGTGCCCAGCAGGATATTGTCCATCACCGACAGGTTGTCGGCCAGTGTGAAATGCTGGTGCACCATCCCCACGCCCGCCGCCAGCGCGGCGCGGGGGGTGCCGGGGGGCAGCGGCTGGCCGAACAGCTCCACTGTGCCCTCATCCGCCGTGTAATGGCCGAAGAGGATGTTCATCAGCGTGGTCTTGCCCGCACCATTCTCGCCCAGCAGCGCCACCACCTCGCCCCGGTGCAAGGAAAAGCTGACCGCGTCATTCGCGGTCAGCGCGCCGAAGCGTTTGGTGATGCCATCAAGGCGCAGGACAACCTCCTGCGCCCGCAATTCGTCAGCCATTTACGACGACCGCGGTTCGTCGTCGTTGATCTCGACCTCGAATTCACCGGCGCGGATTTCGGCCTCGCGCTGGGCGACAAGGGCCATCACCTCGTCGGGTACCTGCCCCTCGAACGTGCCGAGCGGCGAGAGCGAGCAACCCTCGTTGATCATGTATGAATAAACGCCGTAGTTCTCGGCCACGAAAACACCGCCCTTGACCGCAGCCACGGCGGCATCGAGCGTGGGCTCAAAGTGCCAGATGGCCGAGGCGACGACGGTGTCAGGGTAATCTTCCTGGGTGTCGATCACATTGCCGATCGCCAGCACCCCGCGTTCCTGCGCGGCATCGGAGACGCCAAAACGCTCAGCATACATGATATCGGCACCCGCCTCGATCATGCCAAAGGCGGTTTCCTTGGCGCGGGGCGGATCGAACCACGAACCAATGAAGGCTACCTGAAAACGAATCTCTGGGTTCACTTCGCGTGCGCCCGCCATGAAGGCATGCATGAGGCGGTTCACTTCGGGGATGGGGAAGCCGCCGACCATGCCGATATTGGCGCTCTCGGACATCGCGCCCGCGATCAGCCCGCTGAGATAGGCGGCGTCCTGGATGTAGTTGTCGAACACGGCGAAATTGGGCAGTGCCGGATCATGCATGAAGCTGGACCCCATGAGGAAGGCCACATCCGGGTATTCGGCAGCGACTTCGCGCGCCTCCTGCTCGACGCCGAAAACCTCGCCGATGATCAGCTTGACGCCAGATTCGGCGTATTCACGCATTACGCGGGCATAGTCGGTGTTCGAGACGTTCTCGGTGAAGGTGTAGGTGATGTCGCCGCGCGCCTCGGCGGTTTCGGCGGCCAGGTGGATGCGGCTGACCCATTGCTGCTCAACCGGAACGGTATAGATGCCCGCCACGCGTAGCGGCTCATCGGCCAACAGGCGGCCCGGCGTGACGGCGAGCGCGGTGAGCGTCGCGCCGGCGGCGGCGGTTGCCAGAAGGTGGCGGCGGGTAAGGATGAAGCGGGTTTTGGTCATGGCGGAGGTCCCTGTTACTGGCGGTTTCATCGTCAGTCGAAATTTGATCTTCCGGTCAAAGGGATGACACGAAAGCGTGAATGCGCCAAGCGATTCGTGGCGTGGCAGGGCCGGAAGGCTGGAGCGTCGATGCACCCGTCATGCAAAAAGACCAAGAAGCCGGCACATACTTTAGCTTGTCGGGCAATCTCGTGGCACAGCTTGCAAATTACACACGCGGACCGCAAATAGCGTGCAAACCTTTTTCTTCGGAGCGTAGCCTTGACCCTTCATGCCGCCTTTCCCCGCGTTGATCTGGCATGGGCCTTTGGCCGTTACGAGGATCTGCGCGGGCGCCTGCCGCAGGCCGTGTTCTCGGGTAAGCCTGCGCTGGTGGCGGATCTGTCGGAGGTGTTCGACCGCTACGATGCCTTTGTGCTGGATGCCTTTGGTGTGCTGAATATCGGCGAAACCCCCATAGCGGGTGCGGTTGAGCGGGTAGCGCAGATGCGGGCTTTGGGCAAGCGGGTGGTGGTGCTGACCAACGGTGCGAGCTATCCGCGCGCGGCGGCACTGGCGAAATATGCGCGGCTGGGGTTTGATTTCTCGCCCGACGAAGTTGTCGCCAGCCGCGATCTGGCGGCAGAGGCACTTGCCACGCAATCGGGCAAGCTGTGGGCTGCGATCACCGCAACGGGTGCCAGTTTTGATGATCTGCCAGCACGCGTGGAGGCGCTGGATGCAGATCCGGCATTGTTGAAACATGCCGACGGTTTTCTGTTTCTGGGGTCTGAAGGCTGGACGCCCCAGCGGCAGGCCGCGCTTGAAATGGCTTTGTGCGACAGGCCGCGCCCGGTGATCGTGGCCAACCCCGATATCGTCGCCCCGCGCGAAGATGGACTTACGCTGGAGCCGGGCCATTTCGCGCATGACCTGCCGGGGCATGGTGGCCGTTTCTCTCCGGCGTTCTACGGCAAGCCCTTTGGCGGTGCGTTCGAGGCCGCGCTGGCGCGGCTGGGTGATGTGCCGCGTGATCGGGTGGCGATGGTGGGCGATACCTTGCACACGGACGTTCTGGGCGGGCGTTCGGCAGGTCTCGGCACGGTGCTGATTGCAGCGCATGGTTTGTTTCGGGGGCTGGACTCGATGGAATATGTTGCGCGTTCGGGCATCATCCCCGACGTGATCGCAACGACGACCTGAACACGCCGGTTCACCTTTTGCCGCGCAACAAGTTGCCTTTGCCCCTTCTCAATGCCGGTGTGCCGGGCCGTGAGTGGATTTTCGCCCACCTTTGATCAGCCTTTTTGCAAATCGCGTCGATAAGGTTAGGATGGCGGGAACAACACGGGCGACTCTGTCACGGGGATTGCCCGGAGCCGGCAGAAAGCAGACAGGCCATGCAAGTCATACTTCACAAGACCCCGCTGGTTCCGCTGGCGGAATCGCCCGCGAAATATGGGCTGACGCTGGGCGACAGTGTCGAACTTCAGGCAGATCCGACCGGTGCGGTGACGGCCGTCTTTCGGCGCAAGGGCTCTTGGCTTCCGCTGCTTGGACGCCGCACGCGGCAAGTGCCCATCGGCCAGCTTGAGCCCGAGGCGGCCGACATGGTCGCACCTGCGCTGCGGCGCGGTACTGGCCTTCGGGTGCGTGTGGTCGAAATATGCCCTGCGCATCTGAGCGCTGAAGGCCAGGATGCGATCTGCCTGTCGGTTTGGGGTGATCGTGACAGGCTGGCACAGGCGCGCGAACATGAAGCGGCACTGGAACGCGCACAGGGCACGGCGGCACGATAGCCAAAGCCCGATCTGTGCATGCAGACTTTGCCGGTGCGCTGCCGGTTTCGTGTTGACCCGTTTCGAAGTGCTCAGACGACTAATCGGTCTTATCTGCTTGTTCCCGAAGTTCGACACATCGGAGCGTGATTTGAGCGGATTTCGTATATCGGCCTTCGATATTTCAATGGGTTAGCTGGG
>ERZ869909.831-NODE-831-length-30182-cov-8.766119_pt1 | contig 30182 bp, 27 predicted proteins | sample MGYA00520892_ERZ869909 | MGnify/ENA primary metagenome ERZ869909 (study PRJEB32215, sample SAMEA104723947) | bioreactor metagenome | biome: bioreactor; feature: anaerobic bioreactor; material: water | place: China | collected 2015-03-12 ...
TTGTCGCGCCAGGAATCGGACTTGAGCAGCGCCGCATCCTGCTTGTTCGTGACGTAAGCGAGCTCGATCAGCACGGACGGAAACTGGGCCGTGCGCAATACGCGGAACGCCGCCTGCTGATCGGGCTTGGCGCGCATTTCCGTACTCGCGCCCATGTATTCGATGACCGAGCGCGTAAAGACGTTGGTCCGTTCCTGCGTGGCACCGACTTCGCGCCCCGCAAGATCGGCAAGGATGCTGCGTACCGCAGCCAAATCTCCGTCGGCGCTCACTTTGTTCATCGTTTCGACCTCGTCCTTTGAAAGGACGTTGGACGAAACCTTACCCTTGGCGGATCGTTTGAGCGAACTGGCGACGTTCTCGCGCAACGAATAAATCGTAGCGCCCCGCGCCGTCGCCCGTTGCGCATAATCGGCGTGAACGGCGATGAAGAGATTGGCTCCGTGCTGTTCGGCGAAGCGGCGCCGATCATCGAGGGCAACAAATACGTCTGTATCGCGCGTCATCAGAACTTTATAGCGCCCAGTCTCCTCAAGCTTATCGCGAAGCATCACGCTGAACGCCAGCACGACGTCCTTCTCGACGGCACCATGTTTCTTGGCGCCCGAGTCGTGCCCGCCGTGGCCGGGATCGATGACGATGATCGGCTTGAACGACCGCGCGGCAATTTCATCAGGCCGCGTTGCTGGCACAGGAAGGGGCGGCTGCACGCTGGCCGCGCCAAGGGAAAACGAGGGCTTCGCGAACGACGCCTTTTTCGCTTGCTTGGCAGCAGCCTGCGGCGCGGCAACCGGCACGATGTCGAGCGCGAGACGATGGCCCTTGCCATCGGCCGACGGCACGATAGTCGCGCTCTCGACGATCACAGGCCGCGTCACCTTGATGATCACGCGTGATTTGCCCGGCCCCGATTGACCGGCGCGGAAGTTACGGACGAGCCCGACCGCGATATTCTCGTCCGGCTGCGGCGGAAGCTGCAGCGCTGTCTCGGATACGTCGACGATGACGCGGTTCGGATTGGCGAGCGAGAAGACCTGGAATTCCGTTTCGCGCGGAAGCCCGATTAGAAACCGCGTACGCATGACATCGCCGCCAAGCGCCGCGTCGGCGCCAGGCTTCGCTTTTGCGGCAGCCGACAGCGCACCCGTGGTGAGGCCACGCGTCGCGGTCTCAGCGCTCTTGGCCTGATGGAGGGATTTCTGGGTCGGAAGCGGCATGGCGGCAGGCGTGCCCCCACCCCCCGTCGCGGAGGCCGCGAGCGGAAAAGCGAGCGCCAAAAGCGCACAGCCGAGTTGCAGCGCAAAGCGCTGCAATAACCCTATCGTCATCGTTGTGTGACCCCCGTCTACGCAACACGGTCCTTTGGCGGGACGGTCAAAATCTAACCTTCTGATGATGGCCTTTTACGGGACACCATCAGGGCAAAGTTATGAAATGTGAAAGGTTAACAAAGACCTAACGGGGTTTCGTCAATTGTGCGGAGAAAGCGAAAATGGAAAGGAAATACAAAGAGGTAAGGGCGTGACCTGACAAATCGACTATGGTTACTTTTGTGTTATCGATTCACCGCCCCAACGCGCCTCAGCACGGTTGTCGCTATCGCGCGCATCAACCCAGTTTCCCTCGCCGCCCACAAAGGTTTCCTTCTTCCAGAAGGGTGCACGGGTCTTGAGATAGTCCATCAAAAACTCGGCCGCCTCGAAAGCCGCCTGCCTGTGCCGCGAGAGCACAACGACCAGCACGATCCCCTCGCCGGGCGTGAGCTCGCCCACGCGGTGCACGAGAACGCAATCGATGAGGTCGAACCGCTTGCGCGCTTCGGCCTCGATGCGGCCAAGCTCAGCCTCCGTCATCCCCGGATAGTGCTCGAGCGTGAGCGAGACCAGCGAGCGGCCATCCACGTCGCCGCGCACGAGGCCGGTAAACGTCACAACGCCGCCGACATCCGTGCGCCCGCGCGTCAGGGCTTCGGTCTCCGCTGCCGCATCGAACGGCTCTTGCTGAACCCTGACCGCCACGGGGCCTCTCCACTCACCCGCCAGTGACGGGCGGGAAGAACGCAACCTCGCGCGCACCGGCGAGCGGCGCCGAGGGCTTGACGTGCACCTGGTCGAGCGCAGCGCGCACAACATCCGCGCGCTTGAAGGCTTCCGCGTATTCAGGGCCTCTGGTGGCCAACCAACGGGCGAACTCGCCAACGGTGGCAACGCTCGGCGGAACCGTGACCTGCTCCTCGGAACGTCCGACGCGCTCGCGCACCCACGCGAAATATCGCACCGTCACACGCTGTTCGGCGGCGCGGCTTGCGGGTGCGTCGCCGCTGGTCATCATATCGCTGGGCATAGCCTCATCCTTCCATCGCGTGGCGGATACCGGCCTTGAGATAGTCATAGCCGGTCCAGAGGGTAAGCCCTGCCGCAATCCAGAGCAGCACTATCCCGAACGTAGAGATGCCCGGCACGATCTTGTCGCCGGCAGGCCCTGCGATCAGCGCGGCTAGCGCCACCATCTGCACGCCGGTCTTCCACTTGGCGAGGTTCGTTACGTGGATCTTGACGTTGAGCTCGGCCAAAAACTCGCGAAGCCCGGAGACCAGGATCTCGCGGCACAAAATGACGATCGCAGCCCAGATCGACCACCCGTCGAGCGTCCGGTCATGAACCAGCATGATCAGCGCGGCCCCCACGATCAGCTTGTCCGCAATTGGGTCGAGCATCCGCCCGAGCGTGGATTGCTGCTCCAGCCGGCGCGCGAGATACCCGTCGAGCCAATCGGTGGCCGCCGCCGCGGCAAACAGCCAGAACGCCACCCAGCGCCCGCCCTCGGTACCCATGAAAAGGCAGGCGACGAGCGCAGGCACGGCCGCAATCCGCGCATACGTCAGCACGTTCGGCACAGTCGCCACATGGGGTCGGGAGGTTACGGGCGTATCCATGAGGGCCAAGCTAACACCACTCGCACGCACCCCAGTCAATGGGGTACCCGGACGCGGTTAAGGAGCGATCGTAGAAAATAGGCCTAACCGCCCAGTCCGAAGGCGTCCCGGCACCTTATCCACAGGAGATCGAAAAGGGTCGGGAAGAAATAGCCGCCCCAACCGTTCTTCTTCACGGAAGCGTCAAGCAGCGGTCGTAAGTGTTGCGTCGCCGACTGTTTGGTCGCAAGCGCCTGTCCAGTATCCGCGTATTTGGAAGACGGGCGCAAGTGTGAGCGGAGTGGGAGCATGCTCCCGCTCCGCTCATTTCGTTTCACGGAACGAGAAAGCGGTTCAAGCCGCCGTCAGCGCCGCAGCCTCAACCGCGCCCCTGGAGCGGCGTGTCTTCGCCTTACGGGGCTTCGATGCGGTCGCCTTCGGCGCCCGCTTGTTCTGAGCCTGCGCAGTGACGATCTCCCGCGCCAGTTCGAACGCGTGGCGGAAATCGAGATCGAGCGGTTCTTTGCTGGCGATCATGCGCCGGAAAAGACCGGCCTGGGTTTTATATTTCACGTCACCGATCGCGAGCGCGCCGACGCCGAGCGTGGAGCATCCCGGCAGAGGCACACCGTTCATGAACAGGTCCATGCCCTCGATCCCGAACGGGCTGACCGCATTCACGTCCGCCGCGACCAGAACGCCCGGCGCACGCGAGAGCAAAAGCCGCGGCAAAATGTTGACGCCCGCAGGCCCAGCCGTAAGTACGACATCGGACACCGCAAGCAGAGTGCTCTTGAGCGTATCGGTCTGCCCGGCAACCGGCTCCAGCTCGGCACCGAACTGCTCTTTCGCCAGTCGCGCCAGCTCTTCCAGAGGCTCAAGCGTATCGTGAGCCACGATGCGCACCTTGGCACCTTCGAGAGCGGCCACAACTGCGGACGAAAATCCGACGACGCCCATCGCACCGAAGATCGTCACACGGAGCCCCTTGAGGCCCCGGCCATAGTTCTGCTTGAGCACGCGCTCGACACAGGCGACCATCGCAGCAGCCGTCGTGAACGATCCGCCCGGATCGGCGAACACCGACACTTCGAACGACGGCACCATCGCAGCACGCGCGGCTTTCATCATATCGAGCGCAAGGGTTACGTCCTTGCCGCCGATGAACACGCCTGTTCGCGCGCCCGGCGGACGCGAGAAGATCGCGTCCTGAACCAGTCCCGCAACATCGCCAACCGCAACGTTGTCGTACGGCAGCACAACCTTGAAGCCGGAATCGACCGCCATGTTGCAGTCGAACGGGCTCATGAACTTCTGCGGAGAAAGCATGTAAAGGATCGGCAGCGTGCCGAGAGGCGCTTCTTTGCGGCCGCGCGGCTTTGCGCGCTTGGCCTTCGCCTGATCCCCCACCGTTCGGCCGCCGCCCCGCGCCTTGGACGCTTTGCTGGCGGTTTTTTTGGCAGACGCGGTGCGCGTATTCTTGTTGGCGCGGGACAAACCACGCCCTCCCAACTCCACACTCGTACGCATAACGATTGTCCTTGGCTCCCCGTCTTAGTCCGCGCTTTTGAGCGCGCCCGCAGGCTCTGCCAGGGCTTTGAACCCACCCCTCCCTGCGGATATACGACTATGAAGACAAGCGGTTTAAAAAGGATGTTCAAACTATTGATAAAGAGGAAAAATAGGCAAGCCTATGCGCGACAGATAGGCCATCGGGCGGCTCGCAGCTTTGGTTCAGTGCTGATCGACTGAAGGAATCGAGAACGCGTGATTCAAACCCGACGCTCGTGGAAGAAATCGTAAATCTTTCGCGCCATCTCGGCCGAGATCCCGGCCACCGTCTGGAGGTCTTCCACGCCGGCGCGCGACACCGCCTTTGCGGATCCGAAATGCTTGAGGAGGGCACGCTTCCGCGTCGGCCCGATCCCCGCGATTTCATCGAGCGGATTCACCCCGAGCGACTTCGCGCGCTTCGCGCGATGCGTCCCGATGGCGAAGCGATGTGCCTCATCGCGCAACCGCTGCACGAAATACAAAACCGGATCGCGCGGTTCGAGCATGAAGATCGCCTGCCCAGGAATGTGAAAGTGCTCGCGGCCCGCATCCCGATCCGGCCCCTTTGCCACGCCCGCAACCGGGATATCGGTCAGTCCGAGCTCTGCCAGCACCTCGCGTGCGACGGTAAGTTGCCCCGCACCACCATCGACAAGTACAAGATCGGGCCGGTCGGGAAAGGCGCCCGTGTCCTCCTCTTCCACCACACCGTTCTCTTCAGCGACGTGCTCCCACAGAGCTTCAGAAGGGGTCTCGGACGGCGCCTCCGCCTCGTCCTCCGCAAGACGCCGGAACCGCCGTCCAAGCACCTCCCGCATCATCCCGTAGTCGTCACCGGGGGTCAGCGTCTCGGAGCGGATATTGAATTTTCGATAGGCGTTTTTCGCGAACCCATCCGGCCCCGCAACGATCATCGCGCCGACCGCATTGGTGCCCATGATGTGGCTCATGTCGAAAACTTCGACGCGCCTTGGCGCCCGCGCCAGTCCGAAACGTTCCCCGAGTGCCGCGAGCAGCATCCTCTGCGAAGAGCTTTCCGCAAGCCGCCGTCCCAGCGCTTCACGCGCATTGGAAAGTGCGTGCTCGACAATCCCGGACTTCACGCCCCGCTGCGGCACCCGGATCTCGACGCGCCTGTCGGCCTTGATGGAAAGCGCTTCGGCAAGCACATCCCCGTTGGCGATCTCGTGCGAAAGCAGCACCAACCGCGGCACGGGCTTGTCGTCGTAGAACTGCGCGACAAAGCTATCGAGCACCTCTTCGACCGGAAGCGAGCGGTCGGCCTTCGGATAGTAGGCCCGGTTGCCCCAGTTCTGACCCACGCGGAAGAAGAACACCTGAATGCACGTCTGTCCGCCCTCCTGATAGGCGGCGAACACATCGGCTTCCTCCACGCCTTCGGGATTGATCGCCTGCTCGGCCGTGACGTGCGCGAGCGCCCAAAGCCGGTTGCGCAGCATCGCGGCGCGCTCGAACTCGAGCTTCTCCGCCGCCTCCTCCATCAGCCGCTGGTACATCTCCCGAACCGATTGGCTCTCGCCCCGCAGGAAACGCACGGCTTCATCGACGAGCAAGCTGTAATCTTCGAGACTGATCTCACCCGTGCACGGCGCCGCGCACCGCTTGATCTGATGCAGCAAACAAGGTCGCGTGCGGCTCTCGTAGACCGAGTCCGAGCACGACCGCAGTAGGAATGCGCGCTCCAGCATATTGATCGTGCGGTTGACGGCCCCGGCCGATGCGAACGGCCCGAAGTACTCGCCCTTGATCGTCCGTGCACCGCGATGCTTGAGGATCTGCGGCGCATCCTGATCGCGCCGGATCAGGATGTAGGGAAACGACTTGTCGTCGCGCAGCGTCACATTGAAGCGCGGACGAAAGCGCTTGATAAGGTTCGCCTCGAGCAGCAGCGCTTCCGCTTCAGTCCGGACGGAGACAAACTCCATCGACGCCGTGGATTGGATCATCCGCAGCGTACGGTTCGCAAGGCCAGTGAGCCGCGTGTAGCTGGTCACGCGCGCCTTGAGGTTACGCGCCTTGCCCACGTAAACGACGGTGCCGGCCGCATCCAGCATCCGGTAAACGCCGGGGCCGGTGCCCAGCGTCTTGAGATACGCCTGAATGACCTCCGGCCCTGTCTTGACGGAGGCGTGCGCCAACGCCTCCTTCGCGCCCGGCGGCGCAGAAGCCGGACGGTCGTGGGAGGTGTCGTCGGTGTCTGACATGGGCCGAACATTGGCGGCCAAACCCGCCCCGTCAAGCGCCGTACCGGCCCTCCCGCCACAAAACCGCCCAGGATTTTGGTGCCCTTGGACCGTAAATCGAAACGATGCGCACGATTACGACCAGCACCCGGCTGCACCGGGAGGCGAGGCCCCATGCGAGTTGTGTTGTCAGTCCTTGTTGCCGCGGCCCTGCTGCTGACCCCGGCCGTTGCCCAGGAGCGGGCCAAACGGGCCGCGAAGGCACAGCCGGAAGTCACGCGCTCCGAACAGATCCTAAAATGGATCAACGATTATCGCCAGGCCCCCAGCCCCGACCAACTGCCCGACATCGTCCGCGCGATGGGCAATCTCGGCCTGTTTCGCGAACTCGATTCCGCCGGCGTCTACATCGGCTTCATCGCTGGCGTCATCGGCGCCAACCCGGAACGCGCCGAACGTCTGGTCGCCCGCATGTTTCCCATGCCGCCCGAGGATCAAGTCGTCCTCATTCGCGCCATCGCCTATTCGGGTCTGCCGGATTGGAAAGGCCTGCTCGGCCTCTTCGTTGAGCGGATGCCCGCACGCATGGTCCTGATCCGCAAGTACCTCTACGGCGACGGCAAGACGCTAGCCGAACTGGAGCCCGACGACGGCTACGTCATAGACCTGCTCTGGGGCTATTACTTCGCGACAGGAAATCCGGAACCGATCCGCCGCATCGTCGCGACGCTCGCGTGGAGCACGGACAAGAACAGCGTCGAGAAACTCACCATCGGCTCGATGTCGAAATGGACCCTCGCAACGAACGCCTCCCGCGAGAAGGACCTGCTCGACATCCTCCACGACGAGATGAACCGCCAGCCCGACGACGTCCGCACGCCGCTACGCGAGGTGATCGAAGCCGCAGAAACGTTCGAGACGGGCAAGATCCGCAAGGAAGCCGTCGCCGCTGTCGAGGAGCTGAAGGCGAGAGGCCCGGAAAGCTCACGCAATTTCGCTTGGTGGGGCCAGGTTGGGCAGACGACGTTCGCGCTCGGCTGCGTCGCTGCCGCGGCAACAGGCCAAGTCCAGTTCGGAATTCCGTGTGTGGTCGGCGGCGCGGTTTCGTCGGCCGCCCTCAAGTATCTCGCACCGGGACCTTAAGCGGCCAGCCGAAACAGACACTCAGTTTTCGTCAGGACAGAGCGTCCGCGCGTGCTGAAGCGCTTCGTCCCTCGAAGGATACGTGCCGACCGCCTCACCGCCCTCCGGCCGCGCCGAAAGAAAGCTCTTCGTCATCGTATCCTCGAAACCATCGAGAACAGACAGCGCGACGTAATGCGTGGCCCCGCCCTTGGGCGTCCGGATGAGCACCGTTGTCTGCCCGCCAAACGTTGCCGTCTCGACAACGCAGCGGCCCGCTTGCACCGCGGGTGTCGACGCTGGCGGTTTCATCCCAAGCCCTGAAGGCGGATCAAACGCAGGCTTGCTACCCGGCGTGATCGCCGCGCCCGCAATCAGAAATCCTCCGACAGAGGCGCCAGCAACCGCTTGCGGATCGGCAGGTGCCTCGATCGCAGCAGGCACGTCCGCCGTTTCAACCGCCGAGGCGCTCGCATCGAGAACCGGCTGCGGCAGATCGCGGCTCGCAACAGCATCCGGCGTCAGCACCCCGGCAAACCCTGCCGGAGGCGAGAACAGCGCGAACACGGAGGGCGCTTCCGCCGATGCGGTTTCGATCGCCGCAGCATCGTCCTCAACAGAGGCAGTCGCGGGCAGCACATCGACGGTCTCCGCAGAGTTCAGATCGACAGCGTTCCCGCTCTCCTCGACCGAAGGGACCGCGACTGCACTTTTCGGCTTCGGCAAATCCAATGCCGCCACCTTGCGTGGCGCTCCCGCATCTCCCGTGCGGTGTGAAGGCCCGCGGTGCCACGGCAGGATTTCGACATCGTCGGAAACGTTGTTGTTGCCCCGGCAGAATTGCTCCCGATAGCGCCCGGCAACCCACTCGATCGAGCTTGCATACTTCGGATCGACCGCCCAGCGCCGCGCGAGATCGGAAAACAGAACCGGCCTGTTCAGCTTGCGCGAAATTGCGAGAATGTGATGCTGCTTGAGCCGCGTGCGCGAGGCTACAGGCTCGCCCACCGTCTCGCCGGAATAGACGACAAGATGCTGGATCTGGCCCAGCACGCCCGTGCTCACATCCGGAAAGCTGTCTCCCGGCACGCCACCGCCTGTGGTGCCGATACCTGCAAAATTGTTCTGGCGCGGATCGACGTCTCCCATCTTCCCGTTAGGACGCCGATAGCTAAGAAAGTTAGTCTCAATCGCCATCTGGAAGAATGCGTAGTCCCAGCGCACGCGCCAAGCCTCGCCGTGTTGACGATAGTAATGAGCGATACTCTTGAAGCGCGGATCGAGGTTGCCGTTCCGCTGGCGCAGAAACGCCATCAGCCGATCCGGCGTCACGCACTGAGGCACCACGTTGCGCTGAGACAAACGGATTTCCGGAAGTTTAGCCGCCTGTGCGAGCGCTTCACCTCCCAATACACCAGCGAGAAACACGCCACCGAAAAGCGCCGAAACGCGAAACGCAAACTCTTTACGGTCGAATACGCTCATCACGTCCGATCACCCCTCCGGACAGAGTTCGAAGGCCTTTTCGAGAGCCTGCGACTGACTTGAAAACTCACCGACCGACGCTCCACCCTTGGCATAAGCGTTGATGTACGCATCCGCCTCACGCTTCTCCGCGCCCTCGTTGACGTCGAGCACCGTGTAGTTCGTCGTCGTATCCTGAACGGCCTTGATGATGATGGCCTTGCTGCCGCCGTAGCTTGCCGTCCAAACACGGCAGCTTCCTTTGGCCTCGGCGGGAGGCGCCGCCTTCTGCGGCGCTACAGCCGCACCACCAGCAGCGGCACCGCCGGGCAGCGCCGCAACCTCGACCGTCGCCTTTTCATCGACGGCGGCAACGGCCTCCTCGACGACGGAAACGGACGTCTCGACAGCCTTCACAGGCTCATCGACCTCGCTCGGATTGAGCAGCGTGACAGACGGACTCATCGAGGCCGTCTGTACCTGAGGCGTTTTTTGCTCGGCCTTCGCGAAGGTCTGCGCGTCGGGCTTGATCTCGCGTTCAGCGGCAGCCTGATCCGCAGGCGCGCTCGGAAGCGTGCTGACCGTCGCAGCCGGCGGCGCACTCTGTTGCGCAACGGCCTGCCCGCCCGTGCCACGAATTTCGGCGACGAGTTCCGGCCTCGGATCAGGCTCACGGCAAGGCCCTTCGAAGAAGCGTGTCGCTATCGTCTGCATGTCGCGCGTGTAGCGGCGACTTCCCGGCGCCCACTTCTTCGCGAGATCGGTATAGGTGATCGGCCGCGAGAAGCCTTTTTGCCAGGAGGTGAGCACGCCCCAGTCCTGGATGTTGCGCGTCCGCTCGGCCACGGGGTTCTCGACCCGCTCGCCTGAATACATCACGACGTGTTCGAGATGCGCGCGCACACCTGTCGAAATATCGGGAAACCGTTCGCCCCGCGCGCCTTTGCCCGTCGCACCAAGACCGGCGAAGTTGTTCTGATCGGCCTTTACGTCGCCTTTGTACGTCAGATGACCTGTCTCCAGGATCATCTGGAAGAATGCGTAATCCCAACGTACGCCCAGCGCTTCGCCATGGCGCATGTAATGGCTGCCGAGCTCGGCATACCTCGGATCGAGCTTCGGATTGCGCTCCTTGAGGAACGCCATAAGCCGTCCCGGCGTGGCGCATTCGGCCACCGCGTTGCTCGCGCTGGTGCGAACGGGCGGAAGATTGGCGGCCGAAGCGACCGCGGGAAGGATAAGGAGGGAAACCGACAGAGCAACGCCGGCAAGGAGACGAGGCCGAAATCGGCAAGTCATGACACACCCCAGGTTTTCTACGCAGCGCCAGAAGCGTGGCCGATCCCCGTCCGAGGGAGCGGTACGCCCTCGCCACTCACGCGCACGAGACCATGAGTAACGCTTAGGACCGAAGCTCCGGATGCCGCTATCGTCTGGCCCCCGCCGATCCGAGCATCGGTTCATAACCCCTTAAGTTTAAGAGCGGGTTTACGGGTGATTCAGCAGAAGAAGAACGTGACTTACCCGTCCCCCAAATTTGGGGCGCGAGTGGGGGGATCAGAGGGAAGAATTGTGGCACCAGCCCCGACGGACCCTCGCAACACCTCTTGGAAGGCGCGCACGCCGAACGGCAGTCACGGCGCCTCTTCCGAGCTCCACGTCAGATGCTGTCCGCCGTCGAGTGCGATCATCTGGCCCGTCAGCGTGGGAGACGCGAGGATGAAGCGCACCGCCGCCGCGATCTCCTCTGGCGTCGGCCCGCGCTTCAAAAGCGTCGAGGCAGCCTCCCGGGCAAAGTCCGCTTCCGTCTGGTGAATGCTCTTCAAAACCGGGCCTGGGCCAATCGCATTGACGCGCACGCGCGGCGCCAAAGCCTGGGCGAGAGTCCGCGTGGCCGTCCAAAGCCCGGCCTTCGAAATAGTGTAGGAGAAAAAATCCGGCGTAAGTTTCCAAACCCGCTGATCGATGATGTTGATCACATTCCCGGCCGCATCGGGCGGCAACGCAAGAAAAAGCGATTTCGCGAGAAACACCGGAGCCTTGAGATTGATATCGAGATGCGTATCCCAGGTTTCGGGCGCCATCGTCGCGACCGTATCCACGAGAAACTCGGACGCGTTGTTGATCAGGCAGACAGGCGCGCCGAGCGCTTCGGTGCAGCGCGGAACAAGGCTCGCCACATCCGCCTCTACCGCGAGATCCCCGGCAAGCGCGACAGCCGAGCCCCCGGTTCGCCGAATGTCCTCGACCAGGGCTTCGGCCTCCTGAGCGGAGTGGCGATAGTGAACGCAGACCTGCCATCCGTTCTGGGCGAGATCACGCGCGATGGCACGCCCGATCCGCCGGGCGCTTCCCGTAATAAGGACGGTGGGAGCGGACGCAGCCACGGCACGCGACATGGACTTGACCCCTGGTGAGTTTGCCTCGCGGGCACGACGCACGTGCGAGATCGAAGACTCGCTTTGGTCGTCCCGGAGAGTTCGACGAGGCCTTCCTGCATCGAAAACGAGTCATGGGGAAGAGGTGGCCAGCAGAAACGAATCATTTCCCCTGCGGGGTGCGCACAATTTTTAGGCAGTTGCCGCCCAGTTTTCTTACACCGTCTGACAACATATGCCTGCTCAACGAGCGCTTTTTGAGCAAGACGTGACCAGAACGGGGCCAAAGTTGCGAAGATGAGACACCCCTTTTCCCCGCTCACCTCTTGAACGTGTTCTGACTTGTACTTCGACCTGAGTTTCCGTTTTTTTAGATCAGCAGCGCCGTTCGATCGGCACGCTGGTTCCAGGATGCAGACCCGATGAGGGGGCGCCGGAATCGGGACGCGGGGCGCCAGAGAGAATTCGGGCGTGGGATCATTTTGGGGGTTGAGAGGTACGATGTCGAAAACAGCATTAAAGAAACTCGTCGGAGCGACGGTTGGAGCAGCAGGCCTCGCGCTTTGCGCACTGACGGGCTCCGCTCAGGCCGAGAGCCGCGAGTTCTCGTGGTCGGTCACCGGCACCGGCACCAGCGACTACGTGTTCCGCGGCCTCTCGCTCAACAACGAGGACCCGGCTTTCCAGGCATCGATCGATGTCGAATACGGCATCTGGTACGCCGGCCTCTGGGGCACGATGGTCGACGGCCAGGGCTACGAGCCGGTCGAGCTGAACTTCTACACGGGTATCAAGCCCGTTCTCGGCCCGGTCACGTTTGACTTCGGTATCGTGTATTACTTCTATCCCTGGGCCGATAACTCCGGCGACAGCGACGTCATCGAGCTGAAGGCCGCCTTCGACTGGTCGCCCGTCAAGAACCTGACGTTTTCGCCCGCCTACTACTACGTGCCGGACCAGAGCAACTCTGACGAGGCTTCGACGGTCGAAGGTACTCTTGCCTATGAGCTGCCCTCGGTTGGCGTCTTCACGCCCACCGTCAGCGGCCTCGTCGGCTGGACCGAAAACTTCGGCGGGGGTGAGTACACTTACTGGAACGCCGGCCTTGCCCTCGCGGTCGACAAGTTCACCTTCGACTTCCGCTACTGGGACACGGACGTCTCGAACGACGGCCTCGCCGACGAGCGCTTCGTATTCACGGCCAGCATCACGCTGCCCTAATCGACCAGACCAAGACCTTCTCCATGGAACGGAGCCTTCACAGGCTCCGTTCTTTTTTGTGCCATCTAAACCCGCGCGTTGCAGGCGAGCCACAAAGCCCCGCTTACAAAGGGAAAACACCGTCTTTGAACTTGTCACCCTGCCCCGACTGCGTTCATCTGTAATGATGAATATCGGCTGTCGTCCGAGCAGGGCGGAGCTTCGGGGGAATTTGAGGGGCAACATCTATGTCGATGGTGGGAACCACACGCGCACTGCTGGCAGCAACGGCTACAGCCGCGCTAACCGTATCGGCAATGTCGGGTGGCGCCCTCGCCGATGGCTGGCACGGTGGCAGCTTCAAAGATGCGCCCGTTGAAAGCCGCAAGCTGGAGCTTTCGGCCACTCTCACCGGCACCAGCGACTATGTCTGGCGCGGCTTCTCGCAAAGCTGGGAAAACCCGGCCGCCCAAGGCTCGGTCGACCTGAGCTATGGCATCTTCTACGCTGGCATCTGGGGCTCGAACGTCGATTTCGGCCCAGGTTCGGATGCCAATGCGGAACTCAATTACTACACCGGCCTCAAGCCGGTGTGGGGGCCCGTCACCTTTGACTTCGGCGCCATTTATTATCACTACCCGAGCGCGAACGACGCAGGCGCGGAGCTGGATTTCGTAGAGCTCAAAGCCGGCTACAGCATGGAAAGTCCTTGGATCAAGGGTCTGACCAGCGGCACCACACTCTATTGGACACCGGATTACAGCGGCGAGCTGGGCAGCGTCATCACGCTGGAAAGCGCAGCGTCCTACGCGCTTCCGAAATTCGCCATCTTCCAGCCCGCAATCAGCGGCGTCTGGGGCACGTCCTATGGTGATCGAAAAGACGGCTTCGTATTCGGCACCAACAACAAGGATCGTTACTCCTACTGGAGCGCCGGTCTCGAACTCGCGGTCGAGAACTTCACCTTCGACTTCCGTTACTGGGATTCGGACGTCCGTGGCGGAGCAGGTGGTCTTGCCGACGAGCGCTTCGTCTTCACCACCACCGTCTCGCTGCCTTAATCGGCTGACGAAGCACCCGCTTAGCGCTTCGTCGAGAAGTCCCGCTGCAATCCGACCGGATTAGGCATTCCCATGCCCCGCGCAGAGATTGGCTGCACGGAGCCCGCGCGTTCGCGACTGCCACGAACCCGTTGCAGATCCTTCATCACCACGTCACGAAGCCTCGATAGTTTGCGCACAGACCACGGTCGTCGCAGAGCCTATCCCTCTGAAACGTGAGCCGTCGGTCTCACGAAAAAGACCATGATCGTTTCGGGCTCTCATTGATCCGAAACGCAAAACCTCAGTTCTATGAGAAGCCACGGGCGCTCTCTTGCGCTTGAGGTCGAAGACTTCGACCAGTCCTCTTGCCCCATCTCCCGCGTCCGGGGTTCGCGGCTGCCTCGCTCGGGCAGCCCATAGAGAGGACGGTAAAGGGACGTCGCCCGCCCTCTTTTCGCGCGTCCCGTCTCTTGCCGCCCGCCCGGACCCGCAACGGTCTTGAGCGGCACGAGAGAGGCCGGCCTGTCCTGTCGCTCCGGCACCCCGCGACCGGCAATCGGCAGCCAGGCTGGCCTCGTTTGTGCCTCCCCCTCCGATTTTCCCCAGGACTTCGCCACGGACCCTTGATCGCCGGTCGGAGCGCGCCCTAAGAGACATAGAGGGAGAATCGAGCAGATGCCGTGATTCTGGCGATTGTCATCATGGTCACTCTCACCGTCGCGATCGCGGCCCGCATGCTCGCGCCGCGTCTCGCTGGCGATCGCATACTTTTTGAGCAAAGCCCGGACACCCCTTCCGCCTTCGGATACCGAATGGCATGGCTCGCTGTTCGAAGCCGCGATACGGAAGCCGTCGCAACGGAATTGGGACTCGTCGCCCCCGAGCCCTGCAATTGGCGCTCAGGGATCGGCACCGTCTACGACAATCACCTCGGCAACGACCACGTCTTCGTCTCCCCGCCTGTCAACGGCTGGACATTCGTCGTTGGGCTCGCACTTCCCTTCCCGGCAGGCCGCACATTCACGGACAAGGCCATGCCGATGCTGAGACACCTGGGCGATCGCTTCGTCGAGGTGCAGTATTTCTTCGCCTATCCGCCCATCGACTGCTTCGCCTGGGCGCGCGTGCTCGATCGCCGCGTCGTGCGCGCATTCGCCATCACTGATTCCGGCATCATGTGGAATCGAGGACGCATCACGCGCGAGGAGCGCGGCCTGGGTCTCAAACTGTTCGATTTCCGCGGTGTACGTGGCCGCAAAGGCGACGCAGGCGGCGAGATCATCTTCTATCCCACCGAGAAACACGTTCTCAGCCTGGCGAAACGCTGGAGCCTCGATCCGAGCAGCCTAGATGACATCGAGCACCCAACATCCGCGCTCGGCCTGATCGCGCTGGCGCCGGCATCATGGAAACCGGAACGCGCAAACAAAGCCGGCATGAAAAAAGCCGGCTGATCGGAACGTGATGAGGCCCGCAGCTCTACGCAGCAGAGAGGCCCGCGATCTCCGCCATCTGTTGCGCGATCATCTGATCGAGAAATCCCTCGAACGGCACCGTGAACGTTGTGAGCCCCTTGGGATCGTTCTGCCATGCCGTAAGCTTCTCGACGAACGCGGCCGGCAACGGCTCCGCCTCCTCGTCGCGATCGACGATGCTGGCCCGGAAAGCCGCTTCAGTCATCGGCAGGAACGGGATGGTCACGCGTTCGAGATGGCCATCGGCGTGACGGCGCGGCGCGTGAACGGCCGCCGCGCAGACGATGTGCTGCTCGTCACCGAAGGACGCGATGGCTCCAATCAAAAGCCGGGACGTCTCGAACCCCCGAGGGGCGCGATAGCTCCAGCTCTGTCCGGCGACAAGGTCCATGTTTGACGACTCCACGAAATACGAAAATGGCTCAAAGACTTGAGCTGAGCCGTGCGCTGAATACGCGCGCATCGGGGCAGCTTTCGGGCACGCCAATCGGCAAAGTTCGCTTGTTTTCTACAATCTTCGAGAGAAGGCGTTGATTTTCAAATGCACTCGCAGCTCAAGATATAGCGCGAGGAAAATCGTCGCACGAACGGAATTTCACGGTCTCCGGGGGCCGAGCGCACGCGCCGGGGTATCCGGAGCATCCCACATGATACCGCCGTTGCTTATCGCCGCGCGATCTTCCCGCTGTTTGACCGACGTACCGTGCGAAGACGAAAAATCCTGTCCGCATGCGCCCGACGAAATAGTCCCCGTCTTCCGGTCGAGCTGAAGCGCAGTGCACCAAGCCATCACAAGCGGCGCATCCGAAATGTCCGCAGCGGTCTGGGAGGCTTCAATCTGCGGCGCCTCAGCGCGCGAGCGATCGACCGAGCCGGACGGATGCCCCGCAAGCACGACGTCTGACACGAAGCTCCAAAATCCTACGAAATGCCAGAAAACCGCGCCCAGCAGAAAACCGATCACACTCCAGCCGAGGCCGCCCATACCGTCGAGCAGCCGCCGCGCAGCACGAAGCGGCGCACGCCGAGCCTCGACGCGCGGAGCACCCTCACGCCACGCCGCAAGCGCGGGCCTTACGTCCCGTCTCCTTGGAAAGCCACCCTCTGCTAACGGCGGCAGACCGCGCTCGTTTGCAAATCCCCGCATGCCTCACTTCCGCATGGACGACGACCGAACGCAGTACGACTCGAAGCTTGGAGTGCGTCCGCCATCGCGACAAGTGGCGCAATCGGGGCAAAAGGAGGTTTATCCACAGGCCGTACAGAAGTTCAGTTGCGCGCCGCTGCGCGGACCGGCGGCACATGCATACGCTGAGTGCGGCAAAGCCGTTGCTGCGTCTCGTTCCGCCCGCAGCGCACCGGCTCGCCCGCCTTCGAGAAGCAGACGCGAAGCTCGCGGAACCGGTTGCCGGGCCCTGCGCAGACCACCGCCATCATATCCCGATCGAGCTTGGGGTTGGCGGCCGCAAACGCGCCAATGACATCGTCGGGGCTGAGAAACTGTGTCTCCCGCGGAGAACGGAACTTGTCCGGCACCGCGATGCTCCGAAAGAGCTCCCGCGATTTATCGAAGTAGGCCTCGGGTCCAAGACCCGAGCAGGTGCCATGCTTGCGATACTGATGAATAACGAGACCGCGACTCGGCATGATGTCGGCCATCTCCGAAATCACACGATCCGGCACGAAGGGCCGCTCGCGCGTCTCACAGCTTTCCGGAAACCCGTCGGCGTATTGCGGCCAAAGCCCATGCAGGATGAAACCGTAAGGCCGCCCGTGCCGCGGTGCACACTGCTGCGCATCGCGGTCATGATCTGCGCTCTCGCAATGCGTCGGACTCCACGAGAGGGCAAGCGTGTAGTAATCGAAAGCTCCGGACGAGGCGCTCGTGCCGCTATCACGCGCTTCCCTGGGAGTTGCGCTCCTTTCCGCCGTTCTGCGATCCGCGGTTTCTCGCTGCGACGTCTGCTTCTGGGTGGAGGTCGCATCACGCGCCTGATCTCCGCTCGGCAGTTGGTCGAAATAATAGAGCACAGCCACCACGACAAGCAGCAGCACCAGTCCCGGCAGGGACATCTGTTTCGGTTGTGCCATTTCAGGCCGCCTGACGCGCCAGAGCGTCCAGAATGCGCACCCAGCTCCGCGCCCCCTTCTTGAAGCTCTTCAGGTTGTACTTCTCGTTCGGCGAATGAATGCGGTCGTCCTCGACACCGAAGCCGATCAACAGACTGTCCATGCCCAGCGCGGACTTGAACGACGTGACGATAGGGATCGACGCGCCGCACCCCATCAGCACGGTCGGCACGCCCCACTCCTCGCTGAGCGCCTGCGCAGCCGCACCGACCGCAGGCGCCGACGTATCGAACCCGATCGCCGCACTGCCGTGCACGCCGAGAAACTCCGCCGCGCAATCGCTCGGCAGGTTGTCGAGCACGAACTGTTGGATGGCCTTGAGCACCCGCTCCGGATCCTGCCCCGGAACGAGCCGGCACGTGATCTTCACCGACGCCTGCGCCGGAATGATCGTCTTCGAGCCCGCTCCCTGATAGCCGCCGGTAATGCCGTTGAATTCGAGTGTCGGCCGCGACCAGAGCTGTTCGATGAGCGAAGCGGACGTTTCGCCCGCCGGTTCCGAAAGTCCCACTGGCTTCAGAAGCTGATCGGCTCCGAGCCCGAGCGCCTTCCACTGCTTGAGCTGCGCGGCCGAAGGCTTCTCGACACCGTCGTAGAACCCCGGGACGCGAATGCGGCCGCGATCGTCGTACATCTTGCCGAGCACCCGCGTGAGCGCGCGGATCGGGTTCATCGCCGCGCCGCCATAGAGCCCCGAATGCAGGTCGCGCGAAGGCCCCTTCACGATCACTTCAAGCCCCGCAAGCCCGCGCAGCATCGTGGTGATGGCCGGCGTATCCTTGTCCCACTGCCCCGTATCGCAGACGAGCACGAGATCGGCCGTAATCTCGCGCCCCGATTTCTTGAGAAACCCCGGCAGCGACGGAGAGCCGCACTCCTCCTCGCCTTCGATCATCGCGGAGACGGCGACCGGAAGCTCGCCCGCCACCTCCGTCCACGCGCGCGCCGCTTCGAGGAAGGTCATGAGCTGGCCTTTGTTGTCCTCGGCCCCGCGCGCGACAATCACCTTGCCGTTGAGCTTGTCGTTGGCGATGCGCGGCTCGAACGGCGGCTTCGTCCAAAGCTCCAGCGGATCGGGAGGTTGCACATCGTAGTGTCCGTAGAACAGGACATGCGGCGTGCCCTTGGCCACCTTCTTTCGGTCGTGCCCCACGACGATCGGATGTCCGCTGGTCTTGCGCACGGATGCTGAAATGCCCGACTCCGTCAGCGTCTCAGCACACCACTCGGCCGCTTGACGGCATTGCGCGCCATAGGCCGGGTCCGTTGAAATGCTCTCGATCCGGATGAGTTCGAACAGCCGTTCGAGACCGGCATCGAAATTGCGTTCCAGCCGTTCGAGAACCTGGGGCACGAGATCCGTCATTTCGGAAACCTTGTCGCATTAAGGATGGGAGGCGGGAGAGTGCGCGAACGGACCCAATCAGTCAAAGGGGGTGTTGGCGCGCCCCCTTCGCATATGCCACAGTCCGGCCTCCCCGGCTGCAATCCAAGGAGAGGGCTCTTGGCACAAGCCCGGTCATCGCACGACCAAGCCCCGAAGTGGGTGTACACGTTTGCTGCCGGCAAAGCCGAAGGCGGCGCCGACATGACGGATCTGCTGGGCGGCAAAGGGGCCAACCTTGCCGAGATGGCAGGCCTTGGCCTGCCCGTCCCTCCCGGCTTCACGATCACCACCGAGGTCTGCACGCTCTATTATCAGAATGGGCGTCGCCTGCCGGACGGGCTCAAGGTCCAGGTGGAAGAAGCACTCGGCCTCATCGGCGGCGAAGCGGGCGCCCGCTTCGGTGACGAAGAGAACCCGCTGCTCGTCGCCGTGCGCTCGGGGTCGCGTGCCTCGATGCCCGGCATGATGGATACGATCCTGAATCTCGGCCTCAACGACCGCACGGTACAGGGTCTTGCGCGTCGCTCCGGCGACGAACGCTTCGCTTACGACAGCTACCGCCGTTTCATCCAGATGTACGGCGACGTCGTGCTCGGCGTCGATCATTCCGTGTTCGAGGACATCCTCGACAACTTCAAGAACCTGAACGGCTACGCACTCGATACCGAACTCACCGCGGCCGAATGGCTGAAGGTCATTTCCGCCTACAAAGCAGCAATCGAGGACGGTGCCGGAAAGCCCTTCCCGCAAGACACCGGCGAGCAGCTTTGGGGCGCCATCGCCGCAGTGTTCGGCTCATGGCTCAACGCACGCGCCGTCACCTATCGCCGCCTGCACGACATTCCCGACGATTGGGGAACGGCCGTCAACGTGCAGGCGATGGTATTCGGCAACATGGGCGACACGTCAGCCACCGGCGTCGCCTTCACGCGCAACCCGTCGACGGGCGCCAACGAGATCTACGGCGAATACCTCGTGAATGCGCAAGGCGAGGATGTCGTCGCCGGCATCCGCACACCGCAACCGCTCACGAAAAACGCCCGCATCGAGGCCGAAGACCCCAACCTCTCGCTTGAAGAGGAGATGCCGGACTCGTTCGCAGAGCTCAAGAGCATCTTCGACAAGCTCGAGCGTCGCTACCGCGACATGCAGGACATCGAGTTCACGATCCAGAACAGCCGCGTCTGGATGCTGCAAACCCGCTCCGGAAAACGCACGACCGAAGCCGCCGTCAGAATTGCCGTCGATCTCGCCGAGGAAGGCATTCTCACGCGCGAGGAAGCGGTGCTGCGCGTCGATCCCGGTGGGTTCACGCAGCTCCTGCATCCCACCATCGACCCAACCGTCGAAAAGGAACTCCTCACCAACGGCCTGCCCGCTTCGCCCGGCGCAGCGTCAGGCGAGATCGTCTTTACCTCCGACGAAGCGGAGCGGCAGAAGCAGCAGGGCCATGCCGTGATCCTGGTTCGCACAGAGACGAGCCCGGAAGACATTCATGGCATGCACGCGTCCGCCGGCATTCTGACGGCGCGTGGCGGCATGACGAGCCACGCAGCCGTCGTCGCGCGCGGCATGGGCGTCCCGTGCGTGTCGGGCGCAGGCGCACTCCGCATCGACGAGAAATCCGGCACACTCGCCATCGGCCCAAAGAAGCTCTCCGCCGGCGATGTCATCACCATCGACGGCGCAACGGGCCGCGTCTACGCCGGCGCGGTTCCTATGCGTCAACCGCAGCTCTCGGACGACTTCGCCAAGCTGATCGCCTGGGCGGATGAAGCAGGCGGCCTCACCGTCCGCGCCAATGCCGATACTCCGAAAGACGCACGCCAGGCTCACAGCTTCGGCGCGCAAGGCATCGGCCTCTGCCGCACCGAGCATATGTTCTTCGATACCGAACGCATCCTTGCCATGCGCGAGATGATCTGCGCGCCAGACGAGGCAGGCCGACGCCGCGCACTCGACAAGATCCTCCCGATGCAGCGCGCAGATTTCGTCGAGCTGTTCGAGATCATGGGCGCGCTTCCCGTCACCATCCGTCTTCTCGATCCTCCCTTGCACGAATTCCTTCCGCAGCAGGATCACGAGATCGAAACGCTCGCCGGAGCACTCGGCACGGACGCAGGTAAAATCAAATCGCGTATCGCAGAGCTGCGCGAATTCAACCCGATGCTCGGCCTGCGCGGCGTGCGTCTCGCTATCCGCTATCCGGAAATTCCGGAAATGCAGGCCCGCGCCATCTTCGAAGCCGCCATCGAGGCCGAGAAGCGCCTAGGGAGAACGATAGAGCCCGAGATCATGATCCCGCTCGTTGCATATCGGCGCGAGTTCGACATTGTGGCCGCCATCATCCGAAAAACCGCGAAAGCAATAGAGAAGGAAACCGGCAACCGTCTCGCATATCAGCTCGGCACCATGATCGAACTGCCGCGCGCCTGCCTTTGCGCCGCAGAGGTCGCGCAAGGCGAAGAGGGTGCGGATTTCTTCTCGTTCGGCACCAACGATCTGACGCAGACGGCACTAGGCTTATCGCGCGACGACGCAGCACCCATCCTCTCCACCTACACGCAACAGGAGGTGTACGAGGAAGATCCTTTCGCCTCGCTCGATCGCGAGGGCGTGGGCGAACTTGTGAGGATCGGTGTCGAGAGAGGACGCGGCGTGAAAGCAGGCCTCAAGGTCGGCATCTGCGGCGAGCACGGTGGCGATCCTCAGTCGATCGCATTCTTCCACGAAACGGGATTCGATTACGTATCCTGTTCGCCGTTCCGCGTGCCAGTGGCGCGTCTCGCCGCGGCCCAGGCCGCCATCCGCGCCAAACTCACGAGTTGAGCCGCCCGCTATCAGTGCATCAGATCGCGGTTTTCGATGTGTTCGAGTTCGTCGATGGATGGGCGGCGCGGACGCGGGCCCACATGCTTCGGCATGAAAGCGAGCCACAACACCAACGGCGGCAGGATAAAGCACCACGCCATCCAGAATGAATAATCGCGGTTCTTCCACGCGGCGAGAAAGCCGGCGAGCGCAGCCGCAATTATGGCTGCCAAACCCCAGGCGACGATCCAAGTCATGATCGCGACCCCCTTTTCCTCAAAGCTCGTTCAACCGACGTGATATGCGAGACATGCCTCGCGAGTGCGGCCAAATCAAGCTGCACGCGGATTTCGTGCTTAAGCCTGCGCGTTTCTCGCAGGAGCGCGCTCACTCAGGACGCGAAATCGAGGCCGAGATCGAGGATAGGCGCCGAATGGGTCAGCGCACCGACGGAAATGAGATCCACACCGCTCTCCGCAATATCGCGCACCGTTTCCAGCGACACCCCTCCGGAGGCTTCCGTCGTGACACGTCCGTTCACGAGGCGAACAGCCTCCCTCAACGTTTCGGGCGTCATGTTGTCGAGCAGAACGGCATCGAGCGGATACTTGAGCGCCGCGTCGAGTTCGTCGAGTGAACCAACCTCGACCTCGATCTTCACCATGTGACCGGCGTGACGTCGGGCCGCCGCGATTGCAGCCGCGACGCCGCCTGCCGCCACGATGTGATTATCCTTGATCAGGATCGCGTCGTAGAGCCCCGAGCGGTGATTGTGTCCACCGCCGCAGCGCACGGCATACTTCTCGAACGCGCGCAGCCCCGGCGTCGTCTTCCGCGTATCCACAATACGCGCATTCGTCCCCGCAACCGCATCCACGAACCGGCGCGTCAGCGTTGCAATCCCGCTCATGTGACAGAGATAGTTGAGCGCAACGCGCTCCGCCGTGAGCAACGACCGCGCCGCACCTGACACGCGCGCCACCACCGCTCCGGCTTCCACGCGATCGCCATCACGCCCGAGCGTCTCGAAAGTCACACGCGCGTCGAACGCATCGAAAGTAGCCCGCGCCACATCGAGGCCGGAGATCACGCCTGCACGCCGTGCGCCAAACGTCGCTACGGCCTGTGCGTCGGCAGAAACGGTAGACAGCGTCGTGACGTCGCCGCGCGTGCCGAGATCTTCCACAAGCGCATCGGAAACGGCACGGGCAATAAGAATGGACGGTAGCCCGCCGTCGAAAGAGAAAGAACTCACAGCGACAGCTCCGCAACGAAAGACGCAGCCGCAACGGGTGGCCCACCGGCAGCAGGGGCCGCCGTAACGGCAGACCGGATGGTATCGAGCGTGACGGCACTCCGCTTCCGCAACGCTTCAACGGGCTCGGAAAAGTCCGAGCGGAAATGCGCGCCACGGCTCTCCGGCCGCAATAGCGCGGACCCGGCGATGATCTCCGCCGCAAGCGCCATGTTAACGAGCGAACGGTCGCCAACCGCCTCGATGCCGATCTCTCTCAGAATCTTGAGCGCACGAACGAGGTCCCCACCGTTGCGGACGACGCCCACATGCTGGCTCATGGTGTTCCTGAGGCGCGCGAGCAGATAATCGCGATAGGCGACGTCGAGCGTACGATCCTCCGCAACCCGGTAGGTCTTGGCCACCGGACGCGCCGTATCCGGCGCGATCAAACACGCAATGTCGGCAGCCACGCGCGCGCCCATCACGACGGCTTCGAGAAGCGAGTTGGAGGCAAGCCGATTAGCACCGTGCAGCCCCGTTGCCGCCACTTCGCCAACCGCCCAAAGACCTTCGAGCGACGTACGTCCGCAAAGGTCCGTTGCGACACCGCCCATGTGATAGTGCGCCGCCGGAGCCACCGGGATCGGCTGCGTTACGGGATCGATACCGGCAGCGCGACAATGCGCGTAGACGGTCGGAAAAGCCTGCGGGAAACGCGCACCGATAGCTGTTCGGCAATCGAGGAACGCACCTCGGCCGGATGCGATCTCGGAAAACACCCCACGCGCGACGATATCGCGGGGCCCCAGCTCTCCGTCCGGATGCAGCCTCAGCAAAAACCGCTCGCCGCTGCGATTGATCAGCGTCGCGCCTTCGCCCCGCAAGGCTTCGGACGCGAGCGGCGCGGGATCGATCCCCGCATCGATCGCCGTCGGATGGAACTGCACGAACTCGGCGTCAGAGATCACGGCCCCCGCACGCGCGGCAAACGCCAGCGCTTCACCGCAGGCATAGACCGGGTTCGTGGTCACGGCGTAAAGCGCGGACGCGCCGCCGGTAGCCAGAACCACCGCAGACGCCGGCATAAAATCGAAAGTCCCTGAACCCGCGGCATCGCGCCGAATGAGGCGAACGCCCGCACACCGCCCGGCAGCATTCGAGCCTGCATCGAGGATGAGATCCAGCGCCTCATAATTTTCGAGCACACGGATGGAGGGCGTTGCGCGCACGGCCGCAATCAGCGCCTGCATGATGGCTGCGCCCGCGCGATCTCCCGACACCCGCACGACTCGACGTGCCGAATGCGCAGCCTCTCGCGAAAGCACGAGGTGTCCGGCAAGATCGCGGTCGAACGGCACGCCGTACCGGAGCAGGTCCGCGATGCGGGCCGGTGCCTCCTCCGCAATAACGCGCGCGACATTGTGATCGACGAGCCCATCGCCAGCCGCAATCGTATCGGCCGCATGCCGCTCGGGCGTATCGCCCTCACCGACGGCCGCAGCGATCCCGCCCTGCGCCCAGACGCTCGACGCACCTTCGCCGAGCGGCGCCGCCGCGACCACCGTCACCGGCAGCGGCGCAAGGCGAAGCGCCGTAAAGAGGCCCGCAAGCCCGGCGCCCACGACGACGATATCGCCGCTCCCAAGCGCACGGCTGGGATCGGAGAAACCGCGAATGACGGGATCTGAAACAGCGGAGTCCAAGGGCCGGACCTCCTTCGAAGCGTTCCGACGAAACGGAAGCAACGGCGCGGGCACTTTCGCACCCGCGCCGGTGATCTTAAGCCGACGCCTCGACCATGCGCTCAACCGCGCGGCGCGCCTTCTCCGCAACCGTCGGATCGACGGTCACTTCGTAGCGGTTGTAGAGCAGCGCCTCGTAGATCTTTTCGAGGCTGATCCGCTTCATGTGCGGGCACAGATTGCACGGCCGCACGAACTCGACGTCCGGCACCTCCGCCGCAACGTTGGACGCCATCGAACATTCCGTGACGAGCACGACCTTCGCCGGGCGCTTGGTCTTGACCCAATCGATCATCGCAGCCGTCGAGCCCGTGAAGTCGGACGCCTCGATGACATCCGGCGGACACTCGGGGTGCGCGATGATCTTGAGGCCGGGATCGGCCGCGCGCATCGCTTCCATCTCTTCGCCCGTAAAGCGCTCATGCACCTCGCACGAGCCCTTCCAGGTGATGATCTCGACCTTGTCCGTCTGCGTCTGCACGTACTTCGCGAGATACTGATCGGGAATGAGCAGCACGCGCGGCGCGCCAAGCCCCTCCACGATCTTCACCGCGTTGGACGAGGTGCAGGTGATATCGCACTCGGCCTTAACGGCAGCACTCGTGTTGACGTAGGTCACGATCGGCACGCCCGGATACGCTGCACGCAGCGCGCGCACGTCCTCCGCCGTGATCGACGACGCAAGCGAACAGCCCGCCAGCGGATCCGGAATCAGAACCGTCTTATCGGGGCTCAGCAGCTTCGACGTTTCCGCCATGAAGTGCACGCCGGCCTGCACGATCACTTTCGCGTCCGTGCGTGCCGCTTCCTTCGCAAGCTGCAGGCTGTCGCCGCGGAAATCGCCCACGCAATGGAAGATTTCCGGCGTCATGTAGTTGTGCGCGAGGATCACCGCTCCGCGCTCGCGCTTGAGCTCGTTGATCGCCTTCACGAGCGGCGCGTAATGCACCCACTCCATCGGCGTCACGACATCCTTCACGCGCTCGTAAAGCGGCGCCAGCTCGCGCTTGAGCGCGGGCGTAAACGCGAAGGGCGGAACGATCGGATCCGTCCGGGCGCGCGGCGCGCACGCCGCGCGGTCAACATCGGGCGTCAGAGTGAGAGCCGAATGGGCCGAGTGAAGCGCCATTGAGACCTCCCCATGTTAGCATATACTCCACTTGAGTATATGAGAGACCTGAAAAATACCGGCCATTTCGGGCCAGTCATTTCTACGCTCTTGGTACCGTCCGGTTCCCTTTGTTATGCTCGACTAGAGCATTGAGCGGCTGAACTAAATTTAGTTGATCTGCCGCATCATTTCCAGAGCAGCGCCGAATTTTTTCGGACGCTGCCCATCACGGCTTCGCGAACGAACGCACGGCCACACAAAGGAATACGCAATCAGCTTCTCGCCGGTTTCACGCGCACACCAGGCGCCGGCCGCTCGAGCAACACTTCGCGGCGGAAACGGAATAGCTTGGCAGGCCGACCGCCTGTCTGCGTCTTCACCTCGCCTGTCGGCTCGACGAGCCCCGCGCTCTCCACAAGACGGCGGAAGTTCTGCTTATGGAGATGCGGCCCGAGGATCGCCTCCACCGTCTTCTGCAGCTCGAACAGAGTGAAATCGTCGGGCATCAATTCGAAAATAACGGGGCGATATTTGATCTTCGCTCGCACGCGGCCGATAGCCGTCGCCAGGATGCGCCGGTGATCGAAGCGCATCGGCAGGCCGAAGCGCGGAAGCCCCGTCCAAAGCGAAGCAGCCTCGCGCTCGTCGCGGCGCGCTTCCTCCACGAGACCCGCTTCATAGAGAAGCTCGAAACGATCGAGAACCTTCTCCTCGTCCCACGCACCTCCGTCGAGACCGAAGCAGATGCGAATACGATCCTCGCGCGGCACGGGCCGCACAGGCGCGGAACGAAGCGCCGGCTTCACGGCCCACTCTCTGAGCCGCGGTTCGATCTCGCTCGTCAAAATTTCCGGCTTGCCTTTGCGCCAGTCCTCCCACGGGAAGTACTGATACCAGCTCCGCCAGGTCCCATGTTCGAGATCGCGAGCATGTCCCCGCTCTGTGAGCGCGAGATAGCCGATCGAAACCACGTGCAAAGAAGGATCGTCCGGCTCCGCATGTCGACCGCGATCGCCGAACGTGTAGAGCTGCTCGACGTACCCGAGACCAAGCCCCGTCTGTTCCTCAACCCACGCACGCAAACCGCTTTCCAGCGTTCGGTGCGCGACGGGCGAAAACGGACCGAACGGCAAGCCGTCCACCGCTTCGCCGTCGTTGCGGATGACGAGAGCGACAGGCTCGTCGTCGACCACAGCGACAATCGCCGCGTTGAGACCGATCTCCACTCCCGCCGGTTCGCTACGAACAGCGTGGTGTGTTTCCATCGCCTCGACTCCACTCTCGTGGACCCGATGCCTGACATTCCCATCCGTGATCATGGCGTGTGCTCCTCGGAGCCCGGCTAAAGTCGGATCGTGGCGATTTTCCGAACCGCCAACTCAAGATATTTTTCACCAAAGAGGGAATAAAAACGAACGCGCTCGGAACCAACGCCGAGACACGGATTAAAGTTCGCGCTCAAGCGCGGAAAAGCGCTGAAGAAAGAGCCTCTGCGCATCCTGCGCGGGCAGCGGCGCGAGCAAATCGGGCGTTTCGCCGAAATGCACAGCGGCGAGTTCCGGCCGCCCGAAATAAATGAGCGCCTCATCCTCTGCGAAACCCGCAAGCCGCGTCGCCTCGTAGTAGGCCGCCACGCGATCGGCTCGCTTGATCTCGCTTTGAATGTCGTTCGGCAACGTCTGCGGAAGCCCGAAGCGCACGTGGACAGCTTCGAGAATCCGAAGCTCGAAAGCCTTGTAGTCGAACCCGATGGCCGTCTTGAACGGGCTGATCAGATCGCCGATCACGTATTCGGGCGCATCGTGCAGAAGCGCCGCCAACCGCCACCGCGAAGGCCACGCCGCGTTGAGAGCGCCCGCAATATGCTCCACCAGCAGCACGTGCTGCGCCACGGAAAACGCATGAGCCCCTTGCGTCTGCCCGTTCCACCGCGCCACGCGCGCAAGCCCATGCGCAATGTCGTCGATATCGACATCCGCGGGCGAAGGATCGAGAAGATCGAGCCGCCTTCCCGACAACATGCGTTGCCAAGCCCGCGCGGGCGCCGCGTCTCCGGAGGATGTTCGGGATGCGCTCATATCGTAGTCGTCAAACCTGCGGCGGAACGAATGCAGCCTGCAGCTTTGCACACACCGCATGACGCGGACAGCCCACGAGATGATCGTTCACCATCCCTGTCGCTTGCATGAAAGCATAGACCGTCGTCGGACCGACGAAGCGGAAACCTGCGCCTTTCAACGCCTTCGAAAGCCGCTTGGAGCCATCGGTCGCGGCCGGCACGTCTCCGAATGCGGCATGGCGATGCGCCCCCGCCTTGCCGTCCACCCCCTTCCAAAGAAACGATGCAAGCGTCTGTGTTTCCCTCAGCTTGAGATACGCCTTAGCGTTGTCGATGGTCGCCTCGATCTTCAAGCGATTGCGCACGATACCCGCATCCGCCATCAGTCGAGCAACGTCACGCTCCGTGTAGCGCGCAATGCGCGCGGCATCGAACCCGTGAAACGCACGCCGGAAATTGTCGCGCTTTTTTAGGATCGTGATCCACGAGAGCCCGGCTTGAAATCCTTCGAGCACGAGCTTCTCGAACAGCCGCACGTCGTCAGCGTGTGGCACACCCCATTCCTCGTCGTGATAGCGCGCGTAGAGCGGATCGTCGATCCCGACCCACGGGCATCGCTCGATCTGCACCTCGACTTTGCGCGATGTCATGCGGCGGCCTCAATGCGGAACGTCGCAAACGCCGGCACTTCGGCACGTACGGTCACGCCGCCCGCTGTTAGCGAAATGCCGTCGCGGTTCGCTTCCGCCACACGGTCGATACGCACAAGCGCGAGCCCGCGCAATCCGGCGACAGACCCGAGCCGTCCGATTTCGACCGTGCCGATAGCAATCGGCACAGGCTCCGTCGGCAACGCTGCATCCGCCACCACCGTCACCACGCGCTTTCTGACCGTCGTGCGGTGCTGCATCCGCGACACCACCTCCTGCCCCACAAAGCAACCCTTGGTGAAGGAAACGCCGTTGAGCTGATCCAGCAAGGCCTCGTGCGGAAACGTATCGCCGAATGCGAAGTCGCGCCCGCCTTCCGGCACGCCAAGCCCGATACGGTGCGCGTGGTACGCACCGGAAGAGGTTTCCACGCCACCCACAGCGGCAGCAACATCGGAACCAGTCGTCCCAGCGCGCGCGATCAAACGGTAGCCCAGCGGCGCAAGACGCGGATCGGCGTACACCTGCACACCGGACGACCCTCCATCCTGCGGCGCAGGCGCGCCGTCCCAAACGGCGCCCACAACGAGGTCCGCCGACACCTCGCGAATCTCGACATCCGCACGCAGCTTGTACATAGCAAGGCGTTTTGCGAGTTCGCCCGCCCGCTCGCGAAGCGTATCGAGCAGAAACCCGTCCGCCGTCTTCACCACGAAAAAGTCGAACAAGATCTTTCCCTGCGGAGCGAGCAGCGCCGCATAGAGCGCGGGAGCCGCGTCGAGCACCGACATCTCGTTCGTGATCAGGCCCCCAAGCAGCTTCTCGGCGTCCGGTCCCGTGACAGAAACGAACCCTCGGTCTTCCAGAAGTGTCGCATACGTCATGACGACCGCCCCTCGGGCACTCCACGTCCTGCGGTGCTGCCGCCTGTCATCAAGCCCCGGCGGCGCGCTTCTTAGCGGGCACCGCTTCGTCCATCGCGCCCACGCCCGCCATAGCGGTAATCGGCTTGGCGCAGGCCCACTCCGCTACAGCGTCGATGTCGTAGAAGCGCGTCGCTTCCATCAGCATCCGGCATTCCGTCCAGATATCGCCATCCACCATCGGCATGAAGAGATCGTGCACGTTGTCGACGCCGAGGTAGCAGCGCACCCCCGCTTCGCGAAGCTTGACGTAGGGCGCAATGGAGTTGTGCAGCGGGCCCGACATCGGAAGCTGCTTCATGCTGAGGGCGGCCGACGGGCAGATGATGATACCGAGATCGGCCTCTTTGACCTTCTCGATGATGCGATCCTGCTCGCGGTCTTCTTTCGCAGAAAGCGAGATCGCATGCACGCCGAACACGCGCCCCTGCATCCCGTGCTCGATGGTCTTCTCGGCCAGCAGCTCCGTCTCGTTTTCGAGCGGGTTGTTCTCCTGGTCGATATGAACATCCACCGGCTTGCCGAGCTTCTTGGCAAGCGAAAGGATCACGTCGAGATGCTTTTCCGGCGTCGGCCGGTCGCGCGAGGGCAAGCCGCCGCAATAATCCGCAAGCTCGCACGCTTCCGCATATTGCGCGAACGATGCGGGATCGAGCACGCCCTGCAGGGGCTGCACACCGACCTCGAAATGAATGCGGTCCGCATAGCGCTTCTTCACGTCCATCGCCGCCTTGATCGGCAGCAGCCCCACCGTGCTATCCGCGTCCACCATGGTGCG
>ERZ869909.832-NODE-832-length-30156-cov-275.847901_pt1 | contig 30156 bp, 26 predicted proteins | sample MGYA00520892_ERZ869909 | MGnify/ENA primary metagenome ERZ869909 (study PRJEB32215, sample SAMEA104723947) | bioreactor metagenome | biome: bioreactor; feature: anaerobic bioreactor; material: water | place: China | collected 2015-03-12 ...
TGACGGTGATTTCGGTGACTACGCCGAGCATGCCTTCGGAGCCGTTGAACAGCGCCAGCAGATCGAAGCCGGGGGCGTCCAGGGCATCGCTACCGAGCGTCATGCGCTCGCCTTCGATGGTGAGAATCTCGACCTTGATCACGTTGTGCACGGTGAGGCCGTATTTCAGGCAGTGCACGCCGCCGGCGTTCTCCGCCACGTTGCCGCCGATGGAGCAGGCGATCTGCGATGAAGGGTCCGGTGCGTAGTAGAGCCCATAGGGCGAGGCTGCCTCGGAGATGGCCAGGTTGCGTACGCCGGGCTCGACCCGGGCGATGCGCGCCTCGGGGTCGATCTCGAGAATGCGCGAGAAGCGCGACATCACCAGCAGCACGCCGTGGGTGAGCGGCAGCGCGCCAGCGGAGAGCCCCGTGCCGGCGCCGCGGGTGACCACCGGCACGCCGAGGCGATGGCACTCCACCAGCAGGCGCTGGACCTGGTCGAGGGAGTCGGGCAGCGCCACCAGCAGCGGCAGGGTGCGGTAGACGGAGAGGCCGTCGCACTCGAAGGGACGCATGTCCTCTTCATGGTGCAGCAGGGTCATGCCCGGGATGGCCTTCAGCAGCGCGTCGCGGATGCCGGCCCTGTCCATCTCGGGGGCCGGGCCGTCGAGCCGTTCGTCATAGAGGATGTTCATGAGTGCCTCTCTGCGAGTCATGCGGCAGGGGGTTCGTACGCCAAGCGCCCAATGTGCGCTCTGGTGTGCCCCCTGTCCAGCCTGCGGTCTACTGGTATGACCAGTTGTTCGGCGCTATATTGGAAATTATTTTCATGATACAGCATGGCAGCTACGGCGCTTAAGCGCCAGGTTAGCAAGCATGCCTGTGGACCCTGGGAGAACCAATGCAGCAGGAACATGAGCGCGTCTCAGCGACGCTGACGCCCGATGCGGTGGCGGAACGCCTGGAGCGGATGATTCTCGACGGCGTGTTCCGCCCCGGGCAACTGCTGCCTTCGGAGCGACGCCTGTGCGAGCGCCTCGGCGTGTCGCGCACCTCGCTGCGCGAAGGGCTGCGCGTGCTGCGCAGCAAGGGCATCATCGTCACTCGTCAGGGGCGGGGCTCGGTGGTGGCAGAACTGGTGGCCGGTCGTGACGACAGCCCGCTGATGCATCTCTTCCGCGACCACCCGCGCACCCTATACGATCTGCTGGAGGTGCGTTCGCTGCTGGAAGGAGAGTCGGCCCGGCTGGCGGCCGAGCGGGCCACGCCGGCCGACCGGGTGCTGATCCAGCGCCGCTACGAGGCGATGGCGGAGTACGTCGAGGCGGGTCAGGCGATAGACGTGGAGCGGCTGGCCCACCTCGACCACGCCTTTCACCTGGCGATCTGTCAGGCCTCGCACAACCCGGTGCTGGTGCATACGCTGCAGTCGCTGACCGATCTGCTGCTCAGCTCCGTGTTCGCCTCGGTGAAGAACCTCTATCATCGTGAGAGGCCGCGAGCCATGATCAATCGTCAGCATGCGCGGCTCTATCGGGCCGTGATGGAGGGCAAGCCTCAGGCTGCCCGGCGTGCGGCGCTCGATCACCTCCACGGCATCGAGGCGCAGCTGCGCGAGATCGAGGCCGAGGATCAGCGCCTGGAGCGCTCGGCCATGCGTCTCGACGAGTGGGGCTGAGAGAGGCGGGCTGAGAGGAAGGTTGAGTGGCGGGCTGAGAGCGTCGCCTCAATTGACGCTCCTTTTTTTTGAATGCATAATTAGATTTATTCGTTATAGAAGTGAAGTCCAATGGACAAGATCAGGCAGAGTACGCTCCACGGTGAGGTGGCGGAAAGGGTGCGCGATCTGATCGCGCAGGGCGTGTTGGCCCCCGGCAGCCGGGTTCCCGAAAAACAGCTGTGCGAACAGTTCGGCGTCTCCCGTACCCCTTTGCGCGAGGCACTCAAGGTGCTGGCTCACGAAGGCTTCGTCGAGCTGCTGCCCAATCGGGGCGCGCGGGTCGCCAAGCTGACCCGCACCACGTTGAAGAACACCTTCGAAGTGATGCAGAGCCTCGAGGCCCTGGCGGGCGAGCTGGCCGGAGCGCGGATCTCCGACGCGGAGCTGGCCAACATCGAGGCGCTGCACTATCAGATGCTGGCGCACTACAAGAGCGGCAACATGCAGGAGTACCTGCTGGCCAATCAGCAGATTCACGAAGCCATCGTGGTCGCCTCGCAGAACGACGTGCTCATCGACGTCTACAAGAATCTCAACCATCGCGTGCGCCGGGTGCGGTTCACCGCCGAGCTCAGCAGCGACTACTGGTCTCAGGCCGTGAGCGAGCACGAAGCGATGATCGAGGCGCTGAGAAAGCGTGACGGCAAGGAGCTGGGCAGCATCCTGAGCTGCCACCTGCGCAACAAGGTCGAGGTCTCGGCGCTGGAGGAGATGGCCGAGTAACGCCAGATGGCCCCCCATCCGTTCCACGCAGTAAGCAGATGCCACCCCCAGGGGTGGCATCTGCGTTTGGTGCTCATTGCTCCAGCGACATGCGATAGAAACGCACCGCGTTGTCATGAAACAGCCGGCGACGCTCCTGGGGCGTGAAGCCTTCGGTGATGCGCAGGAAGCCCGAGAAGATCGTCTCGAAGCTCGCCACCAGGCTGTCGACGGGAAAGTTGCTGGCGAACATGCAGCGTTCGACGCCGAAGACCTCGATGGTGTCGAGCACGACACGGCGATTGGCCTCGACGCTCCAGGGCTGTCCCGGCACGCCGATGCCGGAGATCTTCACCGCCACGTTGGGCTGGGCGGCCACTCGCTCCATCGCCCGGCGCCAGCCGGCGAGCCCGGCTTCGCTGCGGTCCGCCGGCAGGCCGGTGTGGTTGATGACGATCTGGGTTTCGGGATAAGACGCCGCCAGCTCGGCGGCCTCCTCGAAGTGCCACCAGGGCGTCTGCAGGTCGAAGGAGAGGTCATGCGCTGCAAGCTGGGCGAAACCCCGCCGCCAGGCCGGATCGCCCATCGAGCCGGGGGCGCCGGGGAACACCTTGTCGGGCGAGCTTGCGGCGGCGGGCTTGTGGCGAATGCCGCGCACGCGCGGATGGTCGCAGTGGGCGGCCAGTACCTCTGCTACATCGGGCCGGTCGAGCCGGGCCTGGGCGACCATTACCGTCGGTAGCCCTTCACGTTCGGCCAGCTCATGCACCCAGCGGGTTTCCGCTACCGGCGTGCGCGGGTCCCACTCCGTTTCCACGAACACGCTGCCGACCACGTTGAAGCCCCGAGTATCCTGGCGATAATCCGCGGGCATGTAGTTGCGGCGAATGGCGCTGTAGTCGCCGTAGCGAAAGGGAATGGGCGTCTTGTCGCACAGCCAGGGCAGATAGTTGCGCTCGAGATCCCAGAAGTGCTGATGGGCATCGATGATCGGAAAGTCGTTCATGCTATGGCCTCTCATGCATTGCCCTGTCGCGCTTGGTCTTCCAGCAGTGTCACGATGGCGGCGCCATCGAGTTCGCCCTTGCCCTGGGCGATCAGCATGCTGTAGAGCGAGTTGGCCATGCCGGCCATGGGCATGGCGACGTTCAACGCATTGGCCGCGTCCTGCAGCATGTGCAGGTCCTTGAGGATCTGGCGCGCATAGCCGCGCGGCTCGAAGTCGTTCTCCACCATGCGTGGCAGCAGGTCGTTGAGCAGATTGCTGCCGGCATAGCCCGAGGAGAGCGCCTCGGGGATCTTGCTCACGTCGATGCCGAAGCGGTTGCCGAGGTTGCAGGCTTCGGCGATCACGCAGTAGTTCGAGAGCACCAGCGCTTGGTTGATCAGCTTGGTGGCCTGGCCCGCCCCCACCTCGCCCATATGAGTGAACTGGCCGAGCCGCTCCATGATCGGCGTTACGGCTGCGATGGCCGCTGTCGTGCCGCCTGCCATGATGGCCAGGCGACCTTCCGCGGCGGCGCCGGGCCCGCCGGACACCGGGGCATCCACGAACGCCATGCCGTTGCGCCGCTCGAGCTCCGCTGCCAGGCGCCGGGTGGTCTCCAGCTCCGTGGTGGAGTGATCGACCACGACCTTGCCGCCATCCTGAGCGACCTCGGCGATGCCGTTCTCTCCGAGCACCACCGCCTCCACGGCGGCGCTGGTGGTCACGCAGATCTGGATGAGATCGGCACGTGCGGCCACGGCGGCCGGCGAGTCGGCGATCTCGGCGCCGCGGGCTTTTGCCGCTTCGCAGTGAGCCGCTTCGATGTCGTAGCCGACCACGGCATAGCCTTCGTCGATCAGCCGCGAAACGAAGCCGCTACCCATCTTGCCAAGGCCGATGAAGCCGATACATTGCGTTGCTGCCATGTCGCTTCTCCTGTGTATCAAGTCGTGGGTTTCAGGTCGTACCCCGCTAGGTCGGCAATCTCTCGAAGGACCATGACCGCCGACTGGAACATGATGAGCGCGCCGCCGATGACGATGGTCATGCGGGGCCAATAAAGAGAGAAGGTGCGGCTGGTGACCATCTCGTTGCGTCCCAGCTCGACCAAGGCATGGCCGGATTGATACACCTTCATTGCGAAATAGAAGATCAGCAGGTGAATGGCGATCACGAAGGCGCTGCGTAACAGGCGCGGCAGCGCTTCGAGCAACAGATCCACCTTGAGATGCGAGCCATGGCGTAGGCATACGGCCGCACCCCACAAGGCCAGCACCGGCAGCATGTAGGCTGCCACCTCCTCGATCCAGGCGAACGGGGAGTGAATGATGTAGCGCAGGATGACCTGGGCAAACATGAGCAGAAAGATGGCGGATAGCACCGCCACCAGGATCGACTGCAATAGCCAGTCCAGCCAGTGCGCCAATCGGTCGATCCCCTGGACTAGTTGCCCGATCCACTTCCTGAGGCTTGCTCGGGTGAACGATGTCATATCAGAGTCCTCCGAAGCCGAGTGCGCGAGGAAGTGCCTCGCTTAGGGCGGGGAATGCCACGACCAGGGTGGTCAGCAGGATCTTGATCAGAATGAACGGCCAGGCAAAGCGACTGATTTCCGCCACCGACATGCGACCTACCAGTGAGGCGGTGAGCAGGGTACCGCCGAAAGGTGGCGTGAGGTGGCCAACACCCAGGGCGGAGATGATGATCATTGCCGTCTGTACGTCGCTGAAGCCAAGCTCCATGGTGAAAATCGGGATGATGATCGGGCCAAGTAGGAGCAGGTTGGAGTTGCGGTCGATGAACATGCCGGCGATCAGCAGTACCAGCACGATCAGCGCGACGATGCCGAACGGCGACTGGGTGATCTGCAGCAGGAAGTCCACCACCTGGGTGGGAATGTTACGTCGCACCACGACATAGGAAAACATCGCCGCCACGCCGACCAGGATGGTGATCGCGGCGCTGGTGATGGCCGTCTGGCGTAGAATCGGAATGAGATCGGCCGGCCGAATGGTGCGATAGATGCCGATAGTGACCACCAATCCATAGGCCACTGCCACCGAAGCGGCTTCGGTGGCGGTGAAGAATCCGCCGAGAATGCCGCCCACCACGATGATTGGCATACCCAGCGGGATGGCGGCCTTGAGAAAGGCACGACCCATCTCCCGAAATCCCATCCAGCCATAGGCGGGTATTCCGTAGCGCCAGACCATGGCGTAGCTGGTCACGGCGAACAGTAGCGTCAGGAGTAGGGCCAAGGTCAGACCGGCGGCGAACAGCGCACCGATGGAAACGCCGAACGCCGAGCCGTACACGATCAACACGATGCTCGGTGGAAACAGCGGCGACAGCGTGGCCGAGGCGGCGGTGAGCGCCCCGGCAAAGCCCTTCGGATACCCTTCCTTTTGCATGGCGGGAATCATCACCGGCCCCATGGCGGCCACGTCGGCATAGGCCGAGCCGGAAATGCTGGAGAAGAAAAGGCTGGAGGCGATGTTTACCTGAGCCAGCCCAGCCTTGAAGTGCCCGACCAATGCCCTGGCCAGGTCCATGAGGCGGTCGGTGAGGCCCCCGCGGGACATGATCTCACCGGCCAGCAGAAACAGTGGAATGGCCAGGAAAGTGAAGGACGTCATGCCGTCGAACATCCTCAGGGTGAGAATGTTCATGGTGGCCTCGCGGCCGGTGTCCCAGTAGTGAATCAGCGAAGCGCCGGCCATGGCCATGAAGACCGGTGCCCCGATGATGATGAGCCCGACGAGGGCGGCGAGCATGAGTACGGCTATCACGAGGACTCCTAAACGCCGTCAAGAGAGCCGCCCCTCTCCGGAGCAAGGAGAGGGGCCGTGGCGAATCCGCAGCGGGATTCAGTCGGACGCGGAGCTCTTTATGCCCGCAACGCGCTCCTGGGTTCGCTCCAGTGCCGCCAGTGTCGCCTCGACATAGGGCGCCGGGACTTCCTCCTCGATGAAGGCACGGGCCGCCGGCACGGCGATTTCCTGCCACTGATTCAGCTCGTCGGCAGTGGGTACGTAGATCGTCTTGCCGGCCTCCTCCATTTTCACCAGCGCCTCGTTGTCGTCCTGATAACTGATCGCGTTGCTGGTAGCTGTGGCAATGATGGCGGCTTCGTCCACGGCCTGGCGGTGCTCCTCGGGCAGGCTTTCGTAGAAGTCGTTGTTGGCCACCAGCCACAGATATTCATACATGTGGCCGGTCAGCGAGACATAGTCGGCCACCTCCATCAGCCCGGCGTCCCAGGCGGATGAGAGGCCGCCTTCCAGACCGTCGATCAAGCCGCTCTGGAGCGCCGAATAGCGCTCCGGCGCCGAGACCGTGACGATCTGAGCCGCTCCTAGGGCTTCGAACAGCTCCTGGTGCAGCGGAACGGCCTGAGTGCGCATCTTGATGGCATGCTCTTGCATGTCATCGGGCGTCTGGATCGGGCCACGAGTGGTATAGAGGTGGCGAATCGAGTTCTCCATCAGTGCCAGGAGACGCATGGTGCCACCGCTGGCATCCAGTAATTCGTCGCGTGTCAGTTGGAAATACTCGGGATCCTGCGGCAGCTTCCAGAAAACGCTGCGCTCGGTAAACAGGAAGGGCCAGCTGTGCACCTGAGCGTGCGGGAAGATACTGGCGATGCCACCTGCACCGGGCAGATTGAACTCCAGCTCGCCGAGCCGAAGCTGGTCGGTGATTTCACGGTCGCCACCCAAGGCGCCGTGACGCACCAGATTGATAGTCAAATCGCCATCCGTGGCGGCCTCGATATGCGCCTTGAAGGCTTCCGCCGCCTTGACGCCATAGTTCTGGTGCGGGTGAGCCAGCGTGGCTTCATAACTTTGCGCCAAGGCAAGCGGGCTGAATAGCGCCGTAGCGGTGACGGTACACAGGAGTTTGGTGGCGTGTCTCATAATTGTTGTTCTCCATTTTGTTGTCTGATAAAGGCTTCAATGAGCGCTGTGCAAATTTCATTATGAACACATAATTCATTTTATGCCTCAGACTTTCGTCTACTCCTTGGCCTGGCTCGTGCGCTCCATGGCCATGCAGTGAGCATTCTCAGCGCATGAAGCTTGGCAGCCACAGCACCAGGTCGGCGGCGAAGGTGATGATGGCCAAGGTGGCGACGAGCGGGATGTAGAAGGGGATCAGCGCTTTCAACAGCTGTCGCAGCGATACCTTGGCGATGGATGAGACGAGGAACAACGAGAGGCCCATCGGCGGCGTCAGCAGGCCGATCATCAGGTTGAAGATGCACACGATACCCAGGTGCACGGGATCGACGCCGGCGAGCACCATGGGTGGCGCCACGATCGGGACGATCAGCAGGGTCGCGGTGGTGGAATCCAGGAAGATCCCTGCCACCAGGAAGATGAGGTTGGCGATCAGCAGCAGGACCAGCGGCTCGTGGGAGATCTGCAGAATGAAGGTGGCGAAGCGCTGGGGGATCTGCTCGACGGAGAGTATCCAGCCGAACATGGCTGCCGCCGCCACGATGATCAGAATGGCACTCGTCGTCCTGAGCGTGGCCAGCAGCGAGAACATGAGGTGCGACCAGGTGAGCTCCCGATAGAGAACGGCGCTGATGAAGACGACGTAGGCTGCCGTCACCGCGGCCGCCTCCGTGGGGGTGAACAGGCCCATGAGCATGCCGGAGATCATCAGTACCGGGGCCAGCAGGGCGGGCAGGGCGGGGATCAAGGCACGATTGAGCTCCATCAGCGTCGGCCAGCGCTCGGCTCTCGGCATGTCGTGGCGCAGCGCCAGCAGGGCCGCCGTGATCATCAGCAGCACGATGCAGATCAGCGCCGGCACGATACCGGCAAGCAGCAGCTGAACGATCGAGACGCTGGTGACCGAGCCGTAGACGATCAGCGGGATGCTGGGCGGAAAGATGGGGCCGACCACCGCGGAAGAGGCCGTGACGGCGGCGGAGAAGGGCGCTCCGTAGCCGCGCTTCTTCATTGCCTCTATCTCGATCTTGCCCAGCCCGCCGACGTCGGCAAGCGAGGCGCCCGACATGCCGGAAAAGATCAGACTGGAGAATATGTTGACCTGAGCCAGCCCGCCCGGCGCCCGGCCCACCAGGGTATTGGCGAAATGGAAGATCCGGTCGGTGATGCCCGACTGGTTCATCAGGTTGCCGACGAAGATGAAGATGGGTACGGCCACCAGGGGGAAGCTGTCCAGGGCATAGGTGACTCGCTGCCCCATCAGGCCCAGCGGCAGGCCCTCGAGTAACACGTAGATCGCAGAAGGAATCAGGATCGCGTAGACGACCGGAAACCCGAGCAGAAAGAGAACGAGAAAGATGCCGAGGATGATCAAGCCCATGGAGGTGCCTTATACGCCGGAGTCGGATTTGTTATCGGTCGTGCTCGTGCCTTGCACAAGATGCACCAGGGCTGCGCCCAGGAGGCCAAGAACGGTGGTGCCGAAAAAGATCCAGTAAGGGATTTTCAGTACCGGGGTCGCCCTGTTGAAATTTGTCTGTACGGTGGTGGCGGCGGAGTAGGCAACGAACAGGCAGATGATGATGGAGGCCACCATGATCAGCCGGTTCAGCCATCGTCTCGGTATTGCCGGAAGGGTGTCGCGCAGCTCCGACATCTGTATGTTCTCGCCGCTGGCGATGACCAGCGGGTAGGATGAAAAGACGAGGCAAATCAAGAGAAAGCGCGTCAGTTCGCCGGAGCCGGGGATCGAGGTGCCGAGCAGGTCACGAGAAAGCACTTGCAGGAATGGGACCAGGATCATGCCGGCGAGAAGCAGGGCGCAGAAGATCTCGAGCCATTTTTGTCCGTATCTCATTTTTCACCCATCGGGTCATGTTCCGGCGAGGGGCCATTGCCCCTCGCCGGTGTATGGGTAGCTGGGTAGATGCTCTAGCTGGACCGTTACTCCACTTCACCGATCATCTCGATGTAGGGCTCGAAATTGGGGTAGTCGCGGTTGATCTGTGCCAGTACCTGCTCGCGGAAGGCATCGATATCCAAGCCATCCTCTTCGGTGATGATGGTCATGCCGCGCTGCGTCAGCTCCTCGATGAGTTCCTCTTCGGTCTCTTGCGCCCAGCGCAGGGACTCTTCCGCTTTCTCCGTCAGCACGTTGGTGATGGCCTCCTGGTATTCCTCATCCAGGGACTGCCATACGTTCTCGTTGATGAAGACGGCGAGGATGGAGTGCATGTGGCCGGTCATGGAAACATGCGACTGCACTTCGTGCAGGTTGTCGGAGCGGATCATGGTCAAGGGGTTTTCCTGACCCACGACCAGCCCCGTCATCAGGGAGGTGGGGAGTTCCGAGACTTCTACCGGGGTGGGGTCGGCGCCAAAGCCCCGAACCATGGAGATCCAGATGTCGAGCGGTACCGCACGAAACGGCTTGCCCGCCAGATCGTCGGGAGATGTCACGGGGAAGTTGGCCGTGATGTGGCGAGCGCCGCGGTACATCCTGCCGATGATGCGCATGCCGGCCTCTTCGATCAGCTGCTCGTTCATTTCGCTGATGACCGGCGAGGTGGGGTCCGTGGCCCTGAGCGCATGCTCCGCATCGCGATAGATGAAGGGCGCGTTGAACACCGCGATGTCCGGTACGGATTGCGCCAGGGAGGCGAACTCGTGATGGGCCATGGAAATGGAGCCCAGCGAGACGCCATCCACCATCTCGGCCACGCCGCCCAGCTGGCTGGCGGGGAAGATGGTGATGCTGACACCGCCGTTGGTGGCTTCCTCGATGGCGGCGGAGGCTTCCGAGGCGAAGCGGGTCTGCGCATCGCCTTCCGCGCCGACGTGGGCGTAACGCAAAGTAGTGGCGGAGACGGAAGCGGAGGCAAGCCCAAGGACAAAGGCTGCCGCAAGGGCGAGTGGGAACCGGTGTTTGAGCGTCATGTTGGACCTCGTTGTTGTTGTAGGACGGGTGCCGTGGCCTGGGCCTGGCCCAGGGCGCGGGCGTGCCTTCAAGGTGCTGATGTTATTATGAACTCATAATTCATTATTTTTATATAGACTTTCGTCTACTCCTCTCTGTCGGTTGGGCTAAACGCCGCGGTTGCGGGCATGGTGCTTCCCCATGCGGCAGGCGATGGCGAAGGCGTGGCGCATGGCCTCGACGCTGGCCTTGCCCTGGCCGACGATGTCGAAGGCGGTGCCATGGGCCGGCGTGGTGATGGGAATCGGCAGCCCGCCCTGAACGGTGACGCCGCGCTCGAAGCCCAGCAGCTTGAGGGCGATCTGGCCCTGGTCGTGGTACATGGTGACGACGGCGTCGAACTCGCCGTCGCGGGCGCGGCGAAAGAGGGTATCGGCGGGGAAGGGGCCCTGGGCCGGATAGCCGGCGGCGACACAGGCCTCGACGGCCGGCGCGATGACGTCGATCTCCTCGCGACCGCAGGTGCCGCCCTCGCCGGCGTGGGGGTTGATCGCCGCCACGGCGATGCGCGGCTGCGCCACACCCGCTGCCACCAGGGCGTCGTGGATCAGGCGGGTGGCGTTCAGGATGCGCTCCGGCGTGACGTAGCGGGCGGCCTCGCTGAGCGGTACGTGGGAGGAGATGCGCGAGGTCCAGAGGCTGCCGAGGGTGTTGAACTCGGACACCTCGCCGGGCACCTTGAGGTATTCGGCAAAGAAGTGCAGCTCGTCTTCATGGCGCAGGCCGCCCTGCTTCATGGCCAGCTTGTTGAGCGGCGCGAAGCAGATGGCATCGATGCGTCCCGCCTGGGCGGCGTCCAGGCAGTGGGCCAGCACCTTCAGCACCGAGGCGCCGCAGGCGGCATCGACCCGGCCGAACTCGACCTCCTCTGGCCGGATGGTGTCCAGCGGCAGCAGTACGGGGCCGGCCTGGCCGCGGGCCTGCTCCCAGGAGGCGATCTCGGGCAGCGTGAGCGCGGTGCCGGCCACCCGCTGGCCTTCCTGCCACAGCCAGGGGTCGCCCACCACCACCACGTCGGCTCCATCGATTGCCTGACGCTCGGCCAGCAGCTTGGCGACCAGCTCGGGGCCGATGCCCGCCGGGTCGCCCAGAGGTACGGCGATGCAGGGTCTTGCGTGAGTCATCTTGGGTCTCCTTCGCAGTGGGTCAGCCGTCCTGCCAGGCGGCGCCGTCCGGGTAGAGGTGGCGCGACAGCGACTCGGGGTGGAGGCTGATGCTGTAACCGGGCGCGGTCGGCACCTGATAGCGGCCGTTGCGGATCGTCACGGGGTGCAAGAAGTGCTCGTGCAGATGATCGACGTACTCGAGGATGCGCCCCTCGAGGGAGCCCGAAACGGCGATATAGTCGAACAGCGAGACGTGCTGCACGTACTCGCAGAGCCCGACGCCGCCAGCGTGGGGGCAGACCGGCACGCCATGCTTGGCGGCCAGCAGCAGCACCACGATGACCTCGTTCAGCCCGCCGAGACGGGCGGCGTCGACCTGGCAGTAGTCGAGGGCGCCGGCCTGCAGCAGCTGCTTGAACATCACCCGGTTGTGACAGTGCTCGCCGGTGGCCACCCCGATCGAGCCCAGCCGGCGGCGGATCTCGGCGTGGCCGAGGATGTCGTCGGGGCTGGTCGGCTCCTCGATCCACAGCGGATCGAATTCGGCCAGTCGGCGCATGTTGGCGATCGCCTCGTCGACGTCCCACATCTGGTTGGCGTCCATCATCAGGGCGCGCTCCCAGCCGATCTCCTCGCGCAGGATCTGGGCGCGGCGGCGGTCCTCCTCGAGGTTGCCGCCCACCTTCTGCTTGAAGTGTGTCCAGCCTTCGGCCAGCGCCTCGCGCGCCAGGCGCCGCACCTTGTCGTCGTCGTAGCCGAGCCAGCCGGCCGAGGTGGTATAGGCCGGGTAGCCCTGTTCGCGCATCTCCCGCTCACGGTCGGCGCGGCCGGCGGCATTGCGCCGGAGCAACCCCAGCGCTTCCTCGGGCGTCAGGGCATCGGTGACGAAGCGGAAGTCGAGGCAGCGGATCAGCTGCTCGGGGGGCATGTCGACCAGCAGCTTCCACACCGGCTTGCCTTCCGTCTTGGCCCACAGATCCCAGACGGCGTTGACGATGGCCGCCGTGGCCAGGTGGATCGCGCCCTTTTCCGGCCCGATCCAGCGCAGCTGGCTGTCGCCGCTGGTCAGCTCGCGCCAGAAGCGGCCCATCTCGGCGGTGATGTCGTCGAGCCGGCGACCCTCGATCAGATAGGCCAGCGACTCGACGGCCTTGACGCAGATTTCGTTACCGCGGCCGATGGTGAAGGTCAGGCCGTGGCCGCTGAGCCCGTTTCCGGCATCGGTGTGCAGGGTGACGTAGGTGGCGGAGTAGTCCGGTGCCGCGTTCATGGCATCGGAGCCGTCCAGCGAGCGCGAGGTAGGAAAGCGGATGTCCTGAACCTCGAGACGGGTGATGGTGGTCATGGCGACAATTCCAGCAAGGTCTAAGAGAAGTAAAGATTTGTTGTCCAACCCAGCCTGGCGGCCAATTCAATAACCTGCCAATCGTTTTTTTCGTATCTACGTTAACCAGAGGTTATCGATTCGCGCTGCAGGGCCTGCCATGGCCCTTGAGGATGCGGCGCGTCCGGGTTCCTCTCGACGAAAGTATGATTCTTAATTTTGGATTCATAATTCAAAGTTCAAGATCATTCTACGTCAGACAGTCCGTGATGCGAGCAGAGGAGGGAGAAAGATGCGCGAGGATATGGGAGACGAGGGCATGGGAGACAAGCGCAGCGCGATCGGCGGTCGGCAGCCGCAGCTGCAGGACCCGGCGCTGTTCAGGCAGCACGCCTACATCGACGGAAGCTGGGTCGATGCCAGCGACGAGGCGATCATCGAGGTGGTCGATCCGGCCAGCAACACGCGGCTGGGTAGCGTACCCCGCCTGACCCAGGCCCAGGTGCGAGAGGCCATCGAGGCGGCCGACCGCGCCCTGCCGCAATGGAAGGCCAGGACCGCCAAGGAGCGAGCCGCCATCCTGCGGCGCTGGTACGAGCTGTGCATGGCCCATCAGGAGGATCTGGCCCGTATCCTGACCCTGGAGCAGGGCAAGCCGCTGGCCGAGGCCCGGGGTGAGATCGCCTACGGCTCTGCCTTCATCGAGTGGTTCGCGGAGGAGGCCAAGCGGATCTACGGCGACGTCATCCCGGCCCATGCCGGAGATCGCCGCATCGTGGTCACCAAGGAGCCGGTCGGCGTGGTGGCCGCCATCACGCCCTGGAACTTCCCCAACGCGATGATCACCCGCAAGGCCGCCGCCGCCATGGCGGCCGGCTGCACGGTGGTGGTCAAGCCGGCATCCAGCACGCCCTATTCGGCGCTGGCCCTGGCCGAGCTGGCCGAGCGCGCCGGCGTGCCCCGGGGCGTGCTCAACGTGGTGACCGGTAGTGCCCGCACGGTGGGTGACGAGCTGACCGCCAACCCGCTGGTACGCAAGCTCTCCTTCACCGGTTCCACCGAGGTGGGCAAGGTGCTGCTCGCCGCCTGTGCCCAGACGGTCAAGAAGGTCTCCATGGAGCTGGGTGGCAACGCGCCCTTCATCATCTTCGATGATGCCGATCTCGATCAGGCGGTGGCCGGGGTGATGGCGTCCAAGTTCCGCAACACCGGCCAGACCTGCGTGTGCGCCAACCGCATCTTCGTCCACGAGCGGATCTACGCTGACTTCGCCGAGCGCCTCGCCCAGGCGGTGGCGGCGCAGCGGGTCGGCAATGGCCTGGAGGAGGGGGTGACCCTGGGGCCGCTGATCGATCAGGCCGCGGTGGCCAAGGTCGAGGAGCACATCGCTGATGCCCGCGAGCGCGGTGCCAGCGTCTACCTGGGCGGGCAGCGACATGCGCTGGGCGGCAACTTCTTCGAGCCGACGATTCTCACCGACGTCTCCAGCGATGCGCGGCTGATGAACGAGGAGACCTTCGGTCCCGTGGCGCCGCTGCTGCGCTTCAGCGACGAGCAGGAGGTGGTGCGCCTGGCCAACGATACCCCATACGGCCTGGCCAGCTACTTCTATACCCGCGACGTGGGCCGGGTGTGGCGGGTGGCCGAGGCCCTGGAGTGCGGCATCGTGGGCATCAACGAAGGCATCATCTCCAGCGAGCTGGCCCCGTTCGGCGGCGTCAAGGAGTCCGGTATCGGGCGGGAGGGCTCCAAGTACGGCATCGAGGACTACATCGAAATCAAGTATCTCTGCATGGGTGGGTTGTGACATGAGCGACACGCAGTCGAAACAGCGAGTGGGCATGATCGGCATCGGCCTGATGGGCCACGGCATCGCCACCAACGTTCAGCGCGCCGGCTGGCCGCTGGCCTTTCTCGAGCACCCCGGCAACCAGCCCGTTGCTGCCCTGCTCGAGAACGGGGCGCAGGCGTTCGCCACGGGGGCGGAGCTGGCCCGGCATGCCGACGTCATCATTCTCTGCGTGACCGGCTCGCCCCAGGTCGAGGAGGTGCTGCTGCGCGAGGATGGCGTGCTGCAGGGGCTCAGGCCCGGTAGCGTGATCATCGACTGCTCCACGGCGATTCCCAGCTCGACGCTGCGCATCGCCGAGGCGGTGGCGGAGGCGGGCGGACGTTTTCTCGACGCCCCCATGACGCGCACGCCCAAGGAGGCCGCCGAGGGGCGGCTCAATCTGCTGGTGGGGGGCGATGCCGAGCTGTTCGCGGCGCAGCGGCCGCTGCTCGAGAGCTTCGCCGAGAACATCACCCATGCCGGCCCGGTGGGTGCCGGCCATCAGCTCAAGCTGCTGCACAACTTCGTCTCGGTGGGGTTCTCCACCGTGCTGGCCGAGGCGGCGGCATGCGCCGAGCGGGGCGGCATCGACCCGGAGGTCTTCGTCGACGTGCTGGCCAAGGGCGGCGGGGCGGGCACCGTGCTCGAGCGGCTGCGGCCCTACATTCAGGAGCGCGACACCTCGGGCTTCCGTTTCAGCATCGCCAACGCCCACAAGGATCTCGGCTACTACCTGGCCATGGCCGGCGACCTGGGGGCGGCGAAGGTGGCCGCGGCAGGTATCGACGAGGTGCTGGGGCAGGCCGAGGCGGCGGGGCATGCCCAGGCCACGCTCCCCGAACTGATCGGTCTGCTCGGCAGTCACGACGCCTGACGGCGGCGAAGGCGTGGTTGCTCCCGCTGGCAGCAGCGCCTATGTTGGTTGATCGGCATAGGTTATCAGAGGGCCGGAAAACGTGGACAAACTGTCATCGGCCGGCCTGTGCGGCTGGATGCGCTTCAAGCACCTGCTGCTGCTGATCCACCTCGACAAGCGCCGCAACATGCGCGCCGCCGCCCGGCACATGCATCTCAGCCAGCCGGCGGCGAGCAAGATGCTGCGCGACCTGGAGACCCATTTCGGTTTTGCCATCTTCGAGCGCCAGCCGCGGGCGATGGTGCCGACCGAGCTGGGGGCTCAGCTGGTGAGGCACGCCGAGATCCTGCTCAATGACATCGAGCGCATGGTCGAGGACGTCCAGCGCATGCGCGAGGGCGGCTACGGGAGGCTGCTGATCGGCGCCATCCCGGCGGCCGCCCCCGAGATCCTGCCGGCGGCCATTGCCGCCCTCAAGCGACAGCGGCCGCGGCTGTCGGTCAGCATCGACGAGCAGAGCAGCGATCGTCTGCTGCAGGCCCTCGAATACAAGCAGCTCGATCTGGTGATCGGCCGGCTCACGGCGGTGAATCAACACAATTTGTTCGACTTCGAGCCGCTGCTCGAGGAGCCGCTGCGCGTCGTGGTGGCTCACGATCATCCTCTGGCCGGCCAGCAGCGGGTCGAGCTCGCGGCGCTGCGCCACTGGCCGTGGGTCCTGCACCCGCCCACCAGCCCCATGCGCCAGGTCATCGAGGCCGCGCTGGCCGACGCCGGCATCGCCTCGCCCGACGATACCATCGAGACCACCTCGACCCAGACCACCCTGCAGTTGCTGCTGAACGCGCCGATGCTGGCGGTGCTGCCCTGGTCGGTGCTCAAGCGTCCCCTAGCCAGCGGCCAGTACGCGGTACTGCCGCTGACCATCGGCAAGCCGCTGGACTACTACGGCATCATCACCCGCAAGCGCGAACCGCTCTCCAGCGCCGCCGCCGAGCTGGTGACGGAGCTGCGCCGGCAGGTGGCATCCGCCAGACCGAGCGTGCCGCGCCCTGCCTGAAGCGCTGTCACTCGCCGCGGCTAGACCAAAGTCGACGTTGATGAAATGAATTATGAGTTCATAATTATTTTTAAGCGGAAGGAGACGCCCATCCGACCGTGCCCGTGAATACGCCAGTTGCCGCCATGTCTTGGCGATGGCTTCTGAACCGACAACGACAACAGGGTGATCGAGAGATGACGAAAACAGTGATGGTCGGCAAGACCGCACTCTGCGGAGTGCTCTGCCTGGCGCTGGTTGGCGGCGCCCATGCCTGGGAGCCGCAGCGCAACGTGGAGTTCGTGGTGCCATATAGCGCCGGCGGCGGCAGCGACATCAACGCACGCATGCTGGTCGAAGCGATTCGCGAGACCGGCATGGTCAACCGCAACATTCTGATCAACAACCGCCCCGGCGGCTCCGGTGCGGTAGGCAACAGCTATACCTACAGCAAGCGCGGCGATGGCCATACCATCACGACCTTCAACGGCGGTCAGATGATGAGCATGGTGGTCAACGACGCCTCGGTGCAGCTCGACGATCTCACACCGCTCGCCACGCTGTCGCTGGACACGCTGTTCGTCGGGGTCAGGGCCGAGAGCGACATCGAGAATCTCGACGACCTGATCGAGCGCGCCGAGCAGGACCCGGGCGGCATCACCGTTGGTGGGGCCGGTCGCGGCGGCGAGGACCACCTGGCCTTCGCCATGCTCGACGACAACCTGGGCGTCGACTTCCAGTACGTGCCCTTCGACGGCACCGGCGACGTCACCTCCGCCTTGCTGGGCGGCCATATCGATGCGGCCATCTTCAAGCTGGGCTCGCGGGTCGACCAGAGCATGGTGCGCTTCCTGGCCACTTATTCGGAGGAGCGCCTCGACGCTCCCTTCGACGAGGTGCCGACCTTCGACGAGCTGGGCTATGAAGGCCTCGAACTGATGATCTTCCGTGGCTATGCCGGCCCGCCCGACATGCCCGAGGAGGCCGTCGAGTTCTGGGAGGACGTCTTCCGTGCCGCTGCGGAAACCGACAAGTGGACCCAGGAGTACGTCGAGAACAACGGCCTGATCCCGACGTTCATGGGGGCCGAGGAGAGCGCCGAGTACTACCAGCGCGAGCAGGAGCGCTACCGGGGGCTGTTCCAGGAAGCCGGCATGATCGACTGAGGCTCGCGGGGCGCGGCCGCCGATGGGTGGCCGCGCCCCGCTCGTTGCTGCGGCCACCTCGTTCGTTTCCGGTCGGCCGCTACCGCAAGAGGCGCACACTATGTCAAGCGTGAATCAAGAGCCGGCCCATGAGGGCCGCTCCTGGCTCTCCCCGCTGGTCACACTGGGCATCATCGTGATGGGGCTCGCCTGGGCCGGCTTCGGTTGGTGGAAGTATGGGGTATGGATGCACAACGGCCCCGGGGCCGGCTTCTTCCCCGTGGTGATGGGGCTGGGGGCGGCTCTGCTCGGTAGCTACGAGCTGCTGCGCCGCCGGTTCGAGACGGATCGCGTGAGCTGGCGCAATCTATGGCCCGCCGTGGCCATGGGGCTGGCCATCGCCAGCATACCGCTGTTCGGCATGGTGCTGGCGATGACGCTGTTCATCGTGCTGTGGATGGCGCTGATCGAGCGGCAGTCGTGGCTCAAGTCCGTGGCGATCGGCGCCTGTGCGGGCGGTGCGATCTATCTGCTGTTCGGCATGTGGCTGATGGTGGCTTTCCCCGAAGGCGCGCTCATGGCGCCGTTCACCTAACCGAACGAAGAGTCGCATATGGATATCCTACAGTCCCTGATGCAGGGGTTCGCCACCTCGCTGACGTTCAGCAACATCCTGGCGGCCCTGGTCGGCGCCGGTCTCGGCATCATCGTCGGGGCCATCCCCGGCCTCGGTTCGGTCACCGGCATCGCCCTGCTGCTGCCGCTCACCTTCCAGATGGACCCCATCACCGGCATCATCATGCTCGGGGCGCTCTACTACGGCTGCATGTACGGCGGCTCGTACAGTGCCATTCTGCTCAACATCCCCGGCGATGCGCCGGCCGTGGTGACCTCGCTGGACGGCTATCCGCTGTCGCAGCAGGGGCATGGCGGCAAGGCCCTGTTCACCGCCAACATCTCCTCGTTCATCGGCGGTACCGTGGGCATCATCATGCTCACCTTCATGGGGCCGATACTGGCCCACGTGGGCCTCATGTTCGGGCCGGCGGAGGTGGCGGCGCTGATCCTGCTGGCGCTCTGCTCCATCGGCTGGCTGCTGGGGGACAACCCGCTCAAGGGCCTGATCTCGACCTTCATCGGCGTGATGCTGGCGACGATCGGCATCGGTACGGCCTTCGGCCAGCCGCGCTTCACGTTCGACTCCATGTATCTGCTCAACGGCATCTCCTTCATTCCGCTGGTGATCGGCATGTTCGGTTTCAGTCAGGTGCTGGTGATGATGGTCAACCGGGTCGATCCCTCGGCCAAGGGGCTGAGCGGCCGGCTGGGGCTGAAGGAGAGCCTGCTCGATCGCAAGGAGGCGCTCAGCATCCTGCCGGTTTCGCTACGCTCCGGGGTGCTCGGCAACCTGGTGGGCATTCTGCCGGGCGCCGGGGCCACCACCGGCTCCTTTCTCTCCTATGTGCTGGAGAAGAAGGTCGGCCGCAACGGCGACGAGCTGGGCAAGGGGCGCATCCAGGGGGTGGCGGCCTCGGAGGCGGGCAACAACGCCGCCGCCGCCGGTTCGTTCGCCCCGCTGCTGTCGCTGGGCATTCCCGGCTCGGGCACCGCGGCGGTGCTGCTGGGCGGGCTGATGATGTGGGGTCTGCAGCCCGGGCCGCTGCTGTTCCAGAACAACCCCGACTTCGTCTGGGGGCTGATCTCGTCCATGTACCTGGGCAACGTCATGGCGGTACTGGCGGCGCTGGCGATCATTCCGTTCCTGGTCAAGCTGCTGCTGATCCCGGCCTCGATCATGATCCCGGTGATCGCCGTGGTGTGCGTGGTGGGGTCTTACAGCGTCAACAACAGCATGTTCGACGTCTGGTTCATGCTCGGCGCCGGGGTGGTGGCCTTCTTCATGACTGCCGCCCGCTACCCGATCGCGCCGCTGCTGCTGGCCTTCGTGCTCACGCCTCGCCTCGAGACGAGCTTGCGCCAGGCGCTCGACATCTCCCGCGGCGATCCGATGATCTTTCTGCGGAGCCCGATTGCGGCCACACTGCTGACGCTGATCCTGCTGTTCGTGCTCTATCCGCTCGCCAAGCGGCTGTTCATGACGGTACGCCGGCGCGGTCACAAGGCAGCGGCCGAATGAGACCGAGCCAACCCACTCAGCACATCGAATCGTTTTCTGAAAAGAGATGCCGACATGACGCACCACGACGATGCCGTCGCCGCCTTCACCCAGCTGCTGGGAGCCAATGGGGTAATCACCGCGGCCGCCGACCAGGAGCGCTACGTGCGCGACTGGGCCGGCGCCCGCCTGGGCATGCCGCTGGCCGTGGTGCGTCCCCGGACCACCGAGGAGGTGGCGGCGGTGGTGGGTTACTGCCACCGTAACGGGATCCGCATGGTCGCCCAGGGCGGGCATACCGGCCTGGTGAAGGGGGCGTTGCCGGATAGCCGGACACCCGAGGTGGTCATCAGCCTCGAGCGCATGACGCGCATCCGTGGGCTCGATCCGCTCAACTTCAGCATGGCGGTGGACGGCGGCTGCATTCTCGAGGAGGTCAAGCGCGCCGCCGAGGAGGCGGACTGTTTCTTTCCGCTCTCGTTGGGCGCCCAGGGCAGCTGTCAGATCGGCGGCAACATCGCCACCAATGCCGGCGGGGTCAACGTGCTGCGCTACGGCATGATGCGCGAGCTGGTGCTGGGTCTCGAGGTGGTGTTGCCCGACGGCGAGATCTGGAACGGCATGAAGGCGCTGCACAAGGACAACCGCGGCTACGACCTGAAGCAGCTCTTTCTGGGCAGCGAAGGCACGCTGGGCATCGTCACCGGGGCGGTACTCAAGCTGACGCCGCGCCCCGAACAGTCGCAGACCGCACTGCTGGCGGTGCCTTCGGTGGAGGCCGCGGTGCGGCTCTATGCCCTGGCCAGGCGCCGCTGCAGCGACCTGCTCTCCGCCTTCGAACTGATGCCGCGCCTGTGCCTGGAGCTGGCCTTCGAGGCCGCACCGCAGCTCGCCGACCCCTTCGATGAAGCGTATCCCTACCATGTGCTGCTCGAACTGACGGCCACCGGGCCGGTGGATCTGTCCGGGCTGCTCGAAGGGCTGCTGGAAGCGGGCATGGAACACGAGGTGGTGCTGGACGGCGTGCTGGCCTCCAGCGTCGCCCAGGCCGGTCAGCTGTGGGCGATTCGCGAGAGCATGGTGGAGGGTCAGTTGCTGCGCGGTGAGCACCTGCGCACCGACGTCTCGGTGCCGATCTCGGCGATTGCCGAATGCGTGGAGCAGGCCACGGCGGAGGTCGCGGCCTTGTCGCCCACCTCGCAGGTCATTGCCTACGGCCATATCGGCGACGGCAATCTGCACATCAACGTGCTGCCACCCGCCGAGACGCCGGCAGAGGCGCTGCCGGCCCTGTTCGAGCGCCTGGAGAGAGCGATCTTCACGGTGGTGGATGGCTTCGATGGCAGCATCAGCGCCGAGCACGGCATCGGCCGCAGCAAACAGGCGGCCTTTCTCGACCGGCTCACCGTCACCGAGCGCCGCCTGCTGGCGGGCATCAAGGCGGTGTTCGATCCCGACGATCTGATGGGGGCAGGGCGCATCCAGCCGGCGAGCAAACGCTCCTCGTCGTCGTGACGGGGCCCCGGCCAGGGCTGGCGGCAAGGAGTCAGCAGCCAGGGTGAGCGGGCCGGCTGGCCCGCGGGTCAGTCCAACGGTGTCAGCTCGGCCAGGAAGCGTGCCTTGCGTTCCACGTAGCTCTGGCTGCTGGCGCTCAGGCCGGCTACCTCTTCCGGGCTCAGCGTGCGCACCACCTTGGCCGGCGTGCCCATGATCAGCGAGTTGGGCGGAAATTCCTTGTTGGAGGTGATCAGCGATCCGGCACCGATCAGGCAGTTCTCACCGATACGCGCCCCGTTGAGGACGGTGGACTGCATGCCGATCAGGGTGCCGTTGCCGATGCTGCAGCCGTGCAGCATCACCAGATGACCGACGGTGACGTCGGTGCCGATGCTCAGCGGGAATCCCGGGTCGGTGTGCAGCACGCAATTCTCCTGAATGTTGCTGTTGTCGCCGATGCTGATGGGCTCGTTGTCGCCGCGCAGCACGGCGCCCGGCCAGATGCTGACGTCCTTGCCCATTCTGACGTCGCCGATCACGGCCGCTTCGCGGGCGATGAATACGCTGTCGTCGTGGCGGGGGCGGGTCTCTCCGAGTGCATACGTCGTCATGCGCTAGCTCCTTGTCGTCGTTCGTTCGGGCAGCCGCCGGTGGGGCCGCCGAGGCGTGGCTCATGCAGGGGATGGCTCCAACTTAGGGAGCCAAGTCCGAGACGTCAATAATTCAGAATTCATAACGAATTTCTCTCTGTTACTCTGATCTCGTTCATCTCATTGTTTTCATTAGGTAGTTCTTCGGCTCCTCATGCCAATGATAGCCAAAGGTCTAACTTGATGAAATGAATTATGAGTTCATAATTACAAAAAGAGGCGCTAGCTCGACTCTGGCGCCGGCTGAGAAGGCAGGTGAGGCCTAACGGCTGCTGCCAGCCGCTGATGAAGCAGGAGGTCAAATGGAGCCGAAATCGACGGCCGAGCTGGAACTGATCAAGGACGGACGCATCGCGTGGCTGATCTTCAATCGCCCCAAGGTACGCAATGCCATGACCTGGGGCATGTACGACGCGCTCGAGCGGTACTGCCAGACCCTGAGCGACGACCCGGAGGTGGACGTGGTGGTGCTGCGCGGCAGCGGCGGTGAAGCCTTCGTTGCCGGCACCGACATCAAGCAGTTCACCGGCTTCGAAACGGCACGGCACGCGCTGGACTACGAGCACCGCATCGACGAGGTCATCGGCGCTCTGGAGTCGCTCGGCAAGCCCACCATCGCGCTGCTGGAGGGGTTCTGCGTCGGCGGCGGTGCGGCCATCGCCATGGCCTGCGATTTTCGCTACTGCACGCCCGATCTGCGTTTCGGCGTGCCTATCGCCAAGACCCTCGGCAACTGCGTCTCCATTACCAACGTGTCGCGCCTGGTCGATCTGGTCGGTGCCGCCAGGGCCAAGGAGGTGCTGATGCTGGCCAAGCTGTTCGGTGCCGATGAGGCGAAGCAGGCGGGTCTGGTCACCGAGGTCGTCGCCACCGAGAAGATCGAGGCGGAGGTCAGGCAGGTGGCCGAGAGGCTGGGTGGCTTTGCGCCCTTGACGCTGCGCGCCTCCAAGGAGGGGGTCAGCCGTGTGCTGGCGGCACGGCGGCCTCCGGCTGGCAGCGAGGAGGACCTGATCGCGCTCTGTTACACCAGCCGCGACTTCAAGAGCGCCGTCAAGGCCTTCGTCGACAAGACCCCCCATGTCTGGCGCGGTGAGTAGCGTCGGCTTCGCGAGTTTTTCCTCAGCACACCCCCAATCACAACGAGGTGGCAAGCATGCTCCCCTTAATGAAAATGAAGGTTCTCGACATTTCCCAGATCATGGCCGGTCCGTATTGCACCATGGTGCTCGGCGACCTGGGAGCGGACGTCATCAAGGTGGAGAAGAACGGCGGCGACGACAGCCGCCAGATGGGACCTTACGTCAACGAGGAGTCGACCTGTTTCGCCCAGATCAACCGCAACAAGAAGAGCATTTCGCTGAACCTCAAGGAGGAAGAAGGGCGCGAGATATTCTATCGCCTGGCCAAGGAAGCCGACGTCATCGTCGAGAACTACCGCACCGGCGTGGCCAAGAAGCTGAAGGTGGATTACGAGACCATCAAGGCCATCAACCCCGGCATCATCTACTGTTCCATCTCCGGCTATGGGCAGACCGGCCCCTACAGCCACAAGGGGGGCTTCGACCTGGTGGCTCAGGGCATGACGGGGCTGATGTCGATGACCGGGGAGCCGGGGCGGCGTCCGCTGAAGACCGGTATCGCCGTCTACGACATCGGGGCGGGCATCACCGCCGTCTATTCGATCCTGGCTGCCTACATCCACAAGCTGGGCACCGGGGAAGGGCAGCACGTCGACGTGGCCATCGCCGAGTGCGGCCTGCCCTGGTTCACCTGGGAGGCGGCGGCATTCTTCGCCGAAGGCACCGTGCCCGAGCCCACCGGCTGGCGCCACCGCGTATCGGCACCCTACCAGGCGATCAAGGTCAGCGACGGTTACATCATGCTGGGCTGCGCCAATCAGCGGAATTGGGAGCGGCTCTGCCACGAGGTGATCGATCGCCCCGATCTGCTGCAGGATCCGCGCTTCGTCAGCAACCACCTGCGGGGGCAGAACGTGGAAGCGCTCGAGGCGGTGCTGGAGGAGATCTTCGTGCACGACACGCGCGAGGCTTGGCTGGCCAAGTGCGATCAGGCGGGCGTGCCCGCCGGCCCGATCAACGACTTCGCCCAGGCGCTGGACGATCCGCACTATCAGGCCCGCGGCATGGTGCAGGAGATGGAACACCCGGTCATCGGCCGGATGAAGACCATCGGCTTTGCCAGCAAGCTTTCCGGCACGCCGCCGCAGATCCGCCGTCCGGCACCGCTCTATGCTCAGCACACCGATGAGATCATGGCCGAACTGGGCCTCGACGAGGCGCGCTGCGAGGAGCTGCGGCGCAAGGGGGTGATCAAGTGAAGCAAGGTCAGGGCGGCACGCCTGCTTGACATCGGTTCAAGGGCAGGACTACTGTCAATGAAGAATTTAGAATAAAGAATTCATTATGTGAGGTGCAACTTTTTTACGGCAAGACTGAAAGTCCGGTATGGCAAGACTGGTAGTGCGCTAGCCAACATTAGAACAAGAGGAAACACGCCATGTATCTGCTACGTCTCACGGCGGTTGCTGCAGCTGTCGCCCTCGTCTCCGTTCCCCTCCAGGCCCGCGAGATCACCTTCGGCCATGTCGGCGGTCCCGACTCGCTGTTTGCCGACTCCGCCGATCATTTCGCCGAACTGGTCAACGAGCGCCTGCCGGAGCCTTACGAGGTGGTGGTGTTCGGCTCCAGCCAGCTGGGCACCGACTCGGAGCTGCTCCAGCGCATGCGGCTTGGCACCGTCGACCTTGCCTTGCCCTCGACCATCATGTCCTCGGTGGCGGACGAGTTCGGTCTCTTCGAGCTGCCTTATCTGATCCAGGACCGCGAGCACATGAAGCGGGTGGAGGAGGAGATCTTCTGGCCGCACCTGGCGCCGCTGGCCGAGCAGAACGGTTACCGCATTCTGGCCGTGTGGGAGAACGGCTTCCGTCACATCACCAACAACCGCCGCCCGATCAATACCCCGGAGGATCTGCGCGGCATCAAGCTGCGGGTACCTCAGGGCGTATGGCGCGTACGGATGTTCGAGGAGTACGGCGCCGAGCCTTCGCCGATGTCGCTCTCCGAAGTGTTCATGGCCCTGCAGACCGGCGTCATGGATGGCCAGGAAAACCCCCTGGCCCAGATCGCCGGGCAGCGTTTCCAGGAGGTGCAGGACTACCTCTCCCTCACCGGACACGTCTACACCCCGGCCTATCTCACGGCCGGCCGTCGCTTCGACAATCTCCCCGATGAGGTGCAGGAGATCATCATCGAGGCGGCCAAGGAGACCCAGGCGTTCGTCTACGAGCACGCCGCCCAGCTCGACGAGGACCTCATCGATGTGATTCGCCAGGCGAATACGGAGGTGAACGAGGTCGATACCTCGGCCTTCATCGAAGCCTCCGAGGCGATCTACGAAGCCTTCTCCCGTGAAGTGCCCGGCTCTCAGGAGCTGATCGACAGGGTGCTGGAGCTTGGCGAAGGCTCCTGAGCCGCCCTGTGTGACGGCAAGGCTCCTGCCCACGTCCCTTCCGCGGGGCGTGGGACGCCCACCCCTCTTCCTGAACGAGTCGAGAGCCATGGGTACCTTGAATCGAATCTCCCGCATCCTGGAGCGCCTGCTCGAGATCATCACGGTAGTGCTGATGGTTTCGCTGACGCTGGTGGTGCTCTATGCAGTGGTGACCCGCTACGCCTGGCGCACCCCCTCCTGGTATGACGAGGTGGCCGCCATCATGCTGGTGTGGCTGACCTACTACGCCGGGGCGCTGGCAGCGCTCAAACGGGGGCACATCGGTGTCGACGGGGTGCTGGCCGCGATGCCGATCAAGTTGCGCATGCCGGTCGCCTACTTGTCCGAGGCGCTGGTCATCGGCTTCTTTGCCGTCCTCTGCTGGGCCGGCCTGGTGGTGATCGAGGTGATGCAGGGCATGGCGCTGATCACCCTGCGCTGGGTGCCGCTCAGCTTCACCCAGTCGGTCATTCCCATCGGGGCGGGGCTGTTCATTATCGCCCAACTGCTCAGCATGCCGGCTCACCTGGCCAAGGTGCGCTCCGGCCGGACTCAGGAAGAGGAGGAGATTCGTCACGCCATCGCCGAGGCGGAGCGCGACAATGCACGGGCCGGCTTCACGGCGGATGCGCTGACCAAGAGGGAGCTGCCATGACACTTCCCCTGATGATCGTCGGCCTGCTCGGGCTGATCCTGATGGGACTGCCCATTGCCGTGGCGTTGGCGATCGTGGCGACGGTAGCCATCGTGGTTTTCCAAGGCGTGGAGATGCTGCCCAACATCGGCTTGACCATGTTCGAGGGGGCGAGCAGTTTTCCCCTGCTGGCCATCCCTATGTTCGTGCTGGCCGGGGCCATCATGAACACCGGCGGTATCTCCAAGCGTCTGATCGCTTTTGCCTCGGCGCTGTTCGGCTTCATCCGCGGCGGGCTGGCGATGATCAACATCGGCGTCTCGCTGTTCTTCGCCGAGATCTCCGGCTCGGCGGTGGCCGACGTGGCCGCCACCGGCTCGGTGCTGATCCCGGCCATGAAGAAGCGCGGCTATCCCAGCTCCTTCGCTGCGGCCGTGACCTCGTCGTCGGCATCCCTGGCGATCATCATTCCCCCCTCGATTCCGATGATCCTCTACGGGGTGATGTCGGGCGCCTCCATCGTCCAGCTGTTCGTTGCCGGCATCGTGCCCGGGCTGCTGGGCGCGGCAGGCCTGATGGCGCTGAGCTACTACTATGCGCGCAAGTACAACTGGCCGGTGGAAGAGGTCTTCCAGTTCAAGCGCGTCAGGCAGACTGCCAGGGAAGCCGGCTGGGCGCTGACCCTGCCGATCATCATCCTCGGCTCCATCTTCGGCGGCTTCGTGACGGCCACCGAAGGGGCCGGCCTGGCGGTGGCGGCGGCGATATTCATCAGCGCCGTGATCTACCGTGAGCTGGACCTGCGCACCCTGTACAAGGCCATCGTCGATGGCGGCCAGCAGACCGCTGTGGTGATGCTGCTGGTGGCGGCTTCGGCGCTGATCGGGGTGTTCCTGACCGAGATGCGCATGCCCCAGCAGCTGGCCCAGGCGGTGCTCAGCCTGACCGACAACAAGTACGCCATCCTGATGATGCTGAACGTCTTCTTCCTGCTGATCGGCCTGTTCCTGCACTCGGCGGCGGCGATCATCCTGGTGGTGCCCATCGTCATGCCGCTGGTCGGGGCGGCGGGCATCGATCCGGTCCACTTCGGTCTGGTGGTATGCCTCAATCTGGCCATCGGCCAGCAGACCCCGCCGGTGGCGAGCGTGCTGATCACGGCCTGCTCGATCGCCAAGGCGGATGTGTGGTCGGTGACCCGCTCGAACCTCGGTTTCATCACCGTGCTGCTCTTCATTCTGCTGCTGGTGACCTACATCCCCGCCATTCCGATGGCCTTGGTGGAGTTCTTTTACCGCTAGCCGGGTGGCATGCAATGGCCGCGTCGCCTGCGGCCTATGACAACGATCAACGCTGGAGCACTTGCGATGCTGAATCTCGACTTCCACCCATCGGGCCGCCACTTCCTGCAGATCCCCGGGCCGTCGCCGGTGCCGGATCGTATCCTGCGGGCCATGAGCCTGCCCACCATCGACCACCGCGGGCCGGAGTTCGGCGCCCTGGGCCTGGAGCTGCTGGCCAAGCTCAAGCAGGTGTTCAAGACCGAAGGGCCGGTGATGATCTATCCGGCCTCGGGTACCGGCGCCTGGGAGGCGGCACTCGCCAACGTTCTCTCCCCCGGCGACCGGGTACTGATGTACGAGACCGGCCATTTTGCCGCCCTATGGCACAAGATGGCGCTGCGCCTGCAGCTCGAGCCCGAGTTCATCGGGCTGCCGGGCTATGAAGGCTGGCGCCAGGGCGTGCAGGCCGACATGATCGAGGCGCGCCTGCGGGAGGATGCCGAACACCGGCTCAAGGCGGTCTGCGTGGTGCACAACGAGACCTCCACCGGCGTGACCAGCGACATCGCCGCGGTGCGTCGCGCCATCGATGCCGCCGGCCACCCGGCGCTGCTGCTGGTGGATACCATCTCGGGCCTCGCCAGCGCCGACTACCGGCATGACGAATGGGGCGTCGACGTCACCATCTCCGGCTCCCAGAAGGGGCTGATGCTGCCGCCGGGCATCAGCTTCAACGCCCTTTCCGACAAGGCCATCGCGGCCAGCCGCGAATCGACCATGCCCAGGAGCTTCTGGGCCTGGGACGAGATCCTCGAGGCCAACCGCAACGGCTACTGGCCCTATACCCCCAGCACCAACCTGCTCTACGGTCTCAACGAGGCGCTGGACATGCTGCTCGACGAAGGGCTGGAGCACGTCTTTGCCCGCCACCAGCGCTGGGCCGCGGGGGTGCGCACGGCGGTCGAGGCCTGGGGCCTGGAGATCCAGTGCCAGGATCCGGCGCTCTACTCGCCGGTGCTCACCGGGGTGGTGATGCCGGATGGGGTCGATGCCGACGCCGTGCGCAAGATCATCTACGAGCGCTTCGATCTGTCGCTGGGCATGGGGCTCGGCAAGGCCAAGGGCAAGATGTTCCGCATCGGCCACCTGGGCGACTGCAACGACCTGACGCTGATCGCCACCCTCGGCGGCTGCGAGGCCGGCATGAAGCTCTGTGGCGTGCCCCTGGCGGGCAGCGGCGTGGCGGCGGCGCTCGAGTACTTCGCTGACCACCCGCTGAGGTCGAGCGATTCCTGCAACGGCTGAGGAAGGCACGATGACGTCGCTGACGGACAAGAGCGCTGCCCCGGATGCGCGGGTCAAGCCGGTGACCGAACTGGCGGCCCGGCTGTCCCGGGAAATGGAGGGCGAGGTGCTGTTCGACCACGCCGCGCGCGGTCGCTACTCCACCGATGCCTCGATCTACCAGGTGATGCCGTTGGGCGTGGTGATTCCGCGCCACCAGCGCGACCTGACGACGGTGCTGGAGGCCGCCCGCGATGCGCGGGTGCCGATCCTGGCGCGGGGCGCCGGTACCAGCCAGTGCGGCCAGACGGTGGGCGAGGCGCTGGTGATCGACACCACGCGCTGGCTCAGGGAAATCGTCGAGTTCGACCGCGAGGCGGCCACCGTGGTGGTCGAACCGGGCATCGTGCTCGACCACCTCAATGCCTGGCTCAAGCCTCATGGGCTCTGGTATCCGGTGGACGTCTCCACCAGCGCCCAGTGCACCCTGGGGGGGATGGCCGGCAACAACTCCTGCGGCTCGCGCTCGATCCGCTACGGCAACATGGTGCACAACGTGCTGGGCATCGAGGCCTGGCTGGCCGACGGCAGCGAGGGCCACTTCGGCTTCTTCGACGAGCTGCCGCTCAAGGGCCGCGAGCGTGCACTGGCCGAACGGGTCAAGGCGATTGCCGAGGGGGTGTCCGCCGAAATCCGCGAGCACTTCCCCAAGGTGCTGCGCCGGGTCGGGGGCTACAACCTGGATCTCTTCGACTGCCAGAATCCCAAGCCCTACGACCCGCAGGGGCGCGTCAACCTGGCCCATCTGCTGGTGGGCGCCGAGGGCACCCTGGGCGTGAGCCGGCGCATCAAGCTGCGGCTCTCGCCGCTGCCGACGCACAAGGTGCTCGGCGTGGTCAATTTCCCCACCTTCTATCAGGCGATGGACTTCACCCAGCACATCGTCACCCTCGACCCCACCGCGGTGGAGCTGGTCGATCGCACCATGATCGACCTGTCGCTGGAGAATCCGGCGTTCCGCCCGGTGATCGAGAGGGCGCTGATCGGCCGGCCCCAGGCGGTGCTGCTGGTGGAGTTCGCCGGTGAGGAGCGGCAGACCCAGCTCGCCTCGCTCAAACGTCTCACCGAGCTGATGGCCGATCTGGGCCTGCCCGGCAGCGTGGTGGAGATGCCCGAGCCCGCCGCACAGGCGGCGCTGTGGAACGTACGCAAGGCCGGTCTCAACATTATGATGAGCATGAAGGGGGACGGTAAGCCGGTCTCCTTCATCGAGGACTGCGCGGTGCCCCTCGAACATCTGGCCGAGTACACCGACAAGTTGACCGAGGTGTTCCATCGCCACGGCACCGAGGGTACCTGGTACGCCCACGCCAGCGTCGGCACGCTGCACGTGCGGCCGATCCTCGACATGCGCCGGGGCGGGGCGCGCAAGATGCGCGAGATCGCCGAGGAGGCTTCCGCCCTGGTGCGCCAATACAAGGGAGCCTACTCCGGCGAGCACGGCGACGGCCTGTGCCGCGGCGAGTGGGTGGCCTGGCAGTTCGGCGAGAC
>ERZ869909.833-NODE-833-length-30088-cov-4.180700_pt1 | contig 30088 bp, 29 predicted proteins | sample MGYA00520892_ERZ869909 | MGnify/ENA primary metagenome ERZ869909 (study PRJEB32215, sample SAMEA104723947) | bioreactor metagenome | biome: bioreactor; feature: anaerobic bioreactor; material: water | place: China | collected 2015-03-12 ...
GCGAGACCTTCTTCGCGGCGGAGGCCCGGCTGCTGGCGGCGCTGCTGAAGGCGCTCGAGAAGCAGGGCGGCAAGTGCGTCGGCGTGGTGGTGCGTCCGCTGGAATACGGCGTGCTTCGCTCTGTCATGCATCGACTGCCGACCGGCGAGGTGCATCGCCTGATCGAGGATGGTCCGCTGCACGAGCGTCGCTTGCTGGAGCTTTCGGTGTTTCGCACCGCACTTGATGAACTGAAGGCGAGCGCCTGAAACGATGTCACGCGCCCCGGTCCGATCCTGGACGGAACTGAAGCCCGCTCGCGCGACGCGCGTGCCGGAGGGATTGTGGCTGCGTTGCCCGGCGTGCGACCAGATGATCTACCGCAAGCAGATGGAGTCGAACCTGCACTGCTGCCCGGAGTGCGATCATCACTTCCGGATCGGCGCGGTCGAGCGTGTGCGGCAACTCCTCGACGACGGTTCGTTCGTGCCGATGTTCACGAATCTGTTCACCAACGACCCGCTCAAGTTCGTCGATTCCCGGCCCTACAAGGACCGGCTTGCGAAGGAGCAGGAGCGCACGGGCGAGGATGAGGGCGTGCAGTGCGGCGAGGGGTTCATCAAGGGGCGTGCCGTGATGCTGTGCGTTCTGGACCTGAACTTCTTCATGGGGACGCTTTCGAGTGTGGTCGGGGAGAAGATCACGCGCTCGATCGAGTACGCGACGGAGCGGGATCTTCCGATGGTGATCGTGAGCGCTTCGGGCGGCGCACGGATGCAGGAATCGGGTCTGTCGCTGATGCAGATGGCCAAGACATCGGCGGCGCTGGCGCGCTTCGACGATGCGGGCGGCCTGTACATCAGCGTGCTGACGGACCCGACGACGGGCGGCGTCACGGCCTCGTTCGCGATGCTGGGTGATGTCATTCTCGCGGAGCCGCGTGCCCTGATCGGCTTCGCCGGTCCCCGGGTGATCAAGCAGACGATCCGGCAGGATCTTCCCGAGGGATTCCAGACGAGCGAGTTTCTGCTCGATGCGGGCATGGTGGACCGGGTGGTTCCGCGTCGCGAGTTGCGCAACGAGATCGCACGGCTGATCGACTTTGCGAACAAGTGATGGCGCGCGAACGCACTCGCACACGCTCATTCGTTCGGGGCCTTCTGTTCGGGGTTGTCTTTTCGCTGCTGTTCGGGCTTGCGTACCCCCCCACCGATCTCTGGTGGCTGGTCGTGGTTGCGCCGGTCCCGCTGCTCCTTGCGGCCCGGAGCTGCTCGCGTCCGCTGTGGTGCGCCATCGGCGTTTCCGTGGCGACTCTGCCGATGTGGGCGCTGCATCACTCATGGATCGGCGCGATCTCCACGCTCGGACTCCCGCCGCTTGCGCTGTATCTGTCGCTGTGGCCGGGGCTGTTTGTCTGGATGATGGCCCGGCTCGCACGCACGCGCGACTGGGTGTACTGGCTCGGCGCCCCGGTGGTCTGGACCGGGCTCGAAATGCTGCGCGGCGAGGTCGTCTGGCATGGCTATCCGTGGTTTCTGCTCGCCCATCCGATGATCGAATGGGAATGGTTTGCGCGCGGCGCGGCGGTCTTCGGCGTGTACGCGCTCTCGCTGATCGTGTGCAGCGCCTCGGCACTGCTCGCCTGCGCGATCGCCTGCCGGAATTGCGACGCGCACCGCTGGAGGAACATCGGCATCGCGGGCGCGTGCATCACCGCGTGTACCGTGGTTCTCTCAGTAGTCGGTGCGGGTACCGCTGCATCTGCGGAGCGGGCGCCGGTCCGCATCGGGGTGGTGCAGACGAGTCTGCCGCAGACGATCCGCGGCGCGTGGTCGCTCGAGGACCGTATCGACACGATGCGCCGACTGATCACTCTTTCATTCGCTGCGGTGATGCATGAGCCGTCGCCGGATCTGATCGTTTGGCCGGAGACATTGTTCCCGGGGCCGACGCTTTCCGCGGATGCGCTCGCCGAGCTCCGGGCTCACTACGAGGGGCTGTACCCCGGACACGATGTCGAGCCGCTGCTGTTCGACACGACCATGCTTCAGATCTCCGAGCAGCTCTCGATTCCGATGATCATCGGTGCGCGCGGGTACGACGGGTTTCGCATCGAAAGCGCCGGTGGGGATCGCTTCGTCGATGTGTGGGACGGCACCTACAACAGCGCGTTCGTGGTGACCGACGGAGTGATCGAGGGGCAGCGGTACGACAAGATGCACCTGACGCCCTTCGGCGAGGTGATGCCGTACATCTCGAATTGGAAATGGCTGGAGTCGCGACTGCTGGCGCTCGGGGCGGCGGGGATGGCTTTCGATCTCGATGCCGGGGACACGCCGGTCGTGCTGAGCGTCGAGACCCGCGATGGGCGGACGATCCGGCTGGCCACGCCGATCTGCTTCGAGGCGACCATCAGCCGGGTCTGCCGTCGACTGGTCTTCGATGGGGCGGAGAGGCGGGCGGATGTCCTGCTGAACCTGACGAACGACGGGTGGTTCGGTGCTCATCCGGGCGGTCGAGCCCACCACCTGCTGGTCTCGCGGTGGCGGTGCGTGGAGTTGGGGACGCCGATGGTGCGATCCGCGAACACGGGGATCAGTTCGGTGATCGATACTCGCGGGCGGGTGCTGATCCGTGGGCCGCAGTCGGTGCTGGAGGATGACGGGAGCATGCGTCCGGGCGGGCGCGGGGATGAGCAGCGGGCGGGGGTGATTGTCGGGGCGGTCGAACCCGGAGCGGGTGTCACGGCGTACGGACGAGTCGGCAACCTGGTCGGCTGGATCTGCCTCGGCCTCTCGGTTTGCCTGCTTGTTCCGGTGATTCGGGCGGGAAGTGGCTCGCGATCGTCACGCGGACCGATGGCAGAAAAGACGAACGATGCACCCGGAGACAGCGCGTGAAATACAGAGACAATCCGACACGAATGCTGCTGACCGCATGTGTGACGACGGGCCTCCTGCTCGGCGGCTGCCAGAACTCCAATGACTCGCGGATGACAGATACGGGCGGCTCCGCGGGCACGCCGGGGGCGGCTCGCCCCGCGACGCAATCGCCGCCGCCTCGCTCGGGCGCCATCGATCTGGATGTTCTGGAGCGTTCACGCCTCCGCGAGCAGGCGCTGAGCGTTCTGGAGAATGCGGCGCTCTCGGAGTGGGCGTTGCTGCGAGCGAATGCGCTCGAGGGCATGTCGAATGTGCCGACGCGGGTGGAGCCCTTCGTGCGGACCGGGCTGGCGGATGAAAATCTGGGGGTTCGGTACAGCGCTGCGATGATCGCGGGGCGTTTGCGCCTGAAGGAGACCGCACCGCTGGTCCGTCCGCTGCTGCGGGATCAGGACGGATCGGTGCGCATCGCCGCGATGTACGCCCTGACCCGGTTCGGGGAATCGGTGGACCTGACGCCCGTGAGCGAGGCGCTGATGAGGGGGAGCGTGCGTGAGCGGAAAGTGGCGGCGTTCGTGCTGGGTGAACTCGGGGAGCGTTCGGCGGTGCCGCTGCTGCTCGATGCCTCGCGCCGCCTGCAATCCTCGGATGCGGATGTGCTGCCGGCGACGGAGATTCGGTTGCTTCGTCTCCAGATCGGGGAAGCGCTTGCGAAACTGGGGGATGAGTCGGCCCGGAATGCGATCCGTGCAGCGCTGTACCCCGCTGCGACGGAGGAACTCGAGGCATCGGTGCTGGCAGCGCAGATTCTGGGCGAGATCAGGGACGCGGACGCCGCGGCGGAACTTGTGCGGCTGGTGACCCGCATCGCTCCGGGGACGACGGAGCATCCGGACCCGATGCGTCGTATCTACCTTTATCCCAAGGAATTGCGCCTTGCTGCCGCGCGTTCGCTGGCTCAGCTCGGCTACCCGGACGGCTGGTATGTGGGATTGCAGTACGCCCGCGACCCGCAGCCGGCGGTGCGAGCTCAGGTGGCCTTTGTGCTGTCGGAGACCCGTCGGAGCGAGGATGTCGTGATTCTGGAGCGGATGCTGGGGGATGAGGACGAGATCGTGCGTGTCTCGGCGGCGGCGGGGCTGCTGAAAGTCCTGGAGGGGCCGAATCGTCGCGGGCGATGAGGCGGGGGCCCGGCGGGGCTCCGCACACCCGAATTGGGGATTGTCGGGGGGTATGCGTTTGACAGTGTGGTGCGGGCTGGGGTACTACACCCGCCTCGCGTCGAGAGCGGCCGAGTTTGCTCGGATCCGCGCCTCGTCGTGACACGAAAAGAGAACTACCCCCTTGCCTGAGCCGAGATACCCATCCGCCGGATGGGCGGCGCAGAGGGCAGGTCCGGCAGCGGGCCAAGGCCCGTCGGATTGGCCACGAGTGATCGCGTGCGAAGGAGTGAGCATTGCACATCTTGACCAAGTTGCTGGTTGTCTTGACTGCGGTGCTGGGCGTGCTGCTTTCGGGTTTGACCATCGCGTACACATCCAACGCCGATGCGATCCGCGCCGAGCTTGACGGGGCACGAGCCCGTGCCGCCAATGCCGAGGCGACCGCACAGCGTTCGGCCGCAACCGAGGCGAGCGCCCGCGATGCTCTTGAGCGTCAGGTCGAGTCGCTCCAGGCCTCGCTCACCGAGACACGGACCTCGATGAACGCGCTGCGGACGGACAACAACCGTCTGCTGGCTGAGAACAAGCGTCTGAACATCGCCGAGCAGGCGTACCAGACGAGCATCGACGACTACGCGGCACGCATCGACTCGATGGTCGAAGTGCTCCGCGGTTTCCAAGTCGAGATCGGCACGCTCCGCCAGCGCGAACTCGCTTTGCAGCGGCGTGAACTGGAATTGACCGATCGTCTGGCTGACCTTGAAAGCGAGATCGAGGCGAAGGATGGCACGCTGCGAGCGCTCCGCGAGCAGGTGGTCGAGCTTGAGCAGACCCTTGCGGGCGGCCCTGCCGCGGGACGGGCCGAGGCCGTCGCGACGGCGCCGTCATCGTTCCGGGCGCGTGTGCTGCGGGTGCAACGCGATGCGAACAACGATCTGCTCGTGAGCATCGATGCCGGGACCAACGACCGGCTCGCGAATCGGATGCGGCTGAATGTCGTGCGGGAGGGGCGGTTCCTCGGCACGGTCACTCTCGAGCGCGTCGATCTGAACGAATCGGTCGGACGGCTGACCCTGCGTGTCCCGGATGCCCCTGCGATCACTTCCGGCGACCTTGTCCTGCCGGCTTCGCTCTGAGACTCCCGCCGAACGAGATGGCCCGCCCGGATGCGTGTCCGGAAGCATGATGTTGGAGAGTGTTTGAGATGAGCAGTCTTGGGATGCAGATGCCGGGTCGTCAGCGGGTGAGACCCTCCGGTGTGAATGTGTACACGGGTCTGATGCTGGGGACGGTGGCGTGCCTGATCGGCGCGATCGCCTTCGTGCTGCTCGCGGGGATGAAGGTGGGTCCGGGGAGCGGAGTCATGTCCGCCCTGACGATCCATCCCGAGGGCCGGGAGGTCCGGCTGGAATCCCGCTGACCGAATCGGGTCGGCTGGTCGGCTTCGTCGGGGGCACTGAGTTGTCCCCATTGGGGTCTGTGCCGGGTTGTTCAATTTCCGATATGGTTTGCGGCATGGAACCGCCGATGATTCGGCTCGCATTGCGCGAGGGCGGTACGAGAAACATCGAGCGGGTGTGCCGCAAGCATGCGACCACCCTCGACAGCGCAAGGACGAACGCGCGTGTGGGCTGACAGCATCCTCAGTTGGTTCAGCATCGACATGGGAATCGACCTCGGCACCTGCAATACGCTGGTGTGCGTGCGAGGCGAGGGGATCGTTCTGAACGAACCGAGCGTGGTTGCGGTCCGCAAGGGCACGAATCAGGTGCTGAACAACGGGCAGGCGGTCGGCTGGCGGGCCAAGGAGATGCTCGGCAAGACCCCGGGGTCGATCACGGCGATCCGTCCGCTGAAGGACGGCGTCATCTCGGACTTCGAGATCACCGAGGCGATGCTCGCCTACTTCATCCGGAAGGTGAGCGGACGGGCACGGCTCTTCGGGCCGCGTGTCGTGATCGCGGTGCCGAGCGGCATCACCGCCGTGGAAAAGCAGGCGGTGAAGGATTCGGCGGAGCGGGCCGGGGCGCGACAGGTCTATCTGGTGGAGGAGCCGATCGCGGCGGCCATCGGGGCGGGTCTGCCGTTCGCCGAGCCGACGGCGAGCATGATCGTGGACATCGGGGGCGGGACGACGGAAGTGGCGATCATGTCGCTGGCGGACATCGCGGTGTGCGAGTCGGTGCGTGTCGCGGGCGACGACATGGACGAGGCCATCATGGCCCACATGAAGAAGCACTACAACCTGATGATCGGCGAGCAATCGAGCGAGCGGATCAAGATCGAGATCGGCTCCGCCGCGGCGGTTGGCGAGGAGCGGACGATGGAGGCGCGCGGGCGCGACATGATCTCCGGTCTGCCCCGCAAGACGGTCGTGACGAGCGAGGAGATCCGGGAAGCGCTGCACGAGCCGATACACGCGATCGTCGAGGCGGTCACGCGGACGCTGGAGCGGGCGGAGCCGGAACTCGCGGCGGACCTCGTCGAGAACGGCATCACGCTGGCGGGCGGCGGGGCCTTGCTCCGTGGCCTGGATGTCGTGCTCCAGAACGCGACGGGGATGGAGGTCCGCATCGCGGACGACCCCCTGACCTGCGTGGCGGCGGGCACCGCTGTGTTCCTCGAAAATCTCGAGATGTGGAAGAACACGATCGAGAGCAATCTCGATCATTGACCGTACCTGTGAGCCCGGGTGGAGCACCGACTCCGGGCGCGAACAACGGGAGCGCGGATGAAGCGAAGATCCCCGAGCCCACGGACGCTGCTGGCGGCGTCGATCGTGGCGCTGCTTGTGATCTCGCAACTGCCCGAGCGATTCATCGGATGGGTCGGCTGGTTCCGCAGCCCGCTGATGACCATCATCGCTCCGGCTTCGGCTCCCCTCTCGCGTCTGTCCTCGGGTCTGCGCCCCGGCGAGCATCTGCCCCGCCCGGATACGCCCGAGGGCGAACTCGAACGCCAGCGCGATGAGATGGCGCTGCACCTGCTCCGTGCCGAGGCACGGATTCTCGAACTGGAAGAACTCATCCGCGACATTCAGGGCGGCGTGCCGTACCAGCGTGCGGTCGGTGTGCTCCGCGTCGAGGCCATGCGGGCGGGATCGAGCCCGGCCGCGGGCACGATCGAGGTCGCGCGGGGGCGAACACATGGCGTCGTGGAGGGCAGCGTCGCGGTCTCGCGTAGCGGTCAGCAGCTCGTCGGCATCGTCACGAGCGTCGGGGCATCCACGAGCACCGTGCATCTCGTGACGGATCGTCGTCTTTTCCCGAACCTGTTGGAGGCGGTCGCGATTCCGGAGGTCGCCCCGACGACCGCGGAGCAGTTGGCAGCGCTTCCGAGGATGCAGCTCCGGCCCGCGGGCAACGGCACGCTGGTCTCGCCGGAGGTCGGCGTGAATCAGGCCCAGCGCATGCAGGTCGGTCAGCGCGTGCGACTGGATGACAACACATGGCCGAGCGCGGCGGCGATGCTCGTGCTGGGGAGGATCACAAGCATCGAGCCGCTGGACGATCCCCTGTTCCGTCGGATCATCGTCACGCCGGAGGTCGATCCGAGCGGTTTGCGGAGCGTGATTCTCTTTATTCCCAGCGAGGGGGGAGGCGGACGATGAACTGGATCGCCTTCGCCATCGCGGCGTGGGTCGCCTGCGGGCTGGAGTACGGCCTGAAGGACGCCTTCCGGCTCGGGCAGACCCCGGTCGCGCCGTCCTTCCTGCTGATCCTCGGGGTGTTCGTGTGCCTGTGGGCCTCGCCGCAGGCGCTGATGGCCGCGTGTCTGGTGGTCGGCCTGCTGCTGGATTTCCTGTACCTGCAGCAAGTCCAAGGCACGGAGCGGTGGCTGACGGTGCCGGGGCCGCACGCGCTGGGTCTGCTGCTCGGGGGCTATGCCGTGCTGAACATGCGCGGCCTGATGTTCCGGCGCAACGCGCTCGCGCTGGCGTTTCTCTGTCTTGTGGCGGGGGCGCTCATGCACATCGTGGCGTGGGCGCTGCTGTACCTCCGGGGCGTGTGGGGCGAGCCGGTCTTCGGGGGCGTCGCGGGAGAACTCGGCTACCGCCTCGGCAGCGCTGTCTACACTGGGGTCGTCGCGCTCGTGGTCGGGCTGATCCTGAGCGTGATGCGCCCGATCTTCGGGTTCCCGGCGGACACCAAACGCGGTTTCAAGATGCCCTGATGGTCATGACGAAGCAAAGAACCCCATTCGAGCAGTTCGTGTTCATCCTCGGGCTCTGTGCGCTCGGGATCCTCGGCCTCTTTGTCAGCATCGTCCTGATCTCATTTACGGTCGGTGTGTTCCTGCCCCTCTTCACCTGATCGCAAGCAGCCACACGCCGCAGTCGGTGCCGCCGGCCCCTCGGATTTGAGGGCCACGGGCTTCCCCGCCTAGCATGCTTCGGAGTTCGCTCCCCATCTCCGAATCCACACCCGCCCGGTCTGGATTCGACCACGCAAGGAGGTCTGGCATGGGTGAGGCAGGAAAGGCCGCGATCACTTCTCCGGTCATCGATTCCGATGAGGCCCAGCGCGCTCAGGAGGCCGCCGACCGTTCGGCGAATCTCCCGCCGGACAAGATCGCCATCGACTCGATGAAGATCACGCAGCACTACGAGAAGTACACGCCGGAGAACCACGAGGTCTGGGGCATCATCTTCGCCAAGCGGATGGAGCAACTGGCCGACTACGGGAGCAACATTTTTCTCGACGGCTCGAAGGTGATCAATCTCCAGCCGGACCGCGTGCCCGATCTTCGCGAGGTGAACCGTCGGCTCAACGAGTGCACCGGCTGGTCCAGCCACGGCGTCCCGGGCTACCTCCCGGCGAAGTCCTTCTTCGCCTTCCTTGCGCAACGCCAGTTCCCGACCACCGTCACCGTCCGCCCCAAGACGCAGATGGACTATCTCCCCGAACCCGACATCATCCACGATGTCTTCGGTCATGTGCCGCTGCACGCGGATCCTGTCTTCGCGGACTTCCTCCAGACCTACGGCAAGGCGGCGCTCTTCACGAACAGCGAGTTCCACACCGAACGGCTGGCACGCCTCTTCTGGTTCACGGTCGAGTTCGGGCTCATCCACGAGGGCGGCAAGACGAAGCTGTACGGCTCCGGCCTGATCTCCTCGGAGGGCGAGGGCCACCACGCGCTGGAGAGCCCGAAGGTCGAGCGACGCCCCTTCGATCTGGAGCGGGTCTGCGACACATCGTTCGAGATCGATCACTACCAGCCGATCCTGTATGTGCTCGACTCGTTCGAGCAGTTGCGCGACGCGATGGTGACCTACGCCGAGCGCGTGCTGGATGAGGTCGGTCGGCTCGACGAACTCGCGGCGATCAAGGGGTGACCGCCGGCGCACCTCGGGATGCACCCGAACCGTCGGGCATCCAGTCGATCTACGAGACCGTCCTGTACGCACCGGATGTCCGTGTGTGTCTGGCGTTCTACACCGACATCCTTCGGCTTCGGCAGGTGGCGGACTTCCTGCCGACCGCGGTGGGCCTGCGGATCGACGACCGCTCGGTGCTGCTCATCTTCGATCCCGAAGAAGCGAGCATGCCCGGGCGAGAGGTGCCGAGCCACGGCACGCGGGAGGGCGTCGGGCATGTGGCGTTCCGCATCGAACCCGGCCAACTCGACGCGTGGCGATGCTGGTTTGTTGCGCAGAACATCGAGATCGAGCAGGAAGTCACCTGGTCTTCGGGGGCGAAGTCGATCTATGTGCGCGATCCCGGCGGGAACTCGGTGGAGCTGGTCGAAGGGGAGATCTGGGATCGGTGAGGGCGTGCTGCAACCATCGGCGCAGGGGACTACGCTGACGCCATGGGCGCACACGACCAGACCTCCATCCTCTTCGTCTGCCTCGGCAACATCTGCCGTTCGCCGCTGGCGGAAGGGTTGTTCATTCATCTTGCACGCGAACGGGGCTTGCTCGATCGTTTCAGCATCGATTCCGCAGGCACCGGCGGCTGGCATGTCGGCAACCGAGCCGATCCGCGCATGAGAGCGACCGCGAAGAGCCATGGCGTCGAGCTTGTGAGCCTTGCGCGCCAGGTGGACTCCGGTTCCGACTTCCCGATGTTGACGGGAGAAGGCGGCTTCGACTGGCTGATCGCGATGGACCGGAGCAACCGGGATGATCTCCTCGATCTGGGGGCGCCGGAGGACCGGGTACGGCTGCTCCGCTCGTTTGACCCCGCCCTCAGGGGCAAGCCGGACCATGCGCTGGAGGTGCCGGATCCGTACTACGGCGGGGACGACGGCTTCGAGCTGGTCTACCACATGGTCCGCGCCGCGTGCGCGGGGATGCTGGACGAACTGGCCTCGTAAACCGTCCCGGGCGAGCGATACGATCTCGCCATGACCCACAAAATCATCCTGACCGTCGGGCTCTTGGTCTGCTCGAACATCTTCATGACATGGGCGTGGTACGGCCATCTCAAGAAGGCCCACTGGGGATTCCTGACCGCGATCCTCATCTCGTGGATGATCGCCCTGCCCGAGTACATCTTTCAGGTGCCGGCCAACCGGATCGGCCACTTCTCGCAGGGCGGACCCTTCACTGCGCCGCAACTCAAGATCCTTCAGGAAGCCATCACGCTGACGGTCTTCACCGGCTTCGCGATCCTGATCCTGAAGGAGAAGATGCGCGTGAATGACATCATCGCCTTCGTGCTGATTCTGTCGGCGGTGGTCATCTCGATGTGGGGCCGACCGGCGATCATCACGCCGGCAGTCGAAGACGAGACGAAGATCGAAGCGGGAGATGATCAGTCGCCGGTCTGATCATCATCGAGGATGCCGAGAACGGCTGCTTTCAGATCCGGAATATTGTGTTCGATTGCGCTCCAGACCGCTTCGTGGTCGATGCCGAAGTACTGATGAACCAAGATGTTTCGCATCCCCGCAATCGCGCCCCACGGGATCTCCGGGTGTTGCAGTTTGAAATCGCTCGACATCGTCCTGCATGCCTCACCAATAATCGTGAGGTGCTGAACAAACCACACCTAGACAAGCTCGTCCGTCTCGAATCGAGACTTTCCATGGACGGAATATCGCTCGATCCGCTCGATGGCTTCGAGGATGTCTCGCAAACGCTCAAGATCCGACCTCACAGAGGCACCGCCTCGCCGAGAACCGAATCTCGAATTCGCTCGCGCAACCCTCGTTCGGTCACGACATCCACGGGATAGCCGAGTCGTTCTCGCAGCGCTGTCAGGAGACCCCCGAGATCGAAGAGCGTCCGGCCGGGTTCGAGATCGACCAGGAGATCCAGATCCGATGCACCATCCGCATCGCCGCGTGCGACCGAACCGAACACTCGAACATTTCGCGCGCCGTAGGTCGCCGCGATCTCCACAATCTCTCGCCGGGGAAGATCCGCTACCGATCGTGGTCGATGCATGGAATCACCCACTCACATTCCCAGCAGCAATCGCTCGGGATCCTCGATGCATTCCTTGATGTGACGGAGGAATCGCACCGCGCCCTCGCCGTCGACGATCCGGTGGTCGTACGACAACGCGAGATACATCATCGGACGGACGACCACCTCGCCGGACCCCGGCTTGTCGGGGTTCTCGATGGGGCGGCGGATGATGTTGTGCATCCCGAGGATGCCGGACTGCGGCGGATTGAGGATCGGTGTGGACATCATCGAGCCGTAGACGCCGCCGTTGGAGATGGTGAAGGTGCCGCCGGACATGTCCTCGATGGTCAGCTTGCCGTCGCGCGCCTTGACGGCGAGATCGCCGATGCCCGACTCGATCCCGGCGAAGGAGAGCGACTCGGCGTTGCGCAGCACGGGCACGACAAGCCCCTTGTCGGTGCCGACGGCGACGGCGATGTCGCAGTAGTCGTGATACTCGACTTCCGGACCCTTCTCGCCGGAGACGATGTACGCATTCACCGACGGGTACTTGTTCAGAGCGCTGCACGCCGCCTTGATGAAGAACGACATGAAGCCGAGGCGTACACCGTGCGACTTCTCGAAGTCGTCCTTGTGCTTCGATCGGAGGGCCATGACGCGGCTCATGTCGCACTCGTTGAAGGTGGTGAGCATGGCCGCGGTGTGCTGCGCCTCGACGAGGCGCACGGCGATCCGCTGGCGCAACTGACTCATCCGCTCGCGCCGGGTCTCGCGTGAGAACGCGCCGTCCCCGGAAGGTGCAGGTGCGGAGGCGCTCGATGTCGTGCCCTGCGCAGGTGAACCGTTCGACTTGGCGGTCTGGAGGTAGGCGAGGACATCCTGCTCGCGGATGCGTCCGCCGGGGCCGGTGCCGCTGATGCGCGAGAGATCGAGGCGCTGCTCCTCCGCGAGCTTGCGCGCGACCGGGGTCGCGTTGACATCCTTCGATGCGCTGTCGCCTTCCGACGAAACCGGAGTGGAGGGTGACTCCTGTTTGGCGGGCTTGGCCTCGGCGGTTGTCGTGGCGGCGGGCGGGGATGCCGACGCTTCGGAATCCTTCTTGCCCGGCTTCGCCTTCGCTGAACCCTCGTCCTTCTTGGATGTCTTCCCGGCGGAATCGCCCTTGGGCTTGTCGGCGGATTCGTCCACACGCGCGACCACCGCGCCGACCGCGACCGTATCGCCCTCAGCGGCGTTGTGGCGCAGGATCCCCGCGGCGGAGGACGGGAGCGGCATGGTGACCTTGTCCGTTTCGAGTTCGACGATCTCCTCGTCGCGCTCGACATACTCGCCGTCGCCCTTGAGCCACGAAGCGATGACGGCTTCGCTGATCGACTCACCAAGTTGCGGAATCACGATGTCGGTTGCCATGGCTCTCGTGGGGTCGAACCCCGTCGTGGAGGAATGTTGCGGCCCTCTCCGGGCGTATCGCTTCAAGTGTACCGGCGCGGATCATTCCATGAATCACGCCGCCGTGACTGCCGCAGACTTCGGGGCGCCGACCGCCTGTGTCAGCAGATTCTCCAGTTCCTGCTTGTGCTTCTTCGCCGATCCGGTGGCGGGGGTCGCCGAGGACGGACGCCCGATGTACGGCAGGTCCCAGCCGAAGGCCTCGCGGAGCGAGATCGCCATGTGGCCCCAGGCGCCCATGTTCTTCGGCTCTTCCTGCACCCACACCAACTCCGCGCCGGGGTAGGAGGTCACGACCTGCTCCAGCCGCTCGGTGTGCAGCGGATAGAGCTGCTCGACGCGAACGATGGCGGTGTCCTCAGCACCGATCTCGCGCCGACGCTCATCCAGTTCGTAATAGACCTTGCCGGAGCAGAGGATCAGCTTGCGCACCTTGCGACGAGCTGCGGCATCCTCCGCGCCGAAGTTGTGATCGTCGATGACCTCCTGGAAGAAGCCCTCGGTGAGTTCATCCGGGGTGCTGACACACTTCGGATGGCGCAGGAGACTCTTCGGGGTCATCACGATGAGGGGCTTGCGGAATTTACGCAGCACCTGCCGGCGCAGCATGTGGAACAGTTGTGCGGGCGTGGTGGGGTATGTGACCTCGATGTTGTTCTGGCCGCAGAGCTTGAGGAATCGCTCCAGCCGAGCGGATGAGTGCTCCGGCCCCTGTCCCTCGTAGCCGTGCGGGAGCAGCAGCACGAGACCGGACCAACGCTGCCACTTCGCCTCGGCCGATGCGATGAACTGATCGATGATGACCTGCGCACCGTTCGCGAAGTCGCCGAACTGCGCCTCCCAGACCACCAGTGTCCGCGGGGACACGAGCGAGAACCCGTACTCAAAGCCCAGCACTCCGAACTCCGAGAGCGGGCTGTCATAGATGCAGTAGCGCCCCTGCCGGATCTGGCCGTTTTCGTTGACCGTGCCGACCTCTTTGTCCGTGCCGGGCTGGCCCATCTCCCGGATGTTGTTCAGCGGGACATAGATCTCCGCGGTGTTGTAGTCGCGGAGCACCGCGTGCCGGTGGCTGAAGGTGCCGCGTCGGGCATCCTGACCGGTCAGTCGTACGATGATGCCCTCGATCAGGAGCGATCCCATCGCCAGCGACTCTGCTGTGCCCCAGTCCATCGGCTTGTTCTCGGCGACGGTGCTTGCCCGCTCTGCGAGCACGCGGGCGAGTTTGCGGTGCGGCGTGAAGCCCTCCGGCCATGTGCCCAACGCCTTGGCAATCTCCGCGAGATCGTCGCGATTCACCCCCGTCGGAACGGGTGTGAAGGTGTACTTGTTGTCCACGCCGACCCACATGAGATGCCCCGGATCGGGCGTCGGGTCGACGGGCGTCTCGCGGGCGCTCAGATACGCCTTGTCCAACTGCTCATCCAAAGACGATGCGATGTCCTCGCGATCCTTCGCGGTGATGACCCCTTCGCTCTCCAGATGCTCCGCGTAGGTCGTGAGCACCGAGGGCTTTTCCTTGATCATCTTGTACAGCAGCGGCTGCGTGAACGCCGCCTCGTCGGTCTCGTTGTGGCCGTGGCGCCGGTAGCAGAGCATGTCGATGACGACATCGCGCTTGAACTTCATGCGGTAGTCGATCGCGATCGTGATGGCGTGGACGCACGCCTCGGGATCTTCACCGTTCACATGGAAGACCGGTGCCTCGATCATCTTCGCGGTGTCGGTGCAGTACCGCGAGGACCGGGCATCCTCCTCGCCGGTGGTGAACCCGATCAGATTGTTGACGACGACATGGATGGTCCCGCCGACCGTGTACCCCGAAAGCTGCGACATGTTGTACAGCTCGGCCACGACGCCCTGGCCGATGATCGCGGCGTCGCCGTGGATGAGCAGAGGAACCACGCGCGCCCGCTCGTGATCGCCCTTCAGACGCTGCTTGCCCCGACAGCGACCGAGAGCAACAGGACCGACGCTCTCCAGGTGGCTCGGATTCGAGGTCATGCCGACCCACACGCTCTTGCCGGAGGGCATGACACGCGCGGAGGAGAAACCCTTGTGATACTTGACATCGCCGCCGCCGAGAGCGCTGTCGTCGTCCCACGCATCCTCGAACTCGGTGAAGATCTGCTCGAAGGTCTTGCCGACGATGTTTGCCAGCACATTCAGCCGCCCGCGGTGGGCCATTGCGAAGACGATTTCCTCGACCGGATACTCATCGGCGCACCGCTCGATGAAGCGGTCGAGCATCGGGATCAAAGATTCCGCGCCTTCCAGCGAGAAGCGTTTCACGCCGGGATACCGCTTCCCGCAGAACTTCTCGAACATGTCGGCGCGATGCAGTTGATACAACACATGCGCCCGCTGCGATCGGGTGAGCTGCGGCTTGTTGCGCGAGCGCTCCAACCGCTCCTGGAGCCAGTCGCGCTGCTCGCGATCAGAGATGTGCGCGAACTCCACACCGATCGAGGAGCAGTATGTCTCGTCGAGTACCGAGATGATCTCACGCAGGGCCAGCGGTGAATCGTCCTCGGTGAGATGATCCGGATTGAAAGTTCGATCGAGATCCGCCTCCGACAATCCGTGCGCCTCGGGTCGCAGGGTCTCGGGGACCGGACGCTCGCGCCCGAAGGGGTCGATCTTCGCGCACAGATGGCCGGCCGATCTGTACTCCTCGATCAGCCGGGTCACCGCGGATTGCGCACGATCCTCGGCATCCCGCGCATCCTCCGAGGAGAGTGCCGCGCCGAGGCGTCCCCCCATACCGGGCGCTGCTCCGTTCATCGCGGCTTCGAATCCGTGGAAGAAAGCTCGGAGATCCGCCGGCAAGGATGAAGGATCGCTCTGGTACCTCTGGTACTGCGACTCAAGGTATTGGGCGTTCCATCCGTTGACGGAGTGCTGCGAGGGCTTGGGTGTATTGCTCATGGCGATGGACATCCGCCGCTGGAAGCCGAACTGCCGCCCTCGCCCCCATGGCTGGCGAGCGGAGCTCGGCGTAGACCGGGAACTCGTGTGTAACAGGAAGTCTACGCTAGCATCGACTCCAGCCAACCAGACCCTTTGCGAAATCGGGGGACATTCCTGCCGCCACCTGCCCAGAGCGGTTTGTCCACAAACGGGAGAGCCGCACCGACGAGCCCCCTGTTAGGATGACTGAGTGGTGCCCCCCCGGATTCCGACCGATATTGATGGCGGAACCACCACCCGCCGCGGCAGCACCCCAGCGTGGCCGGGATCCTCCAGAGACGGAGCCGAGTCAGGATGCGCTATGACCTGTGCGTAATCGGGAGCGGACCAGCCGGCCAGCGGGCCGCCGTCCAGGCAGCCAAGCTCGGGCGCCAGGTGTGCATCATCGAGCGGCGCGAGGTCATCGGCGGCGTTGCCATCAACACCGGAACCATCCCCTCCAAGGCCCTCCGGGAGGCCATCCTCCATTCCTCCGCCTTCAAGCACCGCCTCGCCCAAGCCAGCGGCCCGATCGGGAAACGCGATGTCACCATCGAGGAACTGACCTATTGGTGCCAGCATGTGATCAAGGGCGAGATCGATGTCGTCCGATCCCAGCTCTCCCGCAACGGCGTGGAGGTCCGCGTCGGCACCGGCACCTTCGTCAACCCGAACACCGTCCTCGTCCGGCACGGCAACGAGGAAACCCGGCTTGAGGCCGACCACTTCCTCATCGCGACCGGCACGCGCCCGGCCCGCCCCAAGGACATCCCATTCGACCATGCCCACATCGTCGACGCCGACGGCCTGTTCGGGCTTCATTCGCTCCCGCGCACCCTCACCGTCGTCGGGGGCGGAGTCATCGGAACCGAGTACGCCTCCATGCTCCAAGCCCTCGGCGTCAAAGTGACGCTCATCGAGGGCCGGAACGAACTCATGGAATTCCTCGACTCCGAGATCCGTGAGTCCCTCCAGTATCACCTCCGTCAGGCGGGCATGACCCTCCGGCTCGGAGAGAAGGTGGTCAAGGTCGCCCTGATCGATGCCCCCGAAGGGGCCCGCTCGGTCTCCGGGAAGCTCGTCGAAGCCACGCTCGAATCAGGGAAGGTGCTCCGTTCGGACACCCTGCTCTACTGCGTCGGTCGTCAGGGCTGCACCGATGAGCTGGGCCTCGAGGCCATCGGACTCCAGGCCGACAACCGGGGCAGGATCACCGTCAACGAGCACTACCAGACGGAGGTCCCCCACATCTACGCTGCGGGTGATGTCATCGGGTTTCCGGCACTCGCCTCGACGAGCATGGAGCAGGGTCGGCTCTCCGCGTGTCACATGTTCGGCGTGCCCACCCAATCAACGCCGGAACTCTTCCCCTTCGGCATCTACGCCGTGCCCGAAATCTCAATGGTCGGGTGGACCGAGGAGCAGCTCACCCGCGAAGACATTCCGTACGAGACCGGCATCGCGCACTACCGCGAGATCGCCCGCGGCCAACTGCTCGGCGATGCCATCGGCATGCTCAAGATCCTGGTCCACCAGGACTCCCGCCACATCCTCGGCGTTCACTGCATCGGCACCGGTGCGACGGAGATCATCCACATCGGGCAGGCCGTGATGTCGCTGAAAGGCACCGTGGACTACTTCGTCGAGACGGTTTTCAACTACCCGACACTCGCCGAATGCTACAAGGTCGCGGCATTGAATGTCGTCAACAAACTGATTCATGTCTGATTGCATCAACGCCACGATCCACGGCATGGAGTGAAGCATGGGCGGCCTCGCGGTCTTTGTGAAGAAACTCGCACTGAATCTGGGGCTACGGGCCATCAGCGTGCTGGGACCAGCCGGGTATTTTCGATTGGCCACTGCATTTGCGATTGAACTCCCGAACATCGTCAAGCAGCGCGATCTGAAGCCGCTGGACAAACGCATGGGGCGTCGCCCGATCACCTGCCGCGTCGGGGGTCACCGCTTCATCTTCGATGCACAGTTCTCCGATGAACACTTTGACGACGGCACCTACACCTTCGGGGTCATCAGAGAGCTGTACATCCGCAACTGCTACCTGCGCGATGAGGCCGCGCAACTGCCGGAACGACTCGGTGCAGTTGTCGATCTCGGCGCAAACAGAGGTGTTTTCTCGATGATGATGGCGCCTCGGGCAAACAAAGTCATCGCCGTCGAAGTTCTTCCCGAGCATGTGGAAGGCATCCTGCACACCGCAAAGCTGAACGGCTTCGATCACATCGCCGTCGAGTCCGCCTTCATCGGCGCCGGCGGAAACTACGATGCCCGGAAGACCAGAACCATCACCATGAACGAACTTCTCGATCATCACTCGATCGATCGGATTTCACTCCTCAAAATGGACATCGAGGGATCCGAGTACGAACTCTTCCAGCACCCCGACTGGCTCGATCGGGTTGATGTTCTCTGCATGGAGATCCACCCCGAGTGGGGGCGCGTGCAGGATGTGCTCGACACGCTCACGGCCAAGGGGTTCAGGCACACGGCGCGCACACACACATTCGCCAAAGTGACCGATCCGCAGCAATCAGAATTCGTGTACGCAAGACGGATCTGACCTGGCCAGCCTTCAATCCGCGGGCACACACCGCCCCACCGCCCACCGACGCAAGGCGCCCACACGCTCCGCGGCGGTGACGCTCAGCGGCGGCGAACCCTCGATGCACGCACGCAGCGAGTCGGTCGTCATCTCTCCACCCGAAGCAAACGCCTCGTGCAAGGCACTGATCACGCCTTGCTCGATCTCCGCGGCGGAAAACCCTCCGCTCGCCGAGGCCAGCGCATCCAGATCGATCCCGAGCGAGACCGGATCCCGCCCGCGCTTCCGCAAGTGGATCGCGAAGATCTCTCTGCGCACTTCCTCATCGGGGAGATCCACGAAGAAGATCTCATCGAAACGCCCCTTGCGCAGAAGCTCCGGCGGCAACGCATCGATGTTGTTCGCCGTCGCGACGATGAACACCGGGGCGCGGTGCTCCTGCATCCATGTCAGGAGCGCTCCGAACATCCGCTGGCTCAGCCCCCCATCCGTGCTCTGGCTTGCCGCTGCGGCGAACCCCTTCTCGATTTCGTCGATCCACAGCACACACGGCGACAATGCCTCCGCCTGCTGGAGCGCGTGACGCAACCGACGCTCGGATTCGCCGATGTAGCGGTCGTAGAGAGTGCCCGGATCGAGGCGCAGCAAAGGCCGCTTCCACGCCGAGGCGATCGCTCTTGCGCACAGCGACTTACCCGTGCCCTGCACACCCAGCATCAGCACGCCGCGCGGCGGATCGATGCCGAATCCCCGCGCCTCGTCGGTCAGGGCGTGCTCGCGCCGAGCAAGCCACGCCTTCAGCCGTCGCAATCCCGCAATCTCGGACAGATCCGCGGGCGTGTTGACAAACTGCAATACGCCGGAATCCGACATCATCGCTCGCTTGCGGTCCAGAACGATGTCCATGTCGTCGATGCAGAATCGCCCATCTCGGAGCGCCGCCTCGGTCACGACCTGCTCCACCTGCCGCCGAGTCAGCCCTCGCAGCGCGCGAACGAAACGATTCAGGTCGCGCATTCCGATTCTTGCATCGACCGGAGTCTCGCGGTTGATCCGCTGCAGGGTCCGGCGCACCAGATGCTCGATCTCCTCCTCCTGCGGCAACGGGATCTCGAATGGCGTGCTCTGGGCGCTGATCGTTGCCGGCAGCGTCACATCGAAATCGATCAGGACGAGATGGCCGTTCCGGTCCGCAACCCGCTCGATCAGCTCGCGGCACGCCCGCAGCGCACGCGGATCGGCAGTCAGGTGCGGCGCGAGATCCAGACAGACGCACAACTCGGCCCGCTCATCGCGCGCCATGGCGTACAACCCCGCCGCGGGGTTCTCCGTCTGCGATTGACCCACCGCACCCTCCAGCAGCCCCTCACGCACGCCCTCCACCGCCGACCAGATCCGCAGCGACTTCCCCAGCGACATCGCCGCATCTCGAACAATATCGAGAGCGAAATGCTCCTCGAGCGTCGAGATCGTGAGACAACGATGCCTCATCCGCAGAAGCTGCAGAAACCGCTCTCCGGGTGTGATCTGCCTCGGCCCGTTCACGACATTCAAGGTACCCGACTCACGCCGCCCCCACACCCCAAAACCGCTAACTTCCTGCCATGACCGAAAGGACGCCACTCGACCGGGCCTACGAGTTCATCACCGAGGATGACGACCGCTCGTGCCTCGCGATTCCCGAAGAAGCGTGCAAGGAAGTCCCCCGCAACTTCTTCCTCAACACCGGCAACGGCGCGCTCACCAAGCTCGCCGAGCAGCTCGCCAGCCCCGGGCTCGTCCTCCCGTGGCTTCTGGCCTCGATCGGCGCCCCCACCGCGATCGCGGGATGGCTGATCCCGATCAAGGATTCGGGCTCGCTGCTGCCGCAGCTCGTCGTCTCCTCGCGCATCCGCGCATTCTCCGTCCGCAAGTGGTTCTGGGTCGCGGCGGGCATCACCCAGAGCGCTGCGCTCGCGTTCATGCTCCCCGCCGTCGCACTGCTCCCCCCCACCGGCGCCGGATTGGCAATCCTCGTTCTGCTCGGGATCTTCAGCATCGCCTCGGGCGTCGGCTCCATCGCCTTCAAGGAGGTCATGGCCAAGACCATCCCCAAGGGCAGACGCGGCCGACTGCTCGCCCTCCGCAGCACCATCGGCGGCATCCTGACCCTCGGGGCCGGACTCCTGCTGCGCCTCTTCGTCAAGGATGATGTGGACACCGGCGTCTACATTTTGCTCGTCGGGATCGCGGCCGCACTCTGGTTCGGTGCATCGCTGATCTTCGCCATCATGATCGAGCCCCCCGGCGCCACCCAAGGCGGTCGCAACGCCATCGCCGAGGCCCGCCACGGCCTCCACCTGCTCCGAGCATCCCGAGGACTCCGCAGATTCCTCTACGCTCGTGCCCTGCTCCTGAGCATCCCCCTCGCGCTCCCCTTCTACGCGCTGCTCGCCCGCGATCTGCCCGGAGCCACCATCAGTTCGCTCGGCATCTTCATCATCGCAAACGCCTTCTCGCAGATCGTCGCCAGCCCCGTCTGGGGTCGCTTCGCGGACGCTTCGGCAAGACTGGTCATGGCCGCCTCCGGTCTGCTCGCAACGCTCGCTTCGTTCGGCGCGATCGCGATCACACTGCTTCCCGACGAGTGGCAGAACGCATGGACCTTCTCTCCCCTGCTCTTTCTCCTCGGCGTCGCCTACGCGGGCGCGCGCCTCGGACGCAAGACCTACATCGTCGATGCCGCGCCGGAGACCGAACGCCCCCTCTATGTCGCCGTGGCCAACACCTCCATCGGCCTGCTCATCTTCGTTGCCGGGCTCTTCGGGCTGCTCGCGGAATTCGCGGGCCTCCGCATCACCATCGGCGCACTGGCGCTGTGCAGTCTGCTGGGCGTGATCGCTTCGCTCGCCATGCCCGAAGCCGACAACTTCGAGTGAGCCCCGGACCCGTCACGACCTCCCGAACTGACGCTCCAACTCGCGGATCGTCAGCCGGATCGCCGTGGGCCTGCCATGCGGACAGTTGCTCGACCGCTCGACCCGGTCGCGCATCGCGAGCAGTTCGTCCAGTTCCTGCTCGCTGAGCCGATCGCCCGCCTTGATCGCCGCCTTGCAGGACATCATGTCCACGATCTCGTGCAGCATCTCCTCGCGAGCCGAATCGCTCCCACCCTCCATCGTCCGGTCCCAGCCGTCCGCCTCCGCGCGCTCCAGCAACTCGCCGACGAACACCCCCGGCTCCACCTTCTTGTCGAACAGAAATGTCGGAAAAGCATGCACGCTCACAGAGTGCGGCCCGCCCGGCGTCGCGTCGATCCCCAGCCGCTCCAGCAACCCCGACAGCGGCTCCAGCAGTTCGATCCGGGCGCTCGACGCCTCGAAGGTCTCCGGCACGAGCAGCCGCTGACTCTCCAGCGCCCCCGCCGCGAGCCGATCGCTGATCTTCTCGTACATCACGCGCTCGTGCAGCGCGTGCTGATCGATGATCACCATCCCCTGATCATCCTGCGTCACCAGAAACGAATTGTGTACCTGCAAAATCCGCCCACCGGGACGCATCTCCACCAAGCCGTGCTGCCCCGCCATGTCCGGCGTCCGTGCCCGCGCACCCTCCGGAGCATCTCCCGCATTCGCCGCGATCCGCCGCCGCTCGTCCTCAAGTCGTGCGTTCTCGCGCTCGATCTGGGCCCGCTCTTCCTCCAGCGTGCGCTTGATGCCCTCGAAATCGAAGTTCTTCGCTCCCGCATCCGGCACGAACCGCTCGAAATATTCCGCGAAACGCTCCCCGACCGCGCTCTTCCCGGTAGCCGTCGCTCCGTCACTCTGCACCGGCTCGAAGCGAAACCGCTGCGTATCCTCGCGCGCTGTCAGATCGGTGCTCCGCAGCGCCTCACGCACCGCCATGTACACCGCCTTGTGCACCATCCCCGAATCCCGGAAACGCACCTCCGCCTTCGCCGGATGCACATTGACATCCACCGCGCCCGGATCCATCTCCAGCATCAGCAGCGCTGCCGGCTGCCGCCCCGGCTCGATCAAGCCCCGATACGCCTCGCGCAGCGCGTGCTGCACCGTCCGATCGCGGATCGGTCGCCCGTTCAGGAACAGATGCTGCCACCGCGCTGTCGGTCGCGCCAGCACCGGCAGCCCCGCCAAGCCCCAAAGCGCGATCCCGCGCGCATCATCGAACCGATCCGCGTGCACCTCGACATACTGCGTCTCCATCTCCCGCCCGAGGATCGCGAACGCCCGCTCGCGCACCGCCTGCCCAGACGGTACATCCAGCACCGCGCGACCGTCACACCGCACCACAAACCCGATCGCCGGGTGACTGAGCGCAAGCGCCCGCACCAGATCGACGCAGTGCCCCTGCTCCGTCGTCGGCGTCTTGAGAAACTTCCGGCGCGCAGGCGTATTGAAAAACAGATTCCGCACTGTCACCACCGTCCCCACCGGCCCCGCATCCGGACGCACCGCGCTCGCACTCCCGCCCTCCACCTCGATCACGCTCGCGCCATCCTCGCCCCGCGCCCGCGACCGGATGCTCAGCCGCGACACCGATGCGATCGACGCCAACGCCTCGCCCCGGAACCCCATCGTCGCGATCCGGTCCAGATCCTCCGTCGAGCGGATCTTGCTCGTCGCGTGCGGATGCACCGCCAGCCCCAACTGCCCCGGCGCAATCCCCGCCCCGTCATCCGCCACCCGCACCAGCTCGATGCCCCCCTTCTCCAGCTCCACCGTGATCCGCCCCGCCCCGGCGTCGATCGCGTTGTCCAGCAGCTCCTTCACCACCGAGGCCGGACGCTCCACCACCTCTCCCGCGGCGATCTGGTCCACCACCAGAGCCGGGAGCACACGGATTTCGGATTGAATCGGGCTGGCCTGAGTCATGATTTCGTGTCAGTCTATGACCAGACGCATGCAGCAAGCACGACAGGTCATCCTGCACCAAGGCGAAGACGGCTTCTGGATCGTTGAGGTTCCCTCGCTCCCCGGCTGCCTCTCTCAGGGCACATCCCGCGAGGAAGCACTCGCCAACATCCGCGAGGCCATCGAACTCTGGATCGACACGGCCAAGGCCGAGGGCTGGCCAGCTTCAGCATTGCGATAGTGCCCTGTCGGCACCTGTCAATTCTTGTGTACAACCTGTCGCTTACTGTCGCCTCTGCACACCAGCCTCATCCACACCTCACCGTCCACCGAATTGCTAGCATCCCCTCACCCACCGGATGCCCATAGCGATGTCCCACCACGCACCCCTCCCCTCACACCAGCACCGCTACGACGACCTCCCCGAACTCTCCGAAGCCGTCCTCCACAACCGGCGCGAGCGCACCTTCCTCATCTTCTCCGGCATCTTCCTCGGCACGCTCGCCATGCTGAACATCCTCGGCATCACCCGCTTCATCAAGCTCTTCGAGATCACCGACGACACCGGCGAAACCGCCACCCTCTGGGGCTTCAAGCTCGTCTTCGCCATCGCCGTCGGCGTCCTCCCCTATCCCATCACCTTCCTCTGCACCGACTTCATCTGCGAGCTCTACGGGCGCAAACGCGCCAACCAGGTCGTCTGGACCGGCTTCCTCCTCAACATCTGGGTCGTCACCATCCTCTGGATCGGCGGCGTCCTCCCCGGCTTCGAGGCCATCAACCCCGACACCGGGGCCATCGCCGTCGATGAGGCCGGACGGCTCCCCGTCTTCTTCGAGGTCCGCGCCCTCGCCTTCGGAGCCGTCGCCGCCTCCATGATCGCCTACCTCGTCGCCCAACTCGTCGATGTCCATGTCTTCCATTTCTGGAAGAAACTCACACGCGGCCGGCACCTCTGGCTCCGCAACAACGGCTCCACCCTCGTCTCGCAACTCGTCGACACCACCGCCGTCATCCTCATCACCCACTTCTACGCCCGCGCCCTGCCCATCGCCGACGACCACGCCCTCTGGCCCCAACTCCTCCTCTTCATCGCCACCGGCTACCTCTTCAAGATGCTCTGCGCGCTCGTCGACACCATCCCCTTCTACCTCGGCGCCTTCCGCCTGGCCCGCTATCTCCGCCTCCCTCCCCCAAGCGCCGTGCCGCATTCTTCCGGCGCATCAGCCGTCGAAGCGGGGGTTGGGTGATATGTCGAGGGCACGGTGTTTCGAGCGAGCTGATATCCACAGCAGGAACGCCACAAGTAGAACGAGAATCGCAATCGTGAAGACTCCGCCGGCGATGCTCACAATACGAAATATCGTCACGATCGGGTTCTCGACGCGGATCCAATCCAGCGAATCCATGCTCGATTTCCCGATGATCTGAAGCGCTCCTGCCTCATCCACGATGGTCCAACAATTGTGTTGCTTGGCGAAGTCGCCGGCCATCGAACGATCAACAACCACATACTTCCGAGTGCTGCCGTCGACCCACGACGCGAGCACGAAATCGGGTATCACGACCGCGCGATCAAAGGAAACAGTCGAACCAATGTGATCAACATTCACGAAGACCAGACCATGCCTGACGTGAGACAGCCCCATCTCCTCATTTATCTGTCCGACACGCCATCCTCGCCCCAGATCAATGTGGTAATCGCTCACCAAACCGGCTTGTACGACACTCGCCCAGCATGTGAGAGCAATGCATACAACAAGAAACCGAACAACACAGTTGCACATGCCCCCAGTACGCTCGTTTCCATCGACGGTTCATGCATATCCTGACCCATGAGCAACACCATCTTCTCCAAGATCATCGCCGGTGAGATCCCTTGCCACCGCATCTACGAGGACGACCTCGTTCTCGCCTTTCTCGATGTCGGTCCGCTCTCACGCGCCCACACCCTCGTCATCCCCAAGGAGGCCAAGGCGACCCTCGCCGAACTCTCCGACGACTCCGCCGCCGCCATCGGTCGCATCCTCCCGCGCCTCTGCCGCGCCATCGTCAAGGCCACCGGCTGCACCGACTACAACATCCTCCAGAACAACGGCCCCGCCGCCCATCAGGCCGTCTTCCATGTCCACTTCCACATCATCCCCCGCTTCCCCGAGGCCCCGACCGGGCAGCAGGGGCTCGGCATCGAGTGGGAGTCCGGAAAACTCACCCCGGAACAGGGTGAGGCGCTCTCCGAGGCCATCCGTGCCGCCCTCTGACACCATCCCGCGGTGGCACAGGCGTCCCGCCTGTGGTCCCCCGCTCATCCCGGCTTCCTCGCACGCCGACCCACCTACCATTCACCCGTGCCGATGATCCCCAACAATCCCGCCACCAACACCCCCAGCCAGGGCGCACCGCCCCCGGTCTACCACATCCATCAGCACCTCGATCTCCGCCTCGCGCCCTTCCAGGAGCCCACCATCGTCGGCGCCTCGTTCCTCGACACCCGCGTCGCTCGCGCCTTCCGTCGCCCTGCGGCGGTCATCCTCGCGCTCCCGGGCGCCGGACGCGCCTGGCTCGGGGCCATCCTCGCGCACGCCCTCGCGGACCTCCTCCCCAACAAAGCCGCAGACCTGCCCGCCAAGCCGCTCGACATCGACTCCTGGACCACCATCGACCCGCGCCTCCCGCGCATCGTCGCGACCAACGGCAAGGTCAACCCCTGGAAGTCCACCCCCGAGCAGATGCCTCGCGCCTTCCCGTGGCTCGCGAAGGTCCCGGTCATCGTCCTCACACGCGACCCGCGCGACATCGCCACCACCATCATCGCACGCCGACACGCCCTCCGCCCCGCCTCCGAGGGCGCTGCGCCATCGCACCACCTCGAATCGCTCATCGACGCCGAGCGTGCCGGGCTCGCGACCCTCGCCGCGACACAGCACCACTGGATCAGCGCGGCACACACCTTCGGCAGCGCGCACATCGTCACCTACGAACACCTCCACGCCGATCCGCATCTCGAGATCGGGCGACTGCTCACCTTCCTCTCGATGGATGCCTCCGCCGACCGTGTCGCACGCATCGCCCACGCATCCCGCTTCGCAGCGCTCCGCGATGCCGAGGACACGGGCCGACTCGGCCTGCGCCTGCCCGCCAACCCGCTCAAGCGCATCATCCGGCGCGGCATCCCCGGCGGCTTCCGCGACTACCTCACCAGCAGCGCACTGACCCAAGCCCAGCGCATCATCGAGCGCCACGCTCCCGAATACGCCTGATGCTCATCCGCCCGAGCCGGGCATCCCCGAGATCAACGGCACAAACGACACCGCGCCCAAGTCCTCGCGCTCGATGCGATCCGCCTCCGTGCGCCGATACCGAACCAGCCGTTGCCGACGCGCATCCAATTCCTCCGGGACCACCAACCGCCCCCCCACGCCCAACTGACCGAACAACGCCTCCGGCACGCGATCCCCCGCCGCGGCACTGACCAGAATCGCGTCGTACGGCGCACCCTCCGCCCAGCCCTTCGTCCCGTCGCCATGCACGATCCGCGCGGTGTCGTACCCGAGCGCTGCCAAGCGTTCCGACGCCACCCGTGCCAGCCCCGAGTGACGCTCGATCCCGACCACGGATTGCGCGAGCCGGCTCAGCACCGCACTCGCGTACCCCGACCCGGACCCCACCTCCAGCACCCGGTCAGTCGGCTTCAACTCCAGCAACTCGGCCATCAGTGCCACGATGTACGGCTGCGAGATCGTCTGCCCATGCCCGATCGGGATCGGCCCGTCCGCGTACGCCCGCCCGCGCTCATCCTCCGGCACGAACAGCTCACGCGGCACCGTCCGCATCGCCTCAAGCACCCGCTGGTCACGCACACCCCGCGCCGCGATCTGCCGACGCACCATCTCCGAGCGCCGCCCCGCCAGATCGACATCGTCACGCCGCATCATGAGACCACCGTCTCTGCAATCAGCGCAGATGCTCCAAGCACTTCTCCACCACGCCGTCCACCGCTACAACCTCGCCCTTGCCCGCATCACGGCGGGCCTTGAACTCGACGCCCCCCTGCGCCAGCGCCTTCTCGCCGATCACGATCCGCAGCGGCACACCGATCAAATCCGCATCCTTGAACTTCACGCCCGGGCGCTCATCGCGGTCATCAACCAGCACATCGCACCCCGCACGCGCGAGCCGCCCCGACAAGTCACACGCCACACGCATCACCTCCGACGCCGGATCCGTCGTCATCGGCACCAGAACTACATGGTAAGGAGCGATCGGCGCCGGCCAGACGATGCCGTTCTCGTCGTGGCTCATCTCGACGCACGCCGCCATCGTCCGCGACACGCCGATGCCGTAGCACCCCATGATCACCGGGCGACGCTCCTGCTTCTCATCGAGAATCTCGAAGCCCATCGCCTCGGAGTACTTCGTCCCCAGCTTGAAGATGTGCCCAACCTCGATCCCCCGCTTCGCCTCCAGCGCCACACCCTCCGCACGCGGCGAGGGGTCGCCCTCCACCGCGTTGCGCACATCCGCGACCATCAGGAACTTGTCGCCGGATCGCTCCGCCTCCACCGGATCCTTCCCCAGATCACGCACCCAGTTGAAGTGCTTCACATGATGGTCCACCTTGTCCGCGCCGGTCACCCAGAACATCGGCTTCCCGCTCGCGGCATCCACCCCCTGCGCTGCATCCGGATCCACCAGCAGCAGCACGCCCTTCTGTCCCACCGCCGCGCGCGGACTCACGAACCCGATCGCGAATCCCTTGGCCTTTGCCTCCTCCGGATCCGCGAGCGCGACCGGACACCCCGCCGCATCCCGCACCTTCCCCTCGTTGACATCGTGATCGCCGCGGACCACCGCAAGCACCCATTCCTCGCCATACTTCTCCAGATCCGCCGCGGTGCTCTGCACCTTGAACACCACAGTCTTGAGCATGTTCTTCGGCTTCACCTTCATCAGCTTGCTGACATCCTCGATCCCCGGGCACCCCGGCGTGTGCACCTCTTCCAGTTCGCCGCTCGGATCTCCCGCGAAGTCATGCTTCCTGAGGCCGGTCTCACACTTCTCGACATTCGCCGCGTACCCCGTCTTCGGACACACCAGGATCGTGTCCTCACCCGTCGCGCAATTCACCATGAACTCGTGCGAAGCGCTCCCGCCGATCGGCCCCGACTCCGCCTCCACGCGGGTGAAGTCCAGCCCGCACCGCTCGAAGATCCGCTGGTACGCACGGTCCATCGCGTCGTACTGCTCGTTCAGCCCGCCCGGCCCCTCGACGCTCATCGCGAACGAGTACGCATCCTTCATCAGAAACTCGCGGCAGCGCAACAGCCCGGCCCGCGGCCGAAACTCGTCCCGGTACTTCGTCTGGATCTGATACAGATTCAACGGTAGATGCTTGTACGAACTGATCGTCCCCCGCATCAGGTCCGTGATCACCTCCTCGTGCGTCGGGCCGAGATACGAGTCGCGCCCGTGCCGATCCTCAAACCGGAACAGCAGATCGCCGTACGCCTCCGCGCGACCCGTCTCCTTCAGCAACTCCGTCGGCAGCAGCGCGGGCATCAGGAACTCCGACGCCCCGGCCGCATCCATCTCCTCGCGGACGATGTTGCTGATCTTCGTGAGCACCCGCCAGCCCAGCGGCAGATACTCGTAGATCCCCGCCCCGACCCGCCGGATGAACCCACCGCGCGACAGCAGCTTGTGAGACGGTGCCTCCGCATCCGAAGGCGCATCCTTCGCCGTCGGAATCAGCGTCCGCGACCACGAATGGATCACGCCCCGACGCTCCGTGCTCACGCCCCCCGGAATCCCCGGAACCCCACTCCGATCCTGCAATTCGCTCGTCTGATTCATGGAGCCAGTGTAGCCCACCCCCAAAAAGGAGTGAGGCCGGGCACACAGGGCGCCCGGCCTCGCTCAAGGGTTGGTGGATGACCAAAAGCTTGCTTATTGACGACGCCGACGAAGCGTCAGCAGACCCGCACACGCCGCGAGGGCTCCCGCCCCAGGCGTCGGAATCACGAATGAAACCGTCAGGGCGTAGAACCCCGACTGCGAATGCTGGCCCGCGAACTGCATGTCAGGAAAACCAGACACCGCGATGTAGTACGAACCCGCGGGCAACGCCGGGAGACGAACCGCAGAGCCGAACGAATCTGTTCCGTCATCATTGATGCCGAGGAGATTCAGATCCGCATCGAATACTCCCAGCACCGTGTCCGGGTTGTTGTTCGGATTCGTCAGCGGGAAGGTGATTGTCGTCAGAAAGCCCGGGATGTCCGTATCGACATCGATCCGGAACCAGTCAATATCGTTCGGAAAGAGCGATGCAACAATCACGCGAGCATCGCCGTCGCCGAACACGCCGAGGTAATCGGCCCCCGCGGGCATGTTGTTGTTCGGCTCGGTGTCGATGAACGCACCCTGAGCCATACCGCCGGCGCACAGCACCAGCGCGGCCGCGCCGCAAAGCATGGGACGCATTGTCTTCTCTCCTGTTTTCTGACTCCGGGCAGATGGCGTCTGCCGGATCCCCAAACTGCGATGACGCTGATACACACAAGCGTCACGACAACAGTATCCCCGGATTCGGGTGGTCGCAAGCGATGACCAATGAAAACACCGGCTCCGCGCGGTTCTCGGACCTACACCCACTCGCCCAGCCCCGAAACAGCCCCCAGTTTCAACCCGACTCAGCCGCCGCCCAGCCCGAACGCATCGTGAATCGCCCGCAGAGCCCGTTCACCGTCCGCCTTCTCCACGATCGTGCAGACCTTGATCTCGCTGGTGGTGATCATCGAGATGTTGATTTTGGCGTCGGCCAGCGAGCGGAACATCTGGGCCGCGACGCCGGTATGCGTCCGCATCCCGCTGCCGACGACCGACACCTT